>WBZX01000703.1_pt1 | contig 28867 bp, 28 predicted proteins | sample 5204211 | NCBI WGS metagenome assembly WBZX01 (sample SAMN12344362, study PRJNA552823) | activated sludge metagenome | biome: Activated sludge suspended growth; feature: Nitrification reactor; material: Wastewater; isolation source: activated sludge from nitrification reactor of wastewater... | reverse complement strand
CCGCACGGCTACCACGATCTGTCCTGGGGCATCCCCCTCACTGACATGCCCGAGCTCATGGTGACCCGTGAGAACACGCATACCATCGACTATGAATTTCGCGACCGCCAGCCCGCTTACGCCGACATTCCGGTCGAAAGCGTCCACCTCTCGACGGTCGACGCGCAATTCGCGCGTGTCACGATCCGCTATCGCGGCGCCCAGGCCCATAAGCAGGTATTGCAGTATCTCGAACGCACGTACGGGGCAATCGAGCGGCTTCCCGGGCAGATGATGCGGGGCCTCAACCAGCAATATACCTGGCGTGGAACGGAGACCGAAATCACCCTGACCTATGAGGCGAATCGGGATCGAGGCTTTGTCTTTATTGAAAGCCGGAACCTGGCGCCACGCTTTCAAGATCGCATGTCGGATACGGCGGAATAATCGATGCTGCACGGACAGACCTTCCTCCATCCACGCCGCTGCCTGTTGGTGCTCACGCTTGGCGTCGTGCTGCTGTCCCCGATTGTCCCGGCGCGGGCCGTCCCCATGGAGAACGATCCGAACGGCTTCGAAGGCATTCCTTGGGGAGCCGCGTTTACCGAATCGGATCAGTTCGTGAAGGTGGAGGACGCCGGCCGAATTCAGACCTATGAATTAACCTCCACACCCCGCAAGCTCGGGTCGGTGTTGGTCGAGTCGATGAAGTTCAGCACCGTCGAAGGTAAGTTCGCCCGCGTCATGGTCCGGTATACCGGCAAAGAAACCCACGACCGCCTGCTGACGTTCTTGCAACAACAATTCGGCCCGATCGATCAGACTCCCGGCCAAATGGCCGGCGGCGTGGTGAAGTTCTTCAACTGGCAGGGCCCAGACAGCGCGATCATCCTTCGCTATGACCTTCGCACCAGCCAGGGCGTGATTTTTTTTGAGAGCGAAGCGTTCCGCGTGAAGTTGAACGAAGGCAATTTGCCACCCGTCCCCTGACCGCTCTCATCCCGCTCCCGCGTCTCCACGGGCTTCCTCCCGCTGCGGATGGAATGTTCGCGATCCTTGTCACTCTTCATTCGTGCATGATACCTTGATCGGTGAGTAATCACTCACCGGACGAACGATGACGTGAAAGCGACGACCGCCAGCTCCCGCAATGCCAGTCATGATCGCCAGGCCAGCCTGATCTCTTCTGCGGCAAACCTGTTCGCCGCCAAAGGATTCAAGGGCACCACCACCAAAGAAATCGCGAAAGCTGCCGGCGTGAGCGAAGCCCTGGTGTTCAAGTACTTTCCCACCAAACGAGCACTGTACACCGCCATCCTGGCCGAAAAGGCGCCCCTGAGTGAACTGCTGAGCGCCGTGGAGGAATGTGCGCGCAAACGCGATGACCAGCGGGTCTTTACGCTGATTGCCAGCTACCGCATCCGCCCGGGAGCCGATCCGACGATGTTGCGCCTGCTACTCTTCAGCGCGCTGGAGGGGCATGAACTGGCGGATATGTTTTTCGGCAAGCAACACCGGGTGTTTTACGATTATTTAGCCGGATATATTCAGACCAGGATCGACGAGGGCGCGTTTCGTGCAATTGATCCATTGCTGGCGGCACGCGCCTTTATCGGCATGGTAGTCCACCACCGGCTGCTACACGAAATTTTCGACGTGCCCTTGCACTGTCCTCATGAAGACGTTGTCTCCACCTATGTGGAACTGTTTTTGACAGGCCTCCGGCCTTCATCCACCGCTAAGAAACGAGGCGTGACTCGTGTCCGGTAATCCGATTCGGCGACACCCGATCGTCACCCTGGGCCTCATTCTCTTCGTCGCCGTGGCGGCATTGGTCGCGTTCCGCCTCACGAGCGGCGCTAAAACCGACCCGCGCAAGAACCGTATCCTCACCGTGGGCACCATGGCCCCCATCAAGCAGGATCTCGACGTCCGGCTGACGTATACCGCCGATTTGATTCCCAACCAGCTCGTCAACATTTTCTCCCGCGTGGACGGCTACATTGCCAAGATTTATGTGGATAAGGGCGATCTGGTGAAAGCCAATCAGCTGCTGGTCGAAATCGACCACACCGACTACATCCATGCCGTCAATCAGGCCAAGGCCAACCTCTTGTCGGCGAAAGCGAAGGTCGTCCAGCAGGATGCCGGGGTGCGGAATGCCACGCTCACGCTCGACCGCATGCAAGCGCTGATCAAAGACCAGTTCGTCTCCCAACAGGATCTCGACACCGCCCTGGTGAACCGCGATGCCGCCGTGGCCTTACAGGATTCTTTGCGGGCGCAGGTGCAGCAGATGACCGTCGCTCTGGCCCAGGCGGAAACTAATCTAGCCTACTCCTACATCCGTGCCCCGTTTGCCGGCTACATCGCCGAACGCAACCTCGATCCCGGCGCCTACGTGAGCGGCACGACTGCCAGCACGTCCACCGTGTCGCGCGGTATCTTAAGCGTGCACGATGTCGAGACCGTGCGCACGTTGATCGAAGTGGTGGAAAAGGACGTCCCGCTCGTGCAAGTCGGGCAACGCGCCGACGTGCGCGCCGAAGCCTATCCCAATGAGGTCTTCGAAGGCCGGGTCACGCGCATTGTCCAGGCCTTGAACCGCGCCACCCGCACAATGACCGTGGAAGTCGATCTACCGAACAAGGACCATCGCCTCAAAGGCGGCATGTTCGCGCGCGTCGAAGTCCTGGTCGGCAAACATCCCCAGGCGATTCAGATTCCGCTGGACGCCGTAAGCCGGCTCGAAGAATCGCAGTATGTGTATGTGGTCAAGGATGGGAAGGCCCATCAGGTTCCGGTTGAACTGGGGGCTCGCGCCGAGAATCGGGTGGAAGTGGTGAAGGGCCTTGCAGGGGACGAGCAACTGATTGTGTCCGGCAAGGATCTGGTCAGCGAAGGCGTCCCGGTCCAAGTCCAACCGCTGGGCGACGCGAAACAGGAGTCATCAAAGCAATCCTAACAAGGGGCCTCCTGCGTTGACGGTACGCTCCCCGCGTTTCACCTCTAACGGTTCACGTCTCATGTCTCCATTATGTGGCTGACACTCCTCGCGCTCCGCAATCGCATCGGAATCCTGATGTTGTCCCTGGCCATGGTGATCCTGGGGGCGACCTCGTTGGAACGCCTGCCGGTCGATCTCTTTCCCAACATTCAGGTACCGGTCGCCTTTGTGGGCGTCATATACAAGGGCGCGCCGCCGCTCGACATCGAACAGAGTGTCGTCTACCCCATTGAGAAGGCCGTCAGCTCCGCCTCCAACGTCGAACATGTGGAATCCTTTGCCAAGCAGGGCATTGGAGCGGTGCAGATCTGGTTCAACTGGGGCGCGGACATCAACGTCGGCCAAATGGAGGTGATGCAGCGCATCACCCAGATTTTGAACAGCCTGCCGCCCGGCATTCTGCAGCCGTTCATCGTCAAGTTCGATGTCTCGAACATTCCGGTTGCCTTCGTGACAGCCTCCGGCGGCGATCTCGACGAACGGGCGCTCTACGACCTGGCCTACAACACCATCGCGCCGCAGATCGAACAGATCGCCAACGTGGCCGCCGCCACAGTCGAAGGCGGAAAGATCCGGCAGATCAACATCAATCTCGACCCGGCTTTGTTGCAGGCGCGCGGCCTCTCGATCCTCGATGTGGTCAACGCGGTGAAGGCCTCTAACCTGATCCTGCCCTCGGGCGACATTAAGGCGGGAAACCTCGACTACAACGTTTTCACCAACACGCAGTTCAAGACCGTGGAGCCGATCAACGACGTCGTCGTCAAGATCGACGCCCGCGGCAATCCCGTGCGCGTGCGGGATGTCGGCGTCCTCGCCGACTCATCGGACATTCAAACCAACGTCGTCCGCACGGACGGCAAACGGTCGGTCTATCTCAGGGTCAACAAGCAACCGATTGCCAACACGGTGGAAGTGGTCGATGCCTTGCGCAAGGCGATTCCGAAAATGATCGGCATCCCGCCCGGTGTGCAATTGGGAATTTCCTTCGATCAGTCGGTCTACATCCGGCAATCGATCAAGAACCTGATCGAGCAGGCGCTGCACGGATCATTGCTCGCGGCGGCGGTGATTCTCCTGTTTCTCCGAAACCTCACCAGCACGCTGATCATCTCGGTCGCCATCCCGCTGTCGATTCTGGTGACGTTCATCGTGCTGTATTTCACCAACCAGACGCTCAATGTGTTCACGATGGGCGGTTTAGCTTTGGGAATCGGTCGTCTGGTCGACGACTCGATCGTCGAGCTTGAAAACATTCAGCGCCATCTGAATGTCGACCGGAATCGCTGGGATGCCATCGTCAACGCCGCGCGCGAAGTCGCCATGCCGATCTTCGCCTCTACGGTGACCACCGTCGTCGTATTTCTGCCCATGTTTTTTATCGTCGGCATCGCGCGGCTCCTGCTCATTCCCCTGACCCTTACGATCGCGATCGCCCTGTTCACCTCGTTCTTTGTGTCTCGCACGGTGACCCCGGCGCTCTGTTATCGCTTCTTGAAGTCGGAGCAGGAGGCGCACCGGTCCCTGCCCGCCTGGTTCGTGCGCATCATGCAGTGGAGCCAGCGGCGCTACGAAGCCCTCGATGAAGGATACGAACGCAGCCTGCGCTGGGTCTTGGCCCATCGCCGCACGTTATTGGTCGCCGTGGTCGCGCTGTTCGTCAGCTCCCTCGCACTCCTACCCTTTATCGGGACCGAATTTCTTCCGGTGTCGGATGAAAGTCAGTTCCGCATCGTGTTGCGCGCGCCCGTGGGCCAGCGGGTGGAAAAAACCGTCGATCAAGTCGCCGAGGTCGAACGGGTGCTGCGGGAAAAGATTCCGCCGGACGAGCTGGAAGCAATCGCCTCCAGCACCGGCGTGCTCGCGCAGGGCCGCTCGTCATTGTTTAATCCGAACACGGGGCCGCATACCTCGGTCATTTCCGTATACCTGGTCTCGCCGGATCGGCGGCGGCGCAACCAGGTTGAGATCATGAACGCCGTGCGACCGTCGGTGGTCAAACTGTTTCCCGGCGTGGCGATGTTTTTCGATCCGGGCGGCCTAGTGAAACGCGTGACCAGCTTCGGGTCGCAGAAATCCATCGACGTGGAAATTTACGGCTACGACTTCGAAAAGGCCCGCAGCGTCATCCAACAGGCGCAGGAGGTCATGCACAAGATTCCGGGCATGGCGGACATCGAAGTCAGCCGGGAAGAGAACTACCCCGAAGTGAACGTGGTGGTGGATCGGGAAAAGGCGGCGCTTCTCGGAATCAGTGAAACGGATGTCGCGAATGCCGTGCTGTTTTCCCTCAACGGCAACGGCCAGACCGACCCGATCATCTACACCGATCCGCAGAACGGGAACGAATATTACATCAGCGCCTGGCTCGCCGAGGAACATCGCAAGGACCTGACCGCCATCGAGCATGTGCTGCTCACGACCAAAAACGGCGAGCCGGTCCTGCTGAAGAATCTGGCCACACTGAAACTCAACGCCGGACCCGTGAAGATCGAGCGTAAATATTTCCAGCGCGTCGTCCACATCACCGCCAATCCCGTCGGCCGCGATCTTGGCGCAATTGCCCAGGATCTGGAAACCGCCTTCGCCCAGATGCAGCTGCCGACAGGCTTCAGCATCCGGCTCGCCGGCCAAATCCAGCAACAGCGCGAAACCTTCGAGGGTTTGATGTACGCCAGCGCCCTGGCATTGATTCTGGTGTACATGGTGATGGCCGCGCAGTTTAAGTCGCTGATCGATCCCTTCATCATCATGTTCTCGGTCCCGATGGGTATCCCCGGCGTGATCGTGATTCTCTACCTGACGAACACCACGATCTCGACGTCATCCTTGATGGGTATCATCATGATGCTGGGCATCGTCGTCTCGAACGGCGTCTTGCTGGTGGACTACACCAACGTGCTGCGACGCCGGGGGCTGGATCTCTCCACCGCAGTCGTCACGGCCTCCCGCACCCGACTCCGACCGATTTTGATGACGTCGCTCGCCACGGTCGTGGGCCTCATCCCGATGGCGCTCGGATTGGGAACCGGCAGCGAAACCAATGCGCCGCTGGCACGCGCGGTGGTGGGTGGCCTCACCGTCTCGACGATCCTCACGTTATTTCTGGTCCCGACCGTCTACACGATGCTGGAAGAACGCTTCCCGCGACGGGCCGACGAACTAGGAGACCCAACGGCAGAACCTGAGTTGGCAGGACAACAGACGTGACCAAAATCGTCGCGATTGGACGCCGGTTGAATGGACTCTTGCAAAAGCAGCACGAGAACAGAGTTAGGGCTTGTTCTGAAAAGACTGCTAGCCCACATTATTCGTGACGGTTCGTCGCGAAATTGCTGAGCCGCTTCGCGAGACCGGCGCGCGGAGCCCCGAGGCCCCGACGCGTACTAATGCGATACGTGGAGGGGCAGAGGGGAGAGCCCGTCGGTCGCAGCAGCGGATCGGCGATTCCAGCAGAATCGCTCATGAATATTGTGGGCTAGGGTCTGAGGCTTGGAAAGAGGGACGCCAGCTGCAGCGCCAGCCCCATATCACCGCTGATACGGAGACGGCCGGTCATCGCGACCATAGTGCCGCTGACCTGACCATTCAGGACCCGCAGACAATCTTCACCCGACATCGCCAACGTCACATTCGGGTCCGGATGCATCCCTTCGGACACCTGGCAGGCTCCGTCTCGAATCTGCAGTTGGTACTGCCCGCCGTCGGCCCCGTTCAGATCGAACTGGTAGACGACATCCAGGCCCTCGGCCGCTTCCGGATCCAGCTTGTCTGCGAGCGTGGCGAAGAAGGCTCGCACTGTTTTGGGTTGTGAGTGAGTCATATGATGGTGCCCCGGCGAGAGTACGCCCCCCGCCGGGGCGGACAGACCAGGCTAGTACCGCAACATGGCCCGATGGCTCGAACGACGGGCACCGAAGAAGGCTTTGGAGAATTCTTCGACGACGGCCGGCTCATAGCCCTTGCAACTGAAAATATCGAGATAGGCGCTGTTGGTGTCATTAGCGAAGTGCCCGCTGATCAAGGAGGTCTCGATCAGCTGAACCATGCTGTAGCCCGCCACGCGACCTTCACCGAAATTGACGATCTGGCAATTGCCATATCGCTTCATTTCGATCAATTCGCAGAGCTGCACTACGTAAGCTTCAATTTGTTTGGCGTCGCGAATTCGTTCGGGGATGCAATCGTGGAGGTCAACAGAGGTGCAAATACCCCAGGCCTTGCCGGGTCCAACAGAGTCCGGATGGACTGCGGAGTCAGCAATCCTGGCTGACGATGATGAGATGTCGTCGGAGGTGGCACCTTCGGCGTTGTGCATTGATACGACCTTTCTGTTGGGGGTGGGGGGAGTCGCGAAGCATGTATTGGCACTATACTGAACGATTGAAGTACTGTAAATATTTATCTCCGAAATTTCTCACGCCGCGCGCGCATTGACAAACTTGCGGCCCCTTAGCGAGAATGCGCGGCATGACTGACCCATCGACCACACCGTCCAACGCCCCGTCTCAGACCGCTGAATTGCCTGACCGCCTGTGCACCTGGTGCAAGGTGGCCATGACGAAACGCCTGGTCGCCGGCGGGCAATTCATTCACTACACCTGCCCCAAGTGCGTCTTCCAGCACACCACGAAGCGCGCCGCGAAGTAGGTTCTGCGCCAGCTGTCACTTGTCAGGAGCGTACGTCGCCGGGAGTCGTGTGACTACGAACGCCGCTGGCGGCCTCTTTCATCACGCCAATAGCCGAGCCAATCAAAGAGGTCGTCCAGCAAGGCCACAGGAAACTTGACGACTGAGGCGTACCCTCTGGGTACGTCGCAGGAAGGCATGCGACCGAGAACGATGCCGGCGACCTCTTTCATCACTCCGACAAGCAGGCCGATCAAAGAGGTCGTCCAGCAAGGCCGCAGGAAGCTTGACGACTGAGGCGTACCCTTTGGGTACGTCGCAGGGAGGCATGCGACCGAGAACGCCGCTGGCGGCTTCTTTCATCGGCCTGCTATTCGTCGTAATATTTTTCGCGATAGATGGGACACAAGCCTTTGGCATTGAGTGTCGCCGTCACGTCCTTGATCATCCCGTTCCCCCCGCAGAGATAGACGGCAAGATTCCGCACTGAAGAGATCCGCTCCTCGACCAAGGCCGTTACGCGCCCGCTCGCCCCTTGCCACCCCGGCTCCGGTCTGGACAATGTGGTGGTGAACGAGAAATGAGGATGGGCCACGGCCAGTCTCGCCAGTTCATCCTGCCAGTAGAGATCCCGCTGGCTGCGAAGCCCCCAGAACAACGTGACCGGCCGATCCGGCTGCCGCTGCAATTGCGCGAGAATCATGCTCCGCATGGGTGCGATGCCGGTTCCCGTCGCCACGAACAATAGATCTTTCGTTCCGTCGTCGCGGAGGTAAAACGCACCCGCTGGTCCCTTGAATGACGTCCGGTCCCCTTCACGCAGGCTAAACAGGTAACTCGAACCGGGCCCGCCCTGAACCAGATTCAGAACCAGAAGGATTCGATCGCGCTGCTCCGGCGGCGACGCAATAGAATAGGGCCTCGTCACCGGGCGTGACTGCCCCTCTTTTGACACCTCGAACGAGACGAACTGACCGGCCTTAAACGTGACGCTGCCTGGATCCAGCAGGCGCAGCTCGATTGCTCGCACGTCATGCGTGAGATCCTCAATGCGGCTTACTTCAGCCATGTAGGTGTTCACGGCATCCACCCTGGAAGTGTCGCTGACGTGAAGATCCGCTTACCCGCGCCCGGAAGGCAGCAGCAGGTGCGTCTCATAACTCATGATACCAAGAAATGCCGCGAGGCCGAGGTAGTACAGGCCATAGCTGACTTTGGTTGAGAGCGGCACCTCGTAGTAGCGTTCGGGCAGGCCCGAGGGGCCTCCACGAAAGGTGGACAGGACATGCGGGATCGCCATGATCGCAATCAGCAACAACATGGGACTGTGGTTCATCACGAACAGACCGATCAGAATCGGTATTCCCAGCCACCAGACCTTGGGCGAGATAATCGCTGTAATGCGGCCTCCGTCCAATGGAGAGAGCGGAATGAGATTGAACAGATTGAGCATGAACCCGGCATAGGCCAGGGCCAGCATCAATTGACTCTGCGTATATTCGGCGGCGTAATAACAGGCCATGGCCGCCACGGTGCCGGCAACCGGACCGGCGATTCCCACATAGGCTTCGGTTTCCACATCCATCGGTTGTTCCTTCAGCTGAATCCAGGCGCCGACGAAGGGAATGAAGGTTGGAGCGCCGACGTTCAGGTTGCGCTGTTTCGCGGCGGCGTAATGCCCCAACTCGTGAAACAGAATCAGCAACACAAATCCGACCGCGTACCACCAGCCGAAAATAAAACTATACGCAACCATGGACAGCAACATGGTCCCGCCGGTGAGGGCGATCTTTCCGAATTTGAGGCCGCCGAGGAGCAGCAGGAGAATTTTCACGACGACAATCCTCCGCCGCTGCCAGGTTGCTCCGCCTGCGGTTTCTTCTTGAGGTATTTGGCGGCCAACCCGCCCAGCGCGATGACTAGGAGCATCAACAGCTTCTTGCCGGCCAACACCAAGGGAATAATGAAGGCCCAGAGTTTCGCCAGCAAGCCGGACTTGACGGCTGCGCCCGCGATGAGCGCCGTCAGCCCAACCGCCGCTACCTTATCCGTTGTGCTATTGAAGTCCGTGTACCGTTTCCCTTCGACAAATTCCACATTGGCCAGCAATTGGCTGACATGCGGCTTGAGCATCGGCAGCTGTTCCAGCGACCCCACCATATTCATGCTGAGATACCCCTGCCGCCCCAAGGCCAACGTGTTGTAATTGACGCCCATCGGCGAATCCCGCTCCTGCGCCGAGATTGCCCACACCACCTTGTTTGCCGCCTTGTCATAATGCGGCTTCTCCTCCCACCCGCGAATGATCAACGGTGGGAACCCTTGCGACTCACGCTGCTTATTGTTTTCTTCGGTGCCTTCTTTAATGGAGGTCATAAGCGCGTCGGCGTCCCAATTCGCAGCCTCGTCGTCTTTGACGTAGCCCGCATCGATATAGCGCACGACCATAAACCACTGTTCGCCTTCGCCGGTCGCCGTAATCAAGCCCAGCTCGGAACCGGAAGGGAAGTTGCCCATTCTCTTCAGCAGCGCTTGCGTCTCTTGCGCGCCAAGGAATTGGTAGCCGCTGGGCAACTTCAACAACGCCTGATCGCCCAGCTTCGCCTCGGTGGGGCCCATGATCCAGGGAAGTGCCGGAGGTTTCGGCTGCGATTGTTCAGCCAAGCCCGGCAGAGTCCAAAAGCACAGCACCACGGCAGCGAGGACCAGTGGCCGAATCATCTGTCTCATAACTGGACCTCCCCGGTTGTCTCTCGCGCGGTCTGACCTATCGTGAGGGCCCGATCATCTTGTCATAATCTGCATGGGTGCCAATCCAGAATCAGTTGATACCGTCAGGAATGTCAAAACCCAATGCACGATAGTGGTCACCAACTCGGGCCGACCAGAGCGTCCCGATACGCTTGAGATGGAGTGACGGATGGCGCGGGTTAGACTGAAGCAGCTGAAAGTTCTTGTTGGCCAGGGAACGGGCAGCTTCTGGGAGCGCTTCATAGGCGGTCCAGAATCGTGAGGAAGCGGTATGTTTCACAGGGGGCGAGTTTTCCCCTCTTGATACTCGGCGCGCGCCTCAGCTAACAGGCTATCGAGCTTTCCTGCCTTAAGGTCTGACTCAATCTGCGCATCCCACGCCCTAGCATCAAACTCAAAAAACCACGCCCTAAACTGAGCCAGATCCTCAGAGGACAGGTTTGAGATTGTGCGTTCGAGCTGTTCTATCTCACTCACGGCTCTCCTCCATAGCTCAGAGTAAAATTCTACACTAGTTCAGCCGGATTGTCTCAGGCTCAAAGATATCTCACATCATGGGCCATCACCACGGAGCACAAGTTTAGCTAGTTAGACCCAAGGCATCTAAAAAACTCCTCCGTTGGTTTCTTAAGAGGCTCTGGTTTGCCGTGCTTATAGTCTCTAAAAGACTCCCTGAACTTTGAGACTTTGGTCTTGCGAAGTGGACAAAACACTATGGCGACAGGATTATAGTCAGCCGCCTCCGAACCATTGCCTTCATGCTGATCGAGAAATGCGAGGGCCTTCGGACTCTTCAGAAGATTAGTACACCACCGTCGTCAACGACAGCGGCCCGACCACCGTCTTGTCCAATACCTTGACCGCCACCCGGCCGATCACACGTCCGTCTTCCGCTTCCACATCCACCCTCCAATCCCCCGGATCGAGTCCCTCCTTGAAGGTGTAGGCCCGATACCCGCCCGCGCGCCCGCCGGAAATCTTCAGCGGAATGCGGTCTGCATCGGTGAAGGGCTGACCGGCGTCGGGCCGGTAATACCAGTGATGATAGATCGTGGTCTTGAGCGCCACCGGCGCGAACACCGCCGTGAAACAATAGACCGGATCGTCAGCCGGGATCACATTGTCCGAGGTTTTCCACACCTCGTACCAGGACTTCTCGAAACTCAGTTCATACCGATCCGCCGAGCGCTTCACCTCGTGATACATCCCGCCGAACTTCAACGAGAGCGGCACCGGCGGAATCCAGTTCATAAAATAGAAGCCGACCAGCAACCCGACAAGCGCCAGGGCCGGCGCACCGGCCCACATCGCCTCGCGAGGCGTACGATCGGCGTTATTCCAATAGATCAACTGCACGACGCGCAACACGATCAGCACGGTCACCATGGCGCCGGTCAGGAAGATCGCGGCATTCATCCAGCCGGTCATGACCGGCAGGAAAAACGTGAAGAACGCAAAACAGACGAGGGCGTAAAGACTCACCAGCACCTGCACGTTCGATAACCGGCTGCGGAGGAATTCGTTCGCCACGAGAAATCCAACCAGCACACAGAAAAACACGGCGGTGCCGGCGAAGGTGGCGCTCTTGGAATAGAAGATGGCGTAGGCGCTGAACAAGCCGCCCAGCAGAAACTGAATGGCCATCGGCGCATAGGGTTTCGCCCGCACGACCCATTTCATAAAGAACGGCGCGTCGGGCGGGAGATCATCAAGCGTGGCTTCCTGGGTCCCCAAACGGCCCGTCAGGACGATCAGAAACCCTAATAGGCTGAGGTAGGCCAGCAAGAGCAGGTTGTCGCGCAGACGGTCGATACGTGTCAGCACCAGGGTGTCGTACGTCACGCCGCTAAAGAAAAACAGCGGCGGCAGGTAGGGTTTACCTAGAACCGATTGGAACCGTTGTAATGAGACCATGCGCTAGATTTCAGGAGACGCAGGCGATTGTCAAACGAAGAGCGAAATCGGGGCTTCCATATGGGAAATCTGTGATTGTGTCATGAGGTGAATGCGTATGCCGCGTTACAGAAAAATATCCTGGCCTCACGTTTCACCCGGCTGCTCAACAGGGTCATCCAGCAAGGCCGCAGAGGAGAAAGAACCGGAGGCGTACACTCTGCGGTACGTCGAGGATTCTTTCGACTCGAGAACGCAGCTGGGGACCATGCTCAACTGTCGGCGTCCCTACAGGATGCTCAAAACGGTTATCCGGCAAGGCCGCAGTAAGTGAGAGGGCGAGGCGTACATTATCTGGTACGTCGAGCCCTGGAACGAAGCGAGAACGCCGCCGGGAACCGTTTTCAGCATCCTGTTACATGAAGGGGGGCAGCGGGGAATACACAACCGGCATTCCCAACAGTCGCTCCAGCCATCCGGCCATATGGTCCTCGCCTAACGGAGCGCGATTGAGCCGCGCCTCTAATTGAAACCCGCCGGCTGTGCCCACAATCCCGATAATGGCCGAGGCATCCTCCCCGTCGGGCATCAATTCCTGAGTCTGGAACTCACAGAGGGTGCTGTAGAGACGACCCTGCGGCGCGATGGTCTCCAGGACTTCCGGCAATTCCTCCAGCGCGCAATGCACGGAACAGCGGTAGACCGTTCGGGCGCCCGGTTGCACCGCGGCAAAGGCCTCTAACGCCTGTTCTGAAAATCCGGTGAGATAGGCGCGCACGCCGGCCGGCTGCGGCGCAAAGGTCGCGGCCAACCGGCTCGCCGGCACGAGAAATTCATAGGCGTCGAGCGAGTTGTATTCGAACTGGCAGGGCCCGAAGGCATCCGGCCACGAACAGAAAAACGGGGTTGCCGGGTCTGCGGGCGTCAGGACGAGGTTTCCCTTGTCGACCGAGGTTTCCACCGGCAAATCCAGCAGGGCGATGGCGTCGAGAAAGATGGCTCGCCGCTCATCCACCCATTCGACCCGTCGCGCATCCTCCCGCGTCTCTCCCGGCGTCACCACGTCCTGCGTATGCAGGCGCACCCGGATAAAGGCATGGTTATGACGAAACCCCAGCCAGAACATGGACGCGGGATAGTGAAACCGCAGGCCGGGTTTGGTGCGCCAGGGATGGCTGATGGAGCAGTAGGTGCCGACATCCTGAAAACACTGATAGACGGTGTGATAGCCGCCCGCCAGCAGGAAAAAATCGCCCTGCCAGGCTTCGCGGATGTGGAGGAGGGTGACGTCTTCCGTGGCCCAATGGTCGAGCTGATCGAAGGCCTGGGGAGACTCGACCGCCCAATCCTCCACGTAGCAGATCACGTCCTTGGCGGGATGGGCCGGCTTAAGGCCCAAGGCTCCCAGGCGCTCACCGACCGCCAGGATCTCTTGAAAGGTCAACCGACCGGCGGTCTCCCAGCGGCGTTCACGCACAACGCTCCTCCGCGGTCCACGCGCCGCTGTCGAATAATCTACTGTGCCTCACTTGGCTGACTTCAGCGCACGGCCCTCAATCTTCGTATCGGCGATAAACCGCTCAATGCCGTCCTGCAAGAGACCAGACATGAGGTTCTCGATATCGTCGCTGGTAAACCAGAAGACCAGCTTGCTCTGTTCGCCCTGGAGATTGCGCTGCGTGCTGCTGTCGTCCGCCATGTTCTTGGCTCGAATCACCAGGCGGCTTTCGCCCGTTAATTTCGTGTTGAACACGCGACTCTTGGCGTTGGCTGAGAAGTCCCGAATTTCTCCACCGATGACGATATCGGCGCCCGAGACGCCCACGCCTGATTGCACCACCCGCGCATCCCAGCCACGACGGTTCCAACCGCGCCACCGCAGGGCTTCGGCCAAGGCCTCGGCGATCGTCACCCCGGGCGATCCCCCGCTGACATTGAAGTTCGTGACCCCGCCGCCCAAATGGGTACGCTGGCCGATCTTCGTCTTGTCCGCGCGATGGTCTTCAAACGGCTCGATGACGATTTTCAGCGGCTCAGGCTGGCCGCTCTGCACAAACGGTTGCTGCGGCTGCACATTGAGCGACACCATTTCTCCGGTTCCGGCACACCCCCAGAGCAGCGCCAATCCCACCGCAATACAGACCTGACCCGCGATTCGACATCCCTGTGCAATCACACATGCCTCCCCTGTCAGTATGTGGCCTTACTAAAACGAGCCCAGTCTACCCAACTCGCGGCCGGATGACAAACGGGAAGGGTCCATTCAGAAGGAAAATTTGCCGGCCGATCAGGATGAACAACGGCGGCTGGCTAGGGGCTGAGAAGGGGGAGAAGGCTCCGGAAGGTTTCCCGCCCGATCTCCGGGAGTCGGCTCTCGCGTAAGGCCGGGGAATCCAGCGGCACAAACCGGGCGATCTTGAACCAGGCTCGCCCTGACAAGACGGCCGCCAGCTGGGCTTTTCGATCATGCGTGATCGGTAACGTATAGCCCTCGCCCCGCTTCCATTCCCATAACGTGGGCGCGAGAGACAGCTCCAGGCCCTGGCCGGCCAGCTGATGAAATCGGTCGAAGAAGTTCTTTTTGCACTGCTTGACCTGCCCACCCTCGACGATCATCGCAAACACGAGATGGTGTCCCCACCAGCAGAGCGAGCGAAAGGTAAACTTGTCATCGCCGTGAAAATGTTTCGGGTAGTCCAGGTATTGGTAGGGGCATTGTTCGAGACGTTCACCCTTCACCGACTGCGACTTGGCCGGATCGAACCCGGGAGGGAGCAACAGCGTGGTCCGTGCGAGATCTTCTTGCAGGCCGGCCTGAAGCGCGGCCAGCAAGGCCTGCACCTTGAGAATCGTCCGCTCTTTGGAACGGAACAGATCGCGATCGCCCACCAGTCTGAGCTCATCCGGCGTCAGTAAGGAATCAGAGCCTGGGCTCGCCATGGAGGACATATTGATCATTGGCTTACCGCAAACAATGGCCGAGGAGAGGCAGGTGTGTGGTCACGACCCATGCGTGCCGTTCACGATTGAGACTTTTGGAGAGATTCAAACACCGACACCTGCATATCGAAAATGCGCCGGCATTCACCGCAGCGCAAGCCCACCTGGTCGCGGATCACATCCAACGCCCGAATCGTGACAGACACGGGATGGGCATTCAGACAGCTTTCAAGCGATTCTCTCGCCGTCGGTACGGCGTTTGGACTCTCCACCTCGCCGCCAAGCGGCACGGCCGCAACCCGTCCCACCACCTGCTCGGGCGTCATGAGATGCATCATGCGGCAGGAGGTGCAGGCGATCACCAAACGTCCGTCGTCATCAATGCGCTTGAGCGACAGACATAAGGGATGGACGGCGAAACATTGTTGGACGAAGGCGCCGCTTTGAAACCGCTGTGCCATAGCCACCTATTGGAGAATCAGGGAGTCTGATGCTGCGTCAGACAATGATCGACAGGATGTTCACACTCACGGTTCAGCGATGCCGCAGCGAGGCAAGATAACCGCTGCGATCTTGTTCACGGTCCTGTCACAGTTTGGCCAGGGCCAGCATCATGAGCACACCGAGCACATAGGGAATCATACAGGAATACAGCACCGCATTGAATGCTCGATCCGGAGCATTCGACTGAATGGTGCGATCCTTGTAGATGAATTCGTAGGCGAGGATCAGCAGGGTGAGGGTCAGGACAAAGACCCGGCTCGTACGAGGCCAGGTGTAATGGCCGCTCACGATGAAATTCGCCGTAAAGAATCCACTGGACACGAACAACAGCGGCGCGAGCACATACCGAAGCGTATGCGAAAAGAACACGTGCCAGGCCGGCCTGGTCGAACGCTGCTGCGGATCCAATAAGAGGGTCATGACCCGACGGGGGCGGGTTGGCTGGATGGGGACGAAGGGGCTTGTTTGGCCTGCTCCGCGGCAGTCTTGCAGGTTTTGCAAATACGCGGGCGCTGCTTCAGGAAACTGATTTTCCCGCTCGCAAGGCAACTGTAGTGCACGAATTCGTCACAGACCGCGCAACGCGACCAGCCCCCGCGGAGCATCGTCTTGTCGCGGTAGAGGCCCTGGTTACAGACCTTGCAGTTCCGGGGTTCGATCCCCAGCAGCATCGGCTCCCAGTCACCACCGCCATTGCGAAGAATATTCATGGGGCGGAAGTATAACGAAGGGGTCGGAGAAAAAACAAGGAGTCCTCCGACTCATGAAATCTTGTTTCGGGAGGCCCAGTAACCTGGCTTGCGTTTCAAGTGCATCACCGCGGCCACATAGATTGTCCGCCCTTCGACGGCATAGATCACGCCATAGGGGAATTGCTGGACCAGATAACGCCGGAATCTTCCCTTGAGAGTTCGCCAGAGGGTGGGATGTTTCCGGATTTGGTCGAATGCCGCCTCAACAGCAACCAAAAACTCTTCGCCCAGACCGTGGCGGCAATCCTCATAGTAGAGAGCTGCCTGACTCAATTCGGCTTTAGCTGCCGGATCAAGAAGCAGCCTCAACGACGGAGATCCTTGCGGATATCGCGCAACGACTTGGAGACTGACAGCGGCTTAGTAAGCTTTCGCTTCCAGGCGGAAAATCGTTGTTCTGCCTCTGCGACCCAGGCTTCATCCACTGAAGTCAGGCGTTCGCCGGTCATGCTTGCCATGAGTCGCTCAGCCAACCGTTCACGCTCAGTCGGCGAAAGCTTCCGGGCCTGTTTTTCAATAGTGAGGGCGAGGGTCGTCATCGGCTCCACTCCTTCAAAAATGTCTCAGAGGCCCCACGCTGCTTTGGAAAACTCTACAACCTGCTGAAATTCTCTGCAACCCCTGCCCTTCCTCAGAGCAGTATCGTGATTATGGCTTATGCGTCCAGCATCTTACGAATCGTTGAAAAATCGCCGTCCGTCGGCATCACGAACAGGCAGCGACCATCGCTTCGAGATGCCCAAATTGCCCCAATCGCTCGTTTGTCCTCGGCATCGAGGCCATCAAAGAGATGCTTCCCTTTATACTCAACCGCTAACGTCCTGCCGTCTATCAACTGGCACAGGAAATCCGGATAGAACCAGTCCTTGGCTGTTTGTAACCTGAACGAGGTGGGTTTGCGAGCCAGGTTTCTCACCCAAAACCTCACCTGCGGCAAACCGTCAAGAAACTGCGCACATTGAAACTCCTCGGTGATTCGACCATCGGCAGTCTTTTCGGTCAACTCACCGGGTTTGGGCCCGAAGTAGTGCCTCTGAAACTGGAAGCCACCCTCGTAGACACGGCTCGGCTCGTACCCCATCGTCTTGAAGTTGATTGTGCGCTCCTCAGCCACAGTAAGCGGTGAGTCTTGAAGCAACAGCATCTGGAAAGAGGCCTTCCTCTCCGCCTCCCGGTGTTCCTGGATACGCGCTGCGATTTCGTCGCGAAGCCGAAACCGATCGAGAGCCAGGGTTCCGACATCCGTCATTCCATACTTCGCCTGAAGTCCCCGAATAGCCTTCCGAAGGAATTCGGCTGATTCACCAACGGGAATGTCGTGATGATCGATTTGCCGGTCCAACCAAGCGACGAGCCGCTCAAGTGACCAGTCGTCAGCACCACTGAGTTGCAACACCTGTTGATGGAGCGTTCCAACAAAATCGCTCGCGGCGGTATCGCTCATGAGCGTCGTCTGCACATCTCCTTTGACGCCGACATCGATTTGTCCGGCCTTGCCATAGGGACGCATCAACGGGTTGTAGCCGACCGACAAGGAGGCATCCTTTTCACTGAGTTTCCACGGATGCTCAAGTAAGAAGGTGCTCTCAAACTCATACAGCATGCCGTTCTCATTGAAACAGAGCAGCGGCACCAGAAAATCCAGCTGTTGCTCATAGGGAGACGGCTGTCGAGGCTTCCCGCTGCCTCCGAAGGCCTGCTCCGCCTTGCGTACCAATTCAGCGGCAGCGTCCACTCTGGTCCTTGCTTCGGGTGTCGTGAGGCAGCTCTTCACCCGTTCGGTATCATCCTGATCGAGTGGAACCACAATGGTAATCGCGCCGGTTGTCGTATCGATCCGCACTTTTCCGCCAAGCGCGGCTTCCTGTACCTGAGCTACGGTCGGATCGATCTCGGTCAACGCGAAGGTCACCGTCTGCGGCTGCACTCCCAGCGGCAACGTACCCTGCGGCACAGAAAGAATGACCCGTTCTGCCTCGGCCTTGGTAAACCCATTGTGCTCTAACGCCTCACGCAGTTCCGCCAAGACCACCGTGATCGATTCCGATACGGAAAACGCATAGGCACAGTTCAAGTCGGGGTGCCGCTTGGCCTGCGCCTTCGGCAAACGGAGAATGCGCCCGACGATTTGTTCAATAGCCGTGGCAGACCAGGTCTCCTTCAAACTGCAGAGCACATAGGCAAAGGGGCAATCCCACCCTTCGCGCAGCTTTTCTACCGTAATGATGACGCGAACCGGACATTTTGATAAGGCGATGTCATTCACGGCTTTCAATTCATCCAGCCTGCCGACCGAGATCTTCACCTCGTCTTTTGAAAGACCGAACTCGCGCACCAACCGGTCGCGGAGCGGCTCGCAGGCATCGACCCGTTCCGCTTGGATCAACAGAATAGGCCTGATGTATTCCGCTGTCTGTTGCCCCTCGGTCACGGCAAGCTTTTCAAGATCGCCCCGTAGCGTGATGGCTTCTGACAGCAATTGATCGCGTTGACTCGGGTGTCGTGTGACGACCCGCAACGGCAACTTCACCATATTCGCGAGTTTGAGTTCTGCCGCTGACACCCGATGAAGCACATTGGAGGGAGTCTTCTCACGCGCCGGCGTCGCCGTAAACTCGACGATACACGAGGGCAGGACGTTGCCGAGTGTCGCGAAAGACAGATCGGTCCGGGCATTGTGAGCCTCATCCACGATGACGATCGGGCGCCGAAGCCGTAGCGCGTTCACAAGAGAGGGCTTGGGTTTCCCGTCCGCGCCGGGAAAAAGGTCCGCAATGCGGTCGGAAGGGACCTGTGCCACATGGTCGGAAAACGCGCCATTCTGGTCATAGACCCTGCGGCCGGTCGTGTCCTCTGCCCGGAACGATTGAATGGTGGAGACGATCACCACCGTTTGCCCGTCGATGGTCGCACGAGACAAATGCAATGCCTCGTCAATGGTCACCACTTCGACCGCCCCACAGGCGAGTTCCAACGCCCGTCGGTACGGGTGACGTGGATCGCGTAGCGCATCCGCCGTTTGGTCGAGGATCGTATGGCTCGGCACCAGCCAGAGTACAACTGCTCGCTCAGCCCGCATAAACTGGCGCTGAGCCAGCCCCGCCGCATGACACGCGAGTAAGGTCTTGCCCCCGCCAGTCGGCACCCGCAAGCACACATACGGCATGTCCGCCCCGAGCCCTGCAACTGGGACCGGAATGTACGGCGCACCTTCACCGAACCGACGCGTGACTTCCCGGAAGGCGACATCCGGCATTTTGGTTTGGGCGGCAAGACGGAAAAAGTCTCGCAGTGACTCCAGCACCCGCTCCTGATAGTCTTTGAGTGTGATCACGCCTTACCCTTCGAGTGAAATCCGATTTGGCGTTTCGGGTCGTCCGGTGGAGGCTGTAACAGCGGCAACAGCTTCTCGTACAGATCCAGTAACGCCGAGTCGTGCTCCAACAACGTCCGGTCAATTTCAGCAAGACGTTTCAGAATGGCTTGATTAGCGACAATCTGCTCACGCATCTGAATGAATGCCCGCACGACAAAAACGCTCATCGAAACAGCCTGCGGACTGTTCAAAATCGTGGCGGCCATAATCGCGCCATGTTCAGTAAAGAGGAACGGGAGACTTTTGGAAAACTTCAGATGACTGAGGTGATCACAATTTGTGATCACCTCGGATTTCTCCCCGGCAGTGAGCCGAAACTGGAAATCCTTAGGGAAACGATCAGTATTGCGCTTCACGGCTTGATTCAACGCTCGAGTCTCGACCCCATAGAGGCCGGCTAAATCCGCGTCGATCATCACCCTGTGACCGCGAATCGCCAGAATCAGGGACTCAATGGGCTTAGACCGCTTCATGAGATCGGCCTCCCGAGGCATCGTTGAACCGACAAGAATACTCTTGGCAATCGTTGGCCGCGCTCATGACACTTTGATCTCATACGGCGTCTGCCGGATCAGAATCCGCTCGGCTTGCAGCCGGTCTTTCCCCAGCAGGCAACCCGCGCAATAGATCACTTTCTGCCCCTCAAATACGGGGAGCGTCGCCAGCACTGCACGAGTGAGCACATTGCCACCACGAGCGCTCTTATCGTCGAGGATGCCGTTGTAAAGGAGATAGATCCCCACGCCGCGGCATTCGCCGAGAAACGGAGATTTCGACACACGTCCACGCGGCAACGGCTCGCCGGTCTCGGCGAAATAGACGTGTCGCGCGAGATCACTGAAGCTCACCGTCTCGCGAATCTTGCCGCCTTCATCGAACAGTGGCTCGCCCAGTTCGCAATAGCGGAATCCACCGCCAAGGCCCTCGACCGATTCACCCTTCGCGTTCTTGTAGCCTTGAGCGACACGACGCACACGTTCGGCGGTAATGTCGCGAGCAATCTTAGGCTCCATCTCAACGAGAATGAAGCGGCGCGGCTCCTGGACAGCTATAGCTCGGTTGAGTTTCAGGACTGCATGGCCGGTTGTGCCGGAACCAGCGAACGAGTCGAGCACCAAATCTCCAGGACGTGTGGCAATGTGGAGTATCCGTTCGATCAAACGCGTTGGCTTTGGGGTAATAAAGACGGACTCTGAATCGGAAAACTCAACGAGTTGCAGCAGTTCTTTTTTTGCATCTTGGGTATGGCCAACATCGCCGTGAAACCAAAGTGTTTGAGGCGTCACACCATCTTTCACCTCAGACAAAAACCGTTTCAATCGCGGCATATTGTTGCCCTTCGCACCCCAATAGATTCGACCGTCTTGGTCCAATTCCACGAACTTACTCTTCGATACACGCCAATACATGCCTGCACCGGGCCCTGAAATTACGCGACTCGATGGGCAAGTGATAGAATACGTACCCTCCGAGTAATAGTTTCTCGCCTGCAAATCGCCTGAAGTCCAAGGGCCTCGCGGGTCGTTATCTGAATTCTTGTAACGTTCTTTCGCTTCCTCACTTCGCGGCACGAGATTGGGGCGCCAGACATTCGCATTTCTGGCATAGACAACGACGTAATCGTGATCCTCAGAGAAATGCCGTGCCGTATTCTTCGGCGCAAATACCTTCTGCCACAACACAGTAGTGATAAAGTTGCCGCAACCGAATATTTGATCCATTGCATAGCGCAGTGTGTGAATCTCGTTGTCGTCAAGACTAATGAAAATCGCACCGTCCTCCCGAAGAAACTGCCGCAGCAGTGCGAGCCGTGGATACATCATGCAGAGCCAGCGATCGTGGCGATCGAGCGTCTCGCCTTCCTTGCCCACCACCTTGCCGAGCCATTCCCGCATCAAGGGACTGTTCACGTTGTCGTTGTAAACCCAGCCCTCATTGCCCGTGTTGTAGGGCGGGTCGATGTAAATGCACTTCACTTGTCCGGCGTAATAGGGCAGCAGCGCTTTGAGCGCCACGAGGTTGTCTCCCTGCACAATAAGATTGCCGTCGCCCGGCTCACCGCAGGCAAGTTCAGGCACGTCTTTGAGCAAGTGAAACGGCACCTGTTGGTGGTGATTCACCACCGCTTCTTTCCCGATCCAAGTCAATGTCGGCATGTGAGTTCCCGATGAATAGACGCCGCTGAGGGATACCCTTTTCCAGCAGGGAAATCAACGGGAGCGCCAGACCGAAGCCGATCACTCGCCGCTTCGCCGACACTACCTCCAAACTCTCTCGTACCGCCCCCCTAGAAGAGAGAGGCGTCGCCGGTCTCCCCTTGCTCGCGTCGAACGAGGTCCTTCTGGGGGCGCGCGTTCCGCGACCTAAAATGCTCCAACCAAGCTCGCTCGTTTCTTCCCAGGTTGGAGTGCCCCCACAAGCGGCTCTACCGCGCGCATCGAGCGAGCACCGCCCTATATTTCAGCTGATGATTGTTCTTGGTGCGCGCTCTGCGAGCGAGGAGCCGCTTATGGGGGCACCCCCTCTCAATTGACACCCCTTTCACCCTTTTGCTACTCTCCGCCGGTTCCCAACCACTCATCGTGAATGTCCCGTATCTACCCATGAACATTAAAGAGTATCTCGAACAGAAGCGGCTGGCGGTGGACCATTTTCTCGATCAGGTCAGCCCTCCCGCGGCCACGCCCCCCACGACCCTCCATGAGAGTATGCGCTACAGTTTGATGGCAGGCGGCAAGCGCGTCCGACCGATCCTCACCATCGCCGCAGCCGAGGCACTCGGCTCGACACCGCCCGGGCTGATGGCCGTGGCCTGTTCGCTGGAATTCATCCATACCTATTCCCTGATTCACGACGACCTGCCCTCGATGGATAACGACGACTTTCGCCGGGGCAAACCGACCAACCACAAGGTGTACGGCGAAGCCATGGCGATTCTGGCCGGCGACTCCCTGCTGACCATGGCCTTCGATCTCATCAGCCGGCCCGAGCTCATGAAAGGCTGCGACCCCGTCCGGCAGGTACGCATGCTTCAGGAGTTGGCCTACGGCTCCGGCAATATGGGCATGGTAGGCGGGCAAGTCTTCGACATTCAGGCCGAAAATCAGGACATCGACCTCCCCACGCTCCAGAACATCCATAAGCATAAGACCGGCATGCTGATTCGCGCCGCCGTGCGCATGGGCGCGATTGCCGCCGGGGCGACGGATCGGCAACTCGACGACATGACGGGGTATGCCGAGGACATCGGCCTCGCCTTCCAGATCGCCGACGATGTGCTGAATGTCACGGGGACGCGCGAAGAACTGGGCAAGAATCCCAATACCGATGCCGAGCGCGGGAAGAAGACCTATCCGACGTTTTATGGCGTCGACGGGGCGCGCAAGCTGGCGGACGATTGCGTGACCCGCGCGATCGGCCGGCTGAACACATTCGGCCCCTCAGCCGACCCGCTCCGTGAAATCGCGCGCTACATTACGGCGCGAAAAAACTAATCGTCGTTCGTGAAACGCATCTCGTGAAGCGAATGATCCCTCATCGGTCGGCTTACCTGCGCCCTGAACGCTTCACCCGTCACGCGTCGCGATTCACGAGGGTTCAAGGATGAAGGCGCTCGTCACCGGAGCCACCGGGTTTGTCGGCGGAGCCGTCGCACGCGCGCTGGTCAAGGCCGGGGTGGACGTCCGGACGCTCTCCCGCAAAGGCGCGGATCTGCAGAACCTGGCCGGCCTTCCAGTCGAACAGGTGCACGGCGATCTTCGCGATCGGGAGTCCCTTCGCCAGGCCCTACGAGGCTGCCGGCAGCTCTATCACGTGGCGGCGCATTACGCGCTGTGGGCCAAAGATCCCTCCATCTTCTACGACATCAATGTCACCGGCACCAGAACGCTGCTCGAAACTGCGCGTGAGGTCGGCATCGAGCGCACGGTCTATTGCAGTACCATCGGCGCGATCGGCCTGCCGCCTGGCGGAGGACTGGGCACCGAAGAGACACCGGTCTCGCTGGAACAGATGGCGGGACATTACAAACGGTCCAAATATCTCGCCGAGCAGGAAGTGCTGAAGCTGGCGCGCGAGGGCCTACCGATCGTCATCGTGAACCCCAGCGCACCGGTCGGAGAAGCAGACGTAAAGCCGACGCCCACCGGCCAGATCATCGTGGATTTCATGAAGGGCCGGATGCCCGCCTATATCGAAACGGGCATGAACCTGATCGATGTCGACGACGTCGCGCAGGGCCACCTGCTCGCGATGCAAAAGGGCCGACAGGGCGAACGTTATATTCTGGGCAATAAAAATCTTCTACTGAACGAAGTCTTTCACATCCTCAGTCGAATCACGGGCGTGAAGGCGCCCTCGGTCAAACTCCCGCGCCTGGCTATCCTGCCGCTCGCCTACGCGAATCAGTGGATCTCGAACCTGACCGGTGTGCCCCCCCGCATCCCGCTCGAAGGGGTGAAGATGGCCAAGTACAAGATGCATTACGACTGTTCAAAGGCCATCCGCGAACTCGGCCTGCCCCAAACACCGGTTGACGTCGCGTTGGAGAAGGCGGTGCGGTGGTTTCGCGAGCATGGGTATGTGTAGGCATCCGATGCACAATGTTCAATGCTCACGGTTCACTTTTAAATCCATTCAACTTTCATTGCCCATTGAGCATTGAAAATTGAGCATTAATGGAATTTCTCGACCTTTTTCTCAAAACCATCCTCCTCCGTCCCTACGTCTTTGCCTTCCTCGCGGCGTTTTTGTTTTCAGCGATTCTGCTGATCGGTTGGCCGCGGACGTGGCGTTTCTGGCTCATCAGCTGGATCACCGCCTTCGTCTGTGAGTATTCCTCGACGCGTAACGGCATTCCGTTCGGGTGGTACCACTACAACGGGTCCACGGTCGGTCAGGAACTCTACGTTTCGAACATTCCGTTCATGGACTCGATCTCGTTTTCGTTTCTGCTCTTCGCCAGCTACTGTCTCGCTCTTCTGCTTCTCCTGCCCATGGCATCGGGCCACCGAGGATCAGGCCGACAACTTCCCCGACTGTCGTTTGCGCCCGCGGAGCGAACGTCATGGCCGGTCTTCATCCTCACGGTGCTGTTCTTTGCCTTCATCGACATGGTCATCGATCCGGTGGCGCTCCGCGGTGATCGCTGGTTTCTCGGCCAGATCTATTATTATCCGGACCCGGGCATCCACTACGGCGTGCCCATGGCCAACTATGCGGGATGGGCCGTGGTCGGCGCCATTTCGCTCCTGATCTACTTTCCGCTCGACCGCCGCCTCGCTTCCGCACTTCCACCCCAGACGCCGTCAACCGCCCACCGCCTCCTCCTTGGCGTGGGCCTCTATTATGGCGTGCTGATTTTCAACCTAGCCGTCACCTTCTGGATCGGCGAGTCATTGCAGGGCACGACGGGACTCTTGATGTATGTGCCGGTGACCACCATCCTTGTGCTACGAATGCTCACCCCTGCACCACCAGCCGCATAAATCACGCGCGTCCGCTTGTCGCAAAGCCAGTCCAATTGGCATTCATTCCAATGAGACTGTATAGTGATGAACAGGCTCAATGCCTGCTTGGGAAGGCTTGTCTTTGATGAAAAAAATCTGCGGACTTTTGATGGTCGGTTTCCTCGCGACCTTGGGCATCCTCGGGTGGTTCGGATACCAATCCTACTCAACCGGTTTTAGCGCCAAGGCCGAACCGAACGAGTTGGAAGTCTTACTCGCGAGACAACTTCGGCACCTGGCCATCCCCTATGAAAACAGGCGACTCCGCAATCCACTGCCCGTGACGCAGGAGCTGATGAAGGACGCCCGCGCCCATTTCGCCGACCATTGCGCCTCCTGCCATGCCAATAACGGCAGCGGAGACACCGTGATCGGCAGGAATGTCTACCCCAAGGCTCCGGATCTCCGGTTGCCGGAGACGCAAACGATGTCGGATGGCGAACTGTTCTTCATCATCCAGAACGGCATCCGGTTCACGGCAATGCCCGGCTGGGGCAGCGGCGATCCGGTCAAGGACAGCGGGAGCTGGCAACTCGTGCATTTCATCCGCCACCTGCCCAGCGTGACGGAAGAAGAGTTGCTGGAAATGGCCGCGCTGAATCCCAAGACCAAGAAAGAGTTACAAGACGAAGCCCTGATCGATCAGTTCCTCAGCGGAGACGACGCCGCCGCATCCAGCGCTACCGGCGCGCACCGCCATTAATGCCTCAACGAAAGGATTTTCCCGTGACATTCCTTCGCCTCTACATCTTCGCACTCCTCCTCGTCTGTGCCCCGGCTCTCGTGGCCGCCCATGGCAGTGGTCAGCATGTGCTCGGCGTCGTGTCGGCCATCGATGCCACCCACATGGAAGTCAAAACCCCGAAAGGCCAGATCGTCTCCGTTCGTCTCACGGACAAAACGCAATACAAAGTCCGCAATCTGCGCCGTCCGAAAAGTCCTCCTCAAGTCGGAGACCGGGTGGTGATCGAGGCGGAAAAAGGCACTGATGGTCTGACAGCGACGGAAGTCCATTATTCCGACTCCCAACCGAAGGCAGCCCAATAGCGAGCCATGCGCGTGTTTCAGCTTTCGCACAACCAGCACAGCGGATCAGGCGGCGACGGGGTTCGGCCCCTGATGATGCGGGTCCTGATCATGGGCCTGGCCGTGTTCCTGGCCGTGACCATCGTGCCCGGCATCGAGTCCGACAGTCTTGGTGCCGGGGTGGCCGCCGTGCTGGTCCTGACACTACTGAACAGCCTGATTCGCCCGCTCTTGTACTTGCTGGCGCTTCCGTTGATCGTCGTCTCTCTCGGGCTGTTCATGGTCGTCATCAACGCTTTGCTGCTGCAGTTGACGGCGGCGTTGGTCAAAGGGTTTACCGTGACCGGGTTCGGCGCGTCGTTCTGGGGCGCGCTCGTCATCAGCCTGGTCAGTAGCATTCTCAACATGCTGCTGGTGGTGGAACAGAGCCGGGTCGAACCGGGCCATCGTCCGCAACGCCCCCCGACGATCATCAATCCCGATGGGTCGGAGCACTCGTGAGTGCTGCGTCTTTCCTTGAGTTACTCTGACATGACTGTTACAATGCGCCCCGACGCTCGATCTTCACCGCGGAGAGCGCACAACCTATAACGAGCATCGTGTTTCGCACGTGCAGCGGGTCATGGTTCCCGATCAGCACCAAGATGCCGATCGACAATCGCCGCCCCCTGCATGATCGGAAGCATTCTGCATAGAGGTCGATGAGTCCCCCAGTCGAACCAGCGAAAGCCGCAGCGGAAACCCATCTTCAACGCACCCTGACTTCCGTCCTCAACGGATTGCCGGCCGATGCCGCACTGGTCGCTATTTTCCACCAGGAACAGGGACCACTCACTACCCAGGTACATCGGGGCTTCACCCCCCGGGACGTCCAATCGATCGGCCGCACCTTGTCGTCACAGAAGGTGTTAACAACCGTACCGCTCGGGAATGATCCGGAAGCCTCGCGCACAATGCGCATTCGGCTGATCACTCCCGGGGCCAAGTCGCTCCTGGGCGTGCCGCTCCGCCACCGCAACCGCACCTATGGATTCCTCGTCATCGGCCGGAAAGACAATGCGGTCTACGCCAAAAAAGATAAAACCATGCTCGAGCAGGCCGGCGACGACATCACCAAGGCCCTCGAGCGCGACAGTTTATTTGACCTCAACGTGCTCCTCAGCCGCCCGCTGGTGGTGCAGGAACCGCAACCGGTCATCGCCGCACCGGATGTCTACACGGCTCCGACCTCCCACGCGACCCCGGAGATCCAGGGCAAGATCGTCACACTGCTCAATGAGTTGAGCCAAACCCTGGCTTTCGATCGCGCCTGGATCGGCTCCTACGACCCGCTCGCCGGCAACGTTGAAGTGTTGGGAATCGCCGGGGAGCAAAAGACCGATCCCAAAGACCAGAAAAAGGATCTCAAAGCAGGCCAGCGCTTGACGCTCGATGCCTCCGCTGCCGGCTGGGTGGTGCGTCACCGGAAGCCCCGGGTCGACCATGATCTCGCGTCCACGCAAGGTCGCTTTCTCGATCACAAACACTTGTATAAAGACCGCTTCCAGTCCTCATTGGTATTGCCCTTCTTCCTGCGCGGCCAAGTCGGCGGAACCATTACGCTGGCGTCCAAGGAAGCCGACCGGTACGCGGTGACCGACGCCCGCTTGCTCGAGCCGATCAACCTCAAATTAGTCGATCTGCTTCAGGCTGCGCCCCCGGCGGCGACTGGCGCCGCGAAAGCCGAAGGCGCACCTGATTCCGAGGCCGGTCCCACGGCATTGATTTCCGCCGAGCCGGTCATCAGAAAGCAGGAGCGACAGGCCGCCATCGGAGAATTCAGCGCGTTCCTCGCCACTGAAATCAGAGAACCGTTGGGATCTATCCGTGCGCAGTTGGAAGAAGTCACGGCGGAAGGCATTCTCGATTTCGACCCGCAGACCCGCGTTGAAAACGCCATGCGCGACCTGATCCGTATCGAAGCGATTCTGAACGAAATCCTCGATTTCGCCAAACCGCTCGATCTCACGCGCCGGCTCTGCCGCGTTCCCGAGATGGTCGAAAATGCGTTGACCGTGGTCGCCACGGAATTGGAAGCCACCCGCATTCAAGTGATCAAAGAATATCCCCAGCTCCTCGCACCGGTGCGCGCCGATGAAGCCAAGATGCAACAGGTCTTCCTCAGCATCTTCAAAAATGCGATCGAGGCCATGACCCCGGGCGGCATCCTGACGATCACCATGAGTAGCCAGCGGGCCGGAAAACATCTGGAAGTCCAAATCCTGATTAAGAATAACGGGGCACCGATCCCGCCGGAACATGTCGACAAGGTGTTCGAGCCGTTCTTTACGACCAAGCGCTCCGGCACCGGTCTCGGTCTCGCCACGGTCAAGAAGATCGTCGAGGAGCATCAGGGCAGCATCGGAATTTCCGGCACACCGGGCGAGGGCACAACCGTGACGATTCGCCTGCCTGGCGTGAGCCGTGGGCCTGTGCACCGCTATCGTGGCCGCGGACGTCGCCC
>WBZX01000702.1_pt1 | contig 28876 bp, 30 predicted proteins | sample 5204211 | NCBI WGS metagenome assembly WBZX01 (sample SAMN12344362, study PRJNA552823) | activated sludge metagenome | biome: Activated sludge suspended growth; feature: Nitrification reactor; material: Wastewater; isolation source: activated sludge from nitrification reactor of wastewater... | reverse complement strand
CATGGCCGCCACCCTCGGCTCCGAAACCACCGCCGCCGCCTTCGGCGCCCAGGGCGTGGTCCGTCGCGATCCGTTCGCGATGCTGCCGTTCTGCGGCTACCACATGGGCGACTACTTCAACCACTGGCTGAAGATGGGTCACACCGTCGACCAGGCACCCGGCATCTTCTGCGTCAACTGGTTCCGCATGAACGAAAAGGGCGAATTCATGTGGCCCGGCTTCGGCGAAAACATGCGCGTCCTGAAGTGGGTTGTCGACCGCGTCCGCGGCCGCGTTGCAGCCACCGAAAACGCCCTGGGCTGGATGCCCCAGTACGAAGACATCGACTGGACCGGCTCCGACGTCACCAAGGCTGAGTTCGACGCCCTGGTGAAGATCGACGCCGAAGCCTGGAAGACCGAGCTGGCCGGCCACAAGGAATGGTTCGACAAGCTGCAGGACCGTCTGCCCAAGCAGTTCATGCTCAAGCGCGAACTGTTCGAGCTGTCCCTGTCGATGTAAGCCAGGCAGCCGGGCCGCAGCCAAAGGCCGTGGCCCGGCCGGTTCACCGGTTCGAAGGCTCGCGCCTGCAACCCGACGCCGAACCAAACCCCATCAAAAGCGCAAAAGGCCTTGACGAAAAGCCGATCAGTTTCTAAAATGCGCGCCTCTGTTCCTCGATAGCTCAGTCGGTAGAGCGCCGGACTGTTAATCCGTAGGTCCCTGGTTCGAGCCCAGGTCGAGGAGCCAGAACAATTTGCGGTGATGTGTTTTCAACATGTCACCAACCCGTCAGATCCTCGATAGCTCAGTCGGTAGAGCGCCGGACTGTTAATCCGTAGGTCCCTGGTTCGAGCCCAGGTCGAGGAGCCAAGACAAGCAAGCAAAAAAGCCAATCCGCGAGGGTTGGCTTTTTTGTTGTCTGGTCGATTGCTGGTCCGGAGTTTTCTATGCCGGGCACGGGATCACGCATCTTGGCGCGGCCGTTCAGCCGCCCTCGCCCAATGCGTCGAGATGACGCCTCCAACCGCCCGTCACGCCACGCGCCCGGCTCCGCAGCCCTTGCGGCACGACTGTCACCCGTCCGGCCACATGCCCCCGCCCGCTGCCACGGTCTCGCCGCAGCGCTGCGCCGGAAAACTCAGCCTCTTCAACGCACTCGCCCATCACACGACCGGCACGGACCGGCCCTCGGACGGACTCCAAGCGGTCGATCGCTTTTGGTGTCAATCTTCGCAAGGGGGTCTATGTAGTACGCCAATTGACACCACCCGTGCCAGCTTACTGCACAGCCGTCGTTCCCAAACATCAACGCGCCCCCCAATCAACATCCCGTGAACCCGGCGCAGGATCAAGGAACCTGCGCCGGGCATCCCGATTGGCATTCCCTGCGAGGCCCGCTCGCAGGGTGCCCCTGAAGGCGTTACTGCTACAGGTAGCAGTTTGCGGAATCAGAACCGGAGGGGTTGCCGATAGACTGGCAACCCCCGGCAGGTTGAGCTCATTCGGTGCTGCTGCTCATCTGCCAAAGTGGCCATCTGTCGCCAGGGCCTCGACGGGCAACTCCCAACCCGACGCTGTCGATCCAACGATCACTCTGGAGTATCGATTGCGGGCCGCTTCTAGCCGACACGAGACCTAATGACCCATAACCGATCGCTCGATGACAATAGGACAATAACATCAAAGCGCTAGTGTATTCTAATGCCCTGAATCGTAGGAGCGCGACGTGAAAACCATCTCAGTGTTTAACAACAAGGGGGGCGTAGGCAAGACGACCTTGACCTTCCACCTTGCACATGCCCTCGCAGAGCAGGGCTACCGCACGCTCCTGATTGACCTTGACCCTCAGTGCAACCTAACCATCTATGGCATGGATCAGGATACGCTGCACGACATCTGGAAGGCTGAGGACGACTTCGTGGCTGACTTCAAGGCGTCTCAGCAGAAGTTGTCCTCGAATGCCTTTAACGCGCTGATCGGCCAGACACGCTCCATCCATTTCTTGCTTAAGCCTGTCGAGGACGGCATCGATGACCTTCCGAGCCTACCACCGGCTCGCAAGCTGGCGAACAACCTAGACCTGATTCCAGGAAGGTTGACCATGCACCTCTATGAGGACGCTGTTGCCCGCCGCTGGAGCGAGGTCTACCAAGGCGACCCCCTAGCGGTCAGAACGGCGACCCGTCCGCGCGAGCTGGCTATCGCCTACGCGAAGCAGTTTGGCTACGACTTCGTAATCATGGACACGTCGCCCAGCCTAGGCACCTTGAACCGGTTGATCATCTCGACCACTGACGCCTTTCTAATCCCTTGCATGCCGGACATGTTCTCTCTGTACGGCATCCGCAATATTGGGAACGCGCTGGCAGTCTGGAAGAAGCAGTTCGACACCATCTACCACCTGCTGTCCAACGAGAAACGCGCGTTGTTCCCCGAGAACTTCGTGCGCCTGCTCGGCTTCACCATATACAACGCGAAGCGGTACTCGGGCGCATCCGAGTGGGACTTGGCCCAGGCGCACTTCAATTACGCGGCGCAGATTCCTCAAGCAATCGCGGATTTTATCCCGGAGGCAGTGCGAGACCACCTCGACCAGTCGGTTTGGTCTCATCCGATCGGTGAAACCTCCATCATGCATACGCATAACACCATGCCCGCCATGGCGCAGAAGTACCACTGCCCAATGTGGCTGGTTCCCGCCGCACGACTGGAGCCGGAGGATAACTCTTCGGTCAGCGGCAACCGAGGTATCTACCAAGCCACACAAAGTCGGTACCACGAGTTCGCCAAAGACCTCTTGAACCGCCTGACCTCCTTGACGTGAAGGCAAGACCATGTCTGAGCAAAACGCCGCTGACCTAGCGCTCGCTGCGTTCGAGGAGCGCCGCCATGAACTCTCGATCTTCATGAGGGGTATCGAGGGGTGGTTCACGAGCCATCCGAAGCTGACGGGCGGCTCCGCTCCCACCGTGCATTCTGTCAAGTCGCGTATCAAGGACTCGGGACACCTGAAGGAAAAGATTGTCCGAAAGCAGATGGACGACGCCCCCATCACCGCTGAGAACCTGTTCACTCGCGTCACTGACCTCGCTGGCGTCCGCGTACTGCACCTGTACCAGGAGCAAGCACGGACCATCCACGCAGCGATCATCGACAAAGTGGAGAACCAGCGCGACTGGGTGTTCAACGAGGCGCCGAAAGCCTACACGTGGGACCCTGAGGCGCAGGGCTTTTTTGCCAACATGGGGCTGGAAGTTCATGTCAAGGACAGTTTTTACACCAGCGTTCATTACTTGGTGCGACCGCGCGCCGACTCGCCGCACTGCTGCGAGATCCAGGTGAGAACGCTCTTCGAGGAGATCTGGGGGGAGGTCGACCACACCCTGAACTATCCGAACCCTACAGACAATGTTGCATGCCGCGAGCAACTCCGGGTGCTGACGAAGGTTGTTGGCGCTGGTAGCCGCCTTGTTGACGCGATCTTTCGCACGGCAGCAAGCACTAGTACTAGGTAGCGGCCTGATGCCGAGGGATTCAGCCCGCCTTCGGATTACCCCGCTCAGATATGGAACTGAGTAGGCCGATCAGGCGCCGCTTAGAAAGAGGCTGATAACTCTCGAAAGCGTCGTTCTCACCTTCGACCAGATCGCATATCTGCCGGATTCCAATGTGGCGCGGCCGACGGGAATCAGACTAAGAGCGATTTGCCCTGTTCCGGCCGCCAGCCTGATCCCGCAAAACATCCCATCGTTGCTTCCCTCCCCGAGGTCACGATGCCCGCCACGCTTATCCCGCCCCCTCCCCGCCCCGTCTTCAAGCGCAAGCCCGCCGAGCCGCTCCCCGTCGGCTTCCTCACCAAAGCCGCCAGTCTGCCCGGCGGTCGCACCCTGGCTGTCGCCCTGGCGCTGTGCGTCCAGGCCGCTTCCACCGGCTGCCGCACCCTCACCTTCGGCCCCTGGCTGCGCACCCGCTACGCCATTTCCGATGACGCGGCCCTCGACGCCCTCAACCGCTTGTCTGCCGCCGGCCTGATCTCCGCCAGGCGGGGTCGCGGGCGCTTCGCGGTCGTCACCCTTCACCTCGACAACGAGGCGCCGCTCGCCGCGGCCTGACCCACGAGAAGAAGCCGGTGCAGGGTTCTCCTGCACCGGCTTCTTCTATCAATCCGCTTCCGCTTCAAACCTCTCCCGCCTGCCCTTACTCGACCTGATCCCGGCTCGCACACACCGCTGACCTCGTCAGGCCCGCTAAGAGCCTGTTAGCGCCAGTTCCGGCGGTTTGTCGCAACCGGCAGGCGTCAGAGCCCCCACCTTCGCCTCCATATCATTCCTGTGATCCAGCCGGATCTCCATAGGCCCCGCTCACCTCCGGGTGACCGGGGCCTCTTCTTGACCACCACACCTGTCCACGCCGCCGATGCCCCCGCTGCGTGGGCATCGGCCTTCTCCGGAGGTCTTCATGTCGGATCCCCTGATTTCCATCCGTTCCTTGCCCACCTCGAGCCTGCTCGGGCTGCTGGTGGGTGATGTCGCCGCCGAGGCCTTGGCCGGCCGGTCGCTGGCCGAGCTCTTCCACCTCCACGCCCGCCAGACCGGCGTCTGCGAGACCCCGGCGGAATATTGCGCGGTGCGCATCCTGGGTGCCGCCCGCGAGTTGCTGACCCGGGCGCTCGCCGAAGCCGTCGAACTGGGCGATTGCCTGGACAGCCCACAGAAGGTCCGTGACCTGCTGCGCCTGCGTTTTGGCGACCTGCCCCACGAGGTCTTCGGGGTCGTGCTGCTGGACAGCCAGAACCGGGTGCGCGATGTGGTCGAGCTCTTCCGCGGGACCCTGGCCCAGACCTCGGTCTATCCCCGCGAGGTGGTCAAGCTGTGCCTGGAAGCGAATGCCGCAGCGGTGATCCTCGTCCATAACCATCCGTCCGGCAGCCTCGAGCCCAGTTCGGCCGACCTGGCGCTCACCGAGACGCTGAAGAAGGCCCTGGCGCTGGTGGACGTGCGCGTGCTCGATCACTTCATCGTGGCGGGCTCCGCCTCGCCCTTGTCGTTCGCCGAGCGCGGCCTGATCTGAATCCTTTTTCTCGCGCCTTCGTCAGGTCCGCCTGCCGAAGGAATGTTCGTGTTGTCGTCCCTGAGGAGTCCTTGTGTGTTTCCGTTCCTGCCTGCTGTGCTGGCGGCCCTGCCGACCGGCCCCGGGGCTGCCGTGGCCTTGCTGGCTGCTGCTGCCGCTTACGCGCTGACCCAGCGCGAGATCGATGCCCGCGTCGAGATCCGTTGAACCGTCGTTTTTCCTGTTCATGTCACCCTCCCGGCCTTGTGGCCCGGAGGGCGTCTTTCTTTTGGAGGCCCCATGGCCAAGAAACCCGAGGTCGCCTCGACGACCTATCACCGGCTGCTCGACTCCCGCGCGCCGACCCTTTCCGGCAGTTCCGCAATCCAGTACGCACTGCTGGCCGACCCCGACCATGCCCAAGTCTTCCTGCTGATCACCGCGGCCGAGGGCGGCGGCAACTTCAACCGCGAGGTGGTGGCGCTCGACGATCTGGAGGCAGCGGTGGATGCGGCGCCGGCCGGCAAGCCCTTCGGCTCGAAGCAGTTGAAGGGGGCGTACCAGGGCAAGTCCAACAACAACGCGCCTTATGCCTGTGCGACCTTGATCGCCCAGGGCCTGCTCGCCAAGTCGCCGGAGGTGAAGTTCGGCCTCGTCAAGGCAGGCGACTGGGACGCCTGGCGGCTGCAGATGATGGCGCTGCCGGGCGAGGTCTTCGTGTTCCCGCCGGTCCCGGTCGAGGCAGCCATGCCGGTGACGGCAACCTCCGCGGAGCCGAAGGGCAGGAAGAAGGACAAGCGCGGAGGTAACCGCTTCATCCCGGTGGTGGAAACGGCCGAGACCGGCGAGGAGGTGTCCGATGCGAATCCTGCGTGATGCGGCCGACGTGGCGGCGCTGGAGGATGCGGAACTGCGGGCGCTGATCGAACGGCGGCTCGACGAGCGGGAGATCGGCGAGGACTTCGACGCCGAGTTGCATGGGCCTTTCGTCGTGATGATCCCGGGTGATGGCCTCACCGAGGTCGAAGCCGCTGTCGGCATTCCGCTGCTCGTCAATCCGGTGACTCGCGTGCCCTATGGCGATCCGGCCTTCAGTCCGATCTTCGAGTACGCCGGGCGGCATGCCCGCTTCTACGAGCTGGTCTTCATTCCCGGCGGCGGCGATGAGGGCGTGACGCTGTTCGTCCCCCGCCACCCCGATGTGGAGCCGCGCCTCTTGGCGCTGTGCGCCGAGTATGCCGTCACCGAGCCGGTCGAGGTCTAGCCCCGGGGCGCTTCCGCCCCTAAGGACCCCGTCCATCTTGCTGCCTTTGACCCCTGACGCCCGATGCGAGAACCGCAACGGGCGTTCTGCTTTCTGGAGAACCCTATGAACCAACCAACGAGTCTGCGCTTCAGTCCCGGTGAGATCGTCGCGACCCGCGGGGCGGATGCCCTGCTGCGTGAGCAGAACCTTCACCCCGTCAAGCTGCTGGCCCGCCACCTGACGGGCGACTGGGGCGAGGTGGGCGCCGAGGATGCCCAGGCCAACGAGGCGGCCCTTCAGACCGGGGCGCGGCTGCTGTCGGTCTATACCGTCGCCGGGGCCAAGCTCTTCGTGATCACCGAGGCCGAACCGCGGGCGGTGACGACGATCCTCCTGGCAGATGAGTACTGAGGCGATGATTCCATCGAACCATCCCATCCCGCTCGATGCGGGCGTGGCGCGGCTCGTGGCACTGCTGGACGAAGACCGCTACGAGTGGTTTGCCGAACGGGCGGGCATCCTGGAGTTCGAGGCCCGCCTTTCGCGGATCGATGCCGAACGACAGGCCTTGATCCAGACCCTGGCCCGGTATGGCTTTCCCGGACAGCTCCAACTCTGCCTGCTGCAGGTCGAGATCGGCGGCGGGACCCAATGGGTGCTGGCTGCGGACGAGGTTTTTGCCCACCAGCAACTCGCCGTGCTCGGAGCCACCGAGGTGCGCGCCGTCGATCTGGCCGACGTGCTGCATCGCCAGTTTGGCGATCTGGCGTGGCTCGGCTCTGCGCCGTAAGCCCGCGGCCCCACCACCGCGCCGGAAATACCGGCAAGGGACCGGCAGCCGCCGGCCTGCCCCTGCCTTGCCCTCGCGCCCGTCCCCTCGCTTCAGCCTCGCCAAGTCGCTATCGCACCGCCGGGTGATCCTGGCTGCGGCGTGCTTCGGACTTGAGAGACTGAGTGCGTCCGCGGCGGGCAGAGTGTGGGCGGGTCGGGGGCACTTCTTCCATTCCTTTTTTCGATCGAGGAGATTTGACGATGAACCGCGTCACGCGATTCCGATTTACCGTCCGCGCCATCGAGCAGTTACCCCCCTGCCCCCTTGATGCGTCCGGCAAGGGCTATGAGGTGAGCGACACCGAAATTCCGGGCCTGCGCCTGTCGGTGTCGAAAGGGTCCGGGCGCAAGACCTTCTGGTTACGCTATACCTTCCGGGGTGCGAAGAGGGCGATGCGTCTGGGCGGGTTTCCGGCGACGTCCCTTGCTGATGCCCGGCGCCTCGCCCTTGAGGCCCGCGGGCAACTGGACCGGGGCGTCGATCCGCAGGAGGGGCGCGATCTGGAACGCAGTTCGCCGACCCTGGCGAGCTTCGCGAAGGACTATCTGGAGGGCTACGCGAAGGTCCATAAGCGCAGCTGGCGCGACGACCAGAGCAAGCTGGACCTCCACGTAATTCCCTTCTTCTCGGCCGAGCGCCGCCTGTGCGACATCCAGCGCCGGGACGTCGAGCGTTTCATCGCTGCGGTGCGAAAGACCCACTCCCCGGCGACGGCGAACCGCTTTCTGTCGCTGCTGTCGGCGATGATGCGGCGCGGGGTGACCCTCGGCGTGCTGCCGGACAATCCGTGCCGTGGAATTCCGCGCTTTCGGGAAAATTCGGGCAAGAGCCGGTATCTGAGCCTCGAAGAGGTCGGGCGGCTGGTGGTCGCGATGGACAAGGACCCGGCGCCGTCGGTGATGGCCGCGCTGCGATTCATGCTGCTGACCGGCTGCCGGCGCAGTAACGCCCTTCGGGCGCGCTGGGAGCACATGGACCTCACGCGGCGGATCTGGTTCATGCCGATGACCAAGTCGGGCAAGCCGCAGTACTCACCCCTGTCGGAGGAGCGCATCGTGCTGCTGAGCCAGCTCAAGAGCCGGCAGGCGAGCCCGTGGGTGTTTCCGTCGCCGACGGATTCGACTAAGCCCTTGCGCGATCCGACGAAGGCTTTCGCGCGGGTACTGGCGGCGGCAGGCATTCAGGGGCATGTGCGCCTGCACGACATACGCCATACGCATGCAGCCCTGGCGGTCAGTCATGCCGGTCAGACGCTGTTCACGGTGCAAAAATTACTTCATCATGCCAACCCCCAGACGACCATGATATACAGCCACATGGCGAACTCAACCCTGGCCCGGGCCTCCCAGGCGGTCTCGGATGTGATCACGCGGGCAACGCAGGCGGCGAAAGGTGATGGGGTGGAGATCGCGGCTGACGAGGCGTCGCTGACCCGTTGAAGGATCGCCCGCTTGGTTGCCCCCTGAGGGCGGCGGGCGGGTGGTCTTTTTTTGGTGTCAATCTTGTGAAGGGGGTTGTATGTAGTCGCGGAATTGACACCACCTGCGTGGGTGCGTAAGCCCGCACACGGACGATGGATCAAACGGCCCCTCCCGTATTGTCTATAATCGCCATACTAGCTATTTCACCCAGGAGACTGCCCATGCGTACCGTGACCTCCGTCGAGGCCCAGAACCGCTTCGGCGAGTTGATCGACAGCGCCCAGCGCGAGCCGGTCACGATCACCCGTCGAGGGCGCCCCGTGGCCTTCGTGCTCTCGCCGGAAGACATGAAAGAGCTGCTGGCCGTCCGCCAGCAGCGCGAGCGCGTGGTCAGCGATTTCGAGACTTTTTTCAGTGCCGCCGACGCCCGCCTGAAACCCGAGGCCGCCGAACTTTCCGACAGTGACGTGCAGCGGATGGTGAATGAACTTCGTTAAGCGGGTGGTCTTCGACACCAGCACGCTCGTCAGTGCGGCGCTCCGGCCAACCTCCATTCCCCGCCAGGCGTTCCTGAAGGCCGTCGCAGAGGCCGAGTTGTGCGTATCCGACGCGACGCTCGCCGAGTTTGGCGAGGTCATGGCGCGCGACAAGTTCGATCGTTACCTCGACCGGGCACTGCGCATGCAGTTCGTCGCGCTGTACCGCCGGCACACCCGGCTGTTCCACGTTTCCGAGGCCGACGAGAAGACGCTCGAACCGCCGTGCCGCGACCCACGCGACAACAAGTTCCTGGCCTTGGCCCTCGCCTGCTCGGCCGACGTCGTGGTGAGCAGCGATGAAGACTTGCTGACGCTCAACCCTTATCGCCGCATTCCGGTCGTCCTGCCGCGGGAGTTTCTGGCGCGCTGAAGGGCGGCGTTGCCGGTCTGGGAAGCGCCGCGGGCGGGCAAACAGGTGTCGATGGTATTGGTGTCAATCTCCACTTGGGGTGTATGGAGTACGCCAATTGACACCAGCGACAACGCGTAAGCCGGGGCAGGATCAAGGAACCTGCCCCGGCGCTACTTTCTTGTGATCCGGATAGCCCGCCTCGAATGCGCTCAGCAGCGCGAAACGGCGCACATCCTGACGGGGTGGATGCAGCAAGCCCAGCGTGGTGACATGGTCCATCGTCACGTCGTACAGGCCGCTGTCCTCCAGCCAGGCCAGTGTCGACGGGGTCACCCGCCCCTTCTCCTTGAGCGCCTCGATGTGCGCCCGGACCTTGCGAAGGTGCAGCTGCGCAAACTCGCGGTTGTGCACATTGACGAGGTCCGTCAGCTGGCCGCACAGCTTCTTGAGGGACATCGGTACGACCAGCGGCCCGCGCGGCCAATCCGGGACGGGTGACACGACAAACGCGTCGTCGGGCGCGAGCTGCTTCAGCGCATCGACGACATGGTCTGGGACCGCCACGCCAAGGCTCAGCCATACCGGGCTGTAAGGGATGCCGGTCTTCGCGACCGTATCGATCATGAAGTTTCGATAGGCATCCGGGGACACCCGTACCTCGGTTGCACCGCCCTCCTCCTTGACGGTCGCCAGCCACTCCGCGTGACACCTGCTGCGTTCCGGGCATGGTACGGCCCGAGCCCTCACGCCTTGAAAGGGCTACGAACCAACTGCGCTCTTCCCTCTCCTGAAAATCTCATCTCCAGCAAGGGCAACACCAGAGGCCAACCCTGATGCGACACCGGCATGCCTTCGCAGCTGCCAAAAAAATTCCTTCGTACTATACAAATCCTCTTGAAATGAAAATTTCACCCCCCAACTACATGATCTTATAACCCGGTGACGCGGGAGAACAAGAAGGAGAGCCATGTCCCACCCCACCCCCGAAGTGTCTCCGGCTCTGAGCTCCGGTTCATCACTTTCCCTCACCACAAGTGACCAGGATCTGGCTGAGTGGCTGGACGCTTGCCGGGCCGCCGGTCACCGTGTTGCATACATCCATGCCGGCTATCTGTGCAAAATTGCCGATCTTGACGAGGCCCCCAGCCCCCTTCACCCCGCCGACCCAGGGCCTTCTGCGAAGGCGAGCTTGAAGGCTCTGGCGGGCAAGCGGTTGCTGATGCACCTCGCGCTACCGCCGGAATTGTTGCAAGCGCTGGGCGCGGCGCGGGAAGTCGATCCGGCATGGGGATATATCCCCCTGACAACGAAAGGCGAAGTGGATGCGCTCATCGCCACCAGAGACGGGCTCTTGGGCAGGACCAGCGGCCGTGGAATCCCAATCGATGACAGAACTGCTCAGAAGGTCTGGGCTGACGCCGGCGGACGATGCATGTTCAAGGGGTGCGGAAAGGATCTAACAGAGATCCCGCTCTGGACAAAAGCCGCCCGAGTAGGCTACCTGGCTCACATCGTCGCGTCCGATCCGGATGGGCCTCGGGGTACGCAGGCAGACTCGCACCGACTGGCGAACAACCCGGAAAACATCATGCTGATGTGTGATGCCCATCATCGCCTGATCGACGCCTTCGCGCCGACCGAATACCGTGCGGATACGCTCAACGAGATGCGCCGAAACCACCGGGATAAGGTGCGACTGTATCTGGATGCCCTGTCCTATCCCACCACGCAAGCGACAACTCTGCACGCCAATCTCGCCAACATCCCCACCTACTTCCATGACTCGGAGTTCGTGGAAGCCATTCTCGCGACCGGCCGCTCAATGCACCCCACGGTGCTTCACTACGTCCGTCGGACATGTCAGCGCGATGATCGCGATGCAAGTGGGTTCTGGACCAACTACCTGCGAGAACACGAAGGGCAAATCCGGCAGCTGATCACCAACTTCAATTCCGCAACGGGAGCCCCGACCGAGAGCATTTCCGTCTTCCCGCTCCATCACATCCCGACCATGATCCTTGCGGGTCGCATCATGGGCGAGGCTCAGTCCATCCAGGTCTTCCAGTACGACCGGCATCGACGCTCGTGGGCATGGGATCCTCATGCCCAACCCAAGCCTGCCGGCACGTTCAACGCAACCACCCTTCCGACGGAGCGGGCTCAAGAGGTCTTAGTCACCATTGAATTGTCGGCCACCATCGATGAACAGGCTATCCCGACAGATCTGCACAAACGTATCGCAGATGGACAACTGCCATGGGTACGCATCACGACGCCGAGTCCGCGGGGCGATTGCATTGCCCATCCAGATGATCTTGATCAGTTCACACGGGTCGCCCGCACCGTGATCGCCCAGGTGCAGGACGTGATGCGCGTCCGGACAGTACATCTGATTGCGATAAGCCCTGCCAGCTCCGTTTTCCGCTTTGGCCAGATGCTTCAGGCCGGGCACCACCCCGAGTACGTCGTCTATGACCGCCCAGGCCGTGGATACTCGTTTATTCCGGCGTTCTCGATCACTAGCCACGCCGTGTCGGCTCTCGACAGCGAACGGCCCCTTTCCATCGCCCTTCGATGAATACCATGTCCCTCTCGAAAAGCGCCAGCCTGGTTCGTCAGGCCGAAAACGCCCGCCCCGTTAATTTTTCCGAGGCCTTGTCACCTTCCGTTTTACGTAAAAGCGCGGGTCTCGAATCCGCGTCAACCGCGGATCCCGATGTCGCCTACGGCCCATGGGCTCAAGCCCTGAAGGCGGCGAATGACCACATCACCGTGCGACCGGAGGAAATCGCCGCAGCCGCCGACGCCTACAAGAAAGTAGCGAACATTCTGGTGGACCGGATGCGGTGGCCTGACCACGCGATCAACATTTACGTTCAAGGGTCCGCCAGCACGAAAACCCTGATCCGTTCTGTCTTCGGCAATGAAAAGTTCGACATCGACGCCGTCTGCGCGGTAGACATTTCCCGCATCCACGCAAGAGATCCCATGGGCTTTTTTCAATCCGTTGGCAACGCCCTGCAGAAGCTGGAAGCAGAGGCTAAAAAGCGCTGCTGGACGGTCCAGTTCCCGGGAGAGAAGTTCTACGTGGAATTCACGCCCTCTGTGCCGCTGGCCACCATTCCGACGACCACCCTGGACGCAATGGCCCCCCGCTATCGCACTGAAGAAAGATACGGCACAACCGCCCTCGCTGTGGTCGATACCCCAACGGAAAAGTGGAAGACCTCGAACCCCGCCGGCATGACGAAGTGGGTCGACGACACCTCCCTCTTGAAGTTGGTCCGCACGTACACGTTCGATACGGCGGAATTCGCCAAGGCCGCCGCCCGCGTGGCGCCCGTGCCGGTTCAGCGCGTGGCGATCAGCGACACGCTGCGCATCGCCATCCGGCTTTTCAAGCGCCACCGTGACATGTCCATCCGCCGGGGCATCATCACCAAGGAGTTCGCGCCAATCTCCATCATCATCGTGACGCTGCTAACCCAGTGCTACGAGGGGATGGCAGAACTTGGGCACACCTATGGCCATCCGGTTGAATTGCTCGCGGCCATTACCTCCCTCCTGCCCTACCTCGTCCTGCCCAGTGGCGGACAGTATTACGTCATGAACCCGACAGTTGAGGGCGAGAACTTCGCCGAGAAGTGGAATACCGATGACGGTAAGCGCTTCCACGCGTTCCGCACATGGTGTCATTCGCTCGACACCGACATGAAGGCCATTCTCGAGGAAAAAGACCCACGAGCGATCGACAAACGCGTTCGCGAAGTGTTCGGGATCCCTGCCCCCACCTCTGACGGTTCCAGCCTGTCGCCCACAACCTTTGTCGCACCGCCTCCCACCCCTGCCGGCCGCGGCCTCGCCTGAGCACGAAGGCAACTCCTTGACTCTAGACTTGAGCGTCGTTCAAAGCCATTTCCCGTCCCTGCAGGCGCCAGCGCTGAGCAGGGACGACGGCGCGACGGCATATCGGTTGCAGTTGCCGACGTTTCCTGATGGCCGCGAGTTTGAATGGGCCGAGCTTCGGCTGCCAAAAAGGTTTCCGGACAACGCACGGGCCAGGATCTATCTCTCGCGCGACGCCGTTCTGCGGATTCCACACGTCGAGCGCAGTGGTGCCCTATGCATCGGAGGGACTGGCGACCCCGGCCCTGACTGTGGGCTGTCGCCAGAGGACAGGGTGCTTTGCCTGCTTCGAGCCTATCAAGAGGCATTTCTTAGACCCTGGATCACTGGCAAGCTGGACGGTGATTTCGAGCGTGAGGCGCTCAATTACTGGCTCATCGAGGTCCGCAATGCATGGGGATACAACGATCCCGTGCGAACGGTCTGGACTGTTGATCCCTGTCCCAGCACCGCGGTAGTCCGGCATGGCGTGCTCCTGACACCAGGGCGGATCATTGTCGCGGCCGATGAGCAGTTGCCCATCACCAACCGTGTGATCCAAGCCTTGGGGGAAAATGCTCGCCAGCGCATTGGCGTACTGGTGGCGGACATCCCCATCTCCAACACACTGACCCCGCAGACATGGCCACGCAGCAAATCCCAGCTGGACATGATGCTCAAGGGGCGCCTCGCCCCTCGCGATTACAACCTTATCCAAAAAGCGGTCAGTCGCCGCGAAAGGGCGGTACATCGGGTGGTCCTGCTTCGCACGGTCGATCATGCGTACGCCTTCCTTCTTCCCGGCGGCCCACCCACCTTGGTGGACGACGGGAGGCGGAAGAAAACCTATCCATCCCGGCTCGTGCCGCAGCCGCTGAATACCGAACGGCTGGACCCAGCATGGACGGTAGGTAGAGACCAGCATCCCGAAGTCGAGAACCGTCAAGGGCTGCACGTCCTGGTACTGGGAGCCGGCGCCCTCGGAAGTCCGGTCGTAGACCATCTGGCCAAGGCTGGCGTTGGGTTCGTCACAATCGTGGACGCTGAGAGTCTCACCCCGCCCAACATCGGACGTCATCTGCTAGGGACGGAATCCATCGGAAAGGCGAAAGCAACGGTCCTCGCCCAGCGCGTCAATGCCGGCTACCCCGCCACGCTAGTTACACCGCACACAATGACGGCAGAGGACTGGTTGAGCCGTCATACGCTCGAAGGCGTGGATGCGGTGCTCGACCTCACAGGAGAGCCTGACGTGCGCAGGCGCATCGACAGGGCTCGCCACGTGTCCCCCTGCCCTTTGCTGATTGGCTGGATGGAGCCGTATGTGGCGGCGGCACATGCGTGCGTGCTTCCCGCCGGAGTCCCTTGGCTGCAATGTAATCAAGATAGACTGACCGAGCTCGAGGCGGTGACGTGGCCACCCGAGGTGATCAGGCTTGAGCCAGGCTGCAGCAGTCGCTTCCAAAGCTATACCGCAGCAGCTGCGGCCCATGCGGTGGCGCTCATCACTGAACAGGCAATCAACCTGATCGACGGAGCAGACAAGGACGCCGAAGGCAGACTTGTGAGCTGGGTGCGCGGCCAGCGGTACCTCGACAGGCACTGGCCGGGTCTGGCGCTGAAGGAATGGGCCAAGGCCGCCGAACCTCATGACGGACTGCTGCTGTCGCGTACGCTACCGTGATCCGGATCTTCTCCTACCCCAATTCCACACGCTACGTGCTATTCACCACGCGGGCCCTTGAACACATGTATGCCCATGCCCAGCGACTGCCGTGGCAGACCGAGGCGGGGGGGGAAATCTTCAGCGCTGAGCCGGACGCCTCAGGCCTCATCATAGCGAATGCAACCGGGCCCAACCCAAGGGATCGCCGCAGTCGGCGCGGCTGGAACCCAGACACGACCGCGGCGGACGTGGATCGCCATAACGAATTCGTCCGCGGGCGCCATGCGGTGGGGCTATGGCACACCCACCCGGAATCTTGCCCATCTCCGTCGTCCCAAGATCGGGGAACGACCCGTGCTTATCTAGAGTCTTTCCAAGGCCAACGCTCACGCTACCTAATGGTCATCATTGGGAACCGTGACAAGCCTCCAGTCATGGGAGTATGGGTATTTACTGGTGGTGCAGCTGGTAGATGGGAGGAGCTGAGAGAAATACCGGCCCATGACGTTCTCCCACGGGAATCCGTCGTCAGGTAATCGGCAACGCCCCCCCCAACCCTGCCCTGTGGACTCGCACCTCAATTTGTTTTATCGCCAATCAAATGCAGTAAATGGGCATTGGTACGACATTCTCCTCAACACATCGACGCACCTTGTTCTGATAATGCCCATTTTAAGCACCTCACCCAACCCGAACCATCATCCCAATTCAACTTGATCACAACCGTTCCGAGAACGCGGCCACTAGCCGCAAAAAGCTTGCCATAAAAGTCGTTGCTTACAATAATGCTTTCCATGGCAATCCAAAAATCGCCCCCCTATCAAGAAGAAATCATCCAGATCGCACGCCGTCTGGGCGGGCGTATCCGTGCTGCCAGAGTCTTTCGAAAGTGGCGCCAAGAGGATCTGGCGGCGCGCACGGGCCTCTCCCGCTCGACCATCCAGGCGATTGAACGGGGGGAGGAGACGGTCGCCATCGGCAATGTCCTGCAAGTCCTCTGGCTGCTCGGTCTGGCCAACGAGGTCGAGCTGATCGCAGACCCTGGATTGGACAGGGACGGTCTGTCGCTGGCCCTTGATGCGGCAAAGAAGCGCGTACACGTTCAACGGAAGGTGGACGATGACTTCTGACGAACTCTTCGTCTGGATCTACCTGCCTGGCGACCAGACTCCGGTCGTGGCCGGGCGCCTTGGCGTGTCTCAAACCGCAGCTGGCAAGCTTGGACATTTCACGTACGGGCGCACCTATCTGGCGCGCAAGGACGCCATTCCCATCGACCCGGTGGCGCTGCCGTTGAAGAAAGGCGAATACACCTTCACGTCCCTGAGTGGCTTTCCCGGCGCGATCCTCGACAGTTGTCCGGACCGCTGGGGCGTCAAGGTGATCGAACGGCTGGTCGGACAGCAGGATTATCCACGCGGCTACATCCTGAGAAACGATCCCGGCCGCGCCGGTGCCCTCGCCTTCTCCACCGGCGCCAAAGAAGCCCCGCAAGAACAATCGAGCCGCGAGTTCTCCCTGGAGCAACTACTCACCGCGGCGGAAGACGTGGAGGCTAACCGCCCCGTAGATAGTGAATTGCTGAAAGCCTTGCACCCGGGTACCGGCGGTGCTCGCCCGAAGTGCAATATCGTCGAGAACAACGCGGTCTGGATCGCCAAGTTTCCCAGCATCGACGACGAGCCTCTCATCAGCATTCCGCGCCTGGAGCACGCGACCATGCAATTGGGCCGGCTCTGCGGAATCTCGACGGCAGAAACCTGTATCCGGGAAGTGAATGGACGAGACGTGTGCCTGGTGCGGCGATTTGACCGGCAAATCGACAACGACCAGATCCATCGGCGCGCTTTTCTGAGCGCCCGCAGCGTTTTTTATGCCGACCCCGCCTACGTTGCGGTGTCCACGCCCTCCTACGCGCGCCTGTCCCGGTGGATGCCGAGATACGGCTGCACGGAGGCGCATCGCAAGGAGCTTTTCCGGCGCATGGTTTTCAACTGCATGGTGAAAAATGTGGATGACCATGAGCTGAACCACGGCCTCCTGCATGTTCGGGGCGACACCTTTGAACTGGCGCCGGCCTACGACATCGTGCCCAGCCTGAAACGCCACGCCATCCACTACCATGCCATGCTGGTCGGGGAGTCCGGAGCCGGCACCATCGCCAATCTCGTCAGCGTGGCGGAAGCCTTTACATTCAACCGGGACGAGGCACTGGCGGTCATTCACCAGATTCAACAGACGGTAAAGGAAGGCTGGCGGGATGTCTTTTACGCCGCCGGGTTTGGCGACGAGGATCTACGCACGGTAGAACATGTCTTTCAGACGCTGCCGGAGGGTTCTGAATTGAGTGACAGAAGATAGAGTGACCTGGGGGTGGAGCTGACGAGAATTTCCCGGTGGCGCGTCAAGACGCGCGCAGCAGGGCCTCACTCCAGAAAACCTACGCCTCGCGGTCGTTCAGCTCATACCCCGTACTCCGGCCGCCCCCGGCCATCTTCCGAAGCACACTGCGGGCCAGCAGCTCATTGATGTCCCGCAGCGCCGTGTCCGCCGAGCACTTGCAGATTGCCGCCCACTGGCTGCTGGTGAGCTTTCCGTCAAAGCCGTCCAGCAGCCGGTTGAGCACCTTGACCTGCCGCGCGTTGAGCGGAGTAGCCGCCCACAGCTGCCAGAATCGGGCCTTGGTCAGCACGGCATCGAGGGTCTGATGGGCTTGATCCAGCGCATGGTGGAGGCTGTCAAGGAACCACCCGAGCCAGCCCGTAACGTCCATGTCGCCTTTCTGGGTTCGCTCGAGAATCTCGTAGTAGGCCTTCCGGTCCCGCTGGATCTGCGCCGAGAGGCTGTAAAAACGCTGTGGGCTGCCGTCGGCCCGGGCGAGTAGCAGGTCGCCCACGGCCCTGGCGATACGGCCATTGCCATCGTCGAACGGGTGCAGGGTGACGAACCACAGGTGCCCCAATCCCGCCTTGAGCAGTGGCGGAACGTCGGAGTCGGCGTTGAGCCAGTCGAGAAAGCGCGCCATCTCCGAAGGTAAGCGATCCGCAGGCGGCGCTTCAAAGTGAACCTTCTGTCGCCCCATTGGCCCGGAGATCACCTGCATCGGCCCCGTCGCATCATCCCGCCAGGCCGCAATCTTGATCCGCGCCATCCCCGAATACCCGGTCGGAAACAGCGCCGCATGCCACCCGAAAAGGCGTTCTTCAGTCACGGGCCGCTGACAGTTGGCGGTGGCATCCAGCACCATCTCGACCACGCCCTCGACATGGCGATCGACCGGCGCCAGGGCGCCAATATCCACACCCAGACGACGCGCAATGCTCGAACGGACGGAGGCGACGCTGAGGTGCTCGCCTTCAATCTCGCTGGTCTTGACAACATCTTCGGTGAGCGCCAGCAGACTTGCCTGACCCCGCGTCGCTGCACCGACATCGGCCAGCCGCCCGAGGAGAAGGCCCTGAGCCCGGCTGACTTCGGCAAGCGGGCGAGCCAACGCCGTGAGGTCGTAACGCCACTGTGGCCAATCGTGGGCCTGCCAGACGTAAAGATAATCGCCGTAATTCATGCGGTGATTATGATCTGCTTTCGCCGCACCGCCAAGCCAATCGCCGTACAAAACGCGGTGATTGATATCCTCCGGGTCGCCAGGTTCTACCTTTCACTCCCGACGCCGCTGCGTAACTTTGGTGATGCCAAACCGAAGTTCTCGACGATCCTGAAAGTCATCCAGGCGCTGAGGATCAAGCTCCACGCATCGACCGGCGGCAAGCCACGAGCGGCTGGAGTGTGAACACCACAAGATCCGATGCAACTATCCCGACCTGTGCAAGACAAAGTACAATGTAGCAACATACCTACACAGTGGAGATGACCGTGCCAAACACCATCCTTTCGAGCCGGGAGTTCAACCACGATGTCGGGCGCGCCAAAAGGGCCGCGCTCGAAGGCGCCGTCTTCATCACGGATCGCGGACGTCCCTCCCACGTACTGCTATCCGTCGAGGCCTACCGCAAACTGCTGGCCAAGGAACCCAGCATTGTCGATCTGCTGGCCCAGCCCGACGCCGGGGATATCGACTTTGAGCCGGTACGTGTCGGCGGTTCCCTCTTCCGTCCGGCAGATCTCGCCTGATGTATCTGCTCGATACAAACGTCGTCTCCGAGCTTCGGAAGGCAAAGTCGGGCAAAGCAGATGCAGGGGTTGTCGCCTGGGCGGCAGGATTACCGGCCTCCGAACTATTTCTCTCCGCCATCTCCGTGCTGGAGCTTGAGATGGGCGTCCTGCTCGTCGAACGCCGCGATGCCGCCCAAGGCGCCGTCCTCCGTAGTTGGCTCGACAAGCACGTCCTTCCCGCCTTCGCGGATCGCATCCTGCCGGTGGATGCTGCCGTGGCCCGACGCTGTGCCCGGCTGCACGTACCTGATCCGCGGGCGGAGCGGGATGCGCTCATCGCGGCGACCGCCTTGGTGCATGATCTGACTGTGGTCACGCGAAACGTCGGTGATTTCGAGGCAACGGGCATCAGATTGCTGAACCCGTGGGGGTGATACCAGCCCCGGATCAATGAGCTCCCCCAGCGGGCCATGCAGGAAGCGGCAAAACGCCGACGCATCCCCATCCGCATGCAGGATCAAGAGCGGCCATTTCCGGTCTACAACGCCGAACGGCCCCATCTGTCCTTAAAATACAAAACGCCCGATGAAGTCCATCGGGCGTCTTAAATCTCAAGCTGATCGGCGAAACGGCACGCCGAAGGCTGTCAAGCTATAGCAGGACGGGACACTGGTCGATTGCCGCTCCGGGGCCGGCGATGCCGGGTGCGGGATCGCCCATCAAGGCGCGGTCGCTCAGCGGTCACGGCTCAATGCCTTACGATGGCGATCCCTCAGCCCCTTGAGGCACGCCGTCGACAACGGCGTAGCCTTTCAGATCGCCTTGAACAGCGGGCTCTTCACCTGCTGGGCGTCGGCGGCGGAGATGAACTTTTCGGTGTAGATGTCGCGCTCGAACAGGCGCCCCTGCATCAGCGTGGTGATGCAGGCGTCGATCATCAGCGGCGGGCCGCACAGGTAGGCCTTGTTGCCGCGGAAATCGTTGTCGAAGGCCGCCTTCGCCGCTTCGTGGACGAAGCCGCGGAAACCCGTCCAGCCTGATCCTTCCGGCTCGTGGGAGAGCGCCGGCACGTAGCGGAAGTTGGGATGCTGCGCGGCCAGCGCGACGAACTCGTCGTGGTAGTAAAGCTCGTCCCGGCTGCGCTGGCCGTAGATCAGCGTGATCGGCAGCGCGAAGCCTTCCTCCAGCAGATCGAGGATCATCGAACGCGGGCTCGACAAACCCGAGCCGCCGGCCATCAGCAGCACCGGCGTGCGGGCCGACTTCTTGACGAAGAAGCGGCCGTACGGCCCGCTGATGCCGATCCGCTCGCCAACCTGCAGCGTGTCGTGCACGTAGGCCGTGCCCTGCCCGCCGGGCACGCTGCGGACGTTCAGCTCGACCTCGCCGCCCGCCGACGGCGGGCTGGCCAGCGAAAAGGCCCGGCTGCCGATGCCGCCGGGCAGATTCAGGTTCACGTACTGCCCGGCCTGGAAGCGGATCGGCGCCTCGAGCCTGATCCACACGCCCTTGATGGTCGGCGTCAGGGTTTCGATGCGCGACACAACGCCGCTGAAATCCTGCACCGGCAGGTTCTCGGCGTCGGGGTCCTCGTCGATCTCGGCCTCAATCACCAGATCGCTGTGGGCGGTGGCGCAGCACGCCAGGCACTTGCCCGCGTCGCGCTCGAAATCCATCAGCGCGAAGCTCGACGCCTCGCCATGCTCCACCTCGCCATCGGCGACCTGCACCTTGCAGGTGGCGCACAGGCCGTGGCAGCAGGCGTGGGGCAGGTAGATGCCGGCCCGCAGCGCCGCGTCGAGGATGGTCTGGCCGTCCTCGATGGCGATGGTCTGCCCGAGCGGCTGGATGGTCAGCTCGTAACTCATCGGGCGCTCCTCAGGCCGCCGTCAGCAAGGTGTTCGCGCCTTGCGTACGGAAACGGAGCTGATCCTTGTGGCCGATCCCGTTGTCGGCCAGGCTGCGCCCGAAATCCGGCGTCCACGGCTGGTTCGACTTGAGCCACTCGACCTGCGTCCAGTCGATGGCGGCGGCGTCGGGATCGGGCTGGGAGAGCATCGCCAGCGGGCCGTCGAGCAGTTCGCGGAACTTCATCTCCGGCGGAACACACAGCAGGAACGGCGCGGCGAAGAGCAGGTGACGATCCCAACTCACATAGACGAGCTGCTTGCCGTCGAAGTTGGCCGCCACGTCGCGCGGCACGCCGACGTATTCCCTGGTTGCTACTACGGGCATCTTGATTCTCCTTGGTATGGGGTCGAGGGCGGGCGGGGGCGCCGTGGCGCCGCCCTGCCCGCGTCGGGCTTACTGGTTGGTGGTCGCCAGACCGCGCCACGCTTCAAAGTGCTGCTGGTCTTCGGAACCGGCGTAGTCGCCGTTGTCCTTGCCGTCGATGAGGCTGACCCACTTCATCCACTCGCCCAGGTCGCCCTTGATCGGGTCCTGGAAGAGCTGCGGCATCGGCAGCCAGGCCTGGATGTATTTCTCCGGCTCGTTGTCGAAGATGTGCTGGCAGCCGTCCGAGCAGAAGTGGTACTTCTCGCCCTTGTAGGTGCTTTCGCGGTGGCAGGTCAGCGTCGGGTCGTCCGGCTCGGTGAACACGGTGGGCAGCTGGCAGGTCTGGCACAGCTTGGCGAGGCCGTAGTTCTTGAACGGTGTGCCGGCGGCGGCGAGTTTGCGGATGTGGTTCCAGCGCGGCCGGTAATACGTATCGAAGGTGTCGGGATACTTGGCGGACAGCCAGGCCATGTCCTCGTCGGACGGAATCCAGCTGTGGAAAGCGGTGCCGAAGCTCCACTGGTACAGGCCGAGCATGAACTGGTGTGACATGTGGTCGATGCCTTTTTCCGCGTCGTCCCAGCCCTTCGGCGGCGTGATGCCGTAGCGCGCCAGATCCTTGAACAGCGCACCGCCGTTCTCGACGCCGTAGATGTTCCACGCCTCGCGCCACGACATGACGCGCTTGGGCAGCATGTAGTCCATCATCGTGCTGACCAGCCCGAGCACCCGGAAGCCGCGCCAGAACCACTTGTCGATCCAGCCCTGCACGATGGGCACGTTGGCCGGGTCCTGCTCGAGCATGAACTTGATGCATTCGAGGCCGAGGGTCATGTGGCGGGCTTCGTCCGACTGGGCCGAGAAACCGAAGGTCACCGTCGCCATGTCGCCGTTGTAGGCCGCGCCCGACATGAAGGGCACGAACAACAGGTTGGTCAGCACGTATTCGAAGCTGAAACCGATGGCGATCATGAATTCGAACGGCCCGGCCGACATCGCATCGTCGAAGAACGAGCGCGCCACCGAGGTGTACCAGATGCGGTCGCGCTGGTCGGCGAAGGCGTGGAAACCGTTGTAGTAGCGGTTGTAGTTCGACATCGCGTGGATCTGCGTCTGGGCGTGGCGAATCTCGTCGATGGCCTGCATCTGGCAGGCGACCTGCGTGCCGACCCCCGGAAACTCCCGGCCGACGCGGGCAAAACCCTTGTGGGCGGCGTACTCGCCGGGGCTGATGGCCTGCAGGAAAATCTTCAACGCCGACAGGTAGCGGGCGTCGGTGAGGTTCAGGTGGCCGTTGTTCTGGGCGTGGGCGTCGATGATCGCGTAGAACTTGCGCTCCTTCTCGGCCTGGTACTTCCAGTACGCATCCATCGTCAAACGGAAGGGGTCTTCCCACTTGTCCCAGTCGTGAATCTTGATGCCCTCGTAGCCGACGTAGGGGAACACCTTGTCCTTCGGCTGGTAGGTGGTGTCCCAGCCCAGGTCGCGGGTCATCAGCCGGTAGCGCTCTTTCAGGCCGAGCTTCTTCTTCGAAACTTTCATGTCCATGGTGGTCGCCTCGCTCAGTTGTTCCAGCTCAGGGTCAGGGTGTCGTCGTCCTCGGCGACATTGCCGCTGAGCGTGATGAGGTTGATGTGCATTTCCTGCAGGTCGAAATCGCGGCCGATCAGTTCCTCGATGGTCGAGCGGCGCACGACGAGCCGGTCGGGAGCGTCGATCTTGACCATCGCCGGCTCGCGGTGAACCACCGCCAGCGGGTTGTCGATCTCGATCGCCTCGATGATCGGGCGGGTGTCTTCGTTGGTTTGCAACGCAATGAATACGGTGGACATGACTTCCTCTCAGGCCGGAATGCCGGCTTTGACGATGCGCGCCGACAGCGCGGCGACGTACTCGGCGACGGCCTCGTCGGCCTGCGGGCCGAGGGCCAGCTCGACGACCGGCAGCAGCGCCGAGGCGGCCCGGCCGCTCCAGTCGCGCACCCACGCGGCGAGCACCGCGCGGTTGTGCTCCGACTCGGCGGCGGCCACCTTCAGCACCGCGTCGACCCACTTGCGGGTCTCGTCGAACCAGTCGTTCATGAACTGGCACAGCATCGCCACCGCCGAGCCGCCGCGGGACGACAGGTGCGCATCGACGATGCGTTCATAGACCAGCGGATACAGCAGGCCGTCGAGCACCAGGTTCTGGGCGACGAACAGTTCGAACGGGTCGCGCACCACCAGGCAGTCCTCGACGTAGCGGCGCAGCGGCTGCCAGGCGGCATCGTCGAGCCAGGCGCGCTTGCCGGCGTCGAGCGCCGCGGTGTCGCCCAGCAGCAGGCCGAGGCGCGACAGGTACTGGGCGATGCCCAGGTTGTCCATCGCGTGGTACATGCAGGGCTGGGTGAAGGCGGTGCCGAAGCCGTAGCCGCAGATGAAGGCGTTGTGCTGGTTGGCGCCCCACGCGGCATGGCGCAGCGGCACCAGCACCGCCAGCGCGATGGCGCGCAGCTCAGGCGGCAGCATGTCGGCCAGCCCGCGGGTTTCGACAAAGCTGAAGTTGGCCTCGGCGGTTTCCTGCTGGCGCGCCCGCGCCAGCGTGTAGGTGCTGTAGTAGAACTGGCGCGGGTCCTTCAGCGCGTACCAGTCGTGCATCACGACGCGGGTCAGGGTTTCGTCGTAGAGATCCTGCTCCGGGTCCCAGGTCGGCTTGTAGTGGAGGTTCTCGGCGGCCTGGATGTCGTAGCTGCCTTCCTGGTAGCGCGAGGCCGGCTTGTTGCCGAAGCGGCGCACCAGATGGTCGAAGGCCTGGCGCTGCGGTTCGATGGCGACCGTGCGAAGGTCAATCTGCATGTCTTGTCTCCTGTCGGCCGGCCCGCGGGACGGCCGGCTCTGCTTGTTTGAAGCGGGTTGCGTCGGCGAGACGCCAGTCCCAGCCGGCCGCCCCGGCGCCGGCGTCGCGCGGCGGCAGCAGCGCCACCCGGTTGGCGGCGCAGAATTCGGCGAAGGCGGACGGGCTGAGGATCATCTCGACGAAAACCTCCGGCTCGCCGATGGCGAACTCGAACTCGATGAAGCCCCCGGCCCGTTCGCCGCATCGCCGGACGTAGCGGCGGGTGAGGTCGAGCGGGGTCGGCGCGTCGGTCATGGCGCGCTCAGCTGACGACGGTGAGGAAGGTTTCGTGCAGCTTCCTCTGCGGGTAGTCGAGCCCCTGGCCGAAGTTGTCGAAGGTCCAGGTCATGGTTTCGTAGTCGGGGTACGGCAGGTGGCCACCCATGAAGGTCTCGAAGCGGTTGCCGGACGGGTCCCACGCGTAGATCGTGCAGCCGCGGGTGACGCCGTGGCGGGTCGGGCCGATATCCACCGGCACCGCGTTCATCGACATGATGTCGCCGGCGCGCAGCACGTGCTCCCAGCTCTCCATCAGGAAGGAACAGTGGTGCAGCTTGCCCGGCTCCGGGTATTCGGCGAAGGCGATGTCATGCACCTTCTGGCCGCAGGACAGCCAGATCGCCGCGTTGGCGTTGCCGTCCGGCGTCAGCACGCGCTCGACGAGGTAGAAGCCGAGCACCTCGGTGAAGATCTTCTGCACTGCGGCCACGTTCGGGCCATACAGCAGCGTGTGGTCGAGGCGGATCGGCGCGATGCCGTTGTCGCGGGCCTTGGCCCACGGCGCCGGGTTTATCAGCGGAATGCCGTTGCCGACCTTGGTCTTCTCGGCGAACAGCTCGATGAGGTGGCCGGAGGGCAGTTCGAAGCGCACGCGCTCGCCGGTTGCCAGCATCTCGCCGGCCGGGATGCGCTCGGTCTTGAGGCCGTAGGCCTGGAGGTCGGCATCGAGCTTGTCGAGGGTGGCGGTGTCGAGCACCCGGAAGCCGAAGAAGTAGGCCGGCGCGGTCGGCCTCGCGGATCACGAAGCTGTGGTGATCGCGTTCATCCCAGCACTTGAAATACACCCGTCCGTGGGCATCGCGGCCGGTTTCCACCAGGCCGAGCACATCCTTGTAAAAGCGCACCGACTCGTCGAGATCGAGAACGCGAATCTGGGCGTGGCCAGGACGAAGAACGCCGGTAAGAGCCATCTGAAGTCTCCTTTTGTGGTTTTGAGGTGAAGCGGTGTCAGGCAGGAAGGCGGGGGTCGGGAGTCGCGCCGCAGACCGATTTCTGCAGCTTTCCGATCACCCTCAGGGAAAGATCGCCGGCGGGATACACGCGGCAGGCGAGCAGCCGGCGGTGGCGGCGGTCGTCGTCATCGACGTGGTCGCGGCTCATCGCGCGGGTGCTGAACTCGCCTTCCAGAATCTCGACCTTGCAGACGCCGCAGCCGCCGCCCCGGCAGCCCACCGGAATCCCGCGTCGCCCGAGGCGCTGCATGCCTTCGAGCAGCGATTCGGCGGGTGCGCAGGTGTAGCTGACGCCGTTGTCTTCGATCCTGACCGTGTGTGCCATGTGTCCTCCGGATGTCCATCGACGCTTTTGTCCGCGAGCCGGAAAATCAGCTGGCTTTATGCGTCGGTAAGAATGACTAATGCAGCGTCCGTGCCAGATTTGCAGATCACTGTTTTGAAAGGAGAACTTGAAAAAACCGGAAAAACCGCGGCGGGATCGCCTTCCGCTTTTGTCGAGCCGGGCTTGGCGCCTTACAAAAGCGTCAAGCTGCAGCGCAGCAAGGCTTCATGGCCGTGAACGAACCGAGCCCGTGGGCCATCTGGTGATGGCGCACGGGCTCGGCGGAGCGGATCTGGTGGCGGATCAGGTGGCCGGCGTCGTGCCCTGGCGCAACCGGTAGGCGAGCTGGCGGCGGGTGATGCCGAGCAGCCTAGCGGCGTGGGTGAGGTTGCCGCCAGCGCGCTGGACGGCGAGTTCGAGCAGGCGCGCCTCGTGCTTCTCGAGGTCGAAGCCGTCCTGCAAAATCGATTCGTAGAGCCGGCTGCGGCTCGCCTCGCTTGCGTTGCCGACCACGCCGGCGCGGTCCACCTCGGCGCCCGCCGCGCTTGCCGGCGCGCCGCCGGCAAACAGGTGGTCGATTTCGATCAGCCCGCCGTTGGGCGCCAGCAGCACGCCGCGCTCGATGAGGTTTTCCAGCTCGCGCACGTTGCCGGGCCACGGGTAGGCCTTGAGCGTGCACATCGCCTTCTCGGAGATGCCCTGCAGCTTCTTGTTGTACGAACCCTCGTATTTTTCGAGCAGCGCGGCGGCCAGCAGCGGCACGTCGCAGCGGCGCTCGCGCAGCGGCGGAATCACCACCGGATAGGTGGCGAGGCGGTAATACAGATCGGCCCGGAAGCGGCCGTCGGCGATCGCCTGCTGGAGATTGACGTTGGTGGCGGCCACCAGACGCACATTCACCTTGCGGGTCTGGTCGTCGCCGAGGCGCTCGATCTCGCCGGTCTGCAGCACCCGCAGCAGCTTGACCTGGGTGGCCGGCGACAGGTCGCCGACTTCGTCGAGGAACAGCGTGCCGCCGTCGGCGCGCTCGAAGCGGCCCGGCCGCGACGCCTGCGCGCCGGTGTAGGCGCCCTTCTGGACGCCGAACAGCTCGGATTCGATGAGATCGTGGGGAATCGCCGCGCAGTTGATCGCCACGAAGGGCTGCTCGGCGCGGTCGCTGTGGTCGTGCAGCCAGCGGGCGAACATCTCCTTGCCGACGCCGGTCTCGCCGAGCAGCAGCACGTTGATCGGGCTGGTGGCGGCCTTGCTGACCAGATCGAAGGCGGCCCGGAAACCGGTCGAATTGCCGACCAGCCTGCCGGGGCGCACCGGTTCGCGCTGGCTGCCGCGCAGCTGGGTGAGTTCGTTTTCCTGCTGGACGAAGCGGGGCACGCCGTCGACGCGGCGGAAGTAGTCGAGGTAGCCGTCGGCCTCGCCCCACGCCTCGGCGGGCTTGCCGACCAGCAGGCAGCGGCTGTCGCCCTTGCCCACGCATTCCATCTCGCGAAAGACGATGAAGCGCTTGAAGAACTGGCTGCAGTAACCCGACGCAAAGCCGACGATGGTCCAGCATACCGGGTCGTCGCCGACCCCGAAGTGGTGGACGTGGGCCTCGGCCTCCCAGGAGTTGTCGAGCGTGACTTCGCCGAAGAAGGTGCCGCGCGCCCAGTCGATCTTCGAGTCGATGATGGTGGCCTTCACCACGCCTTCGAAGGCGTGCAGCTCGGGGCCGATGCCGAACACGTCGTGGGGATCGCCTTCGCCGTAGAGCTTCTGGGCCAGCTCGCCATCCTGCATGCCGGCGACGAAGCCCATCCGCACGAGGATGCCGCGCGCCTCGTGATCGCCGACGGTGTCGATCAGCTCGCGCCGCAGCGCGCCCATCGCCCGCGCGTGGATCAGCAGCATGCGGTTCTCGTCGAGCCAGATCTGGCCTTCGTCGACGTTGAAGCGCAGGCGCGAGCGAAAATTGAACTGCTCGATCAACCTTTGGTGTTTCATGTCTGTCTCCCGCCCGGCCTCTTTGAGCCGGGTCGTTGCGGCGGGGCTGCCGCCGCGCCGTACCGCCACCCCACCGCGAACACGCCCGAAACGCCGCGTCAGCGTCCGTCGCCTTCCGACGCCATGTTCATCAGCCGGGCGAACATCTGCCGAAACGCCTCGTCGCGCTCGCTTCCCACCCGAAGTCCGTCGTTGTGCCGGAAAGCCGCTTCGATGTCGCGCCAATCCTCGTCGCTCAGCGCGCGCCGCGCCTCAGGAAGGATAAGCTTTTCCTCGGCGCTGAGGTGCCGCCACTGGGCATCGACAAAGCCTTCGATGGCCTCCGCCAGCGCGGCGCGACACGCCTCGCCGCGACGGGCCGCGTCGATGAGGGCGTCGATCTGCGCGACCTGCAGGCTGCCGTCGCGGTGCTCCTGCGCCAGCGTGGCGATCAGTCCGGCCGTGTCGGCCGAGCGGCGGGCCAGCCGGCTGAACAGGAATTGCTCTTCCTTCGGGTGATGCAGGGTTTCGGGAAAGGCCTGGATGTAACGCATCATCTGTGCCAGCAGGTCGAGATCGGGCACGCCTTCACCCGGCGCGCGCAGCCGCCCGGCGACCCGGCGCAGGCCGTTGATGACCGCGGCGATCGCCCGGTGCTCGTCCTTGATGATGCCGATCGCCGCATCGGCGGCGGTGCCGCCGGCGTTGCTCTCGACGCTCGCCACCAGCACCGGCAGCGTGCTGTGGGCGAGCACTTTGCCGGTCTGCGAGCCGACCACCAGCGAACGCAGCCCGCGGCGGCCGTGGGACGCCATGAAGATCAGGTCGCAGCCCTTCTCCGCCGCCAGCTCGAGGATCAGCTCGTAGGGCCGGGCGCCGGTGCGGCTCACACCGTCGCAGCGCAGGCCGAACGCGCCGGCGGCGGCCAGCGCCTTGGCGAGGATGGCGTTGGCTTCGCCCGCTGCCGCGGCGGCGAAGGCTTCCGGCGACAGGCTGCGCAGCAGCGCGCCGTCGCCCGACGCGCCGGCGTCTTCGCGGGCGGTGAAGAAGGTGATCCGCGCGCCCAGCACGCGGGCGAAGTCGACGGCCTGGGTGACCAGACCGGTCGACAGGGTGGAGC
>WBZX01000700.1_pt1 | contig 28894 bp, 27 predicted proteins | sample 5204211 | NCBI WGS metagenome assembly WBZX01 (sample SAMN12344362, study PRJNA552823) | activated sludge metagenome | biome: Activated sludge suspended growth; feature: Nitrification reactor; material: Wastewater; isolation source: activated sludge from nitrification reactor of wastewater... | reverse complement strand
CTGCAGACGATCAGCCCCGAGCTGCAGGAGGCCGCTGCCATCGACGGCGCCCGGCCCTGGCAACGTTTCTGGCATGTCACATGGCCGCTGCTGCTGCCCGTCACCATGGTGGTGGTGCTGTTCTCGGTGATCCAGACCTTCGCCGACTTCCAGCTCGTCTATGTGATGACCGGCGGTGGTCCGGCCAACGCCACCCATCTCTTCGCCACCTATGCCTACCAGCTCGGCATCGGCACCGGCCTGCTCTCGGAGGGAGCCGCGGTATCGCTCGCCATGTTCCCCTTCCTGTTCCTGATCGTGGTGGTGCAGCTCCTCTACATCCGTCGCGTTGAAACGCGATGAGCTGGGAGACCCGGTGATGATCGAAGGTGCAGCCTGGCGTAAGTGGGTCTTCTACAACATCCCGCTCATTCTCTTCGTGTTCGTCCTGCTCTTCCCCTTCTACTGGATGATCATCACGACCTTCCGGCCGGACGGCGAACTCTACCGGCCGTGGAATGCGGCGAACTACCAGCCGTTCTGGACCAACAATCCGACGCTGGATCACATCCTCTACCTGTTCGAGGAAACCTCGTTCGGACGGTGGATGTTGAACACGATGTTCATCGCAGCGGTATCGACCGTGATCTCGCTGTTCTGCGGCGTGCTCGCGGGCTACGCGCTGGCGCGCCTCAACTTTCCCTTCGCCGGCGGCCTCGGCACCGTAATCTTCGTCACCTATCTCGTGCCACAGACGCTGCTCTTCATCCCGCTGGCCGAGATCATCCGAAACTTTCAGCTCGGCGACACGCCCTGGTCGCTGATCCTCACCTACCCGACCTTCCTGATCCCGTTCTGTACGTGGCTGATGATGGGCTACTTCAAGGCCATCCCGAAGGAACTCGAGGAATGCGCCCGCATCGACGGCGCGTCGCGCTGGAAGGCGATGGTCTACATCATCCTGCCGGTAGCGGTGCCGGGCATCCTGTCGGCCGGCATCTTCGCCTTCACCCTCTCGTGGAATGAGTTCATCTACGCCCTCGTCTTCCTGTCCTCACCCGACCAGAAAACCGTGCCGGTCGGCGTCACGTCGGAATTGATCCGCGGCGACGTCTTCTTCTGGGGCCCGCTGATGGCCGGCGCCCTGCTGGGCTCGATCCCGGTGGCGATCGTCTATTCCTTCTTCGTCGAACACTACGTTTCGGGCCTTACCGGCTCCGTGAAGGGTTAGAATCATGGCACTGGTCAGCATCCGCGGCGTCAACAAGGTCTATGACGGCAACGTCCATGCCGTGAAGGACGTCAGCCTCGAGATCCGCGACAAGGAGTTCATGGTCTTCGTCGGCCCCTCGGGCTGCGGCAAGACCACCACCCTGCGCATGGTCGCCGGGCTCGAATCGATCACCTCCGGCGACATCCTGATCGGCGATACCGTGGTGAACAACCTGCCTCCCATGGATCGCGACATCGCCATGGTGTTCCAGAACTACGCACTCTATCCGCACATGAGCGTGTTCCACAACATGGCCTTCGGACTGAAGATGCGGAAGTTCGAGAAACCCGAGATCGACAAGCGCGTGCGCGACGCCGCCGCCATTCTCGGCATCGAGAACCTGCTCGACCGCAAGCCGCGCCAGCTGTCGGGTGGTCAGCGCCAGAGGGTGGCGCTGGGCCGTGCCATCGTGCGGCATCCGCAGGTCTTCCTGTTCGACGAGCCGCTTTCCAACCTCGACGCCAAGCTGCGCGTACAGATGCGCGTCGAGCTCAAGAAGCTGCATGAGCGCCTGGGTACTACGGCGATCTACGTCACCCACGACCAGGTCGAGGCGATGACCCTGGGCGACCGCGTGGTCGTCATGAAGGACGGCGTCGTGCAGCAGGTCGGCGAACCGCTCGAACTCTACAATACGCCGGCCAACAAGTTCGTCGCGGGCTTCATCGGGTCGCCGGCGATGAACTTCGCCGATGTCACCCTGACGGAGAGTGGCGGCAAGCTATGGGCAGAGGCCCAGGGCCTCAAGATAGGCATTCCCGGGGAGATCGCCCATCGCGCCAACGGCCGCAACGGCGCCCCCGCCACTTTGGGCATCCGGCCCGAGGACATTCATCTTGCGGGGCCGGCCGATCCTGCCGAGCTCTGCTTCGATGCCGAGGTCGAGGTGATCGAACAGCTCGGCTCGGAGATCGTCCTCGATACGAGAGTCGGCAGTTCGGCATTCGTGGCGAGCGTCGATCCGACCTTACGCATGAAGGTGCACGACCGGCTGAAGCTCGCCATGAACCCTGCCCGTCTTCACTTGTTCGACGCGGGGTCAGAGGCTGCGATTTAGACTATTTCGCCGGCCCACCCCAACCCTCGAGTACATCCCACTTGGCCTTGCGCTGCTCCTCGCGCGACTTCTTGAAGTCGTGGCCGTAGGGCGCCGTGTCGAACGAACCATAGGTCGGATTGGCGATCATCAGCCATTGCTTGCCCCAGTAGGCCAATTCGGCCTCGTAGGCCTTGAAGCGATCGGCTTCGCTGCTGCGGTAGCGGTCGTCGAAATCACCGAGATTGTCGCCGATGTTCAGCAACACGCGGTAGTCCTTTGTCACCACGGCTCGGCGCGTACCCTTGGCGCTTCCCCACTCCGGCTTCTCGTTCTGCATCAGGAACGTGTCGACATTGCCGCCCAACGGGAAGCCGAGCTTTTGCATGTTCTCGCGCGTATCCTTCTCGGTCTCCGCCGCGCGATTGGTAATGTAGAAGATCTTTACGTTCTTGGAGTCGGCATACTTCACGAACTCCAGCGCCCCCGGAATCGCAGTCGAAATCTGGGCAGCGCAGAATTCGTTCCAGGTCTTCGTACTGAAAGTCCGGCCGTTCTTCATCATCCAGACTTGGTATTTCGAGTTGTCGAGCAACGTCTCGTCGATATCCAGAATGACCGCCGGCGGCAGCGTCTGGTAGTTGCCAGTTTGCTCCGCCGGCGCTGCCGTCCAGCCCTTGTCGGCCAGCGCTTCGTCGAGGCGGATGCGCGCCAGGGCGAAGACCGTCAACGCATTGGCCTTGTACTCGACAGACCGTTGCGTCCAGAGCGTTGCCAGCAACAGATCGCTGGCGTCCTGGGCACGCGCAGCGGTACCGGACAAGGCCACGAGGATGGCGCCGAGCGCCAGGCTCGTTCTTACGATCATGGCAACACCTTCTCCAGCAATCGACGCTTGGTATCGGCATCGACGAAAGACGCCTCGATCGTCCGGCGCGCGATGCGACGCAATTCTTCCTCGTTCAGCCCGGCCATTGCGTATTCCGTACCGAGCGTGGTGTGAAAGAATGGCGGATCGTCGGAATTCAGCGTGACCGGAACGCCGGCATCGATCAACCGATGCAGCGGATGCGCCTCCCGATTGGCATAGAGGCCCAGCGCCACATTGCTGCCCGGGCAGACTTCGAGGACGATTCCCCGCCGCACCAGCTCCGCCATCAAGGCCGGATCTTCGGCCGAACGCACGCCATGGCCGATACGCGTCACGGGCAGATCGCGGATCGCCGCCCAGACACTTTCAGGCCCGACCACTTCGCCGGCATGGACGGTACAGCCGTAACCCTCTTCGTGAGCCAGTCGATAGGCTGGCGCAAAGTCGACCGGACTGAAGCGCGCCTCGTCGCCGCCCATGCCGAACCCGACGACATAGGGATGCGGCTCGGCAACCATCGCCTTCGCCATGGCAAGGGCACGTTCCGGCCCGAGATGGCGAATGCAGATGATGATGATGCGGCCGACGATGCCGAACTCGCGACCGGCCCGGTCGATTCCGTCGGTGAGCGCCGCAAGCCAGGCCGCATAGGAAATGCCAAGCGCCGCCGGTCGTTCGGGGGAGCAGAACATTTCGACGTACACCGCGCCGTCGCGAGCCGCCGAGGCGAGATAGGAATAGATCACGTCGCCGAAGTCGCGCGGAGTCTTGAGGGCCGTACAAACGCGATCGTAGGAGTCGAGAAAACTCAGGAAGTCCTTCCAGGCATAGTGACCTTTGGCATCGAACAGCTTGGCCGGCAGCGAAAGCCCGTTGCGCTCCGCCAGTTCGCGGGCCAGCGCCGGCGGGATCGACCCTTCGAGATGGCAGTGGATTTCGGCCTTGGGGATTTGAATCTTGGGAGTCACGCGAAGCCTCGAAGCGGCAGTCCAGGCCGTTGCAGCCAGTTGTCGGGCAGATAATCGGCACGAGCGTCGACCAGGTGCAAGGCATAGGCATGGCGTTGCCGCGGCGAACGGTTGGGCGCGCTGCCATGCGGCAGCAACCCGTGCAGCACCACCAGCGTGCCGCGCCTTGCTTCCAGGGCGACGGGCTCGATGTCGGGCCACGGCGTCGGATCGAGCACCGTGGTTACCATCTCGTTCCCAACTTGCCTGAAGCGCTGCCGCAGGGGACCACGATGGGCGCCCGGCAGGGCCATCAGGCAGCCATTGTCCCGGTCGGCATCGTCGAGGGCGAGCCAGAAGCCGAGCACTGTCGATGGTCGTGTGTGGAGATAGGTCGCGTCCTGGTGCCAGCCGACCTCGGCACCGATCCGCGGTTGCTTGAAGAGATACATCGACTGCAACAGCAGCGGTTGCTCCAGCCCCAGCGCATTGGCCAAGGCGGCGAATTGCGGCCGACGGGAGATACGATCGAACACCGGATCGAGATCGTGCAGAGCGTGGCCGATCTTGTTCAGGGCCAACGAGACGGGCTGATCGGTCGCCTCCTCCTCGAAGAAGAAATGGATGGCTTGGCCGGACTCCCGGAAGTAGCGCTCTCGCGCATGTCCCTGGTCGCGTGTCGAGAAGACTGTCCGGATGGGGCCCGGATCGAAGCCCGCCACCAACTCCGCCGCCCGCGCCCGAAGATCATCGCAATCTGTCTGGGAGACGAAATCCTCAAGCACGAGAAAGCCGTCCCGCGCATAGGCGTCGAGATCGACTGCCGTCACGCCACGCGCTCCATCAGGACAGGCTTGGGTGCAGGCGCTGCCTCCCCGATCCGGATCGCCCGGCGCACGTCGGCAATCGCCTGGTCGGCCGCCGCATTGGTCGCGGCGTGGACAATACAGAGCGGACTGCCTGCCAGGATGTGCGTACCGACATCGACCATCTCGGTGAGACCGACCGATGGATCGATGGCATCGTCGGCATGTGTGCGGCCGCCACCCAGACTCACGACGGCAATGCCAATATCGCGGGCATTCATGCCGGCAACATAGCCCGTCTGCTCGGCCAGACAGGGCCGGACGACCGGCGCCGACGACAGGTATCGACCGGGATGCTCGAGAAAATCCGTCGGACCGCCCAGCGCCGCGACCATCCGGCCGAATGTCTCGGCCGCACGCCCATCGGCGAGGACCGCTTCCGCCCGGGCTCGGCCGGCGGCGACATCGGGCGCCAGCTTGCCAAGCGCCAGCATCTCGCCGGCCAGGGCCATCGTCACCTCGTGCAGTCGCGGCTCGCGGGTGCCTTCGCCTGCGAGATAGGCCACCGTTTCGGCAACTTCGAGGGCGTTACCGACGTCGCGGCCCAGGACGCGATCCATATCGGTAATCAGCGCCACCGTCGGCAGCCCGGCCTGGTTGGCCACCGCAACGAGGCTTTCGGCCAGGTCGCGCGCCATCTCCAGCGTGTCGCAGAAGGCGCCGGAACCGCACTTCACATCCATCACCAGCCCGTCGAGACCTTCGGCGATCTTCTTCGACAGGATCGAACTCACCAGCAAGGGGATCGACTCGACACTGCCCGTCACGTCGCGCGTCGCATAAAGCCGCCGGTCGGCTGGGGCCAGATCGTCCGTCTGGCCAATCACGGCGCAGCCAACCTCGCGCACGACCCTGCGGAAGGTGGCGATGTCGGGTTGCACGTCGTAGCCGGAAATCGAGGAGAGCTTGTCCAGAGTGCCGCCGGTATGCCCGAGGCCACGCCCCGAGATCATCGGCACGAAGGCACCGCACGCCGCCACGATGGGCGCCAGCATCAGGCTCACCTTGTCGCCGACGCCGCCGCTCGAATGCTTGTCCAGCACCGGCCCCGGCAGATCGAGGCCTGCCCAGTCCAGCATGAGGCCGGACCGGGCCAGCCCAAGGGTGAGCGCGACCCGCTCGGGCGTCGTCATCCCGCGAAAGAAAACGGTCATCGCAAAGGCTGCGACCTGGCCTTCACTGAGATTGCCATCGTGAATTCCACGCACGATGAAGCCGATTTCCTCAGCCGAGAGTTCGTGACCGTCGCGTTTACGACGAATGATCTCCTGGGGGAGCATGGCGCCTAGCCGTACTGCTCCAGGAAGGTGCGCAACAATCGGCGCACATTACCGGACGCGGCGCCCGCCACGGCAAGCGTCTGCTCATGGCCCAGCACGCCGGGCACGAGGCCGGCGGCATAGTTGGTCATGAGCGACAAGGCCACGACCTTGAGACCGGCATGGCGCGCCAGGATCGTCTCGGGGGCCGTCGACATGCCGACGGCATCGGCACCCAGCACGCGGGCGGCGCGAATTTCTGCCGGCGTCTCGAAACTCGGCCCGCTGAAGAAGATGTAGATGCCGTCGTGGCAAGTCACATTGGCTTCGCGAGCCGCCGCCAGCAACTTCTTGAGAAGGGCCGGGTCGTAAGCGTCAACCATGTCGACGAAGCGGCTGTCGCCCGGGCCGATGCCGAACAGCGGATTGATGCCGGCGAAATTGATGTGGTCGCTGATCGCCATCACCGATCCCGGCGGCATGTCGAGCCGCAGACTGCCCGCGGCATTGGTCTGCAACAGCGTCTCGCAGCCGAGATCGGCGACGGCGCGGATCGCGCCCCGCATTTCGTCGGCCTTGCCGCGCTCATAGTAATGCGCCCGCCCCTGCATGACGGCGACCGGGGTCGGCCCGACATGTCCCAGGACCAGACGGCCAGCATGACTGCCGACCGAGGTCTGCGGAAACCCCGGCAGATCGACATAGGGCAGGACGGCGACCTGCTGCACGTCCTCGACGAAGCTACCCAGGCCTGACCCCAGGATCACCGCGACTTTCGGCTTGAAGCCGGGGGCAGCCCCCGTGATGGCGTCGATCATGGCTGAGCGATGTGATGGGGGCCGAACGACATCGGCAGCAGCTGACCCAGGGTCACCGTGCGATGCAGCCCATCCGGGCCGCAGAGATGGATCAACGTGTCGTCGGCTGCAAACTCGCGCAGCTTCTGGCGGCAGCCTCCGCAGGGCGTGATGGTCTCGGGGCCCGGACCCACCACGAGGCATTCCAGCACACGCTTGTGGCCCGCCGCGACGAGAGTGGCGACGGCGCCCGCCTCGGCGCAGATCCCCTGGGGGTAGGCTGCGTTCTCGACATTGCAGCCGCCATGGATCGAGCCATCTTCAGCACGCAACGCGGCCCCGACATGGAACTTCGAGTAGGGCGCATGGGCATGAAGCATCATGCGTTGCGCGACTTGGAGCAGATCGTCCACCTCAATGCTCCTTCTCGTAGGGCACGCCGGCGGCCTTGGGCGCCACTGCACTGCCGATGAAGCCGGCCAACAGAAACAGAGTGAGAAGATAGGGCAACGCCTGGATGAGTTGCACAGGAACTTCGCCAACACCAGGGACCTTCACGCCCTGCAGCCGGATGGCAACGGCGTCGAACAGGCCGAAGACCAGGCAGGCGCCGAAGGCCGGGAACGGCCGCCATTTACCGACGATGATGGCGGCCAGAGCAATGAACCCCTGCCCCGCCGTCATGTCGCGGCTGAATCCGGCATTCTGGGCAATCGAAAGATAGGCGCCGGCAAGGCCTGCAAACAGACCGCACAGGAGAACCGCGCGGTAGCGCAGCCAGGCGACAGAAACGCCGGCCGCATCGACCGTCAACGGCATCTCACCGACAGCGCGCAGCCTGAGGCCAAAGCGCGTGCGCGCGATCAGCCACCAGGTGAACGGCACCGACAGCAGTGCCACGTAGACCAGCACATTGTCGCCGGCCACCGGGAAGAAGATCGGCATCAGCCGCTCGTCGTCGTCGAGCGCTGGCGTCTGGCCGCCCCGTGCGAACCAGGCCGTTCCCAGCACCACGGTCAGGCCCGCCGCCAATATGTTGAGGGCGATGCCGCTCACGACCTGGTTGCCGCGATGGGTGATGCAGGCAAAGCCATGCAGCAATGCCAGCACCTCGGCCGCAACGATGGCGGCGACGACGCCAGCCCAGGCCGAGCCGGTAAGCGATGCCGCCGCGGCCGCGAAGAAGGCCGCTATCAGCATCTTCCCCTCGAGTCCGACATCGATGATGCCGCTCTTCTCGGAGAACAACCCACCCATGGCGCAGAGCATCAGCGGCGTCGCCACGCGCAACGTGGCCGCGAGCGTCAGGGTGATGAAGGTGAGCGTCTCCTCCACGGCTCAGCCCCGGCGCCCGAACAGCGCCTGCAGCCAGGGCCGCGGCAGATGGGCCAGGGCGCCGCAGAACAGGATGACCAACGCCTGGATTACGACGACCATCTCGCGGGTCATGGCGGGGATTTCGAAGGACAGTTCCGCGCCGCCCTGCTGCAAAGCACCGAACAGGAGGGCCGCCAGCAGGATGCCCAGCGGATGGCTGCGCCCCATCAACGCCACGGCGATGCCCGCGAAACCGTAGCCGGCCGGAAAGTCGAGCACGATGCGATGGTGGACGCCCAGCAGTTCGTTGACCGCGACACCGCCGGCCAGCGCACCGGACAGGCACATGGCCAGCATGGTCATGCGCCGAATGCTGGTACCGGCGTAGATCGCCGCCTCCGCATTGTGCCCCATGGTCCGCAGCGCATAGCCCCAGTTCGTCCGCCACAGAAAGATCCAGACGGCGACGCAGCTGAGCAGGGCCAGCACGAAGGCAAGGTTGAGCGCAGACGGCGCCACCGCGATACCGACCGCCTCCAGCATCGCCTGCATCGACGGCAGCGATGCCGAATCGGCGAAGCCGCGGCTCTGCGCCGTCATGGACCCGGGCGCGATCAGGACGTTCACCATCAGGTAGACCATCAGCGCCGACGCGACGAAATTGAACATGATGGTCGTGATGACGATGTGGCTGCCCCGCCAGGCCTGCATCCAGGCCGGCACTGCCGCCCAGGCAGCGCCGAAGGCCGCTGCCGCCAGGATGGCAAGCAGGATCAGCAGCGGGCCGGGCAGATAGTAGTCGAACGCCAGCACGGCGAGGCCGCAACCCAGACCGCCGATATAGGCCTGGCCCTCGCCGCCGATGTTGAACAGGCCGGCGTGGAAGGCGACCGCCACGGCAAGGCCGGTGAAGATGAAGTTGGTGGCGTAGTAGAGCGTGTAGCCGATCGACTCCGACGAGCCGAAGGCTCCCACCAGCAGGAGCTTCAGCGCATGGAAGGGTTCGACGCCGATGAGGCGCGCGATGAGGCCGACAACAAAGAAGGCCAGCGCGACATTGATCAACGGCAATACGGCGATTTCGACCCAGCGCGGCAACGGTCGACGAGCGGACCTCGGGACGACGAGGCTCATGCGTCGGCCATCATGCGACCGAGCGTCCGTTCATCGGCCTGATCCGCCGCGACCTCGCCGACGATTTGGCCTCCCGACATCACCAGGATGCGATCCGCCAGCGACAGGATCTCTTCGAGTTCGACCGATACGACCAGGATCGCGCAGCCCCCGTCGCGGCTTTTCACCAGTTCGCGATGGATGAATTCGATGGTATTGATATCGACGCCGCGCGTCGGCTGGCCGACCAGCAGCACCTTGGGCCTTCGCGACATCTCGCGCGCCAGGATCAGCTTCTGCTGATTGCCGCCGGAGAAATGCGAAGACCGCAACCCCGGCGCCTGCGGCCGCACATCGAAGCGCCGCATCAGCTCCGCGCAATGCTTATCTACGGCCAGCACGTCGAGCAGATGGTTGCGGCAGTAAGGTGGCTGGTCCTGATACCCCAGGATCGAGCTCTCTGATGCCTCGAAAGCCGCGACCAGCCCCTGCCGCAGGCGGTCCTCCGGGACATGGGCGAGGCCAAGTGCGCGCATCTCGGCCGGATCGATGGGGTGCGCCGGATCGATCACTCGACCACAGACCTCAAGTTGGCCCGCGGTCGGCGGCCGGATACCGGACAGGACCTGCAGCAGCTCCGTCTGGCCGTTACCCGAGACGCCGGCTATGCCGACGATCTCGCCGGCACGCAGCTCGAGGTCGATGCCGTCGAGCAGATGCACACCGCGCCGGTCGATTAGCGAGAGGCCGCGGGCCGTCAGCATCGTCTGCCCGCGCGCGGCCGGCGCCTTGTCGAGGTTCAGCCGGATCTTGCGACCGACCATCAGCTCCGCCAGTTCGCCGGTGCTGGTGTCGGCCGTCCGCCGCTCGGCCACGACCTCACCCTGGCGCATGACGATCACCCGGTCGGCGACGGCCATGATCTCGCGCAGCTTGTGGGTGATCAGAAGCACCGTGACGCCCCGGGTGCGCAGGCTCTTCAGGATCTCGAACAGCCGGTTGGTCTCCTGCGGCGTCAACACGGCGCTGGGCTCGTCCAGGATCAACATGCGAGCGCCGCGGAAGAGGACTTTGAGAATTTCGACCCGCTGTTGCTCGCCCACCGAAAGATCGGCCACACGCGCATCGGGATCGATGGTGAGGCCATACTCCCGGCCAAGCCGTGCCAGCTCGGCGCGCGCTGCCGCGAAGCCCCCGGCGAGCAGGGAGCCGCCTTCGGCGCCCAGCACCAAGTTCTCCAGCACGGTGAAGGTATCGACCAACATGAAGTGCTGGTGAACCATGCCGACGCCCTGGGCGATGGCATCGCGTGGGCTTGCCATGTCGACGGGATGACCATCGATCAGGATCTGACCGGCATCGGAGCGGTAGAGCCCGTAGAGAATGCTCATCAAGGTCGACTTGCCTGCGCCATTCTCACCGACAATACCGGTGATGCTGCCGTGCGGGATGGCGAGCGAAACGTCGCGCACGGCGTGCACGGCGCCGAACGACTTGTCTATGCCTCTGAGTTCGATGGCTGCAGCGGCGGCCGTCAGCGATTGCACGAATTGTTGCTCATATAGTCGTGCACGACGATCTTGCCCGAGATGATATCGGCCTTGGCAGCGTCGACCTTGGCCTTCATCTCCGGTGTTACGAGCTTTTCGTTGTCCTTGTCGAGCGCCCAGTCGACCCCGCCTTCCTTGAGGCCGAGCACCCGCGTACCGCCCTTCCATTGATGATCCTGGTCTGCCTTGAAACTCTCGTAGGTCGCGACATCGACGCGCTTCAGCATCGACGTCAGCATGTTGCCGGGGTGCAGGTGGTTCTGGTTGGAATCCACACCGATACCGAGCTTGCCCCGATCCTTGGCCGCCTGGAGGATACCGAGCCCGGTGCTGCCCGCAGCGGCAAAAACGACATCGACACCACGATCGATCTGGCCGCGGGCGAGTTCGGCCCCGCGACCGGGATCGTTCCACGCGGCAGGCGTCGTGCCCGTCATGTTGGTGATCAGCTCGGCGTTGGGATTGGCATATTTGATGCCCTGCTCGAAGCCGCACTGGAAACGCCGCACCAGCGGAATGTCCATACCACCGACAAAGCCGATCTTGCCGGTCTTGGAGGCAAGCGCCGCCAGCACGCCGACCAGAAACGACCCCTCCTGTTCGCGAAACACGACGGACTGCACGTTGGGCAGGTTCACCACGCTGTCGATGATCGTGAAATGGATGTTGGGGAATTCCTTGGCGACCTTCTCCAGCGCCACGGCTTGTGCAAACCCGACAGCGATGATCGGATCCTGACCACGTTGGGCGAAGCGGCGCAGCGCCTGCTCGAACTGCGTTTCGTTGCTGGGTTCAAACTCGGTGGCAGCGATGCCGGTATCCTTCTTGAAGCGCTCCGCGCCCTGCCAGACCCCTTCATTGAAGGACTTGTCGAACTTTCCTCCGGTGCTGAAGACGATAGCAGGCTTGATCGTGGGCCGGGTCTGCGCCTGTGCCGGCGCGAGTAATCCCAGGCAAACGACGGCAAAGACCGCAACCAGCGGCCCGACCCAGCGTTTCATGACGGCTCCCTTGTTCTGCGCCAATCTTGGACTGCGGCGCGCGCCGGGTCTAGGCACGGCTCCGCGGTACAATCAGCCCCGAACAGCGAGCCCGTAGCTCAGGATGGCAAGCCGCGCAGCGACTGCGAAGAGCGGGCGTCCGGCGCGAGCTTACGTCAAGCCTGAGGAGGCGGCACTGTTCCCGGCTTGGGATCGATGGGCAGCAGGCGGTCGAGACCGAGGAGCTTTTCGTAGAGCGCTCCGGCCTGCAGCAACGCCGCCTCGCCGCGCGGCCTGCCGACGAGCTGTAGGCCTACCGGCCGGCCGAACTGATCGAAGCCGCAAGGCACGGCCAGAGCCGGACTGCCGGTCACGGTGATGGCCGAGTTCAACGTCGAGCCCGCCATGTAGTTTTCGAGCTTCTTGCCAGCAATGGTCTCGGGTGCCCGCAGATTGACGTCGAAAGCCGCCGTCGGCGCCCCGGGCGTCACGAACAAGTCGTACGTCTGGAAAAAGGCGTTCATGCGCCGATACAAAGCGGCGCGTTCACGCTCCGCCCAGGCCAGTCGGCTCGCCGTCTGCTTCAGGCCGAGCTCGGTGTTCCAGATGATGTCGGGCTTGATCAGGTCGCGATGCTGTTCGATCTGCTGCTCGCGATCGACGACGAACTGCTGGCTGCGCAACGCCATGAACACGTCGTCGACCGGCCCGAAGTCTGGAGAGACTTCCTCGACGGTGCAGCCCAGCTCCTCGAAGCGACGCGCCATCCTGGCGCAGATCTCGCGAATTTCGCGGTCAAGCTCGAACCGGCCGCCGAAGTCGGCACTGAAGGCAACACGCTTCGGTACCACCGGATTGGCAACTGCGTCGCTGAAGGAGACGGAAGGCGCATCGAAGGTCATGGCGTCGTGCGGACAGAATCCAGCCATCGCGTCGAGGAAGAGCGCAAGGTCAGGTACGTTGCGCGCCATCGGCCCCTGCACGGACTGCGGCGAATAGAGATTGTTCGACGTGCCGCGTGTCACGCGGCCAGCCGACGGCCTCAGCCCTACCGTGGAGCAGTAGGTACCGGGGCGCCGCAGCGAGCCGCCATGGTCGGAACCGTGTGCCAGCCAGACTTCGCCCGCCGCGACCGAGACCGATCCGCCGCCGGTCGACCCGCCGCAGGTCAGCGACGTGTTCCAGGGATTGCGCGTGCGGCCGAACACTTCGTTGAAGGTGCTGCCACCGGCGCCGAACTCCGGCGTATTCGACTTGGCAACGACGATGCCCCCTTTGCGCTCGATGCGTTCGACCAGGGGGTGGGATTTAGCCGGTACATGGTTGGCGAAGATCGGCGAGCCGTAGGTCGTGCGCACGCCGGCGACATCCGTCAGGTCCTTGATCGACACCGGCAGGCCGGCCAGCCAGCCCGCTTCGCCGTCGGCCTCGTTGGCCTTGCCGGCCATGATCCGCTTGGCGTGATCGCGGGCACGATCGAGACAGAGCGTCGGCAGCGCGTTCAGCGCCGGCTCGACCTCGGAAATGCGTTGCGCCGAGGCGTCGATCAGATCGAGCGGTGTGATCTCCTTCTTCTTCAGCCGGTGCACGGCCTCGACCGCACTCAGACGCCACAGTTCGCTACTCATGATGTTTCTCCTCGGTCGCGGAGCGTGCCGGCATCCGTCGAATGCCGTCTGCCGTCCGCATTCAGCCTTGCTTCAGCTCCACGGGCCGGCCATGCGGTGTCGTCCGATAGGCTTCGGCCCAGGCCTGCGTACGCAAATCGAGCGCCGGCGCTTCGGTCAGCGATTTCGAGATGCATAGGCGTTCGAGAGCTGCGAGCCAGTGAGCGTAGTAACCCGAACCGTCATCGGGCGGCGCCTCGCGCAATACAGCCGACAGGGCCTCCACCCACTCCGCCCAGGTGAAATGGCCGGCGTCGCAAAGCTTCAAGGTCAGCGCGAAGGCCTGCGCCTGCCACGGCTCGGCGAAGACCGGCCCATCCGCGTCGACAGGAAGGCCAGGCACCGCCGTAACACGCTCACGCTGCATCGAGATAGTCTTCCCATAGATCGAGATGAACGGTGTCCGAAGCATGGGCACTCTCGCCCCACAGTTCGCGGGCGGCGAAGCGCACGGTGTAGAGATACTGTGGATTCTCCCCCTCGAAGCGGGCATTGGAATCGGGAAAGACATGCGCGCCGTGATGGCACTCGATCACGCCCCGCCGTCCTCGCACGTAGCGCGGCAGTCGCGTGTGGCCGATCGGATTGATGTTGCGGGCGCGGACAGTGGCTCCGTCGGCAAAGCGTGGCTTGGCCGAGATCTGCCGCAAGGTTGGACCACCGGCGGCGATTGCCACCGGCACCTTGTCCGCCGTCAGCAGCGGCGTGGCGACGGGCGATGCAGAGTCGCGTCGCCCTGATTCCAGTTCCTGTGGCGTGATGAGATCGGCATCGAGCAGCAGCCTGATGCAGGATGCAAACCACTTCTCGTAGTAGGTCATGCGCAGATAGTCGGCCGGCGGCAGCTGTTCGATACTGTGACGGCCCGCATCGATGTTCCAGCGTCGCCAAGCGCCCGCGGCACGCCGCAATGCCAGTACACGCCCTTCCCACGGCGCGTGGAAGACGGGTTCGCCGGCTTCGACCTCGACGGGACCAAAGCCGTGCATGCCGCCCATGTCGTGAACGCCGTTCATGCGCCCTCCTCCGTGACCGGGCTTGCCACCTTGGCGACGCCGACCATTGCGTCGCGTGTCACCAGCGCCGCCAATGCCTCGGCATCCATGCCGTCAGTGCCGGCAGGCCGCTCGGGCAGGACCAGGTAGCGAATCTCGGCCGTCGAATCCCAGACACGGACCGCTACATGGTCCGCCACGGTCACGCCGAACTCGCTCAGGACACGCCGGGGTTCGATCACCGCGCGCGAACGATAGGCCGACGATTTGTACCAGACCGGCGGCAGCCCGAGCACCGGCCACGGATAGCAGGAGCACAGGGTGCAGACGACGAGGTTGTGCACTTCGGGCGTGTTCTCGACCACAACCATGTGCTCGCCTTGCGCGCCGGCGTAGCCCATCTCGGCAATGGCGGCGGTCGCATCGTCCATCAGGCGGGCCTTGTAGTCGGGGTCGGTCCAGGCACGGGCGACAATGCGGGCGCCGTTGCGCGGGCCGATCTTGTTCTCGTAGGTATCGACGATCGCATCGAGTGCGGCGGGGTCGACAAGGCCCTTCTCGATCAGGAGCGATTCCAGCGCCTTTACCCGCAGCGCCGTATCCGATGGAACATCCTGCCCATGGTCGTGCCCATGGTCATGACCGTGATCGTGGCTCATGGCAACTCCTCGCGACGCCGAAGCCTACACCGGGACCGCTGCACCTGTCCGCCGGCGTTGGGCGAAATAGAGAATCCCCAACAGCATCAGGTTCAGCAGGTTGAAAGCCAGGGCCGCCTGGAAGGCAGACTGATAGGAAAGCGTGGCGTCGAAGATCGTGCCGCCCAACCAGCCGCCGGCGGCCATGCCCGCCATGGCGAACAGCATTACGACACCCAGCCGCCAGCCGGCGATCGTCGGACCGTAGAGAAAGCGCAGGTTCAACGCATAGCCCTGGACGATGGCGATGAACGGAATGCCGTGCAGCAACGACAGGGCGTAGATGCTCGTGATGTCGCGGGCATAGAGGAACCCGACCAGCGAGCCGATCTGGATCACCGAGCAGAGCAGGCTGACGGGCAAGGGCCCGATGCGGTCCGCCAGACGTGCCATCACAAAGGTGGCGACGATGGCCGAGAGCAGGACCAGCGACACCGCCTCCGTGCCGCGCGCCGCGGGATAGCCGAGGTCGCCGCAGAAGGCCACCATATGCACGAAGGGAATGGCCATCGCTGCGCAGCAACAGAAGCCGGCTGCCGACAGCAGGGTCATGATCATCGAGGAAGGCAACGGCAGCGGCACCTTCTCCTCGCGGCGCCGGCCACCGGGTCCACGAAGGATCGGCGCCGGCCGCACGTAGAGGGCGCCCAGCAGCAGCAGGATCCCCGCCGACAGGCCGTAGACCACCAAGGTGTCGCGCCAACCGATCTCGGGCAGAAGCAGGCGGTAGATCTGCGGCCACACCGACCCCGCAATGGCGGGGCCGACGGAGATGATGGCCACGGCGATGTTGCGGCGCTTGTCGAACCAGCCCTGCACATTGTTCATCGCCGGCGTGAAGGTGCCGGCATTGCCGAAGAAGCCCAGCAGGATCGCATAACCGGCATAGAGCGCGAGCTCGCCGCCGCGCGAGGCAGCAAAGCCGCCGATGGCGATCGAGATGCCGGCAATCACCAGCGGCACGCGCGGGCTGGTTCGATCTGCCAGCCAGCCCATGAAGACACCGCCCACGCCCATGCCGAAGAAGCCGACCATGTAGGCAAAGGACGGCACGGCGCGCTGGTCGCCGAAGTCGGCCGCCATCTCCTTCAGCCCGACCATCGGCAGGTAGATGCCGCCACCACCCAACGCGATGCAGGCCATCGACACCAGCGCCAGACGCCAGGCGTACGGCCCGTCGATGCCCGACCGGTTGGGCATCGTGCTCACTCGCGTGCCAGCGCCGCCGTTGCCGCTGCGACCGGATCGAGGGCCTGGTCGTCGTCCATCAGCACGGTCACCTTGCGCAGCTTGCCGGTGAAGGCGAACGGCGCTTCGTAATGCGACACCGGGCTGGAGCGGTCGCGGCCGATATCGAGGCCCGACCAGGAGATGAAGCTCACGAAACCGTTCTGGGTATCGAAGCTGCCGGCTGGCTCGCCGTCGATCAGCAGGGTCGCGAGGTTGCGGCCCTGATTGCGCCGCATGCGCACGCCAAGCCGCCGGTTGCCCGCCGGCACCGGCCGGTCGGAAACGATCAGGTGGTGCTCGCCGCCGATATTCATGTCGTAGGTCAGGCGGCCGTCCTTCATGTAGAGCGAATAGCCGGTCGTGGCGTCGCCGTGCGCGATCAGCACGCCCTCGGTGGTCGGCCCATCGACATGGGCGTCGGCCTCGATCGTGTAGGTGCGGTTGCGAACGTCGGGCGCTACGTCGGTCGGCACATGCCCCATGCCGGCATGGAAGACGAAGCGATTGCGCGGGCCGTGGAAACGCTTGGCATTGTCGGCGAAGCGGGGCGCAAAGCGGTCGTCGAGCGGCAGCACCTTGCTGCGCTCGGCCTGCCGCCACCATTCCTCGATCATCGCCTTGAGCCGCTCCGGCTCCTTCTCGGCGAGATCGTCGACCTCGTTGAAGTCGCGCGCGAGGTTGTAGAGTTCCCACTTGTCGTTGGCGAAATCACTGCCCGGCGGATGATACGACACCGCCTTCCAGCCGCCCTGCACCAGGCCGCGATGGCCGAACATCTCGAAATACTGCGCCTTCGACTTGGAGCGCGCTTTGGCGTTGGCGAGGCTCGGTGCAAACGACGTGCCTTCGAGCGGCATCTGCTTCACGCCGTTGATCACCTTCGGCGGCTTGATACCTACGACATCGAGCAAGGTCGGCGCGAGATCGCTGGCATGACAGAACTGGTGACGCAGCTCGCCCCGCGCCGCGACTCCTTTGCCCCAGGCCATCACCAACGGGTCGCGGATACCGCCGCCATGGGTGTTCTGCTTGTAGCGGCGCAACGGCGTATTGGCCGCCATCGCCCAGCCCCAGGGGAAATTGGAGTGCGTATCGGGGCCGCCGATATCGTCGATGCGGGCGATCTTCTCGTCCAGCGACTCGCGCCGGAGATTGTAGGGACCCATGGCATTGATCATGCCGAACGGACCGCCCTCCTGGCTGGCGCCGTTGTCCGACATGACGATGACCAGCGTGTCTTCAAGCTGGCCTGCCGTTTCGAGGAACTGCATCAGGCGGCCGATATGCCGGTCGGCATGTTCCAGCATGGCAGCATAAGCGGATTGCAGGCGCGTGAACATGCGCCGCTCGGGTTCCGCAATCTCGGTCCAGGGTCGCACCGAATCGTTGCGCGGCGGCAGTTGCGTCTTCTTCGGGACGATGCCCATCTCGATCTGCCGCGCGAGCCGCTTCTCGCGCTCGACATCCCAGCCTTCGGCAAAGACCGAATCGTACTTCGAGATCATGTTGAACGGCGCCTGATGCGGCGCATGGCAGGCGCCGAAGGCCACCCAGGTGAGCCATGGCGTTTCCGGATTGTCGCCGACATGGTCGGCGAGGTAGCGGATCGCCTGGTCCACGAGATCGGATGTCAGATGATAGCCCGTGGCGAAGGTGCCCGGCGGATCGACCGGCGTGTTGTCGCGCACCAGCTCCGGCGCGTACTGATCCGTTTCCGCATCCATGAAGCCATAGAAACGATCGAAGCCGCGCCCGAGCGGCCAGCCGTCGAAGGGGCCGGTAGCGCCCGATTCCGTGAGCGGCGTCACATGCCATTTGCCCAGCATGTAGTTGCGATAGCCGTGCGGGCGCAGCATTTCGGCGATGGTGCCGGCCTCGCGGCTGATCTTGCCGCGATACCCGGGATAGCCCGAATCGAAGTTGGCGAGGCAGCCAACGCCGACGGAGTGATGGTTGCGTCCGGTCAACAGCGCCGCCCGCGTGGTCGAGCACATCGCCGTCGTGTGGAAGCCGGTGTAGCGCAGGCCGCGCCTGGCGATGGCGTCGATGGCCGGCGTGGCGATCGGCGAGCCGTAGCACCCGAAGTCGGAGAAACCGACATCGTCGAACAGGATCACCAGGATATTGGGCGCGCCCTTGGGCCGCTTGGGCGCTTCCGGCCAATAAGGCTGGGAGTCCTGAACAGTCTTGCCGATCTTGCCGTGTCCTTCGCCCGTCATGCGCTTCCCTTTGTTTCATCGGTTGTCCGATACTTACATCCGGCGATCAACCTTGTCGCAATTCATGGCCCGGGTTAGGGAAAGTCATGGCTCACTTCACGTCCGACGGGCTTGCCCTCGCTTATGACGAATTCGGTCCAGCCGATGCGCGCAAGGCGATCGTGCTGGTGCACGGCTTCTCGGCGAATCGCTATGAGAACTGGCAGCGCATGGGCTGGTACGACGCCATCACCGCCAAGGGCCTACGCGGTTTCGCACTCGACAATCGCGGCCATGGCGAGAGCGCCAAGCCGCACGATCCCGCGCAGTACAGCCGCGAAGCGATGGCACGCGATGTATTTGCATTGATGGACCATGCCGGCATCGAGCGCGCTCACCTGCTGGGTTTCTCCATGGGTTCGCACATCGCCTTGACAGCGGCGCTCACGGACTCCGGCCGCATCGATCATCTCGTAGTGGCAGGCGTGGGCGGCAAGATCTTCGATCCGCCGCGCGAAGAAGGTGCCATGGCCGCCGCCATGGAAGCGGCCACTCCGGAAGAAATCTCCGACCCGATGTTGAAGAGCTTCCGCCACTTCGCCGACGCGCAGAAGGAAGACCGGCTTGCTCTTGCCGCCTGCTCGCGCGGCGATCGCATGCCACTTACGCGCGACACTCTGATGGCAATCCGCCGCCCCACTCTCGTCGTGGCCGGGGCGCGCGACCAGCTCTCCGGGCCGCCGCAGGGCCTGGCCGACGCGATTCCCGGCGCCAAGGCCGTCACTCTGCCGGGTTGCGATCACTTCTCCTGCATCGGCCATCCGTTGTTCAAGGCCAGCGTCTTCGACTTTTTCGACGGTTGGCTGGAGTAGCCGCCATGACAAAAGTGCCGTTCAAGCGCATTCGCGAACGCGCCGCCAAGCGCAAGGGCGGGGAGAAGGTGCTGACGACACTTCTGCCAAAGAAGCGCGACAACAAGACCCTGGCCAAGCTCGGCGACGATCGCGTGCTCTCGGAAATGGCGCGCCGTGTCTTCTCGGCGGGGTTCGTGTGGAGCGTCATCGACAAGAAGTGGCCGGGTTTCGAAGAGGCCTTCCTTGGCTTCAATCCAAAGCGGCTGCGGTTCCAGCCGGCGGAGTTCTGGGAGAAGCTCGCCTCGGACAAGCGCATCGTGCGCAATCCCCAGAAGATCAGGTCGGTGCGCGAGAACGCGAAATTCGTGGGCGACATCGCAGCCGAACACGGAAGCTTCGGTAAGTTCCTGGCAGACTGGCCTGCAGACGATCAGATCGGCCTGCTCGAAATCCTCGACAAGCGCGGCTCGCGGCTGGGCGGCTTCTCCGGCCAGTATCTGCTGCGCTTTCTCGGCCGTGATTCGTACATCCTGACCAACGACCTGATTCTCTGCCTGCGCGACAGCGGTGTCCCGCTCAGTGCCAAGGGCACGTCGAAAAAGGACATGAAGCTCGCCCAGGCACAGATCAACGAATGGGCCAAGGAAACCGGCCTGCCGCTCACCCACATCTCTCGTATCTGCGCCATGTCCATCGGAGAGAACCACGACGCCGCGCACCTGAAACAGAACATGCAGGAGTAGCCCGTGGTCGAGATTCTACTGATCAATCCCAACACCACGGCCTCGATCACCGATCTGGTTCTGAAGATCGCAAAGCAATTTGCCGCGAAGGATACGCGCCTGCGTGCTGCCACTGGCGCGTTCGGTCCACGCTACATTGCCTCGCGCGCCGCCTATGCCATTGCGGGGCATGCGGCACTCGATGCTTTCGCCAACGACAAGGGTCGCAAGGATGCCGTCGTGCTGGCGTGCTTTGGGGATCCCGGCCTGGCTGCTCTGAAGGAAGTCAGCAAGGTCCCGGTCGTGGGCATGGCGGATGCCTCGATCTTGCAGGCAAGTGCGCTCGGCGGCCGTTTTTCCATCGTAACCGGCGGCGAACGATGGAAGTCGATGCTCGAAGAGTTCGTTGCGAGCCGCGGTCTCTCTTCCCGGCTGGCATCGGTGCGCACGGTCGCGCCGACCGGCGCCGACATCGCACGCAACCCCAAGGCCGCGATGGCATTACTAGCTAAAGGCTGTAAGGCGTGCGTACGCGAAGATGGCGCCGACGTCGTGATCCTGGGAGGCGCCGGGCTGGCGGGCCTTGCAGCAAAGCTGAAGGGCATGGTCGATACCCCCCTGCTCGATGGGGTTGCTTGTGCCATCTCCATGGCCGAAGGCCTCGCACAGCAGAAACCTACAAAGGCCGCCTCCGGCATTCTCGCCGCTCCCGCCCCCGTACCAAGCGTCAATCTTTCCAAAGGTCTTTCGAAGCTGCTCGGATCCCCCTAGGGTCCTCCGATGCGTCTGGTCAGCTTTCGCCATGCAGGCACGCCCAAGTTTGGCGCGGCCGTCGACGGCGGCATTATCGATCTCTCCGAACGTACCGGTACCCGCTGGCCGAGCCTGCGCGCGGCCATTGCCGCCAAAGGGCTCGATGAACTCGCGGCGGCAGCCAAGGATGCCAAGGCCGATCTGCCGTTCGGCGAGGTTGACCTGCTGCCGGTCATTCCCGATCCCGACAAGATCCTCTGCATCGGCCTGAACTACGCAAGCCATGTCGGTGAAGTCGGCAGACAGGTGCCGGTCCAGCCCAGCGTCTTCTCGCGCCTGCACAACACGCTCGTGGCGCATGGCGGCGACATCGTGCGGCCGCGCGCCTCGATTGCCTTCGATTTCGAGGGCGAGCTCGCGATCGTGATCGGCGAGCGCTGCCGTCACGTTTCGAGAGCCAGCGCTCTTTCGGTGATCGCAGGCTATACCTGCTTTCTCGACGGCAGCGTGCGCGACTTCCAGAAGCATTCCGTGATAGCGGGCAAGAACTTCCCCGCGACCGGCCCCCTCGGCCCCTGGATGGTCACCACCGACGTGATCACCGATCCGCAGCGGCTGGAACTCACGACGCGCCTGAACGACACCGTGGTACAGCACGATACGACCGATCACATGATCTTCGATGTTGCCACCATCATCGAGTATCTTTCGACCGTGACCTGGCTGGAGCCGGGCGACATCATCGCCACCGGCACCCCCGATGGGGTCGGAACCGGCCGCAAGCCGCCGCTCTGGATGAAGCCCGGCGACAAGGTCGACGTGGAAATTTCGGGAATCGGGACTTTGAGCGTCAATGTCGTCGACGAGTGACCCTTTCGATGTGCCGCTGAGCGTCGGCACGGATCGCGAGCGCGGCCGCGAGGTCAAGGTCATCGCCCTGATCGCCATCGCGCACTTCGTGAGCCATGTGCACATCATGCTGCTGCCGCCGCTGTTCGGCGAAGTGCGCGAGGCGTTCGGCGTCAGCTATATCCAGATCGGTCTGGCGCTGACAGCCTTCAACGTCGTGTCGGCGCTCCTGCAGACACCTGCCGGCTTCCTGGTCGACCGCATCGGTCCGCGCGCCATGCTGACCGGCGGCCTGCTGCTGGGTACAGTGGCCATTACGGCGGCGGCCGTGCTGCCGGGCTACTGGACCTTCGTCATCGCCTACGGCTTCCTGGGCCTGGCCAACACCGTCTATCACCCGGCCGACTATTCCATTCTCTCCGCCACCATCGACCATCGGCGGATCGGCAAGGCCTTCTCGATCCACACCTTCGCGGGCTATCTGGGATCGGGCATCACCCCGGCGCTGGTGCTGGCCTGCGCGGCGATCTGGGGTTGGCGCGGCGGCTTCCTGGTCGCGGCGGGCCTCTCCTTTATCACGGCGATGCTGCTGATCGTAGCTGGCAGCGTCTTGCCGCGGATTTCGCACAAGCCCGGCCAGCAGGCGGCAGGCGGAGGCGCCAAGGTCGGTCTCGATCTGCTGTTGAGCGGGCCGGTCCTGCGCAATCTGCTGTTCTTCTTCTGCCTCGCCATGGCCAATGGCGGTATTCAGACCTTCACCGTGGTCGGCATGGGCGAGATCCATGGCACGCCTTTCTCGGTCGCCAACGTGGCGCTCTCCGGCTTCCTGTTGTGCAGCGCCTTTGGCGTGCTGGTGGGCGGCATCATCGCCGACCGGACACCGCATCACGAGCGCGTGGCCGCCGTGGGCTTCGCCTGTACCTCGACGATGGCGATCCTGATGGCCTGGGTGAACATGCCGGCGGCGGCACTGATCGTCCTGATGTCGGCAGGCGGCCTGCTGAACGGCATCATCCAGCCGTCGCGCGACATGATGGTGCGCGCGGTCACACCGCCAGGCTCCTTCGGCAAGGTGTTCGGCTTCGTCAGCACCGGCTTCAATCTCGGTGGCATGGTGGCGCCGCTGCTCTTCGGCTTCCTGATGGACCAGCACGAGCCGCGCGCCATCTTCATGATCGTGGCGGGCTTCATCCTCCTTGCCCTGGTCACCGCCATTACCCGCACCAAACCGCAGAGCACGCCAGATGGATTCGCTGACACCGCCCGCCGCTGACACGACCGAGGCCCTGGGCCGCCGCTACGGCGCCGACGCGATCCCGCCGGCCGGGCCATGGAACGAAACCATCGCGGTCATGCTCGACCATCGCTCGGTGCGCAGCTACAAGCGCGATCCGCTGCCGCCGGGTACGCTGGAGACATTGATTGCCGCCGCGCAATCGGCCGCCACCAGCTCGAACATGCAATGGTGGTCGGCGGTCGCGGTGACCGATCCTGCGAAGAAGAAAGTGCTGGCCGAGGTCGCGGGCGGCCAGAAGCACATAGAACAGTGTCCGCTCTTCATCGCCTGGGTCGCCGACATGTCGCGCAACCAGCGCATCTCGGACGCCGAGAAGACGGACTTCGAGACGATGCCCTGGCTCGAGACCTTCATGGTGGCCTGCATCGACGCAGCGCTTGCCGCGCAGAATGCCGTGGTGGCCGCCCAGTCCATCGGCCTGCGGACGGTTTATATCGGTGCCATGCGCAACGACCCGATCAGGGTCGCCAAGCTGCTCGACCTGCCGCACCAATCGTTCGTGGTATTCGGCCTCTGCGTCGGCTACGCGACGGAGAAAGGCAAAGGCGAAGTGAAGCCGCGCCTGCCGCAGAGCACCGTGTTGCACCATGAGCGCTACGACGCCGCGCACGAGGCGGCCCAGCGCCAAGTGTACGACGCCGAAATGAGCCGGTTCTCGGCGCGTCACGAACTCCAGGCAGCGACGTGGACCCAACGCGTTCTGAACCGCCTGGCGCCGCTGAAGTCGATGAACGGCCGCGAGACGCTTCGGGCATCGCTCGCCAAGCTCGGCTTCGAGATCCGCTAGAGCGCCTTCTCGTAGAATACCGACCACTTCGAGTCGCGGTAATCGAGCACCGGCCCGCAGCGCACGAAGCCGGCCCGCTCGTAGACCGTCCAAGCAGCGGGGTGCCGGTCGCCTGTTTCCAGCACCAGACGCCTCAAACCGTCCTCGCGTGCCATCGCCTCGATGCGATCGACGATCGCCGCACCAATCCGGCGGCCGCGATGCGAGGGGCGTGTGTACATGCGCTTGACCTCGCCGATTCCGTCCTCGTGCCGCTTCAGCGCCCCGCAGCCGACGGCCTTGCCACCCTCTCGGGCGATGAACACCGTCGTCGCCGGCTCCGCCATCTGCTCCACGGTCATGTGGAATACGAACTCCGGCGGCGTCAGCTCCAGCAGGGTGGCGTTCAACTCGGCGACGAGTTCGCGAACGTCATCCTGCAAGGGGCTTTCGACGGCGACGGCAATGCTCATCCGTGCGGGACCAGTACCTGGCGCACCGTCGCCACGTCCTGCAGGCGGTCGAAGCCTTCGTTGAGCTGGTCGAAGCCGATACGCTGGCTGACCATGCGGTCCACCGGCAGCTTACCCTGCTGGTAGAGCGCGATGAAACGCGGGATGTCGCGCACCGGCACGCAGCTTCCCATGTAGGAGCCCTTAATGGTCTTCTCCTCGCTGACCAGCATGCTCTGCTTGAAGGAGAAGTCGGCGGCGATAGGCGACAGGCCGGCCGTCACCGTCGTGCCGCCCCAGCGCGTCACGAGATAGGCCGTCTCCATGGCCTTGATCGTGCCGGCGAGATCGAAGGCGTAGTCGACGCCGCCATTGGTGAGGTCGCGCACCTGCTGGACGTGATCGGCGTCCTTGGCGTTCACCGTGTCGGTGGCGCCGAGCTGGCGCGCCAGGCCGAGCTTGTCGTCGGAGAGGTCGATGGCCACGATGCGTCCCGCACCTGCCAGCACCGCCCCCATCAGGCCGCTCAAGCCGACGCCGCCCAGACCGACGATGGCGACCGTGCTGCCCGGTTGGATCTGCGCGGTGTTGATCACCGCGCCGACGCCGGTCACGACCGCGCATCCGAACAGCGCCGCTACGTCGAGCGGCAGGCTCTTGTCGATCACCACGACCGAGCCGCGATCGACCACGGCATACTCGGCGTAGCAGGAGACGCCGGAATGATGATGTACCGGCTTGCCGTCATGATGCAGGCGGTGGTGGCCGGAAAGAAGCTGACCGGCCGCACGCGGGCTGATCGAGCGCTCGCAGATATAGGGCCGACCTTCGAGGCAGCGTCGGCAGCGGCCGCAGCTCACGTTGAAGGTGAAGCAGACATGGTCGCCCTTCTTGACGTCGTGGACACCCGAGCCGACCTCGACGATCTCGCCCGAGCCCTCGTGGCCCAGCACGATCGGCACCGGCCGCGGCCGGTCGCCGTTGATCAACGACAGGTCGGAGTGGCAGAGCCCGCCGCCGCCGACCTTGACCAGCACCTCGCCCTCGCCGGGCGGGTCGAGATCGACCTCCATGACATGGATGGGCTTGCTCTTGGCGAACGGCCGCGGCGCACCGCAGACCGTCAGGACACCGGCTTTCATCTTCATGGCGTTTCTCCCGAGACAGGTTTCGATCGTTGACGCCGTGCTTTCCGCGCGGCGCTAGGCAATTCCTCCGTCGACCCGGACCAGAGATCCGGTGGTGAAGCTCGACTTGCTCGACGCGAGGTAGAGCGCCGCGGTCACGATCTCCTCCGGCAGCCCGCTGCGTTTCAGCGCCGCCGTCGGATTGAGCTTATGTTCCTCGCTCCACGCCTTGGAAACGTCGGTGAGGAAGCGGCCGGGCGAGATGGTGTTCACGCGCACCTTCGGCCCGTATTCGAAGGCGAACGCTTCTGTGAGGGCGTTGAGCGCCGCCTTGGCGCCGGCATAGGGCGCGATCTGCGGCCGCGGCCGGAGCGCGCCGGCGCTCGAGATATTGATGATCGAGCCACCCTCGCCTGCCGCCATGCGACTGCCGATCAGCGACATCAGGCGGAACGGACCCTTGAAGTTCAGCGAGACGATGCGGTCGAAAAGCTGTTCCGGCGTCTCCAGCGACGACGGCGCCAGCGGCGAGGAGCCGGCATTGTTCACCAGAATGTCGACCTTGCCGAAGGCTGCGTAGGCCGCGTCGGCCAACCCGTCCAGCTCCGGCCAGTTGGCGACGTTGCAGGCATAGGTCGCCGCCTTGCGGCCCATCGCGCGCACTTCGGCCGCGACTTTCTCGCAAGTGTCGAGCTTGCGACTGCTGATGAAGACGTCGGCGCCATGCCGGGCGAACGCCTTCACCATCTGGTAGCCGAGACCGCGGCTGCCGCCGGTGACGAGGGCAACCTTGCCCGTGAGATCGAAGTAATTGCTGCTCATGGGCTGGAGCATATCGGACCTTGGCCGCGGAGGCCCATACGCTACCCCTTGGTCGAGCCGCGCTCCGGAACGACCGCGCCACAGGAATGCCGACACAAGCTAGCTGACACTGGCATGTCACTTGCTTAGGCTAGAACCAGGGGAGATCGAGCGGTCGTCATGAGTATCCACGTCGCGCTGCATCATCGTACGACCTACCGATACGATCGGCCGGTCGCCCTGGGCCCCCAGATCGTTCGTCTCCGGCCAGCGCCGCACAGCCGTACCCCTGTCCCTTCCTATTCGCTCAAGGTCACGCCGGCACAGCATTTCATCAACTGGCAGCAGGACCCACAGGGCAACTATCTGGCCCGTCTGGTCTTTCCCGAGAAGACCGACCTGTTCGAAGTGACCATCGACCTGGTCGCCGACATGTCGGTGAACAACCCGTTCGACTTCTTCCTGGTCCCCGAGGCCGAGCAGTGGCCTTTCGCCTACGACGCCTCGCTGGCTGAGGAGATCGCCCCCTTTCGCAAGCTCGAACCGCCAGGACCGCTGCTGAAGGCCTGGCTCGCCAAGATCGACCGCAGTCCGCAGCGTACCGTCGACTTCGTCGTCGGACTGAACGCGCGGCTACAGAAGGAAATCGGCTACATCGTGCGCCTGGAGCCGGGCGTGCAGACCTGCGAGGAGACACTCGGCCTTGCCAAGGGCTCGTGCCGCGACACCGGCTGGCTGCTGGTGACCATCCTGCGCCACCTGGGTTTCGCCGCACGCTTCGCCTCGGGCTACCTGATCCAGCTCATGCCCGACGAGAAGCCGCTGGACGGACCTGAAGGCCCCTCCCACGACTTCACCGACCTCCATGCCTGGTGCGAGGTCTATCTACCGGGCGCCGGCTGGATCGGACTCGACCCCACCTCGGGCCTGCTGACGGGCGAAGGCCATATTCCACTCGCCTGCACGCCCGACCCCTCCAGCGCGGCGCCGGTCGAAGGGCTGGTCGAAGAGGCAAAGGTTCAGTTCGCACACGAGATGTCGGTGACGCGTGTCCGCGAGACGCCGCGCACCACCAAGCCTTACACCGACGCCCAGTGGGCCAGCCTGCTCGAAGTCGGCGAGACCATCGAGCAGGATATCGGCCGGCACGATGTGCGGCTCACCATGGGGGGTGAACCGACCTTCGTGTCGATCGACGACATGGACGGCGCCGAGTGGAATACGCTGGCGCTGGGACCGGAGAAGCGGCGTCTGGCCGGCGTCTTGTTTCGCAAGCTGGCGGATCGCTTTGCGCAGGGGCCGCTGCTGCATTTCGGTCAGGGCAAATGGTATCCCGGCGAGCAATTGCCACGCTGGGCGCTGACCTGCCATTGGCGCAAGGACGGCCAACCGATCTGGCGCAACCCGCAGCTCTATGCGCTGGAATCGAAGCCGACGACCGTCACCCCCGAAATGGCGCACCGCTTCGCGCTCGCCTTCGCGCAACGCCTGCAGCTCGATCCCGGCTATCTGTTCCCTGCCTTCGAGGACACCTGGTATTACCTGTGGCGCGAACGGCGACTGCCCAGCAACGTCACGGTCGACGAATCGAAGGTGAAGGATCCGCTGGAACGCGAGCGGCTTTCCCGCGTCTTCGAGAAGGGCCTCGAATCCGCCGTGGGCTACGTGCTGCCGATCGCGCGCGAGCACGGCAAGGCACAGAACGGGCACGGCGGACGCTGGAAGAGCGGCCCGTGGTTCCTGCGTTCGGAGAAATGCTATCTCATCCCCGGTGATTCGCCGGTCGGCTACCGCCTGCCCTTGGATTCATTGCCCTGGGCCGCACCTGCGGATGCAGGCTTCATCGCCGAACCCGACCCGATGGCAGCGCATCCCGACCTGCCGCCGCTGGACGCCTTCCGCCGCGCGCCTGTGCTGCGCCGGCAGGAACGCAACGTCAGTCCCGAGAGCAGCGGCGACGGCGATGCGGCACGACGCGAGGCGTGGCAGCGCGCCCTGGCGCCCGATCTCGCGATGCAGCCCGGCATGGGCTCGTCCCCGTCGTGGATCGTGCGCACGGCCATGGCCTTCGAACCGCGCGACGGCCATCTCTATGTCTTCATGCCGCCGACCGAACGCACGGAGGACTATCTCGAACTCGTAGCGTCCATCGAGGATACGGCGGAGGAGCTGCACCAGCCGATCTTCCTCGAAGGCTATCCTCCACCCGGTGGCGATTCGCGCCTGCAGAGCTTCAGCGTCACGCCCGACCCCGGCGTGATCGAGGTGAACATCCATCCCTCGACGAACTGGCGCGAACTCGTGCAGCGCACCGCGGAACTGCTCATGTGCCAGGAGGCCTTGTTGCGCGACCGACTGCCGGAGATCGCGAAGACCGGGCGCATCGTGCGCGCGACCAGGGTCTGGCCGATATTGAACTCGCCCAGCGTGCCGCGTTCGCTGACCATCATCAGCGTGGGGATCTGGAACGCCATCGGCAGCGACGCGAGGACATTGG
>WBZX01000697.1_pt1 | contig 28955 bp, 21 predicted proteins | sample 5204211 | NCBI WGS metagenome assembly WBZX01 (sample SAMN12344362, study PRJNA552823) | activated sludge metagenome | biome: Activated sludge suspended growth; feature: Nitrification reactor; material: Wastewater; isolation source: activated sludge from nitrification reactor of wastewater... | reverse complement strand
GCAGCGGCTACTGCGGGTAGCCGCGATCGTCATGGCGCGTCGACGCCGAACGTGTCGCAGCCGTCGACGTCGCCGGTATCGAAGCCGCGGCGGAACCACTTCATGCGTTGTGCCGACGAGCCGTGGGTCCAGGTCTCGGGCTGGACCTTGCCGGTCGCCATCTTCTGCAGAGTGTCGTCGCCGACGGCACTCGCGGCGCCGAGCCCCTCCTCGAGATCGCCGGCCTCGAGCAGGTCCTTGCGCTTGCTGTGGAACGCCCACACACCGGCGTAGCAATCGGCCTGCAGCTCCTGCCGGATCGACAGCTCCTTCTCGCGTCGCGCGTCGCCGCGGGCCTGCGCCGCGGTGCGCTCGAAGACGCCCTGCAGGTGCTGGACGTGGTGCCCGACCTCGTGCGCGATCACGTAGGCCTGCGCGAAGTCGCCGGGGGCGCCGAACTTCTGATCGAGCAGTCGATAGAAACGCAGGTCGATGTACACCATCTCGTCGCCGCCGCAGTAGAACGGCCCCACACCGCTGTCGGCGTGACCACAGCGGGTCTGCACGGCGTCGCTGAAGAGCACCATCTTGGCGTCGCGCCAGCGCGGGCCCAGCAGCTTCGACCAGGTCGCCTGCGCGTCGTCGAAGACGAACGAGACGAACTCCTTGAGCTCGCGATCGGCGTCCTGGTCGGCGGGGATGGGCTCGCCGCCGCCATCGCCACCGCCCCCCAGCAGCGGCGTGATGTCGATGCCGATCCAGCGCGACACCAGCACCGCGATGATGGTGCCGACGACCCCGAGGCCGATCTTGCCGCCCGCGCCACCACCGCGACGGTCGATGACGTTGCTGCTCTGGTGTCCGCGTTCCCACTTCATGGCGTGCCGGGGAGCGTAGCAGCGCCCGTCACCCGTGGCGCACGCAGACCTCGAACGCGACGATGTGATGTTCACGCACGCGTCGATGCATCGCCCGGAGCTTGCGCTCGACCGCCGCTGACGAACCCTGCGCCAACGCGGTCTCGTAGATCGCCGCGTTGCGCAGCTCCTGGTCGACCGCCCGTGCACACGCAGCCGTGCGCTCGGGCGGCGACGCCACGGTGGCAGGATCCCACAGCACGGGTGGGTCACCGTGCCCCCGCGCAACCGACAGCTTGACCAGCCGACGGAGCTGCCGACGCTTGCTCCGCAGCACCCGCGGGAACGGCTGCCAGCGCTCGATCGCGAGCGCGGCCTGGTAGAGCGCGATGCTCCGACGCAGATCGTCGATCGCCGTCCACAGCACGGTCCGCTCGTCGTCGAGGCGCCCCGGCTCGGGCGTCGCGGCGAGGCTCGCAGCGAACATGATGGCGGCCAACATGGCGACGCCTGCCATGATGCCCCAACTCTGCGCGCCGGGGTCAGGCCGCGCCGACCCATCGTCGGACGCGCGCCCGTTGGTGTGGTCACGGCCCGACGCGCACGCGCAGGGCCTCGCCGAGCGCCCGGAAGTGCTCGCGCCACTCGATCGCGATCGGGTCGCCGCGCTCGGCCTGCTCGTAGAAGCGGGGATAGACCGCCTCGAGCAGGGCATAGAAGCGGTTCTGAACGTGGTGGAGGTCGAGCTCGAGCGACATCTCGCGGCCGAACTCGGCGGCGCGCCGGAGTCGCCGCAGGCGCCCCAGTTGCTCGGGTTCCTCGGCCCACAGGTTGGCGGCGCGCTCGATCGCCTGACGCAGGGCGAAGCCGATGCCGGCGCTGTCGAGCTCGGTGCCGACGTCCTCGGACTCCGACAGCAGCGCGCGGATGCGGGGGAACTCGAGCTCGTGGCGCTCGAGCTCGCGGCGCAGCGAGCTGTTGTGCACGAAGTCCGCCAGCCCGCGCAGCGACTTGGGCAGCGGCAGGTCGAGCGTGGCGAGGTAGCGCAGCAGCGGCGAGTGGGTCTCGTAGAGCTGGCTGGCGAGCGCCTCGGCGTCGGTCAGCGCCGAGCGCACGATGACGTCGAGCGCGCGCTGCTGCTCGTCGCGGAACAGCGAGCGCAGTGAGTAGGTCAGCTCGAGGAAGTGGCCGTCGAGCAGGCGCAGCACCTCGGGCATGTCGGCGCGCTCGAACGCGCTCGCGACCTCGCGGCACATCGCCTCGTAGTCGGCGGCCTGCTCGAAGTGCCGTACGCCGCCCGAGAGGTTGTGATCACCGAAGTGCACGAAGCCGAAGCTGCGCACCTGGGTCTCGTAGGTCACGCGCGAGGTGATGCGGATGGTGCCGAGCACCAGCTTCGCTCGGCCGAGCGAGTGGCTGCGCATGTCGAGCTGATCGACGAAGTACGCGAACAGCTCGGTGCGCTCTTCGTAGCCGTGGAACAGCGAGCTGACCGCGTAGTGGGCCGCGAGCTTGTCGAGGTCGAGCACGTCGACGTTGCGGCGGTAGACCACCGCGGCGTCGGCGAACTCCGGCAGGTTGCCGACCGCGTGGGCGAGCTGCGCGAGGAACCCCGCCTGCAGCCCGTCCGGGCCGGCCAGGCCGGCGTCGAGGCGCTCGGCCAGCGAGGCCGCCCGCGCGGCGTAGCGGATGATCTGTACGGTCTCGATGCCCGAGACCTCGTCGAAGAACCACCCGCAGCTGGTGTACATCAGCAGGGCGTGCCGCTGTAGCTCGAGCAGCTCGAGCGCCCGCGTGCGCGCGGCGGGGTCGAGCTTGCCGGTGGCGTGGCGCAGCAAGAAGCGCTCGAGCGCCTCGGGGCTGCGATCGAGGATCGCGTCGATGTAGCCGTCGCGCGCCACCCACGGGTCGCGCAGCAGCGGTGCGCCGGCGCTCTCGAACACCGCGTCCAGCCGCGCCGCGAGCCAGTCGAGCGCGGCGCGCAGCGGCCCGCGCCAGCGCTGCGACCAGCCCGGGTGGCCGCCGCTGTTGCAGCCGCAGTCGGCGCGCCAGCGCTCGATGCCGTGGGCGCAGCTCCACGAGGTGCGCTCGACCACGCGGGCCTCGTAGGTCGGAGGGTGACGCGCGAGGAACTCGCCGTAGTTGACGAGCCGCACGTCCTGGGCCTGCTCGAGGGTGTGCAGCGCGTAGGCCAGCGCCATGTCGCCGTAGCGATGGTGGTGACCGTAGGTCTCGCCGTCGGTCGCGACGTGGACCAGCTGGGCCTCGTCGCGGCCGTCGAAGGCTCCGCGCAGGCGGGTGGCGAAGCCGTCGCCGCTCTGCAGCAGGCGCTCGAACGCGATCGCCTGCGAGACCGGGCCGTCGTAGAAGAAGACCGCGATCGAGCGGCCACCCGGCAGCTCCACGCGATAGGCCCGCCGCGGATCGATGCGCGCGCCGCCGACGTCGACCCACGGGCTGCCGTCGCTGCGCGCTCGGATCGCGCCGGCCTGGTGGGGTGCCAGCAGCGTGAATGCGATGCCCTCGTCGGCGAGCAGCTCGAGGGTCTCGAGGTCGACGGCGGTCTCGGGCAGCCACATGCCCTCCGGTCGTCGCGCGAAGCGGACCTCGAAGTCGCGCAGCCCCCAGCGGATCTGCGTGCGCTTGTCGCGGGGCCGACACAGCGGCAGGATCGAGTGGTTGTAGGCCTGCGCCATCGCGGAGCCGTGCCCGGCGAAGCGCTTGCGGCTCTGACCATCGGCCGCGATGATCGAGCGGTAGACGTCACGGCGCGCGCGCTCGAGCCAGGCCAGCAGCGTGGGCCCGAAGTTGAAGCTCATGCGCGCGTAGTTGCTGACGATGCGGGTGATGCAGCCCTGCTCGTCGAGGATGCGCGCGGCCGCGTTGGGGCCGTAGCACTCGGCGGTGATGCGCTCGTTCCAGTCGTGGAACGGGTACGCCGACGGCTGCACCTCGATCGACTCCAGCCACGGGTTCTCCCGCGGCGGCTGGTAGAAGTGGCCGTGGATGCAGATGTACCGCGCGCTCACGTGGGGTCCCCGCAACGCAGCATGATACAGCCGAGCGGCGGGAGCGTGAGCTCGAGCGACCAGCCGCGCCCGTGCGCGCCGACCGGCTCGGCGTCGCGGCCTCCGAAATTGCCGAGCCCACTGCCGCCATACTCGCCGGCGTCGCTGTTGGCGAGCTCGTACCAGTGCCCGGGGTGCGGCACGCCGATGCGATAGCCCGGTCGCGGCACCGGCGTGAAGTTGCACACCACGAGCACGCTCTGGCCGCTGCGGCTGCGGCGCAGCCACGCGAACACGCTGTTGGTGGCGTCGGTGAAGTCGATCCACTCGAAGCCCGCGGGGTCGTGGTCCTGCTCGTGCAGCGCGGGCTGGTCGCGGTGCAGGCGGTTGAGATCGGCGATCCAGCGCTGCACCCCGGCGTGCATGCCGTCGCCGAGCAGGTGCCAGTCGAGCGAGATGTCGTGGTTCCACTCGCGCTCCTGCGCGAACTCGCCGCCCATGAACAGCAGCTTCTTGCCGGGCTGGCCCCACATGTAGCCGTACAGCAGGCGCAGGTTGGCGAACTTCTGCCAGCGGTCGCCCGGCATCTTGCCGAGCATCGAGCCCTTGCCGTGCACGACCTCGTCGTGGGACAGCGGCAACACGAAGTTCTCGCCGAACGCGTAGATCATGCGGAAGGTGAGCTCGTGTTGGTGCCAGCCGCGGTGGATCGGATCGCGGCCCATGTAGCGCAGCGTGTCGTGCATCCAACCCATGTCCCACTTGAGCCCGAAGCCGAGCCCGCCGAGCCAGGTCGGACGCGAGACCATCGGCCACGCGGTCGATTCCTCGGCGAAGCTCTGCGCGCCGGGGAAGCGGCGGAACAGGGCCTCGTTGAGCCGCCGCAGGAACGCGATCGCCTCGAGGTTCTCGCGTCCGCCGTGGACGTTGGGCACCCACTCGCCGGCCTTGCGCGAGTAGTCGAGGTAGAGCATCGACGCGACCGCATCGACGCGCAAGCCGTCCACGCCAAAGCGCTCGAGCCAGCTGAGCGCGCTCGACACCAGGAATGAACACACCTCGTAGCGGCCGTAGTTGAAGATCGAGCTGTGCCAGTCGGGGTGGTAGCCCTTGCGCGGATCGGCGTGTTCGTAGAGGTGCGTGCCGTCGAAGTTGGCCAGCGCGAACGCATCGGACGGGAAGTGCGACGGCACCCAGTCGAGGATCACCGTGATGCCGGCGGCGTGGAGCGTGTCGATCATCGCGCGGAAGTCGGCCGGGCTGCCGTGGCGCGCGGTGGGGGCGAAGTAGCCGGTGGTCTGGTAGCCCCACGAGCCGTAGAAGGGGTGCTCCATCACCGGCAGCAGCTCGACGTGGGTGAAGCCGGTGCGACCGAGGTACTCGGCCAGCCTCACCCCCAGCTCGCGGTAGCCGAGCATGCGATCGCCCTCCTCGGGCACGCGCATCCACGAGCCCAGGTGGCACTCGTAGATCGTCATCGGCGCGTCGAGGCGGTTGGCGGCGGCACGGCGCTCGAGCCAGGCCTCGTCGTCGAAGCTCGGCGAGCTGCGGGCCACCAGCGAGGCGGTGCGCGGCGGTGCCTCGGCCCACGCGGCCACCGGGTCGGCCTTCTCGGCGTGGCCGTGCTCGCCGACGATGTCGAACTTGTAGCGGCAGCCGGGCACCACGCCCGGCACGAAGCCCTCCCAGATGCCGGAGTTGCCGTGCACGTGCAGCGGGTGGGCGCCCGGGCGCCACGCGTTCCAGTCGCCGATGACGCTGACCTCGCGCGCGGACGGAGCCCATACCGCGAACGCGACCCCGTCGACGCCGTCGACGCGGTGCGGGTGCGCGCCGAGCTTGTCGTGCACGCGTTCGTGGGTGCCCTCGTTGAACCAGTGCAGATCGTCGGCGCTGATGCGGCTGGCGTCGTGGCGCACCGCGCCGGCCCGCACGCCGCCGCTGCGGGCCTGCGCGAGGCGGGTCAGCTTGGCGAGCGCGGCCTCGGGCAGCGCGCCGACGCCGAAGCGCGCGCGTCGACGCCAGTTGGGTCGCTCGAGCCAAGTGCCCGGCACGTTGTGGGGGTGCAGCTCGCCCCAGAGATCCTCGAGCGCGACCAGGGCCAGCGGCGTCTCGCTGTCGCCCAGATCGACCAAGCACGCGTCGTAGGCCGCGTCGGCGTCGGCGTCGGGTGCCAGCGGGGTGCGCTCCGACCAGTGCGCGCGCAGGCTGCCCCGCAGCGCCGCGCGTGCGCGGTGATCGGCGGCCGCGGTGGCGTCGTCGATCCAGCCCAGTGCGACGCGGTCGTCGATGTCGTCGCCGCACCAGTACGCCGCGAACGTCGGCATGTCGTGGGTGTTCACCGAGGCGGCGGTGTCGCTCCCGGCGCGGGGCAGCGCGGGTGGCTGCGGCCGCGCGGCGTACTCGACCACGTGCATGCCCAGCACGCCGTGCTCGCGCATGGCCTCGTGGACCTCTCCGGGCACGGTGCCGAGGTCCTCGCCGACCAGCAGCGTGCCGCTGCGGTGCGACTCGATCGAGAAGATGGCGTAGAACTCGTCGTGGGGGTACTCGAGGTAGACGCCCTCGGTCGCGCGGGCGCCCTGCGGGATCACGTAGAGCCGGTGCAGGCCCATCACGTGATCGATGCGCAGCGCCTTGGCGTAGCGCAGGTGGTTGCGGATCATCGCGATGGTGTACGCGTGGCCGCTGCGCCGCAGCGCGTCGGGGTGCAACGGCGGGAAGGCCCAGTTCTGCCCCCCGCCGAACAACAGGTCCGGCGGCGCACCGGTGGCCAGGCCGTGCACGAAGACCTCGCGATGTCGCCAGGTGTCGAAGCCGAGCCCGTGCACGCCGACCGGCAGATCGAGGTAGAGCCCGAGACCGCCGCCGGACATGTGCTGCGAGAGCGCCGACAGCTGCTCGTGGCAGCAGAACTGCGCGAACAGGTGGTGGCGCATCGCGGCTTGCTCGACGGGGTCGACCGGGGCCGGCAGCACGCCGGCCTTGGCGGCCTCGGGCCAGCGATCCCACGCCACGCCGAAGCGCTCCTGCGCGGCCCGGAAGCGGGCGTAGTCGACCAGCTCGGGTCGCGCCGCGACGAACGCATCGAGGGCGTCGCGCCGCGGGCCGGTGTCGGCGAACAGCGCCTCGGCCAGCGGCGCGAGCACGCGGCGTCGCAGCGCCATCTCGGCGCGGTGATCGACCAGCTCGAGTCCGCGCAGCCGCTGGATCTCGGCGACGGTGTCGGGGTGGGCGAGCACGGCCGCGGCCGCCGGCGTGTGGGCCAGCTCGGGGATCGCGTGCAGGTCGAGGTACAGCTCGTTCCACGCCAGCCGCGAGCACGGCACGTAGGGGCTCGCCTCGCACGGCTCGTCGAGGTACGCCGACAGCAACGGCAGCGTCGCGACTGCGCTGCCACCCCGCGCCGCGACGACGTCATACAGCCGCGCCATGTCGCCGAAGTCGCCGACCCCGAGGCTGCGCTCGGAGTGCAGCGCGAACATGGGCGCGAAGACCCCGAAGTGGCGCGGTGGTGGGCTCGCGGGCGGCTGCCACACACGGCGCGGTGCGGCCATCACCACGGCGACGGCGTCGGTGCCCGCGACGACCAAGCGGTGGTAGCCGGTCGGCAGTGCGGTCGGCCAGCGCGCCGCGATCGCGATGGTGTCGGCGTCGGTCGCCCGCGCTCGCTCGGCGTCGCTGGCCCGCAGCGGCAACGAGCGCACCTCGCCGTGCTCGAGCGTGAGCGTGAGCGTGAGCGTGGCGTCGATGCGCTCCCGGGGCACGCGCAGCTGCACGTCGAGCCAGCCATCCCATGCGACCAGCACCGGCGGCAGCAACTCGCGCGCGATGCCGTGCTCGCGCTCGCGGATCGCGGCATCGAGGTCGCCGTCGACGTTCGCACCGAGGGCCGCGAGCACTGCGCGCAGCGAGTCCTCGCGGCTGTCACGGAACGTGCCGGTGAAGTCGTGGAAGCCGACCTGCAGGCCCCATGCACGGGCCAGTCGAACAATCGCGGGGGGATGATCCACCAGTGCCTCGCTTCGGATGTCCAGTCGAACCCCTGGTCGTGCCGGCTCTACTTGCGCTCGCCGAGCACGATCACCCAGCCGATGCCGTCGCGATCGGACAGCGCCGGCGGCCCGCTGCGGGAGTGGCCCACGCCGATCTCGCGGATCGTGTTGTCGAAGAGCGCGTCGCAGTGCTGGGGATCTTCGAGCCATGCCTGCAGCACGGCGCCGGCGCCCTCGTAGTCGCGCGCGAGCAGCTCGTAGCGCGGCGCGCCGTCGTAGCCGGCCTGGGCCGCGCGTGACAGCGGCGTGCTGCCGTCTTGTCCCTCGTGCGAGAGGCCCGTGTGCTCGGCGACGAAGGTCGCATGCAGGCGCGCGGCGCAGTGCAGCTGCGGCTGCAGCTCGAAGGCGGTGACCGGGTTGTGGTGCACGTCGCCGCAGCTACGACCCTGCCGGCGCACGGTCGCGATGCGCTCGAGCAGCGAGGCTTCGAGCTCGGCGTACTCGCGCGGCCAGGTCGCGGCCGGCTCGCAGTACGGGGCCTCGCCGACGTCGTCGACCTGTAGCTCGTCGATGACGCAGCCAGCGGTCGGCGCGAGCACGGCGATCGCCGCGAGCACGGCGCTCGACGGGGGCAGACGGCGTGACGGTGGACGCGGCACGGGCGGCGCGTAGGCTATCACGCCGCCGCCGGCTTGCCCGCGGGTCCCAGCTACGGCTGCGGCACGCCGAGCACGACCACCCAGACCGCGCCCCAGCGCGACGCGGGATCGCCGAGCGCAGCCACGCCGACGTCCTGCCAGTCGGGTGCGTGCAGATCGGCACAGTGGGCGGGGCTGCGCTGCCACAGCGGGTCGACGATGCGTGCGGCGTCGACGGTGCCGGCGGCGACGAGCTCGCTGACGATCACCGGCTCGTAGCCGGCCTGCGCGACCCGGGCATCGACGAGCGCCGCCTCGGCGTCGGCGTGGCTCAGGGTCTCCTGACCGACGAGGTACTGCGCATGCCTTCGTGCGGCGCACTGCAGCGCACCGACCGGCTGCAACGGATCGGGGGCCGCCGGGAAGCGACCGAGTGCGCCGCACGCCGAAGTCTGCGCGCGCGCGTCCTCCAGCGCGTGCAACAGCGACGCCTCCGCGCGTCGGTCCGGCTCGCCCCACGTGCGCACCGGATCGCAGTAGGCCGCGTCGGGTAGCGCGCTGCGGTCGAGCTCGTCGGGGGGCGGCGCATCGCAGGCACCCAGCAGCACCGTCACCGCCGCGAGCGCGCGGCGTCGCGTCGCGTCACCGCGCGCCGAAGGTCTGCGTCCACAAGTGTCCATACGCGCCGCCGGGATGGTAGCCGACCCCGATGTCGTCGAAGCCCGGGTTCATGATGTTCGAGCAGTGGCCGTCGCTGCCCATCCACTGCGCCATGGTGCCGGCGGCGTCGGGCGAGCCGGCGGCGATGTTCTCGCCGGCGGTCGACCAGCTGTAGCCGGCGTCGGCGATGCGTTCGAACGGCGACCCGCCGTCGGGATCGTCGTGCTCGAAGTAATCGCGCGCCGCCATGTCGCCCGAGTGCAGGCGCGCCGCACAGCGCAGCGCGGGATCCATGCGCAGCGGCGTGGTCGCGGGAAAGTTGCCGGCCGTGCGGCAGTCGGCCCCGTGGGCGCGCGCGTCGTTCACCTGCGCGAGGATCTGCTCCTCGAGCTCGCTCCACTGCGGATCCCAGTCGGCCGCGCCGGCGCAGTAGGGGATGTCGGGCACCGCCTCCCACGCGTCGACGTCGTCGCCTCTCGGATCGCCGTCGCACGCCGACGCCAGCGCCACGCACGACGCGAGCCCCACGGCGCGTCCGAGCAAGCGTGACGCGCACGTGATCGAGCGACGCTCGCGACGATCCTGCGGCATGGCCCCGACAGTGTCGCGCGATCGCGGCCGGCCCGTCATCTACGACGACGCCTTCCCATCGCCATCGCGCGCTTGCGAAATTGCCGCGCTGGTGCTACCTTTCAGCGGCCCGCAGAGGTTTTTCGTCGTGGAGTGCCGACGCGCTCCGCCGCGAGATCCGGACCTGGCGGGTCGAAACGGCGAACTCCCTCCGCGATGCGGTGGCGAGCGCGTCGGACGACGGCGGCGTGGCGTCATCGCGCGGCCGGGGGCCCACGATGCACGCGGCTCCGAACCTTCGAACCTGGGCGATCGCCCGAGGAGCCGCACGCCATGAGTTCATCCATCGAACCGATCGAGCCCGCCCCCGCCAGCATGCTCGTGATCCACAGCGCCGCACGGCAGTGGGGTGCCGGCTTGTTGGTGAGCGACGACGGTCAGCGACGCAGCTACCAGTTCGAGGACGGCGAGCTGCGGGTGTTCGAGCGCGCGTGGTTTCATCTGCTGAAGCCCGTCGATGCCGACCCGCCGGTCGAGCAGCGGCTGCGGCAGCTGGCGCGGGACCGCGGCGGCGCGCCGGTGTTGGCCCACGCCGAGGCCAACCTCGCACAGCTGCAGCAGTGGTTCATCGCGGCCTACTCGGGCGGCTTCGAAGACCCGCGCTGGGCGCGTCGCCATCGCGGCGGCCAGGGGCGCGGGCTCAAGCGCCATCGCGCGCCGAGCATCGCCGGCGCTCGCGAACTGCTGGCGCTCGAGCCCTTGCGCACGCTGGTCGCCCAGGGTGAGTTCGATCGTCTGCGCAATCGTTGGCTCGACGTGATGGCCGCGACCGATCTGGTCTCGACCGCGCAGCTGCGACCGGCGCAATCGCTGAGCTTCGACGAGCCCGTGTCGCGGGCGCTGATCGACGCGCTGCACGGCACCGAGGACCTGGAAGGCACCTTCGATCGCCTGCGCATCGCGCTGGCACGCGCCGGCCTGCGGGGGCCGTCGTGGCAGCTGCTCACCACCGCCCAGGCGCTGCTGCGACCCGAGCTGCACGCCTACGTGCGACCGTCGGTGGTCGCCCTGCAGGCGCAGAGCCTCGGACGCAAGCTGGTCCTGGGTCGCGCCGCGACCGGCCGCGACTACCGGATTGTGCTCGAGATGTACGACGAGATCCGACGGGCGTTGGTGAACGGCGGGACGACCCCGCGCGACCTCCTCGACGTGTTCGACTTCTGCTGCGAGTCGACCACGACCCTGCGGGCCGAGCGGTCGAGCGCCAGCTCGGTGCACTGACGACGCGCGCCACCGCCCGCCGGTGCCGCTCGCTTCAGATGACGCCGCGTGCCCGCAGCTGCGCGAGCGCGGCGTGGTCGAGCCCGAGCGCGCCCCACACCGCTTCGTTGTCGGCCCCGAGTGCACCGCCGGCGTGGTGGGTCTGCGCCGGCGTGCGCGACAGCAGCGGTGCCAGTCGTGGCACCGCGAGCGTCGAGCCGTCGGGCAGGGTGATGCGCTCGAGCATGCCGCGGGCGGCGTAGTGCGGATCGGCGAAGATGTCGGCGATGCTGTAGATCGGCCCGCTCGGCACCTCGGCCAGCGCGAGCTGGGCGAGCGCGTCGGCCAGCGCTCGCGTGCTCGCCCACGCGGCGATGGCTGCGTCGATGCGCTCGGTCTGCGCGACACGGCCGTCGTTGCGGGCGAGCGTGGGATCGCTGCCCAGGTCGTCGCGACCGATGGTGTGCATGAGCCGTTGGAACAGGCTGTCGTTGTTGGCGCCCAACACCAGCCAGCCGTCGGCGCAGCGGTAGGTGTTGCTGGGCACGATGCCCGGCAGCGCGCTGCCGCTGCGCTCGCGTACGAACCCCAGCCGATCGTACTCGGGCACCAGGCTCTCCATCACCTGGAACACCGACTCGTACAGCGCGCAGTCGATCACCTGACCGCGACCCGAGCGGCCGCGCTCGTGCACGGCGATCATCGCTCCGAGCGCGGCGTGCAGGCCGGTGAGCGTGTCGCCGAGGCTGATGCCCGCGCGCACCGGCGGTCGATCGGGCTCGCCCGTGGTGTAGCGCAGGCCGCCGAAGGCCTCGGCGACGTTGGCGAAGCCGGGCTCCTGGGCCTTGGGGCCGTGCTGTCCGTAGCCCGAGATGCGCACGACGATGATGCGCGGATCGATGGCCCAGAGATCCGCAGGCCCAAGGCCCCAGCGCTCGAGTCGTCCCGGGCGGAAGTTCTCGATCACGATGTCGATGCCCTGCGCGACCAGCTTGCGGACGAGCGCGCGGCCGTCCTCCTGGCGCAGGTCCGCGGTCACGCAGCGCTTGTTGCGGGCCAGTGAGCGCCACCACAGCGAGGTGTCGCCGTCGAGCTTGCGCCACCGTCGCAAGGGATCGCCGTCGCCGGGCGGCTCGACTTTGATGACCTCGGCGCCAAAGCCCGCGAGCACGAAGCCGGCGTAGGGGCCGGCCAGCAGCTGGCCCAGCTCGAGCACCCGCAGGCCCGCGAGCGCGGCGGGTGTGGCGGCGTCGTCCATCGCCGCCAACGTGCCACGCGCGCGACATCATCGGCAAGCGCAGGCGTGGGCCGGCCCGTGCTTTCGCGCGGGTGCGGCATCGGCTAAGAGTGCCCGTCGGCGCGTCGCGTCGGTGCCAGGCGTCCATGCAGAAGATCGTGATCCATCGCGCAGGCGGCTACGACCGGCTCCGCCTCGAGCAGCATCCGCTGCCGCCGTGCTCGCCGACGGACGTGCACGTCCGTGTGCGCGCGGCCGGCATCAACTACGCCGACTGCATCGTGCGCATGGGCCTGTACGCGTCGGCCAAGGACTACGTCGGTTGGCCCATCACCCCCGGCTTCGAGGTCGCCGGCGAGGTCGCGCGCGTGGGCGCCGAGGTCGATGACGTCGCGGTCGGCGAGCGCGTGATCGCGGTGACCCGCTTCGGCGGCTACACCAGCGATCTGGTGGTGCCGCGGCGGCAGGTGTTCGCGGTCCCGCGCGGCCTGTCGTTCGAGCAGGCGGCGTCGTACCCGGCGGTGTTCCTCACCGCCTACCACGCGATGGTCGAGCTGGCGCGGCCCAAGTTCGGCGCCACCGTGCTGGTGCACTCGGCCGCCGGCGGGGTCGGGGGCGCGTTGGTGCAGATCGCTCGGCTGCTGGGTTGCCACGTGGTCGGGGTCGTCGGCGGCACGCACAAGGTCGACCACGCCCACGCGCTCGGGGCCCACGTGGTGATCGACACCTCGCGCGAGCCGCTGTGGCCGACCGCCGAGCTGCATGCGCCGGCGGGCTACGATGTGGTGCTCGACGCCAACGGCGTGACGACCCTGCGTGGCAGCCTCGCCCACCTGGCGCCGATGGGCCGGTTGGTCGTCTACGGCTTTGCGTCGATGCTGCCCAAGGCCGGACGGCGACTGTCGTGGCTGAAGCTCGCGTGGAACTTCCTCACGACCCCGCGCTTCTCCCCGTTCGCGCTGACGCAGCGCAACCGCAGCGTGATGGGCTTCAACCTCAGCTACTTGTTCGACCACGTGCGACTCATGCAGGACGGCATGACGCAGCTGGGCAAGTGGTTCGAAGAGGGTGCGCTGCGGCCGTTGCCCGTGACCAGCTTCGGCCTGCACGAGGCCGCGGCCGCACAGCGCCTGCTCGAGTCGGGCTCGACCATCGGCAAGCTGGTGCTGGTGCCGGAGTCCACGCCATGAGCGAGCGCCGCGAGATTGCGTTCGTGGCCGAGCAGGGCGGTCAGACCCTGGCAGCGCTGGTCCGCGGCGCGATGGATGTGCCGTGGAGTCGCGCGCGCACGCTCGTGCGCGAGGGCAAGGTCTGGCTCGACGACGTCCGCGAGCACGACGACGCCCGTCGCGTGCGGGCGGGGGCCCGCATCCTCGTGCGACCGACCGCGCCGCGGGAGCGGCTCGAGGTCGGCGCGTTCCCGGCCGAGCGCATCATCCACGTCGACGCCGACGTGGTGGTGGTCGACAAGCCTGCGGGCATCTCGAGCGTGCCGTTCGACGACGACGAGCACGACACCGTGGTGCAGCAGGTCTCGGCGCAGCTACGTCGACGCGAGCGCCGACAGCTGCCGCCGCTGCGGGTCGTGCATCGGCTCGACAAGGACACCACCGGGCTGCTGGTGTTCGCGCGCACCAAGACCGCCGAGCGCGAGCTCGCACAGCAGTTCCGCGCCCACACCATCCACCGTCGCTACCTCGGGCTGGCCCACGGTCGCGTGCGCGCCGGCGCGATCGAGAGCCTGCTGGTGACCGATCGCGGCGACGGTGTGCGGGGCTCGTGGCACGGCCGAGCGCGCGCACCGAGCTCCGCGCGGCGAGCCGTGACCCACGTCAGTGTCGAGCGGTTCGTCGCGCTGCCGCCCGCGGCCTTCGACGGCGGGGTCGGGGTCGGCGTCAGCTTCGTGCACTGCCGACTCGAGACCGGTCGCACCCACCAGATCCGCATCCACCTCGCCGAGGCCGGGCACGCGCTGGTGTGCGAGCCGGTCTACGTGCGCGCGTGGCCACCCGGCTCGCGCGATGCGACCCCGCTGCTTCGGCCGCCACCGCGGCTCGACGCCGCTGCGTTGCGCGTCATGCTGCACGCGGCCGAGCTCGGCTTCGTGCACCCCGATCACGGTGAGACGGTGTCGTGGCAGGCCGCGGAGCCCGAAGACTTCACGGCTTGGCGCGAGCATTTCGATCGCCTCGCGCGGCTCGTCAGCGACGGCGATCCGGGCGACGCCATGGTCGATCGCGGCCCGGACCGCGCCGCGGCGATTGCCCCTCCAGGCCCCGCGCAACCGCGCCCTGCGGGGGTTTCGCGGGCGGAATCGCAGCGCAGCGGTCCGCCGTCAGGCTCGCGCCGCGGGCGCACCCGCGGCCGCTGATCGGGCCGCGCTGCCGCCCGGACGTTCCGCGTGTGGACCGCGTTGGACCGAACAATGATCGACCCGGCCCACACCTCGAAGTTGACGCCGCACTGAACGGATGATACATAGGGTCGTCCGTTCAGTTCGAGCGCGACGATCCGTTCGATGCTAGAGGACCAGTCAGGCTTCTCCCGCGCCAGGATCCTTCTTCAGAGGGCAGGCAACGGTACATCTGCTCGATCCGGCGCGGGAGAAGCTGACGTTTCCTCGGCTGCGGCGACGCGGGGAGATCTCTCGGGCGACCTCGACGACGCGCTGTCGCAGGTTGCCGAGCGACTGCGTGCGCACCACGAAGTGGATCTCGTCGCGGAGCACGTCGTAGCACCGCGTCTGGGCGCGTTCGGGCGTTGGCCGGCGAGCCTCGATCCGCGCCTCGAACAGGCGCTCGCGCGAAGGGATCTCGTCGCACCGTACACGCATCAGGCCGACGCACTCGCAGCGACCTTCGCGGGCGGTGACGTGGTGATCGCGACCGGTACCGCGTCGGGCAAGTCGCTGTGCTACCAGCTGCCGATCCTCCATACGGCGCTGCTCGAGCCCGATGCCCGCGCGTTGTTGCTGTTCCCCACCAAGGCGCTCGCACGGGATCAGTGCGCGGCGATGCGGGAGCTCGCGCGGCAGCTACCCGCGCCGGCCCACGTCGGCGTTGCGCCCTACGATGGCGACACACCGCCCGACGAGCGCCGTGCGGCGCGATCGCGGGCCGCCGTGGTCGCGACCAACCCCGACATGCTGCACCGCGGCGTGCTGCCGATGCACGAGGGCTGGGCGCGGTTCCTCGCGGGCCTACGCTACGTCGTACTCGACGAGCTGCACACCTACCGCGGCGTGTTCGGCTCCCACGTCGGCAACGTGCTGCGTCGGCTGTGGCGGCTTTGCGCCCACTACGGCAGCCGGCCGCAGATCATCGCCGCGTCGGCGACCATCGCCAACCCCGTGCAGCTGGCCCAGCGGCTGTGCGGTCGCGACGCGTTCACCTGCATCGACCGCGATCACGCCCCCGCGGGCCCGCGTCGCGTGATGGTGTTCAACCCCAAGGTGGTCGATCCCGTGGTCGGCGTGCGACGGGACTACCTCAAGGTCACGCGCGTCGTCGCCAGCGAGATCCGGCGCGCGGGCATCCAGAGCCTGGTTTTCTGCCGCACGCGCAAGGCGGTCGAGCTGCTCACGCGCTACCTGCAGGACGACGAGCGCGCCGAGGCCGGGCCGCTGGCGCACACGCCCGCGGACACGGCGATCCGCGGCTACCGCGGAGGCTACCTGCCACAGCGGCGCCGGGAGGTCGAGCAGGCGCTGCGCGACGGCGAGGCCCGCATGGTCGCCACCACCAACGCCCTCGAGCTCGGCATCGACATCGGTGGGGTCGATGCGGTGGTGCTGTCGGGCTACCCCGGCTCCCGCGCGGCGACCTTGCAGCGCATCGGCCGAGCGGGCCGACGCGGACGTGCGTCGCTCGGGGTCATCGTGCTGTCGTCGATGCCGACCGATCAGTTCATCGCGGCCGATCCGGCGTTCTTGTTCGAGCGTCCGGCGGAGCACGCGGCGGTCGATCCGGACAATCCGGAGGTGTGGCTGCCGCACCTGCGCTGCGCTGCGCAGGAGCTGCCGCTGTCGGCCGCCGAGGGCTGGGGGCAGCTGCCGCCCGCGGAGCTGATCGCCGGTGCCGAGTACCTCGCAGACCGCGGCGCATTGCTGCGCCAGGACACCGAGGTGCCGGTATGGCTGGCGCTGGGGGCCGACAGCGCCGCCGATGCGGTCGATCTGCGCGGCCCGATCGAGGAGAACTTCGCGGTCGTCGACGAGGGTGGCGACATCCTCGCGGAGGTCGCCTTCGACGACGCGCCGCTGTACCTGCACCCGGGCGCCATCTATCCCATCGAGGGCCGCACCTACGAGGTCCGCGCGCTCGACTGGGACGGTCGCAAGGCCAGCGTGCGCGCGGTCGCCTCGAACTACTACACCGAGGCAATCCCCAAGCTGCGCGTGCGCATCATCGACGACGAGGCGCCGATCGACGACGCCAGCGATCGTGGGGCGCTCGGCGAGGCCCACGTGGTGCGGACCGTGCCGGGCTTCAAGAAGCTGCGCTTCCGTACCCACGAGAACATCGGCTTCGGTCCCATCGAGCTGCCCGACCTCGAGCTGCACACGCGGGCGGCGTTCTGGCCGATGCCGCGGGCGTGGGTCGCTGCGGTCGAGCCCACTGCGCGCGCGAGCGCGACCATCGCAGCGACCCACGCGATCCACCACACCGCCGCGCTGTTGCTCATGTGCGATGCGGCCGACCTCGGCCACGCGTTGACAGCCGGACATCCGGCCGCGTTCGCGGGTGTCGAAGGTGGTGGGGGCCCGGTCGATCCCGCGACCCTGCTGGCCGCAGCCGCGCGGCCGTACCTCGTGCTCTTCGACTGGACGCCGGGCGGGGCGGGGCTCGCGAGCGCGGCGCTCGAGCTGGGCCCGGCGCTGTTCGAGCACGCCGCGGCGGCGGTGCGCGGCTGCAGCTGCGCGCAGGGCTGCCCGACCTGCATGGGCCCGGCCATCGCCGATCGCGAGCGGCCGGTCGCTCGGAGCCTGGTGCTCGATCTGCTGGGGGCGCTGGCGCGGGCCGCCGCGGCGTCGCCGTGAGCATGGCGCGGCGGCTGGCTTCGCTCACGGCCGCGAGTCCGCCGTCGCGGCCGTCCGCCCCGGTCGCCACCACCACCGCCACCACCACCACCACCACCACCGTGGCTGTGGTGCCGGGCTTCCATGTCGACGACGTTTGTGCCGGTGACGATGCCCGCGCGGTCGAGGCGGCGCACGTGCGTGCGGCGGTCGCTGCGATCGCGCGGAGCGGCGCCGTGCGTGCGCCGTGCCTGTTCGATCTCGAGACCACCGGGCTGGGTGGGGACGCGGTGCCGTTCGTGGTCGGGCTCGCGTGGGCCCGCGACGACGGTCCGCTCGTGCTGCAGCAGTTCCGCCTCGACGCCGCCGCGAGCGAGCGCGCGATGTGGCTGGCGGTGGTCGAGGCCCTCGCGGGCGCCGACGCGATCGTCACGTACAACGGTGCCAGCTTCGATCGCACGATCGTGCGGCTGCGCCTGCGACGACTCGGGCTCTGGCGCGGCGCGGTGGCGCATCGCTTCGAGCACGACCACCTCGACTTGCTGCCGCTGTGCCGTCGGCTGTGGCGGGGACGCGCGAGCGATGCCCGGCTCGCAACCCTCGAGCGCGTCGTGCTCGGCGCGCATCGGCTCGACGACATCGCCGGCGAGGCGATCGCGACTTTTGGGCGCGCGTGGATCGACGGCGATCGCTCGCGCGTGGCGAGCGAGGCGGTCGCGAAGATCTGCCGTCACAACGCATGGGATCTGCGGGGGCTGGGGGCGCTGGCGGTGGCGTGCCGCGGGCAGCTCGAAGCGCCCGAGCACCCCGCGGCGGTGCTGGCCGCCGTACGACACCACCGCGAGGCCGGGGCCGAAGCATGCGCGCATGCGATGGCGGAGGCGGGGGTGCGACGCTGGCCGCTGGTGCCCGCGCGTCGGGCCGGCGCCGACGCGATCGCGCTGGCGCTCGAGCTCGCGGCGTTGCGTCGGCGCGCGGGTGATCGCGACGGCGCGCACGCGCTGCTGTCGGCAATCTGCGAGGTCGCGCCCGGTCACACCGAGGCCGCCACCGCGCTCGCGAAGGACTGCGAGCACCGCCTGCGTCGGCCCGATCTCGCGCTGCAGTGGGCGCTCGCGGCCGCATGGCCGTGCGCGCGGCGGGTGGCTCGTCTGCGGCGCAAGCTCGCGGTCGGCTCGGGCGCCGCGATCGAGTGTCCCGCGATCGAGTGTCCCGCAATCGCGACCGCGGTCGTGCCGCCTGTGGCAGCCACCGACCTGCGCGAGATGCCGCAGGGCCCGACGCTCCCGGGCGCACGCACGACGGCGCCGGTGGTGCCGGCGGCCGCCGTCACGCGTGCGGAGGCAGGGGCCGCGGCGATCCCCGGCAGCTGGCGGCGACGCTCGGCCACGGTCGTGGGCTAGCGGGCACCGCAGGCGCTGTAAGCCCGGGTCGCGCGCTGCGTTGGGACCGGCGTCGGCGCTCGCGAATCGCGTGCGGGCCCGTGCTACGTTAGGCCGTCCCCGTGAAGCGCAGCGCATCGACGACCCCCAGGAGCACCCGCGTGGGCATCGCCTCGCTGCTGGCGATCGCAACGGCGTCACCGGGGTGCATGTCGCTCTCGCCCCAGCTCGCGCCGACCGACTTCGCGGCGCTCGAGCAGGTCGACGATCGGGCGGAGCGCGAGCGGCTGTACGCCGAGAACGCGATCTACCGCCACAAGGCCCCACAGGGGATGCGCTACACCAAGGGCACCAGCGAGCGCTCGGAGAAGCGCAGCTGGCAGTCGCTCGACGTCGTGCTGCGCTCGGACGCCGCCGCCTCCGAGGCGCTGCCGTACCGCAAGCTGCGCCTGGCACGGCTGTTCACGGCCCTGGGCATCGTGTCGTCGGTGGTGGCGGTCGCAGGCATCGCCGCATCGGCGCGCGAGGGCCTCGATCTGCAGCGGCTCGATGGCACCGGTGCGCTGCTGCTCGGTGGCGGCCTCGCGACAGCCGCGTTCGGCATTACCGCGGGCATCCTCTACACCCGCGCGAAGCGGGACTACGACCGCGCGGTCGACATCTACAACGACGATCTCGGGGTCCGGCTCGGCCTGTACACGCCCGAGGGTCGCTACATCGCGCCGCGCGGCACCTTGGTCGACAAGGACGGCTTCATCCTGCTCGATCAGCCCGAAGCGCCGCCGCTCCCCGCCGAGGCCGGGGCCGAGCCACCGCCGGCGCAGCCCGAGGGCCCCGCGCCCGAGTCGCCCGCGCCCGAGGTCACCGCACCCGCGGCGGGTACACCCGAGGCGACGACGCCCGCGCAGCCGCCCGCGGCCGTGACCCCTGGCGGCGCTGCGGCAGCACCCGCGCCCGTGGTCGGGCTCGACCTGCGCATGCGCCACTGATCCGCCTGTGCATCCGCGCGCGCGGAGGCTGCGATGCCCTGGCCGTGGCCGTCGCCCGCGTGCTACGTGTTGCTGCATGCAGCGCATCGTCACGCGCGTCCGGTCCGGCCTCGTCGCCGCGGGCGTTGCCGTGGTGCTCGCCCACGCCACGGGCTGCGCGGAGCAGGCTGGCCCCGTGCACGAACTCTCGGGGCAGCAGCTGTACGAGCACTACTGCGCCCGCTGCCACGGTGTCGACGGCCGGCCGGTGCCCGAGCAGCCGCAGGCGCGCAACCTCTCGGATCGTCGCATCGTCGACAACCTCAGCGACGAGTCGATCGAGATGACGATCCGCATGGGCCGTGAGCCGGCGATGCCGGCGTTCCGCGATCAGTTCACCGAGGCCTCGCTGCAGGTGTTGGTGGCCTACGTGCGCAGCCTGTCGGGCTCGCGTGGCACGCATGCCAAGCCGGCCGGCCGCGCAGCGCCCTAGAAGGCCGGCTCGTGGGCGACGGCATCGAGCTGGTGTGGCCGGGCAAGTACGACGCGGACGGGCGACGCGTGGTCGTACCCGTGGCGCCGAGCGCGTGGCGCACGAGCGAGCGACACGGGCCGCGAGAGGCCCCGTGTCGGGGCGAGCTGGTCGCCGGCGACAACCTCGGCATCCTCGATGCGTGGCTGGAGCAGCATCGTGGCCGCGTCGACCTGGTCTACATCGATCCGCCGTTCGCGACCGGAACCTCGTTCGACGTCGTCGCGCGCGTGCACGTGCCCGGCGACGACAAGGCGGTGCTGCGGATCCCCGCCTTCGATGATCGCTGGCCGACCGGCGGGGGCTATCTGTCGATGCTCGCGCCCCGGCTCGAACGCATCCACGCGCTGCTTGCCGCCCACGGCAGCCTCTACGTCCACGTCGATCCGACCGTCGCCCACGCCGTGAAGCTGCTGCTCGACGAGGTCTTCGGGCCCGCGAGCTTCCAGCGCGAGATCGTGTGGCGTATCGGCTGGGTGTCGGGCTTCAAGACCGTCGCACGCAACTGGATCCGCAATCACGACACCATCTTGTTCTACGTGAAGGACCCGGCGCGCATGCGCTTCAACAAGGTCTACGTGCCGCACCCGCCCGGCTACGCACGGCGATCGGGCGCGCCCGCCAAGGCGCCGGGCATCGCCGTCGACGACGTGTGGAACGCCGGGCCCGCCGACCTCGCGCTGGTCGGCCGCGACGCGCTCGACTCGATCCAGATCAAGAGCTTCTCGCGGGAGAAGACCGGCTACGCGACACAGAAGAACGAGAGCGTGCTCCGGCGCGTGCTGGCGGCGTCGTCCTCGGAGGGCGATCTGGTGGCGGATCCGTTCTGCGGCGCCGGCACGACCGCCGCGGTCGCGCTCGCGATGGGCCGGCGCTTCCTCGCCTGCGATCGCGGCGAAGCGGCGATCCAGCTCGCGCGTGCACGCCTGCTGCGCGAGCACGCGGGGGCCGCGTGGTCGCATGGCCGTGCCGAGCCGGCGCGCCCCGGCGACGTCGCCTCGCGGCAGTGGCCGCTGCAGGTCGTGCGGGTCGGAAGGGGCACGCGCTGGCAGCTGCGCGCGCCGGACCACGACGACGTGCCGCAGCTCGAGCTCGACGTCGAGCTCACCGGCGAGACCCTGGTGCTCACGCTGGTGTCGCTGCGGCCGAGCGCGACAGCGACCGCGCTGGTGCGTTCGCTGCTCGAGCGCGGTGCCGATCCGCTGCTCGAGCTGGCGGTCGATGCCGACGCCGATCCGTCGGTGATGCGGCCGCAGCAGCTACGACAGGCAAGCCCCGAGCGCGCGATCGACCGGCGGGTCGAGCTGCCCGCGGGCGTGCACGGGCAGGTGTGGCTGCAGCTGGTCGACCTCGAGCTGCGTCGCCTCCGCGTGTGGCTGACATGGGCCCGCGACGGTGCGCGGGCGAGCGTCGACGCGCGACTCCTGCACGAGCCGTGACGGCGGCGGGCCGTCGGTCAAGGCGGGCCGCTGCGCGGGATCAGGTGCTCGACGCCACCTTGCCGCAGCAGCGGACGATCGCGTGCGTCGTCCCAGCCGAGCAACGGCGCGAGGTCGGCCTGCGCCCGGTTGGTGAAGCGAGCGGCCAGCGGTCGGCCGTGCGCGCGCGAGGGCACCGTCGCGCGCAGCCCCCGACCGTCGTCTTCGACGAGGGTGCTGGCATCGAGCGCGACGCGGCGACCATCGTCGAGTCGCAGCCACAGACCCGCGGCGTCACCATCGACTGCGAGCACGCGCAGCGGCGTGTCGACGATGGTCACGTAGCACCACTGGGCGCCGAGCGCGACGATGGGCTCACCACCGTCGGAGAGATCGAGCCCGTCGGTGAGCGCGCGCGCAACCCCCGGGTGGGTGACGGGCTCGCCGTCGAACGCCCAGGTGCCGCGCTCGCCGAGCGACAGCGGCACACCGCGACGCAGGCGCTCGAGCAGCGCGGGATCCAGCGCGGGCGCCGGTGCGTGCGCGGGCGCGGCAGGGGCCGCCGGCGCGGGTTCGGCTTCGGATTCGCTCATCGCAGGCTGCTAGCGTAGCAACGACCGTGCCGCGGTGGGTTTGACCCCACGCCGCGCGCCGTGATAGCTCGCGCAGGCAGAAAGGGTCCTCGGGTCGTCGCGCACGCGCGGCGGCGGCACACGTCGTCATGAGCCTGGTCGTCGTCGAGTCGGTCTCGCTGGCCTTCGGCAAGAAGGAGCTGGTCGCAGGTCTCGACCTGCGCATCGCCGCCGGCGATCGCGTGGGCTTGGTCGGCCCCAATGGCTCGGGCAAGAGCAGCCTCATGCGCCTGCTGGCCGGCGAGATGCGACCCGACGCCGGCGCGGTCCGGATGCGTCGGCAGCTGCGGGTGGGCTACCTGCCGCAGGACCTCGACGTGCAGGGCGGCAAGACGCTGCTCGCGAGCGTGCTGTCGGCGGTGCCGGGGCGCGCGGAGCTCGACGCCGAGTGCCAGCGCGCCGAGCAGGAGTTCGGGGCCGCGGAGGCCGAGGGCGACGAGGCTCGCATCCTCGCCGCGGCGGAGTGGATCGGCGAGGTGCACGGCCGCATCGCGAGCTTCGAGCAGGACTACTCGGAGCACGAGGCCAAGCGCATCCTCGCGGGCCTCGGCTTCAAGGCCCGCGACGAGGCCCGCGACCTCGGCGAGTTCTCGGGCGGATGGAAGATGCGCGGTGCGCTGGCGGGCCTGCTGTTCCAGCGCCCGGAGCTGCTGCTGCTCGACGAGCCCACCAACCACCTCGACCTGCCGACGGTGGCGTGGTTCGGCGAGTTCCTGCGGGCGTACCCCCACGGCTTCGTGCTCATCTGTCACGACCGCGAGTTCCTCAACGAGCAGATCAACCGCGTGGTCTCGCTCGAGCCCGAGGGCGTACGTCAGTACCGCGGCGACTACGAGTCGTACGTCAAGCAGCGCGCCGAAGAAGAGGTCGTGCTCGCGAACCAGGCCAAGAACCTCGCGCGAGAGCGCGAGAAGGCCGAGCAGTTCATCGAGCGCTTCCGGGCCCAGGCCAACAAGGCCAAGGCGGTGCAGAGCCGCGTCAAGCAGCTCGCGAAGATGGACGAGGTGCAGACGCTCCAGCACCGCGAGACCCTGCGATTCGCATTCGCGCCGACCGAGCGCGGCGGCGCGGAGCCGCTGCGCACCGCCGGCTTGCGCAAGGCCTACGGCGAGCACGTGGTGCTGCGCGACGTCGCCGTGCGGGTCGCACGAGGCGATCGCATCGCCATCATCGGTGTCAACGGCGCCGGCAAGACCACGCTCCTCAAGCTGTTGGCGGGCGAGCTGTCGCCCAATGCCGGCGAGATCGTTCTCGGGCACAAGGCCAAGCTCGGCTACTACGCGCAGCACCACGCCGACACGCTCGATCCGCGGCGCACCGTGCTCGAGACGGTCGCCGAGGGCGGTGAGCTGTCGAACACCCGCGTGCGCACGCTGCTGGGCGCGTTCCTGTTCCACGACGAGGACGTCGACAAGCCCATCGCGGTGCTCTCAGGCGGCGAGCGGGCCCGCGTCGCGTTGGCGCGGCTGCTGGTCGATCCGGGCAACGTGTTGCTGATGGACGAGCCCACCAACCACCTCGATCTCGACTCCAGCGAGGCACTCGCCGCCGCGCTGTCGAGCTTCGACGGCACGCTGGTGTTCGTGAGCCACAACCGCAGTTTCGTGCGCAAGCTGGCGACCAAGATCTGGAACGTCGAGGACGGCCACGTCGAGGTCTACCCCGGCACGCTCGACGAATACCTCGACGCGCACCGGGGCAGCACCGCGACGGCCCGCGCGGCCAAGCCGACCCGCGAACCCGAGCCGACCCTCGCGGTTGCACCCGCGCAGCGCGACGGCGGCGTGACGCGAGCGCCGGCCGCCGCCGCAGTGGCCAAGAACGCCGGCAACGACAAGGCCCGCCGCCGTGCCGAGGCCGAGAGTCGGGCGCAGCGCAGCCGGCTGGTCGCGCCGCTGCGCAAGCGGGTGGCGCAGCTCGAGGCCGACATCGAGCGGCTCGAGTCGGCGCAGCGCGAGCGCAACCTGGACCTCGCGCGGCCCGAGACCTACGCCGACGCGGCGCGTCGCAACGCCCTGCTCACCGAGTACCAGCGCGACGCCGACGCCCTCGCCAACGCGACGGCGGCCTGGGAGCTCGCGGTCGCGGAGCTCGAGGCCGCCGACGCGCCGTAGCCTTCGCGCGCGCTGCTGGCTTGGGCACGCGGTCTACTTCTTCAGGCGTTTCAGCTGCGAGCGCACGTCGCCGGCGTAGCGACCATCGGGCGCGAGCGCGAGGTACTTCTCGTACGCGGTCGCGGCATCGGCCTTCTTGTTGCGGTCCTGCTGCAGCACGCCGATCGTGAGCCAGCAGTCCGCCAGGTCGGGCGCGACCTCGGTGCACTGGGTGGCGGTCGCCAGCGCGGCGTCGGCCTTGCCGAGCTCGAGCTCGATCTGCGCCAGCAGGAGCAGCGCGTCGGCCTGCTTGGGCGCCGTGGCGAGGATCTCCTGCAGTAGCGTCTTGGCCTCTCCGAGCTTCTTGCGCGAGCTGCCACCCTTGGCCGACTGGTACAGCGCGCGGGCCTCGTCGAGGCGCGCGGAGGTGTCGGCATCGGGGGTCGGACGGGCGGCCGTCGGCGGCGCACCGGCGACCGACGCGGTCGTGCCCGGCCTCGGCGCGACGGTGCCCGCGGTCGCGCCACCGGTGGCGGTCGGCGGCGTGCCAGCGCCCGACGTCGGGCCGGGCGCCGTGGGCTTGGGTTGCGCGGCGACGGGCTCGGGTTGCACCGCCTTGCCGGCCGCCGGGTCGGGCTTGGCCTTGGCGGTCTCCGGCGCGACGCTGCCGGGGCGCACGTCCTCCTTCGCGACGGCGTCGGCGGGCGCAACCTCGGTGGGGCTCGGGAACAGCTGGCCGCGGAAGGCGTACGCACCGATCGCCACCAGCACGCCCGCGGCGATCAAGATCGGTCGCCATGGGATCGGACGCGGTGCCGGTGCGAACGCGCCGGCATCGAAGCCGCCGTCGCCGAAGTCCTCGGTCGAGGCCTCGCCGAAGTCGTCGTCGTCGCCGAGGAAGTCGCGCTCGAGCGCCGACACCGGCGCCGCGGCGGGGGCGGGCGCATCGAAGTCGCCCGCGGCGGCGGCCGTGCGCGCGGCCGGCATGCGCGGCGCATCGCTGACGGTCGGCGGATCGGCGAACTCGCCGAAGTCGTCCTCGTCGATCGCTGGCGCGGCCTGCATCGGCGTCGACGCCGGTGCGGCGGCGGCGTGCTCGGCCTCGTGCTCGATCGCCTGCCGGATCGCGGCGGCGCTGGCCTTGATCCGCTCCATCCGCAGCGCAACCTCCTGCAGCGACGCGGCGTGGGCCGGCTCGGCCGACTCACCGGTGGTGATGAAGGTGCCGGTCGCGGTCGTCGGCGCGGCCGCGGGCATGGGCGCGCGCGCGGCAGGGGCCGGCGCCGCGGCGGTCACGATCGTGGGCGCAGGCGCAGGCGCAGGCGCAGGCGCAGGCGCAGCTGGGGCCTCCGGCGCGTTGGCGCCGTCGGCGAGCCACGGCGGCGGTGCCCACGATCGCGGTGCGACCTCGTCCTCGCGCGGCCGCGGCTCGTGCAGCGAGCCGTCGACGTGGGTGCGTGCGGCCTGCGACGTCTCGGGCGCGGGCGTCGAGCTGACCGCAGGCGAGACCGCAGGGCGCAGGGCCGCAGGCCCGACGATGGTCGCCGCGCGCGGAGGTTGAGGTGCGCTCGCCGGCGCCGACGATGCGGGGCGCTGGCTCGGGTCGAGCCATTCGCTGCACCATCGGCACTTCACGGCCGCGTCTTGAATCGGTTCCGCGCAGAATGGACAGGGTTTCACGACGATTCGACCTTAGCACACGCACTATCGCCTCGCGCCGTGCCCTGGGCAATCGAAGGGGGCCACATCGACCTGCGGCGACGTGCGACGCGGCCTGTCCCGTGACGCTGGAACGACCGCCAGCACCGCGACAACCGCTGGCAATCCGTCACGCCCGGCCGTGTTCGGGGCGCTGCGGCCGGCCCGCGCGCGAGCACGCCGTGGCGAGCTCGCGGCGGCGTCGGGCGCCGGTCCGGCCCGGCCGCACCCTCGCGTGGGCGCGTGCGGCCGCCACCCCGAGTCCGTGCGTGCGTGCTATGGCTGGCGCCCGCGAACATGACGATTGCTCGACATGCCGCCGGACCCGCAGCGGGGCCGCTCGCGTCGCGCCTCGCCGATGCCGGTGATCTGCGGCGCTACGACTGGGTCGACGCGCCGACGCCGGTCGAGCGCGCAGCGTGGCTCGACACTCCGGGCACGCGCGTGTGGATCAAGCGCGACGATGCCAGCAGTCCGATCTACGGCGGCGGCAAGGTCCGCAAGCTGCAGTGGGTGCTGGCCAATGCGCCCTACGACGACGGGCGCCCGATTCTCTCGGTCGGCGGCACCGGCAGCCATCACCTGCTGGCGCTGGCGTTGTTCCTGCGACCATTGCAGCGCGAGCTGCATGCGCTGGTGTTCGAGCAGACCTGGACCCCGCACGTGCGACGCAACTTCGCGGTGCTGGTGTCGAGCGGTGCGCGGCTGTGGCCGGTGACGACGCGCGCGCGGCTGCCGTGGGCGTGGTTGGCCTATCGGCTGTGGCGGCGACCGCCGATCCTCGGCGTGCAGATGCCCGCCGGCGCCAGCACGGCGCTCGGTTGCTTCGGATTCGTCGAGGCCGCGCTCGAGCTGCGGGCGCAGATCGACGCCGGGGTGCTGCCGCGTCCCGAGGTGATCTACGTGACGGCGGGCTCGGCCGGGACCTGCGCCGGCCTCGCGCTGGGCTGCGCGCTCGCGGGTCTGCCGGTCACCTTGCAGCTGGTCTCGTCGGTCGAGGCGTGGGCCTTCAACCGCGTGATGTTCGGCCGCATGATCGGTGCCGCCCACGACGAGCTGCGTCGTCGCGGTCTGCCCGAGGCGCAGCGGGGCTCGGCCGCCGGATGGCTGCGCGAGTGCGGCATCGGCATCGCGATCGATCACCACGAGGTCGGCGGCGGCTATGGCGTGCCGACGCCACAGGCGATCGCCGCGGAGTCGCTGGCGCGCGAGCACGGGCTGCGGCTCGAGACCACGTACACCGCGAAGTGCCTCGCCGCGCTGCAGCGCATCGAGGGGGCCCACCGCGGCCGCCCGCGCGACGTCCTGTGGTGGAACACGCACGGCGGCCGCGATCTGTCGACCGAGGTCGATCCCAACTGGCGCGCGCGCAGCCCGATCGCGATTCCCGACGAGGGCTGACCCGCGTCGGGGCGTCGCTGCGCTCAGCCGCCGCCGAGCACGCGCGCGACCACGACCTTGGTGATCTCGCCGTCGAGTTCGTCGCGGTGTTGCTTCATGAGCAGGCCCATCAGCTTGCCGGTGGCCTTGGGGCCCTGCGCGGCGAGCTCGTGCTCGGCGACGATGCGCCGCACGATCGCCTCGGTCTCGGGCTCACCGAGTCGCTTGGGCAGGAACTGCTCGCAGAAGGCGACCTCGAACGCGACCTCTTCGAGCGCCTGCTTGCCGCGGTCGCCGGCCTTCTCGAACTCGGGGATCGACTTGCGCAGCTGCTTGACGTAGCTCGAGATCACCGACAGCCACAGCTCGTCGGTCTCGCTGGCGCCCGAGCCGGACTTGAGCTCCATCAGCACCTTGTTCTTGAGCATGCCGATGACGTTGAGCGTCTTCTCGTCGCGATCGCGTCGGGCCTGCTTGGTGCGCGCCTCGAACTCGTCCTTGATGGCCATGGTCGGCAAGGTTAGTCCCGTGGCGGCGGCCTTGGGAAGGGTCGCGCGCAGGCGTGCGCCTGCGCGAGCGAAGGCGTTCGCACGGCGCTCGTCGTGGCGCCGGTCGGGGACCACGCTGGTGCCCGCGTGCTGACGCAGGCGGTCGCGATTGCCCCGCAGTGCATCGGGGTCGCTGCGGGTCAGTGCGGCAACCAGCTCCCCGACCGCGTCCGCGAGCTCGTCGGCCGCGACCACGCGATCGACTGCGCCGTGTCGAAGCGCCGCGTCGGCGTCGATGCGCGCGCCGAGCAGCACCATCTGTCGGGTCGACGTGGCGCCGAACACGTGCTCGAGCAACGCGAGCCCTTCGGCCCGGTAGACCACGCCCAGACGCGCCGCGGGGATCTCGAAGGTCATGCCCCGCCGCGCGATGCGGAAGTCGCAGGCGCATGCGAGCTCGACCCCCGCGCCGACGGCGTGGCCGTCGAGCTCGGCGACGAAGGTGGCGTCGGCCTCGCGCATCGCTGCGATCGCCGCGCCGAGCGGCGCGTCGGGGAACGCGGTCGCGTGGGCGTGGGCGCTCGCCGCCAGCGCCTCGAGATCGAAGCCGGAGCAGAACACCTCGTGGCCCTGCGCGCGCAGCAGCACGACCTCGCCGTGCAGCGTCGACGCGCGCTCGCAGATCCACGCCAGCGTCGCGGGTCCGACCGGGTTGCGTCGCGCGGGATCGCAGAGCTCCCACGCGAGCACGCCGGACGCGAGCACGTGCTCGCGGATCCCGGGCGCGCTCACGGTGGGGGCGGGGCGTCGGTGCGGGTGCCGGCGGGCGGCGCCGACGGTGGCGTGGCGTCGGCGGTGCGTCGCACCTCGAAGTGTGGACCGGCGCCGGGGGGTTGAATGGTGCCCTCGTCGGCGGCCTTGCGCAGATCCTCGAGGGTGCGTGCAGCGGGCGAGTCGGGGTTCTGCATGATCTTGCGGCGCAGCGCGTAGGCGCGCTTGCGACGATCGTCGGGGCTCAGGTCCTTGGGATCGGCGGCGATCAGGCGGCGGTCTTCTTCGCTCAGCTCGGGGATCGCGGGCGCGGGCGCCTTGGCCTCGGCGGTCGGGGCCACCGCGGCGGCTTGTGGCTTGGCCGCGTCGGCG
>WBZX01000696.1_pt1 | contig 29007 bp, 22 predicted proteins | sample 5204211 | NCBI WGS metagenome assembly WBZX01 (sample SAMN12344362, study PRJNA552823) | activated sludge metagenome | biome: Activated sludge suspended growth; feature: Nitrification reactor; material: Wastewater; isolation source: activated sludge from nitrification reactor of wastewater... | reverse complement strand
GCCGCCCGCCGCGACGCCGCCCGCGACCACGCCGCCCGCCGCGACCACGCCACCGCCCACCGCCGCGACGCCGCCCGCCGCGACGCCGCCCGCCGCGACGCCGCCGGCGACCGCAGCCTCGACGCCGCCGCCCGCGACCGAGGCCACGCCGATGATGGCGGCACCCGAGACCGCCGCAGCACCGGCCGCACCGATCGACGACGCCGCATGGGCGGCGATGCGCGACAAGCCGGTGGTGCTCGAGCGCCACGACGGCGAGCCGGTCCGCGGCAAGCTGATCGCGCACGAGGGCACGCATGCGGTCGTGCAGCAGCAAGACGGCAAGGTGGTATCGATCGCCAAGGCCGACGTCGCCTCGCTCGCGTCCGACGAACCCAAGGCGGCAACGCCGGCTCCGGCCGACGCGACGCCACCGGCCAAGCAGCCCGCCAAACCGACGTGGAAGTACCACAAGCTCGGGCTCTTCACCCTGCACGGCATCGGCTACACCCGCTGGCGCACGCCGACGCTGCGCGACGGCGGTGCCTCGTACAACCTCGATGCCGCGGTCGGCTTCAACTTCAGCGAGCGCTTCGGCGTGTACGCGCTGGTCGGCGGTGCCGTCGGTGCGAACCTCGCGTCGAAGACCGTGAAGGGGCACTACGGCCACTTCGCGCTGAGCTTCCTCGCGCGACGCAAATACATCGCGTTCATCCCCGGCATCGGCCTCGCGGTCGCGGGCCGTCGTGGCCCCGGTGACGGTGCGCTGCGCGAGACCGGCCTCGCGGTGCCGCTCAAGCTGATGGGCCTGATCCCGCTGCCCAAGGAGCTCACGCTCACCGTCGGCATCGGCTACGACCTCGCGATCCTGGCCCAGACCCGACCGCTGCAGTCGGTGTCGTTCCAGATCGGCGTCGCCAGGTTCTAGCGCGTCACACGACACGGATCGCCGTCGCGGCGACCATGGCGGGGGGCATGCGTAGGATCGCTGGCTCGGGTCTGCTGCTCGTGGGTTCGGTGTGGGGCTGCCAGCTGCCCGGCGGCGGCAACGGTGGCGACGATCCGTCGGCCACTGCGGCGACGAGCGACACCGACGGCTCGGGCCCATCGACGTCGCCCGACGTCGAGACCGAGGACGCCGGTAGCAGCTCGGGCGAGCCCGCCGGCGGTGGTGGCAGCGGCGGCGTGAGCCCGGGGGACGCGACGGTCATCCCGCTCGACCTCGACTTCACGCCGCTGTCGCTCGAGCTCGGCGACTTCGACGGCGACGGTCACGTCGATCTCCTCGTGACCGGTGTGCAGTCCACCGTCGTGCGCTCGGCGACGCTGCTCGGCTTCGGCGACGGCACCTTCGCGGCACCGCTCGACAACGGCCTGGTCGGCTGCAGCGCGTACCCGGTGGTCGGTCGACTGTCCGACGATGCCCGCGACGACGTGTTGGTGGCCGGCTGCAACGGTCATCCAGTCACCGCGCTGGTCGCTGCGGCCAATGCAACGCTGTCGCCGTGGTCGATCTGGCCCGACGTCGACGCCATCGGTGTGCGCTCGAGCGTGATCGCCGACCTCGAGGGTGACGGCGATGGCGACGTGATGTCGGTGCGCGTGAACGACGACTTCTTCGAGCACGTGCTCGCGATCGACCTGTTCGAGTCCAATGGTGGCACCGGCTTCTGGGCCGGCGGCACCAGCTCGCTCGGCAACGTGGCGCAGAGCGGCTTCGATCCGAACGCGCTCGTGGCCGGCCACTTCGACGACGATGTCGTGCTCGACGTCGCGCTGGTCGATCAGGGCCACGACGTCGTGCGGTTGATCGGTGGTCCGCCGCCCTCGGCGTTCGCGTTCCCGCTCGAGCTCGGGGTCGCACTGTCGCCGTGGGCCGCTCTGGTCGGCGATCTCGACGACGACGGCCTCGACGAGATCGTCGTCACCAGCAACGACGAGGGTGCAGCGCAGGTGCAGCACGCCGTCGGTGGCGGCAACTTCGAGGGCGACGCGGTGCTCGATCTCGGCGGTGCATCGCCCTACGCCGGGACGCTCGGCGACGTCGACGGCGACGGGTCGCTCGACCTCGTCACCGTCGACGACGCGGTCGCGTCGGTGCACTGGTGGCCGGGCGATGGTGCGGGTGGCTTCGGCGCGCCCGCGCAGCGCAGCCTGCCGTCGCCGGCGATCCGTGTGCACACCGCCGACCTCGACGAGGACGGCCAGCACGACATCATCGCCGCGACCTTCGACGACGACTCGGTCACGCTGCTGCTGTCGGGGGGTTGACGAACCCGGCGGGCGCGCGAGCGCGCGCCGACGAGCACGTCGCTCGATCTGCGCCACGCCTGCAACCGCCCGAAGCACGACGCGTCTGCAACTTCAGCGGCACCGCCCCAGCGCGGGCGCGCGTGAAGTTGCATCGCAATGAAGCCTCATCGCTCCCGAATCGGTCTCGCTCTGCTCTCGCTCGCGTTGGCGTGCGACGAACGCCGCGAGTCGCCACCCGCCACGCCCGCGCCCGCGCCTGCGCCCGCATCCACCGGCCCCGTCCAGCGCACGATCTCGGACATGGCCCAGCTGCGAATGGTGTGTGATGGCGACGCGATCGCCAATGCAGCGCCGTACGTCAAGACGCCCGGCAAGGCGAGCCCGGTTGCGTACTTGTACAAGGACCTCACCTTCCCCGCCGACGCGACGGAGTTCCATCACTCGACGCCATCACCGTTGCGGCCGTGGGCGACCCGGACAGTCGCCGACGTCCAGCTCGTCGCGTGCGTCACGGTCACGCAGAGCCAGAAGGCCAAGGAGTGCCCTTTCAACACCGGCGCGGTTCTCGAGCTGTACTCGACGACGGCGACGGTGACGATCCGCGAAGCCGCGACCGGCAAGGTGTTGGAGGAGCAGACCTTGCACGACGACGTCGGTGACCACGGCTGCCCCAGCTCGGCGCTGATGAGCGCCAATCGCCAGCGCGACTACGATGACCTCGCGGGTCGGGTGACGCCGATCGTCGCGGCACATCAGCCCGACGACGCGCCTGGTCCGCTCCTGCCGGCGTGGACGTTCACCGCATCGTGCGGCGGCAAGCGGGCGCTCGGCGCCGATCCACGCCGCACCGCACCGGGCAGCACCAACCCGTTCGCGGTGTTCCTGCGCGAGGGCGACGGTGAGTTCCACTATGGTGACGTGGTCGACCACTCGCTCGATCAAGGTTGGTTCGACATGAACCTGAAGGCTCGCGCCCACGGTGAGTCGGAGCCGGGCGTCACGCTCGCGGTGTGCATGACCGCGACTCGTACCGGCAAGTCGAAGAGCTGCAAGTACGCCGGCGCGAACCTACAGCTGCATGCGGCGACCTGGAAGGTCGAGGTCGTGGCCGCCGCGACCGGCGAAGTGATCTCGAGCAAGGCGTTCACCGGCGCCAGCGGCTGTCCCACGGTATGGAACTTCGGCCGCGGTGCCGAGACCTCGGCCGAGCCGGGCCCGCCGTTGGTCGAATGGCTACGGCCCTACGTCGAGCCGAAGTGATCCCAACCTCCGACGCGCTTTCAGCCCGCGCAGAGGCTGCCGACGTCGACCGGGCACTCGACCTGCCGCAGCCATGCGTCCGCCAGGTCGTCGATCGCCGCGGCGTCGCCGTAGTCGTGCAGGTGATCGATCATGTCCTGCATGCGCGCCGCCTGGCCGACGTGGTCGGCGTAGAACTCCGCCAGCGCGGTGTCGAGCTGGTCCTCGCCGATGAGCTCGGCCACGCCGCGGTAGAACCACGCGCCCTTCATGTATGGCGCATACGACCACAGGTCGTCGTTGAGGATGTCGATGCCGTTGCAGGTCGAGTCGGGCAGCACGACCGGATTCACGCCACCGTCGCAGACGCTGACGAGACCGCACTCGTAGTCGGGCCACAGATCCACGCCCGACTCGGCGAGGCTGCGCGCGGCCAGGTAGGTCGCGGTGCCCTCGGACAACACGAAGTCCTCCCAGCACGCGATGCGCACGCCGTCACCGTACCAGCCGTGCGCGGCCTCGTGGGCGTGTACGTCCTCGCGGTCCATCGAGCCGCTCGAGACGTGCCAGTACGGATGGTGCTCCATGCCACCGTAGTCGCCGCCACCCCAGTCGGCCGACACCGTGCCGACGTGATCACCGAAGCTGTAGTCGCCGTAGGTCTGCTCGTAGAAGTCGAACACCGCGCTCAGGTGCTGCGATCCGATGCTCGCGTCGGCTTGGCCGCCGGGTAGGTACCAGGTCGACACCGCGGTGCCGTTGGTGGTCGGGTCGAGCACCAGCTCGGTAAACGCCGCGACCGCGACCGCAGGCTGATACGACGGCGCATCGCCGGGAATCGACGCGGGATAGATCGCAGTCTGATCGCCGGCGAAGCCCGTGACGTTCATCGTGAACTGCACGCCGTCGGACGGGTCCGACTTGCACGGGAAGAGGTTGCCGCAGAAGTACGGCCACAGGAACGTCACCTGCGAGGTGGGATCCCAGCCATCGAAGCTGCCGTCGACCGATGCGAACGTGTAGCTGACGACGAAGGTGAAGTCGCCACCGCTGGGGATGCCGAGATCGAGCTGGCCGTCGTGGACGTCGAACATCACGTCGCCCAGGTCGCTGGTGACGCTGTCGATGGTGAGGCCGCCGATCTCGAGCGCCGCGCCGGTGGAGTCGGCCGAGCCTGCGATGGTGATGGTCGCGACGCCCGAGAGCGCCCCGAGGTCGAGCTGCAGGTCGGTGGTGAGGATGTCGCGCGTCCAGTCCTCGCTGGGCGGCGGCAGATCGACGACACCCGTCGAGCTCGAGCCCGCGCTGGTGTCGGCATCGGTGTCGGTGCTGGTGCCGCTGGTCGGGCCCTGCGAGCTGCTCGAGTCCGAGGTGGGGTTGCCGGTCGAGGTCTCGGCGCTGCTGGCCGAGACCGTGGTTGCGCTCGAGTCGCTGTCGTTGCCGGTCGAGCTCGAGGGATCGGTGTCGGTTCCGTCGCCGCCACCGTCGCTGGTGCAGCCAGCGACGAGTCCGGCGCCAAGGCATAGGTTGCGAAGTGCATGTCTCATGTCGTGTGTTCTCCTGCCGTAGCGACGGGCGATGGCCCGCAGCCCCCTGTCGTTCCGCTTCATGCACTTCGGTTGACGATCCAGCACGACGAAGCGTCGCGTTTACGTACTCGGCGCATCATCGGTGCAACCGCGGTATCGATCGGCACGTCGCCGTGCCCGACTGATCGCGTCGGCGCATCGTGGTGTGGCGCGCACGTCACGGTTCACGCCGTCGGCGCGCGGGCCTCGGCGGGATACGCGTCGCGCATCGTCTCCGCCAGGGTCCGCAGCGCTGCGGCGAGCGGAGATCGCGGACGCCACACCAGCGCCAGCGTCCGCTTGGGCACCGGCGCCTCGAAGCTGCGGATCTCGAGCGCAGCGCGGCGACGTTCCGTCGCCACCGCGAGCATCGGCAGCAGGGTGACCCCCGCGCCACCGGCGACCATCTGCGCCAGCGTGCCGAGACTGGTCGCCCGAAACTCGAGCTCGTGGGCCCGCGCCCGCGCGCAGAACGCGAGCGCTTGGGTGCGGAAGCAGTGGCCCTCGTCGAGCAGCAGTACGTCGGCGTCGCGCAGCTGGGTCGCCTTGACCGGCGCGCTGCGTCGCGCGAGCGCGTGCCCGCTCGGCATCGCGAGCACGAACGGATCACGGGCGATGACCTCGTGATCGAGCTCGCCGACGTCGGCCTCGAGCGCGAGCAGGGCCGCATCGAGCTTGCCGGCCTGCAGCAACGACACCAGCACGTCGGTCTTGTCCTCGACCCACAGCGCCTTGAGCCGGGGATGCCGACGTCGAAGCCGGGTCGACAGCGGCGGCAGCAGGTACGGCGAGACGGTCGGGATCACGCCGAGCCGCAAGGTCGCCGCCAGCGGATCGCCGGCCTGACGCGCGAGCACGGCGAGATCGTCGCTCGCGGCCAGCAGCGCGCGTGCGCGCGTCAACAGCTCTCCGCCGGCGGGCGTCACCAGCACGCGTCGGCGGTCGCGCTCGAACAACCGCACACCCAGCGCATCCTCGAGCTGCGCGATCTGTGCGCTGAGGCTGGGCTGCGCCACGCGACAGAGCTGCGCCGCCGCCCGGAAGCTGAGCGCGTCGGCGACCGCGACCGCGTACTGCAGCTGCCGCAGCGTGAATGGCAGGGGCGCCCCGGTCACGACGAGCGCCCGCCCGGGTTCGCGTTCATAGTCAATGACTATCACAGAGGTCGTTTCGTTGTCTTGGATCAATCACAGCCACGGCGGCAGGCTAGCCCCATGACCGACGGCAAGACCGACCGCAAGACCCTCACGACCGCCGCGGGCGCGCCCGTGGCCGACAACCAACACTCGATGACGGCCGGACCGCGCGGCCCGCTGCTGTTGCAGGACGTGTGGCTGCTCGAGAAGCTCGCGCACTTCGACCGCGAGGTCATCCCCGAGCGCCGCATGCACGCCAAGGGCTCGGGCGCCTACGGCAGCTTCACCGTCACCAAGGACATCACCCGCTACACCCGCGCCAAGCTGTTCGCCGAGGTCGGCAAGCGCACCGAGGTGTTCGTGCGCTTCTCGACCGTGGCGGGTGAGCGCGGGGCCGCCGACGCCGAGCGAGACATCCGCGGCGCCGCGATCAAGTTCTACACCGAGGAGGGCAACTGGGACCTGGTCGGCAACAACACGCCGGTGTTCTTCCTGCGCGACCCGTTGAAGTTCCCCGACCTGAACCACGCGGTGAAGCGCGACCCTCGGACCAACCTCCGCAGCGCGAAGAACAACTGGGACTACTGGACGCTGCTGCCCGAGGCCCTGCACCAGATCACCATCACGATGAGCGATCGCGGCATCCCGGCCAGCTATCGCCACATGCACCTGTTCGGCAGCCACACCTTCAGCTTCATCAATGCGCAGATGGAGCGCCACTGGGTGAAGTTCCACTTCCACACGCAGCAGGGCATCCGCAACCTCACCGACGCCGAGGCCGAGGCCATCATCGGCAAGGACCGCGAGAGCCATCAGCGCGATCTGTTCGACGCCATCGAGCGCGGTGAGCACCCGCGCTGGACCATGTACGTGCAGATCATGTCCGAGGCCGACGCCGCCAGGACCCCCTACAACCCGTTCGACCTCACCAAGGTGTGGCCGCATGCCGACTACCCGCTGCACGAGGTCGGCGTGCTCGAGCTCGATCGCAATCCCGCCAACTACTTCGCGGAGGTCGAGCAGGCCGCGTTCAACCCCGCCAACGTGGTGCCGGGCATCGGCTTCTCACCCGACAAGATGCTGCAGGGCCGGCTGTTCTCCTATGGCGACGCGCAGCGCTACCGGCTGGGCGTGAACCACGGGCAGATCCCCGTCAACGCACCGCGGTGTCCGTTCCACAGCTACCACCGCGACGGCGCGATGCGGGTCGATGGCAACGCCGGCGCGACCCTCGGCTACGAGCCCAACTCGCAGGGGCAGTGGCGCGAGCAGCCCGACTTCCGCGAGCCGCCGCTGCCGCTGCACGGCGCCGCCGGCCACTTCGATCATCGTGACGACGACGACGACTTCTACTCACAGCCGCGCGCGCTCTTCGAGCGCATGAGTCCAGCGCAGCGACAGCTGCTGTTCGACAACACCGCGCGGGCACTCGGCGACGCGCCCGAGCCGATCAAGCGGCGTCATGTGGCCAACTGCACCAAGGCCGATCCGGCCTACGGCGCCGGCGTCGCGGCGGCGCTGGGGCTCGCGGTCTGAGGTCCGTCGTCGCTCACGCCAGCGCGGCGCGGGCTTCGTGCAACATCGCCACCAGCACGCGCCGCGCATCGGCGGGCGTGGCGATGGGCGCGGCGAAGCCGATGCGGATCGGCCGCGGCCCCTCGGGGGTCTGCGCCGATAGCTCGAAGCCGTAGCGATCGATGCCGGTCATGGTGGCGACCGTGACCGCGGCGCCCTTCGAGAACGCGCGACAGTACAGCGGCAGCGCGTCGGCGTGGTCGTCGTTCATGTGCCGGACGATGCCGGCGGCGTGGGGCCCGAGCGGGTCGGGCACGGCAGCAAGCCAGTCGCCGGCGTCGACCCACGACATGCGGCCGTAGCCGCCGATGTAGCGCACACCGGTGACCTCGAGCCGCCAGTAGCCGAAGTCCGCGAAGTCGGCGTAGTAGGACGCGTTGGGGTGTTGCTCGAGGTAGGCCGCCGCAGCCGCGGCCCGATCGCTGGCCGGGCGGCACTCGCCCAGCAGCGTGACGCGACCGTTGGCGAGCGGATCGACGGCCTCGCCGGCGCTCACGAGCAGCGAGGCCCGCGGATCGCCGCGGAGGTTCTTGGTGTGCTCGGCGAGCTCGCTGATGAGGAACACCGGGTGGCCGCGATCGAACGCGACCGTCACGAACGAGCCGTAGGGGTGCCCAGCGGGATCCTGCGCGAGCGTGCACAGCGTGCCGGTCTTGCACTGCGCCGCGAGGGTGCGCGCGCGCTCGGCGTGGCTGGGCGTCGGCACCGACTCGTCGTACAGCGGTGCGAGTCGAGTGCTGGGCGGTGAGGCGTGCGCGTCGTTGCTCATGCGAGGCCGCACCATCGCACGATCCCGCGGCGCGTGGGCCGTCACTGCTCGAAGCAGTACAGCGAGACCGCCGTGCCGCAGGTGATCGCGCCCGAGTCGGACCACGTGCTGGTGTTCTGCACGTTGCCGACCCCGGCCGAGCCGGCGGCGGTGGTGGTCCAGTTCGAGCAGGAGCCGTTGAACATCTGCAGCGCGCCAGCGGCGGTGGTCGCGGTCGCGACCCACGTCGAGGGCACGTCGGCGAGCACACCGAGCTCGGTGGTGTCGATCGCGTGGGCGATGTACCCGTCGACGAGATCGTTCCAGTCGTTCGCCACCAACGTGCCGTCGACGAGGGTGTACGGGCCGTCGGAGTGGCTCAGACGGGCGGCTGCAGTGCTGCTGCCGTCGCTCAGCCATGCGCGCCAGCTGCCGCCGAGGGCGGCATCGTCGGCGGCGTCCTGGCACAGCGCGTCGCCACCGTCGACGCCGCCGAAGTTGGCCGCGAAGTGGCCGGAGGTCACGAACACGCGCAACGGCGGCGTGCCCGAGCAAGCGCTGGTGTCGAGCGTGCACGTCGGCGAGCACACCACGTTGCCGTCGGGCAGCCCGACCTCGCCCAGGCAGGTGTGGCCGAGCGCGTTGCCGTCACAGTCCTCGCCGGCATCGACGACGCCGTCGCCGCAGCCCGAACCGGTGCAGCCGCTGGTGTCGAAGCCGCAGTCGGCCGCGCACGCCAGCGTGCCGCCGAAGAAGCCCTGCGAGGCGCACGTGGCCCCGCCCAGATCGGCGCCCTCGCAGGCCTCGTTGCCGGCGATCTCGCCGTCGCCACAGCTGCCGCAGCTCGCGGTGTCGTAGGTGCACGCCGCGGTGCAGCCGAGCTCACCACCGTTCCAACCCAGGCTGTCGCAGGTCGCGTTGCTCTCGCTGCCGTCGCAGGCCTCACCGGCCTCGAGCACGCCGTTGCCACACTGGGTGCACGCGCTGAGATCGAAGCTGCAGCCGTCGCCGCACGCGAGCGTGCCACCGTCGTAGCCGAGCGAGGCACAGCTCGCGGTCCCGAGGATGCCGGGCTCGCACGACTCGGGCGCGGTGACGATGCCGTCGCCGCACGCCGAGCACGCGGCGAAGTCGAGGGTGCACCATGCCGTACAGTGCAGCGGCTCGGACGCGTCACCGAGCCCGACCTCGTCGCAGCTGTCGGCGGCGGCGAAGACCTCACCGTCGCAGGGCTCGTCACCGTCGATGACCCCGTTGCCGCACGTGATGCACGCACCGACGTCCACGCTGCAGTCCGCCGCGCACGCCAGCACGCCGCCGCCGAAGCCCATTGCGGTGCAGTCCTGGCCGCCGAGGTCGTTCCCGTCGCACGCTTCCTCGCCCTCCATCACGTCGTTGCCGCACACCGCTCCGCTCGGCACGCCGGTGCTCTCGGAACCGTCGCTGCCCTCGGCGCTGGTGGTCGTCGCGGGTGCGCCGCTGTCGTCGGCCACGGGATCGCCGGTCCCCGACGAGCCGTCGGGCCCAGCCGAGGTCGCGTCGTCATCGGTCACCACGATCGCGCGGCCGGGATCGAAGCACGCGGCGCTGGCGAGCACGAGACCGAGCGCGGCGGCGCGGATCCGAAGGGGGAGGACGGGCACGGCATGGGGCATGGGAGACTTCCGCCGCGACGCGGGAGCAACGCGCGCGACGATCTCGGAGACAGCCGGGGGAACGATTCGATCACGGGCCCCGTGCTGGAGCCCCGCGATCCCGCGGCGCGAAGCCCGTGAGTTCGCCCGCATGCGCGCCCTCGGCACGCCGGGCCCTCGGGAAGCCAGGGCGGGCGCTCGCACGTCGGCAGCGGCCAAAGGGCGGCTTTTCTCGCGTCGGCGATCGGTCGCGGTTAGGTTTGGCCGCCTCCCCGACGCGACGGCTTCAGCGGCCCGCGATGCTGTTCCCGACCTTCGACTTCCTGATCTTCGTGATCCCCGTGCTGCTCGCAGCGTGGGCGCTGTCGCATCGGCCGAAGGCGCGCACCCTGCTGCTGCTGGCGGCGAGCCTGTTCTTCTATGTCGGCGGACCCAAGACCGATCCGCCGCCGACGCCCTGGTACTACGTCGGGCTGCTGGTCTTCTCGACCCTGCTCGACTATGCGTGCGGGCTCGGCATCGCCGCCCAGGACGCGCGCCGCGGTCGCGGCGACCAGGACGAGGCCCGCACCCGACGCGGCAAGAACATCATTCTCGGCATCTCGCTGGTCGGCAACCTGGGCCTGCTCGGGTACTTCAAGTACACCGACTTCTTCCTACGCACCGCGACCGACGTCGCGGGTGCGCTGGGCATCGAGTGGGCCGCGCCTTCGCTGCGCCTGTTGCTGCCGGTCGGCATCTCCTTCTACACGTTCCAGAGCCTCAGCTACACCATCGACGTGTGGCGCGGTCGACTGACGCCCGAGCGCTCGCTGGTGAAGTTCGCGATGTTCGTGACCTTCTTCCCGCAGCTGGTCGCAGGGCCGATCGTGCGCGCCGACGAGTTCCTGCCCCAGCTCCACCGCGCGCCCCACCTCACGGCCGCGCGCATGGAGGAGGGCCTCTTCCGCATCGGCAAGGGCCTCATCAAGAAGGTCATCCTCGGCGACTGGATCGCCGCGCAGCTGACCGATGCGATCTTCGCCTCGCCCGAGCACTACACCTCGGCCGAGCTGATGCTGGCGCTCTACGCCTTCACGCTGCAGCTGTACGCCGACTTCTCGGGCTACTCCGACATCGCGATCGGCGTGGCGCGGCTGCTCGGCTACGACATGCCGGAGAACTTCGACCGCCCGTACCAGGCCAAGAATCTCGGCGAGTTCTGGCGACGATGGCACATGACGCTGTCGACCTGGCTGCGCGACTATCTGTTCTTCCCGCTCGGCGGCAGCAAGGGCTCGGCGGCGCGGACCTACTTCAACCTGTGGCTGACGATGTTCCTGGTCGGGATGTGGCACTACAGCCAAGGCACCAGCTGGAACTTCGTCATCTACGCCAACCTCCACGCCGGCGCGATCCTCTTCAATCGCTGGAACCGCATCCGCGTGCGCACCGGCTCGCCGGCCGCCGATCTCGCGCGCTGGAGCCCTGCCGTGCTCGCGCTGGGTGGGCTGATCGCGTGGCTCACCCACGCCGTGCTCGACATCCCGTGGCCGACGGCAGCCGGCGTCGGTGGCTTCGCGATGGCGATGTTCCTGGTGGTCGCGTGGCTGCCCGAGCGCAGCACGCTGGGCAATGCCGCGTTGCACGTGCTGCTGACCTTCCACTTCACCGTACTCTCGCGCGTGTTCTTCCGCGCCGAGAGCTTCGACGTCGCCAAGCGCATGTGTCAGGGCCTGCTGGCGTTCGACGGCCACGGCATCCGGCCGGGCCTCATCACGCCGCAGCTCGGGGCCCTGCTGCTGTTCGGCTGCGCGTATCACTTCACGCCCAAGCGCTGGGTCGACACCTACGGCTTCCTGATCGTGCGGCGCACGCCCGGCGTGGTGCTGGGGCTCGCGTTCGTGGCGCTGTGCCTGGGGCTGATGCTGCTCATGGAAGGCGAGCCACGGGCCTTCATCTACTTCAACTTCTGAGACTTCGACTTCTGAGCCGACGCCGATGCCGACCGATCCGAACTCCGTGCACGACCAGGGCCCCGACGGGTTGCTCGATGGCGACGATCGCCGCGTCGACGTGGTGTTGGTGGGTGACGACGACGGCGGGCGTAACGCACCGCGTGGCACCTTCACCAAGATCGGCAGCGGCATGGCCACCGTCGTGCTCGCGATCGCGGCGACCTACGTGGTGCCCGCTCTCTCGTTTGCGCGGCCGTGGACCTCGCCGACGCCACCGGCGGGCCTCGCGTTCCTCGCTGGCGAGCGCGACGACGCGGTGCCGTTCTGGAACCTGCTCGGACGCGAGTTCATGGGCGAGGCCGCGGCCGAGGCCGCCGCGCAGGAGCACACCGACGAGGCGGTCGCGATCGCCGAGGCCGAGCTGGCGGTCGACGACGCCGATCTGGCACCGATCGCCGATCGCGAGGTCGTCACGCCGGCCGGCGATCGCCTGCCGCCCTACCGCCCCCACCCGGACGACGCCGAGACGCCAGAGCAGCCGCTCGAGCTGCCGACTCCAGAGGCACTCGATCGCTACTTCGCTGCGCTCGCGCGCACCGATGCCGGCTACGCCGGTGCAGTGACGCGCGCGGTACAGTGGGGCGACTCGGCGATCGCGGCCGACCACGTGACCTCGACGCTGCGCGCCAAGCTGCAGCAACGCTTCGGCGACGCCGGCCACGGCTTCCACCTCCTGGCCAAGGCCAACACCAGCTACATCCACAAGGGCGTGTCGTTCAAGGGCGGCGAGGACTGGTCGCGCTGCTACATCATCAACAACTGCAAGGGCGACGGGCTCTACGGCCTCGGCGGAACCACGGTGTGGTCGGCCGGCGGTGCGACCTCGCGGTTCGAGACCTCCGACAGCACGCCCAACGGCCGCAAGGCCAGCAAGCTCGAGCTGTGGTACCGCGCCGAGCCCAAGGGCGGCGACGTGCGCGTGCGGGTCGACAAGGGCGAGCCGATCATCGTCTCGACGGCGGCCGAGACCGCCGCCGACGCGTGGCACACGATCGACGTGCCCGACGACGCCCACGAGTTCGAGGTGCGCGCCGCCGGTGGTGGCAAGGTCCGCCTCTACGGCGTCGTGATCGAACGCGACGGTCCCGGCGTGGTGTGGGACGGCATGGAGCAGCTCGGCGCGTTCACCAGCCGCATGCTGAACTTCGAGCCCACCCACCTGCGCGATCAGGTTGCCCACCGCGGCGCGCAGCTGGTGGTGTTGATGTTCGGCGGCAACGACCTGCTGCTGCCCGAGCACCGGCTCGACGGCTACCGCAACGACTTCCGCACCGTGCTGCAGCGGCTGCGCGCCCAGGCCGATCCGCCGGCGTGCCTGGTGATCTCGCCGGTCGACCACGGCATCCGCGAGGCCCAGCGCATCATCAGCAACCCGATGGTCGCGAAGATCACCGCCATCCAGCGCGAGGTCGCCGTCGAGGAGGGCTGCGCCTTCTTCGACAGCCAGGCCGCGATGGGCGGCGAGGGAGCCGTGGCCCGCTGGCGTCGCACCAACCCGCCGCTCATCTCGGGCGACCTCGCCCACCTCACCGACGCGGGTCAGAAGGTCATCGGGCACATGATCTACGTCGCGCTGCTGCAGCGGTACGTCGAGTACCGCCGCCGCACCGACGTGGTCGAGCCGTGAAAGCCCCCGCGGTCGCACGCGCGCTCGTGTACGATCCCCCTCACGCGCGTGCGGCCGGTCTCGATCCCGTTGGTACTCGCGGCGCTCACCGCCACCGCATCGCACGCGCGCGCCGAGCCGGCGACGCCATCGATCTCGTGGTTCGCACCGGCGGCGTGCCCCGGGGCCGAGCGCCTGCGCGGTGCGATCGAGCGCCGGCTCGGGCGTCCGCTCGCCGATGACGAGCTGCAGCTCTCGGGCGTGGTGGCCAACGACCTCGACGCGTGGTCCGTGACGCTGCAGCTCGCGACGGGCGATCGCACCAGCACGCGGACGCTCACCGCCGCGGATTGCAGCGCACTCACCGAGGCCACCGCACTGATCGCGGCGGTGTCGATCGACGCGGTGCAGGCGGCAGCCATGCTCGAGCAGGTCGCGCCCGCGCCGGAGTCACCCCCGACATCCGACGCCGCGCGTGACGTGACCGCACCGGTGGCGCCGCGCGCTGCGATGCCCGACGACGACGAACCGCCGCGGCAGCGCCCGACGATCTCACTCGCGTTCGCCGGCGGCGTGGGCATCGGCGCGACCCCGGCGGTGGCCGCCGCCGTGGTGGTGCAGACCGGTGCGTGGTGGCGTCGAGGCGGCCTCGCGCTCGGTGGTCACTGGCTGTCGCCGCGGACGGCCGCGGTCGCTGGCGGGTCCGTCACGGTGCAGCTGGGCACCGCGGATCTGCGCGGCTGCGGTCGCTTCACCCGTGGCGCCATCGATGTGCCGCTGTGCGCGGGCGTCGAGCTGGGCGCGATGCGGGGCCGCGGCAGCGCCGCGCCGTCGTCGCGGACGCGGGTGGGGCTGTGGCTCGGTGCCCTCGCGAGCCTCGAGCTCTGGGGGCGCGTCCATCGCAACCTCGACCTCGGGATCGCTGCCACCGCCAGCGTCCCGCTGCTGCGACCGTCGTTCCAGCTAAGGAGCCCGGGCCCCGCGGTGGCCGTGTTCGTGCCGGCACCGGTGGTCGCGCGGGTGGTGGCGGGAATTCGCGTGATGTTCGGCCGGCGATGACGGAACGCCGCCCGAGCCGGAGAGGACTAGGATGATGGTCCAAGGTGCCCGACTTCGAGCACTTCTACCGTGAGCACGTCGCCTTCGTGTGGGCGGCGGCGCGACGCTTCGGCGTCGAGCCGGCGCTGCTCGACGACGTCGTGCAAGAGGTCTTCCTCACCGCGCATCGGCGGCGGCACGAGCTCGACTGGGAGAGTTCGCCGCGCGGGTGGCTGTGGGCGGTCGCGCGCAGGGTCGCGTTCCGCCACCGTCGCACCGCGGCCCGCACCGCGAGGCGCCACGAGCTGCTGCGCAGCCACGCCGCCCAGCCCGACGAGCCGCAGCGCGAGCACGACGCAGCGCGTGCCCTCGAGCGCATGCTCGCGGGGCTGGAGTCGACCCAACGCGAGACCTTCGTGATGTCGGAGCTGCTCGGCATGAGCGGACCCGAGATCGCGGCGCGCCACCGCGTGTCGGTCAACACGGTCTACTCGCGGCTACGATTGGCCCGCACCGCGCTCGAGCGTGCGGCCAGCGACGAGCTGCCGCGCATGGTGGCCTCGGCGCGGGCCCACGACCGCCCCGCCGACGCCGACCAGCGGCGCATGTGGGCCGCGATCGCGCCGATGCTCGGACACGCCGCGGTCGCGACGGGCAGCGGCGTCGGCGTCGGCACATCTTGGGTGATCGCCGCGGTCGCAGCAGCGGCTGCGATCGCGATCGGGCTGCACGAGCCCAGCCGCCGCGACGCTGCGACGATCCCGGCCGTGGCCGTGCTGCCGGCTGCGCCCACGCTCGACCCCGCGGTGCCCGAGCCCGCGACGCTCCCCCGCGCGATGCCGTCGCCGCCCGAGCGCAGCGCCGTCGCACCGGCGGTCGCACGCCCCACCCCACGGCCACGCGAACCCGACACCACCACGGCGATCGAGGCCACTTCGGCACCGGCAGCGCCGCCGCAGCCCCTGCCCGAGCCCGCGCACGACCTGGCGGCCGAGCTCGCGCTGATCGACGAGGCCACCGCCGCGCTGGCGCGCAGCGATCCCGAGGCCGCACTCGCGGCGCTCGCCCGTCATCGCCACGCGTTCCGCCACGGCCAGCTCGCGGACGTCCGCGACAGCACCGAGGTCGCGGCGCTGTGCGCCGCCGGTCGCACGGAAGATGCGCGGGCGCAGGACGAACGGCTACGACGCGGCAATGGCTCGGTGGCGACGGCCCGTCGCGCGCCATGTTGGTGAATCGTCGACCGCGGTGACGGATCGACGACCGCCCGGAGAGGACTTGGACATGATGATGAACGCGCGTTGGATGGTGTGCCTGGTGTGGGGTGGATTCGCGACCGGCGGCTGTGTGCGGGCCAAGGACATCGGCGGCAACCCTGGCGACGAGAGCTCGGGCGGCCAGGCCAGCTCGAGCGAGGGCGGCAGCGCCGAGGCGGGCAGCAGCAGCAGCGGCGGTGCCCAGGTGTGCCCGCAATCGGAGGACTTCACCTGCAGCAGCCCACTGCCGTGCGACGGCATCGTCGAGTGCGGCACATTCGGCTCGGGTCTCGACGCGCAGGGCTGCCCGCGTCCGCGCTGCAGCGAGGCCGACCCCTGCGACGACGGCATGGTCTGCGTCCGCCTCGGTGACATCGGCAGCTGCAGCTCGAGCTCGACCTTCTGCGAGGACAACGAGCTGGGCGAGTGCAGCTGCGGCGGCACCGACGACTGCAACGGCGACGTCTCGATCTGCATGCCGCCGGAGGTCGCCTTTCCGCAGGCGTGCTCGATCCTCACCGACGAGGCCAGCTGTCTCGCCGCTGGCTGCACCGCGTGAGTCGAGACCGCCGCGCCCGAGTGGAACGGCGACGCTTGCCTGTGCGAGGGCACCGGCGGCACGTGTGTGTGGTTCCCCGACGGCGAGCCCGAGCACGCCGGCGACCAGATCTACCTCACCGCCTTCGAGGAGCGCCCACGCTTCTTCTTCGATGCCTGGGTGACGCCGCCGTACGGGTGGATCACGTGCGCCGATGGCATCAACGACGTCGAGGAGTGTCTGTGCAACGACACGCCTCCCCTGTGCATCTGAAAATGGGTGGTGAGCGCGAGGGCGTGCGACTACGAAGGGGTCGACGACCACGCGGGACCGCTCGGGCTCTCGTCGTAGCGGAAGTGGGTATCAAAGGCCCTGCTCAAGGTCCCCACGGTCTCCTTGGTGCTGCTCGCACGCGTCGCATCGACGGCGCCCTTCCACACCGAGGCCGGCACCGCGAGGTGTTCGGCAGCCGTCTCGATGTCACCGATCTGGCTGCCGAGGTCGCTTCCGAGTGCCGCGCCGAGGAACGTATCGGTGACCTTCATGCCGAGTCCGTAGGCCACCGCGGCCTGCCGGTCGCGCGCCGCCTCGACCTTCTGCACCACCGCGAGCGAGCGCAGGTGCTGCATCGCCTCGTCCTTGCCCGGCCGCGGCGGCAGCTGCACGCCGAGCCGCGTCGCCGCTGCACTGGCCTGCGCGTGGGCCACATCGGCCTCGCCATCGGAGCCGAGCAACGCGAACACGCAGGACATGCCGAACTTGCGCCCGGCAGCGTACGCGATCTCGGCGTCGGTCAGTGCCTTCACCGGCGCAGGTGCGGCAGTCGGGACGGTCGGTGACGGCGCGGGCGCGGGCTCGGCGAGCCCGAGCTTCTCCTGCACCGCATCGCAGCCGGGGAGCAATAGGAGGATCGCGAGGGTGAGCGAGGGGATTCGCAGCGGCATCTCGGATCTCGAAGACTGGCTGCCTGCCCGCTTGATCACGGGCGCCGCGCGATCCCTTCGGGCGTTGGGCGAACCGCCCGGTGTCTCGCCCAGGCACTGCGCAGTTCGCCTCGACGAGGCATCCGCGCCCGCCCGCCGCCATCGAGATCGCGGGCGGTGCCCATGTGGCACGGCACGTGCTCTTACGCGGTCCGAGCCGAGAGCCGTGTCGTTCGTCCGCGTTCCGCGGCGAAAAAAAAACCTCACCCCTGCCGCAAGAAGGTAGCCGCGGGAATCGGGGCGACGACACCGCTCTCGGCCATCTCGTCACACCGCATCGACGCGGATGCGGGTCTGGCCGATGAGCAGCTCGGCGCCGTAGGGCACCACGTCGCCCGAGCGCAGGCGCAGCCAGGTGCCCGCGGCGGCACCGAGGTCCTCGAGGGTTGCGCCGCGCTCCTGCTTCACGATGCGGCAGTGCAGCTCGCCGAGGTACGGATCATCGGGGAACTGCACGTGGCCGTCGGTCTGACCGAACGAGACCTCGGCGTCGTCGATGGGGTAGCTGGCCGCGTTGTCGTCGACGGAGAGCATCACGTCGACGCGACCCCAGTAGCCGGGATCGGGGCTGCCCAGGGTCGGCGCGCGGCCGGTGCCGCCGTCCCTGCGACGCGCAGTGTAGCGGATGAGCTGCTCGCCGAGCCGGAAGTGATCGCCCGAGCGCAGCGTGGCGTGGCCGTACACGCGGACGAACACGCCGTTGGTGGAGTCGAAGTCGTCGACCACCACGCCGTCGGGTCGGAAGCACAGCGCACCGTGCTCGGCGTCGACGTAGGGATCGTCGGCGAACGGCGAGGTCGCCGAGCGGCCCAGCACCCACGAGCCACCGACGCCGTGCTGGTAGCTGGCACCGGGCTCGCCGTCGATGAGGTAGCGCCCGACGATCGTGATGCACGCCGCGGTCGCGACACCCCCGGCGACCGACGCATCGGCGGCGGGCACCATCATCATCGGCTGCGGTGCCGGGGCCGGGGTGTGCACCGGCAGACGCGTGCGCGGCTGGGTGTTGCCGCGATCGGGATGCAGCAGCACGGGACGCTCGACCACCTGCGTGCCGGTGGCCGCGGGCTCGCGCGCGACCGGATGCGCGACCACCTGCGTGCCCTCGGGTGCGGCGACGCCCTCGGGCGTGCGCAGCACCTGCTGCGCGACCTTGGCGGTGCTCGTGATCGGCATCGGCTGCCGCGGCACATGGGTCGCCGCCATGGTCTGCTCTCGGTGCGTCGGCGGCAACGCGTCGACGTCGAGATCGAGTCGACCCTCGATCACCTCGCGCACGACCTCGTCGACCATCTCGATGACGGAGGTCGAATGCCCTACCGGGGCCACGGGGGCCGGATTCGAGGAGACCGTGGTAGCGGTCGACTCGACCCCGGGACCCCGGTAGGACGATTCGGAAGTGAACATGCGCGTGGGACCGTCGCCGTCCGGCTCGTCGTGCACGAGCTCGGCGAGGCGGAGGTGCGAGGGTGCGGCGGGCGCTACGAGATCGATTGGTTCTGAGGCGCGCACGGCGACGGTCCGGTCCATGTCCCCATGCCAAGAGCAACCCGTGTGCCCCCCGAAAACGCGAGCAAGCACGGGCGAGGTGGTACGACCTGGGATCACCCGGGCCACCGGGATTGCCCAAGTCGGGAAGGCGGTCGCGCGAGCGCTGCCCAACCCTGCCGGCCCCACGGCTGCGCCGATCGCGGCGCCGGAGGGGGAGCGCAGGCAATCTACGGCGACGGATCCCAGTTCGGATCGTCTTGTCGATGACCATGCGCAGGACACTGCTGCTGCTCGCCGGGCTCGTGCTCGTGGCCTCGCTCGGTCTCGGGTGGTGGTGGTGGAGCCACCGCGACTTCACGGCCGAGGTCGCGTCGCGGCTGTCCGAGGCGCTCGGTCGCCCCGTGACGATCGGCGCGATGGCGATCGACCCCCGCGGCATGATCGATCTGCACGACGTCACGATCGATGACATCGCGCCGTTCGAGGGCACGCAGCTGCTGCACGCCGAGCACGTCGATCTCGACGTCTCACTGTCGGCGTTGCTGGATCGCGAGATCGTCGGCGTGGTGTCGGTGCAGGCGGTCGAGCTGCACGTGACCAAGCGCAACGGCGAGACCAACCTCGCAGGCCTGCTCCCCCACCGCGGGGCCTCGAGCGGAGGCGCGACGCAGGTCCATCTCGACGTCGCACTGTCCGACGCGAAGGTGCGCATCGAAGACGCCGATCGCGGCGAGTCGCTCGAGCTCGAGGGTGTCGGCGTGCGGGCCCTGCTCGACAACCGCGACGATGCACCGCAGGCCGAGGTCGCGCTGGAGATCGATCGCGTGCGCCTGCACGGCGTCGCGCTCGATCACGTGGTGGCCACCGCACGCGCCAGCCGCGACGGGGTCGCGCTGCATGATCTCCACGCGAGCCTCGGCGAGCACGGCACACTCGCGGGCGACGGCGAGCTGTTCCTGCGCGGCGATCGCAGCTGGCGCTTCGCGATCGCCCTCGCCGATGTCGACCTGGCCGGCGACGTCCGTCCGTTGGTGTCGAGCCTGTATCCTCCGCTCTCCGCGAGTGTCGATGCCACCGCCGCGAGTGGCTCGCTCGGCGCCGAGCTCACCGTGAGCGCCACCGGGCTGCACTGGCCGCGCGTGCGCGAGAGTCTGGTCGGCAGTGGCGTGGTGCGGCTGCACGACGTCTCGCTGCCGGCCCAGTCGCTGCTCGTCGACCTCGCCGCCCTGGCCGGTCGCAGCGGTGATGCCGTGCACCTGCGGCGGGTCACCGTCGAGTTCACCGCCGCGCAGGGTTGGATCACGCTGGCGCGCGTGACCACCGACGGCGAGCAGGTCGACGTGCCGTTGACGGGTCGCGTGGGCTTCGACGGCACGCTCGACCTGCGCGCCGACCTCATGCCGCTGGTGGCAGTGTTCGGCGGCGGGGCCTACCGCGCAGTGGCCCGCCACGCGACCTCACTGCCGGTGCGCATCGAAGGCACGCTCGACGCACCACGGCTCGCCCCTCCCCGCGCTTCGGAGATCGGCGCCAGCTTGCTGGGCGGAGCGATCCGCCGCGCGCTCGAGCAGCCGTAGCAGAGATCAGGGCGAAAGCGCGGTCCGTTCGTTATGCTGAGGCCGCCCGATGGCCGCTGGCTTCGCATGGACCGCCCGCCTCGCGATCGCGATCGTCGCGCTCGGCGCGACCGCGTGCCTGCAGCCGCCAGCGGCCGCGACCGCGGCGGTGCGGCCGGTGGATCCAGCGTCGTTGCAGCGACTGCCACCCGCGCAACGTCAGGCGCACACCGCCGCGCGCGCCTGCGAGCAACACGACGCGGCCGCGTGCGAGCGGCTCGGCGGCGCCTACTGGGCCGGCTTCGGCGTGAAGCAGCATCGCTTCCACGCGCTGTCGCTGTGGCAGTACGCCTGCGATCGCGGCGTCGGCTCGGCGTGCGAACAAGCCGCCGCGGTCTACCTCGCCGGTGAGTTCGTGCCCCGCGATCGTGCGCGCGCAGTCGTGCTCTACGACCACGGCTGCATCGCGGGTCGTGCGACCGCATGCACGCGCTCGGGCGAGCTGGCCAACGCCGCCGACGCCGAGACACCGGCGCCGCGCCGGGCCGCGAAGTACCTCCGGCGCGGCTGCGACCTCGGCGATCCGCAGGGGTGCCACCAGCTCGGGCTCGCGGTCATCGACGGCCGCGGCGTGCCGCGCGATCCCGAGGCGGGCATCTTGTTGCTGCGTGCCGCCTGCGAGGGGGGTGCGGCGCTCGGATGTCGGCAGCTGGCGGTGTTCCACGCCGAAGGTTCGTTCGTGCCCAAGGACCCCGCGCTGCGCGACGAGCTCGCGCTGCGGGCGTGCGAGCTCGGCGACGGCCCCACCTGCACCGAGCTCGGGGTCGAGGCCCACGAGCGTGGCGACGACGCCACCGCGGCCGAGTTCTTGGTCGCGGCGTGCGAGGCCGATGACGCCCGCGGCTGCGCGTTGCTGGGCGACGCGCGGGCACTGGCGACCCCCGCCGACGGCGAAGCCGCCGGCCAGGCCTACGCGCGCGCCTGCCAGCTCGGCATGTACGAGGCCTGTGGTCGCGCGGCCGCGTTCGTCGGGGCGGGCGGCATCGATGCCGAGCAGCTGCGGGTGCTCTACCGCACCGCGTGTGAAGACGGCGCGCTCGATGCCTGCGACTACCTCGCGGGCATGTACCAAGACGGCGTCGGTGGTGCGGCCGATCCGGCCGCGGCCGCGCGGCTGTACGACCGCGCCTGCGTGGCGCAATACGCCGACGCCTGTGTGCACCTGGCATGGATGGGTCGTCACGATCACGGCCGCGAGCCGCTGCGCTGGCTCGAGCGCGCGTGCGAGCTCGACGAGAAGGCGTGTCTGGTGCTCGGCGAGGTGCACGAGCGCGGCATGGTCGTGGGCTCGCAGCGCACCGCGGCCGCCGAGGCCTACCAGCGGGGCTGCGCGGCCGACTCGCCGGAGTCGTGCTACCGCCTCGCGTCGGCGATCTCGCGCGGCGTCGGGATCGCCCGCGATGAGGCCGCGGCCGCGCGGCTGTTCTTGGTCGCGTGCGATGCCGGTCACGCGGAGGCCTGCGCCTCGCTCGCGCTCGCCTACGACAAGGGTCGCGGGGTGCAGGCCGATCCGATCTCGGCGAAGTACTACCGTGCGATTGCCTGCGATCTCGAGCCCGCCGCGTGCAAGGCCACGCCGAGCCCCGGCGCGGCGACCCCCGCCGGCGCTGCCACCCCACCGTCCGAGCGCGCGCCGTGAAGCTCGCGTGCGCGTGGCTGCTGGCGTGCGCGGGCCTGTGGGGCTGCGATCGCGGCACCGGCACCGCTGCGGCCCCCGATCCAGCGAACCCGACCGCGCCGACGCTCGAGGTGCCCGCCGCCGCCACCGTCGCTGCGCCCGTGCCCGCACCGGTCGTCGTCGCCGCGCCCGCGCCCGCGCCCCTGGGCACCCGCGGCGAGGTCGTGTTGGTCTCGTTGGGCGAGGTCGAGGCCGATCTCGTCGACGCGGTCGAGGTGGCGCTGCGCGAGCATCTCCAGGTCGACGTGCGACGGCTCGAGCCGATGGAGCTGCCCAAGCGCGCGTGGTACCCGAAGCGCAAGCGCTACCGCGCCGACGTGTTGCTCGAGGTGTTGCTCGAGCAGATTCCCGACGCGCCCGCGACCACGCGGATCCTCGGGCTCACGGCCGTCGACATCTCGACGACGAAGGATCCATACCCGGACTGGGGCATCTTCGGGCTCGGCTACGCGCCGGGCCAGGCCGCGGTGGTGTCGTCGTTCCGCCTGCAGCGCAAGGCGCGAGATCGACAGCATGTGCGCACGCGCGTCGCCAACACCGCGACCCACGAGATCGGTCACACCTTCGGTTTGCCCCACTGCACGGAGCTACGCTGCCCGATGCAGGATGCCGAAGGCAGCATCGCCAACACCGATTCGGCGAATCCCGATCTCGGCGCGGCGTGTCAGGCCAAGCTCGATGCCGCGTTCCCACGCCGGCCCGGCCCGGGCTGATCGCTGCTACATTCCGCGTTCGCACGGTGCTCGACGGCGACGACGCTGGCCGGCGGTGCATCGCGTGCGGCGTGCCCGATCGATGCTGGCGGTCGCTGCTACCTCGTTGATGTTGCTGACGGGCGCACGTGCGGTACCCGTGCGCCTCGAGTGGGACGCGCCACGCGAGTGCCCCGGCCACGACGAGGTGGTCGGCGCGATCGAGGCTGCGATCGCCGGCGCGCCGCCGCGCGAGGGTGCGATCGACGTGCGCGTGCAGGTCACGGCCTCGCACGAAGGGCTGGTCGCCCTGCTCAGCGTGCGCGCGCCGTGGGGCAACAGCGAGCGCGTGGTCGAGGCCCACGACTGCGCCGAGATCGTGCGCACGACGGTGTTGGTCGCCGCGATCGCGGCCGACGCCATCGGCACGAGCGACGACGACGACCAGGACGCCGCGACCGACGATGACGAACAGGACGTCGCGACCGACGACCACACCGGCGCGTCCGCCGTCGAGGGCCCCACGACGCCGCCGCTCGGGCCCCGCACGACGCTCGAGATGCCGCCCGCTCCGGAGGTCGACGACGTCGAGGTCGCGCCGCCGGCCACCGACGCAACCGCTGGATCGGCGCGCGTGTCGATCCCCACGACGACGACACGCGCGGCCCGGGGATGGCAGGGCAGCGCGCGCCTCGACGGCAGCTTCGGACTCGGCGTGGTGCCGGGCCCCGGCGGTGGCGCGGGCCTGGCCGTGGGTGCCGCGCGGCGCCGCGTGGCGTTCGGGCTCGCCGCCACCTGGTGGTTCGCGACCCGGACCGCGCGCACGGCCAGTGGCGCGTACGCGAGCGTTGGCATCCTCGCGGTCGCGCCGTTCGTGTGCGGTCACGTGCCGATCGGGCCGCTGGCGATGGGTGCGTGCGGTGAGCTCGAGCTCGGCGGTGTGCGCGGCGTCGGGCACGACGTGCGGGGTCAGCAGCAACGCACCCAGCCGTGGGTGGCGATCGCCGCCGGGCCCAGCCTGCGCTGGGCATTCGCGCGGCGCTTCGCGGTCCAGCTCGACGTCGAGTGCTTGGTCGTGCCCTACCGCGCGCACTTCGTGATCGCCAACGAGGGCACGCTCTACCGCGCCTGGCCCGCGGCGTTCCGGACCCGGCTCGGGCTCGAGGCACGATTCCCGTGACGGATCCTCGAGGCCGCAGGGAAGAGGGGTCGCCGGGGGCCCGCGATCCGCAGCAACCCATGGGCGAGCACGCACTCGATCTGCACGCGACGTTCCGCGATCACCACGACTTCGTGTGGCGGTCGTTGGCGCAGCTCGGCCTCGCGTCGACCGAGGTCGACGATGCCCTGCAGGACGTGTTCGTGATCGCCTACCGCCGACGCGCCGATTTCGACGGTCGCACCGCGGTGCGAGGGTGGTTGTACGGCATCGCGCGCAACGTCGCGCTCAAGCACCGCGAGCGCACCGCGCGTGGGCTCGCACGCACCGCCCCGGTCGAGGCCGCCGCAACGGCGGCCAGCGACGACGCCGTCGATCTCGAGCTCGCGCGACAGGAGGCCGCCGTACTGGTGGAGCGATTCCTCGCGGTGCTGGACCTCGATCAGCGCACGGTGTTCGTGCTGGCCGAGATCGAGGGGCACTCGGCGCCCGAGATCGCGGCCATGGTCGGCAGCAACCTCAACACGGTGTACTCACGACTGCGCCTGGCCCGGCGTCGGTTTGCACGGGTGCTCGAGCTGCGCAGCGAGGACGCGCGGACGGGATGGGATCGATGAAGCCGCGTGACGAACCCAGTGAGTTGCTGAGCCGCTACCGCCTGACGCACCCGGGCCCTGGCCACGCCGCCGAAAACTGGGCGCGTGTGCAAGCCCGCGTGGCCGGCGACCGACCGCCGGCCCCACGTGCCCGACCACGACTGCAGTGGTGGACCGCAGGTGCCGCGCTGGCGATTGCCGCGGCGCTGCTGCTGCTGCTGCGGGCGCTGTTGGTCGCCTTCTCCGTGCGACCCGCCGAGGCCGGCGGCGCGTCGCAATCGGTCGATCGACACCTCGGTGATCCGACCGGCGGCACCGCGGTGCGAGCAGGTCCGCCGCTGCACGACGCACCGATCACGGCCGACCCCGCCACCGCGCCGGCGGAGCCCAGCCGCGATGCGGGGACGGTCGACGCGGTTCCCCCTCGAGTCAGCGCGCGCACCTCGACGCGTCCGCCGGTGTCACCGGCACCGGGATCCGACGTCGTCCCTGGCAGCGACGAGGTCGAGCTCATCGGCCGCGCCCGGCGGGCGCTGGCCCGCGGCGACCTCGAGGCGCTTGGCGCCGCGCTCGACGATCACGCGCAGCGCTACCCCGGCGGCGTGTTGGCGGAGGAGCGCCTCGCGTACGCAGTGCAGCTCGCCTGTCGTCGGGGCGACCGCGATCGCGACGACCTGCGCACGAGCTTCACACGGCGCTTTCCCGGTTCGCACCATCACCGTGCGATCCGCGAGTCGTGCGGCACGAACGGCGATTGAGCGGGACGTGACGGATCGCCGACGACGCGAGGAAGCAGCTGCGATGACGACGACGCGACGTCCCCCCACGACCTGGCTGCCGGTGACCCTCTTGCTCGGATGCGTGGCCGGCCCGGGCGTGCTGGGCTATGGCGACGACGGCGTGGGCGGTGACGCCAGCGGTGGCAGCTCGGCGGGCGAGTCGAGCAGCGGCCAGGTCGGCGACGATGGCCCGGCGACCGCGAGCGGCGAAGACGGCAGCAGCGACGACGGTGGCGTGACCGCGTGCATGCCGGTCGACACCTTCGGGGTGACCTACACCGAACCGACCCTCACGATCACGCAGTACGACAACCTCGTGCACGATCTGACCGGGCTCTCGACGAGCTTCGCGACCGGTGCAGACCGGATGGTCGCAGGCTTTGCGGTGGGCTTGCCGCTGACCCCGGCGACCCGCGCCATCGCCAGCGAGGTCGCAGCCGCGGTCGATCTCGCCGCGCTGCTCTCGTGCGACCCGAGCACCGTGACCGGTGACGACGCGCAGGCCTGCTACGACGCCTTCATCGCCCCGTTCGCCCGCGCCGCCTGGCGTCGCGCGGTGGTGGCGGACGACCTCGAGGGCCCCAACTCCGCCTTCGCAGGCGCAGAGGACTTCGCGTCCGGCGTACGCGCTGCGATCGCGTCGGTGCTCGCCGACGATCGCTTCCTGCTGGTCGCCCAGGACGGCACACCGACGCCGGGCGACGCCGCACTCGTCGAGCTCTCGGCCCACGCGCTCGCGTCGCGGCTGGCGCTCTTCCTGTGGAACTCGGGGCCCGACGAGGTCCTGCTCGCGCTGGCCGACTCCGGTGAGCTGCTCGAGCCCGCGACGCTGCACGAGCAGGCCGAGCGCCTGCTCGCGGACCCCCGTGCGTCGCGAATGGTCGACGACTTCCACACCCAGTGGCTCGGCCTGCAGTACCTCGCGGGGGTCGCGAAGGACGCGGAACTGTTCCCCAGCTTCGACGCCGCCCGCGACGACCTGCGGCAGGAGACCTTGTCGTTCGCGCGGTCGGTCATGCTCGAGGGCGACGCGACGCTCGCGACGCTACTCGACGCGCCCTACACCTACGCCAACGCCACCGTCGCGCAGATCTACGGCGATGACATCGTCGATCCCGCGCCGATCGGCGCCAGCTTCGAGCGCGTTGCGCTCGACCCCGCCCGCCGCGGCGGTGTGCTGACACAGCCGAGCTTCGCCGCGGTGCACTCGGCCGACGATCAGATCGGCTTCTCGCGGCGCGGCCTGTGGCTGCGCACCAACCTGCTGTGCACACCGGTGCCGCCGCCGCCACCGATCGAGACGCCGCTGCCAGATCCCTCGCCCGACGTGCACGGCCACAAGGAGCTGTGGCAGGCAGCGGTCGGCGACCCCGATTGCATGGGGTGTCACATCCTGTTCGATCCGCTTTCGTTCCCGTTCGACAACCTCGATCCCGTCGGCGCGTGGACCGACGTGCTCGACGGCGCGCCGGTCGACCCCAGCGGCACCACCGAGGGGTTCGACTTCGCCGACCGCGAAGACCTGGTGAACCAGCTGCTCGCAAGCGACGACGTCGCCGCATGCATGGTCCGACAGTACGCCCGCTACGCGCTCGATCGCGATCTCGAGCAGGCCGATGCGTGCACGCTGGAGACCCTGCGCGAGACCCTGCGCAGCAGCGGCGGTGACCTCCGCACGATGATGATCTCGCTGGTCGACGCACCCATGTTCCGTCACGTCCGCAGCGAGTGAGCGGTCAGCCCACGACCAGCAGGCCTGCGTTGGCGGTGAGCAACACGTCACCGGACACCGTGGCCGAGAACCAATACTCGCCGGCGCCGGGAGGCGTCCACGTCGCGGTCGCGCGGCCGCCCATCGCAGCCGGCTCGGCGAGCGTCTCGAGGTGCTCGTCGTCGCCGGCCCACGGCACGCGCCACGCGTCGAGCGCAACCGTGGTGCCGTCGGCGACCCCGGTCAGCTCCACCACCAAGTCGACCGCCTCGCCCACCGCGGCGCTGCGGCACGACCATGCCACGGCTGCGATCCGTGGGCGCACGACCGAGAGCGGGGTCTCGGTCTTGGCCCACGCGCCGCCGGCGTGACGAACCTCGGCGACCAAGGGCACACATTCGACGTGCCCGGGCAAACCGACGATGCGATCGAGTGGCACCGCGATCTCGAGCACGGCCACCCCGCCTCGAACCGTCGCCTTGCTGCGCAGCAGCACGTCCTCGTCGCGCTCGCGCAGTTCCTCGAAGATCCACGCCTCGACGCTCTCTGCGTCGAGGCCGCTCGCGCGGACGTGCAGTGTCGCGGTCGCGCCGGCGTCCACGCTCGGCTGCGCCCACGTGACCGCGTCGACGCCGACGATCTCGAGCTCGTAGTCGTCGTCGCCGACGTCGTCGCGCCGCACCGTCGCGTCGCCGCCGAGCTTGCCGCGCTCGAGCTCGCCACGGCCACGATAGAGCACGTATTCGATCCCGGGATACGCGCGACCGTTGCCGTCCAGCACCATGAACGCGACGCGGTGGCGGGTCGCCAGCGACTCGAGCGGCGTGCTCTCGACCGGCGTCGGCCCGGCACCGCCGCCGACGCTCGGGCGCCGGGTACCGGGGCACTCCTCCCACGAGCGCCAGGGATCGAGGCCCTCCGGCGCTTCGTCGGCGCGGTGGAGCTCGTCGATGGTCATCGGGACCGCGAAGCGCACGTCGGCATCCGTCCACCACGGACGCGCGGCATCGTCGGTGTCACCCTCGCTGGCGCGCGCCCACGGACGTAGGTCGTCGTCGATCGCAACCATGGCGCTCACGGTGTCGCCCCTGCGGCCGGTGGTGTGCTGGCCAGCCGACGCACGACCGCGGCGAAGTCCGCGGTCGCCTCGAGCTGTTCGCTCTTGAAGCGGACCAGCGCCCTGCGCGAGGAGCCACCCCAATTGCCGTCGACGCTGGTGAGATAGGGCTTTCGCTTGGCGTCTTGCCACCGCGTGAGCCAGTGCTGCACCAGCAGGGCATCGATGCCCTTGCCGTCGCCGGCCGTCAGCAGATCGCGGGTCGCCGGCAGCTCGAGCCTCGCGAGCTCGCGGCCGAGATGCGACAGCACCAGGGTGTTCTTCGCGTCCGGCTTGTCGATCGTGCCGCTGGGCGCCAGCGCGATGCCGTGCGTGAGCAAGTCCGCAAGTGAGCGCGACGCAGCGCCGTGTAGCGCGAAGCCTTCCCCGGCGTACGCGATGTCGACCATGTACGTGTTCGCGTCGCCACCGACCGGCTCCGCGCGCACGTCGACTTGGATCACCTGGGTCGGCGCCACCGCCGTCAGCGGCAGCGGCCGCGCGCGACCGACGGCGTCGAGGCGGGCGACGAAGGCCGCGACATCCGCGGGCACGCTGGGTTGCCCGACCTCGAGCTGCATCGCGGGGACCAGGTTGGGCAACACCGCCAAGCGCACCAGCTCGGTGATCATCGCCGCG
>WBZX01000695.1_pt1 | contig 29086 bp, 19 predicted proteins | sample 5204211 | NCBI WGS metagenome assembly WBZX01 (sample SAMN12344362, study PRJNA552823) | activated sludge metagenome | biome: Activated sludge suspended growth; feature: Nitrification reactor; material: Wastewater; isolation source: activated sludge from nitrification reactor of wastewater... | reverse complement strand
TCCGGGCGAAAGTAAAAGGTAACATGCGGATTGATGTAGAGTATGGCATTTCCGCTTTCGGTGATCGATGGCGCAAAGGCAAATCCGTTGGAACCTGCCTGATCTTTTTCTTCCGGCTGTTCCCCGTTTGCCAGCGGATCTTCATGCTGGCCGTTATAAAAATGACTGATCTCTGATACAGAAATACCGGCGGTGTTGATGGCGCCGATACTGCCGTCGGTCCACAACAGGGGATACCAGGGTTCAAAACGTGTAAGTAGTTTCGGTTTGACGGAAGGATTTTTATAGAGGTAATAATTGATGCCGTCGGCAAACGCGTGGAGCAGTTTTTTCATCCATGCCGGCGAAGCGCTGTAATCCCGGATGGCTTCCGTTGAATCGATCAGCAGGCGGATCAGCAGATCATCATAAATAAATTTCTCTCCTTTCGTTTCCGAAAGCCGTCCCAGTTTCTCGATGTAGTTCATCTCCACCCGCTGAAAATCGTCTTCGCATTGTGCGTACATGAGCCCGAATACAGCATCGGCGTCTGTCTTGCCATAGATATGCGGTATACCATACTGGTCGCGGATGATGGTAACATGTTTGGATCGCAGCGCCCAGCGGGATGCTTCCGTTTTCGAAAACGGCTGTGCCATCGATACCAGCCCTGCCAGCCCGAACAGCAAAAAGGAAAGGATTCTTTTCATGGCAGTGTGTTTTATGTTATAAACATAGTTTTCTTTTTCCAGTTACACCCTGCTTTCTTTCCACCCGATTGTTTATCTTCAATAGCCTGAACGATTAAATAATTGCAATATGAAAAAGTTACTACAATGCCTGGTTGTTCTTTTGTTTGTTACGGCTAACCATTGCTTTTCGCAGGGAAAAGACAGCCTGATGGTGGCAAGCATTATTAAAGAAGCGACGGAGAATTCCGGGCTGGAAAAAATGGCCGACGAACTATTGAACGGGATCGGACCGAGGCTGGTGGGCTCCCCGAAAATGCAACAGGCACACGACTGGGCCGTGGCCCGCTATAAAAACATGGGCATAACCGCCCGCAATGAAAAATGGGGTGAGTGGCGGGGATGGGAACGCGGCATTACACATATCGATATGGTAGCTCCCTGGGTAAAAACACTGGAGGGAACCCAGTTGGCGTGGAGTCCCGGTACAGGAGGAAAAGCGGTCACAGCCGGACTGATCATTATTCCGGACCTGGCCGATTCAATGGCTTTTCAAAACTGGTTGCCGAATGTCAAGGGAAAGTTTGTGATGATATCGATGAAGCAACCTACGGGCCGCCCCGACTATAACTGGAAGGAGTTTGCCACCGAATCGTCTTTTGAGAAAATGAAAAAGGCACGTGATGAGCAAACGGAGGCATGGCGTAAACGGATAAGCAAAACAGGGCTTAACAGCAAAGACCTTGCATTGGCGCTCGAAAAAGCTGGCGCTGCAGGCATTGTTGCATCGAATTGGTCATCGGGCTTTGGCGTGAATAAGATCTTCGACGCCAAAACCAAAAAGATACCGACAATCGATATTGCCCTGGAAGATTACGGGTTATTGTACCGCCTGGTAGAGGCAGGCAAGGATCCCCGGATCAGTGTACTGGCCGATTCGAAAGAAATGGGTATGATGCCTACCTACAATACGGTGGCGGAAATCAAAGGATCCGAAAAGCCGGATGAATATGTAATGCTCTCCGCCCATTTCGATTCCTGGGACGGCGCTACCGGCGCTACCGACAATGGCACCGGAACCCTCGTTATGATGGAAGCGATGCGGATACTCAAACAGGTTTATCCCAATCCCAAACGTACGATACTGGCGGGCCATTGGGGAAGTGAAGAGCAGGGATTGAATGGTTCCCGTGCATTTGTGGAAGACCACCCGGAGGTCGTACAGAATATCCAGGCATTGTTCAACCAGGATAATGGTACCGGACGGGTGGTAACGATCGGCGGAGCCGGCTTCCTGCATTCCTACGATTACATCGGGCGCTGGCTGGCAAGAGTGCCTGCCGGATACAAACAGGCGCTGGAAACAAGATTTCCGGGATCTCCTGCAGGCGGTGGTTCAGACAATGCCTCTTTTGTGGCAGCGGGTGTTCCGGCATTCAGCCTGAGTTCGAACAGTTGGCTGTACGGAAGCTATACCTGGCATACCAACCGTGATACCTACGACAAGATTGTTTTTGATGATGTTCGTAACAACGCGATACTAACGGCTATATTGGTGTATATGGCTTGTGAAGACCCGGCCAGGACAAAGCGGGATAAGATCGTGCTGCCGGCAAACCCACGTACCGGGGAGCCGGGCAAATGGCCCGATCAACGATCGCCGATACGGAAAGGCGGGGTGGATTGAGATCAGTTGCCGGGCGGTTCATTGGCCTTTAATATCCGCAGAAAATTTCCGCCCAATATTTTGCGGATATCTTTACGGCTGTATCCCCGTTCCACCAGCGCTTTTGTAATCAGTGGATAGCTGGTTACATCATCCAGCCCGGCAGGGGTGAGGTTAATACCGTCGAAGTCGGAACCGAGGCCCACATGATCTGCGCCCACCAGTTTTACGATGTAATCGATGTGATCGATGAGTAATGATAGCGGAGGGCGTATGGCATCGGCTTCTTCCGCATATTTCGCGTAGAGAAAATTCAGCGAATAAAAATCATCCATGCCGCTTTTGCGGAGCGAATCATTTTCGGCTTCGTGTTTTTTCAGAAAAGCGGCTTCCTTTTTATCAAAACTGCTGTCGATAAAACCCGGGTTAAAATTTACCTGGATGACGCCACCGTTTGCCGCGATGGCTTTTATCTGCTCGTCTTTCAGGTTGCGCCGGTGCGGTACAAGACTGTAAACAGAACTGTGTGAAGCGATGATTGGTTTTGTAGAAGTTTTAATCACATCCCAAAAGGTCTGGTCTCCGGCGTGGCTTACATCGATCAGCATGCCCAGTTGATTCATGTGGTTCACCACCTGTATGCCGAATGCGGTAAGTCCTTTGTGCGGCAGGTTGGGTTTGGTGGTTTCATCCGCTGCGCTGGTGGCCCATGCCGGCGCAATATTGTGGGTCAGGGTCAGGTACCTGGCGCCCCGCGTATACAGCGAATCCAGTTTGGCCAGGTTGTTTTCAATCATGTGGCCTCCTTCCACGCCAAACATAGCGGCGATCTTATGTTGCTTTACAGCCCGAAGAAGATCCGCGTAGCGGAATACCTTTACGATCTTGTCGGGGTTGCGTGCCACTACGGCATCGAGGCTATCCATTTCCCGGTTCGCGAAGGCAAAAGGATCTTTCAGGCCTCCATCGCAGTACACGGAAAATACCTGCACATCCAATCCTCCTTTTTTCCACCGGGTGAGGTCGCTGTGGGTTTGCCCGCCGAGTGCCTGGTCGAATACAATGCCTTTGTCGGCAGCCTTCATCAATATGTCGTTGTGTGTGTCCGCAACAACCGAACGGAAATGAATACGCTTGTACGATTGCGCTACGCCATGCAGGAAACCGATGGTAAGCAGAAGTGAAAGCGGAATCCTTTTCATGCGGAGAGGATTAAATGAAAAATTGTCTTTTGCTCCATTAGTATAAACAGGGAAAAACAAGTTAAGCAGTTTTTCGCTCTTACGGGATGGAATTGATCCGGTGGGTAGGTACTTTGGTTTTGGAGTAGTGTATTTGGTGAGGTCAGGCGATCACCAGCCTCCCTGCAGGCCTACGCTCAGTGCCTCCTGGTACCTGTTCAGGTCGAATGAATAGAGATAGGGGGCCTTGTGTGCGACGCCTTTCTTTATCTCTTTCAGGCGGCGCAGGATCCCGTAGTTCAGGATCTTCCGCTGAAAATTACGCCTGTCGAGTTTTTTGTCGAGGATCGTTTCGTAAAGTTTCAGCAACTCGGGCATGGTGAATTTCTCCGGCAACAAATTATAGCCAATGGGCTGATAGTTGAGTTGCATCCGGAGGGTTTGCAGCGCTTTGTCGAGGATCTTTTTGTGGTCAAGCATCAGGGAAGGAACTTTCCGGATATCCCACCACAGGCACTTTTCGGTGAGGGTATCTTCAGACGGGCTCACTTTCGAAAATTCCACCAGGGCATAATACCCGATGGTAACGAAACGCTGAAGCAACCAGTGATCGCTTTGTACGGTAATGCCGTCTTTTTTGAGATCGCGGTTGTGAAACTCCTTGTCGTACCGCTCCATGTCGCCGAAAGTGTGGAATTGCTGCAGGAAGATTTCCTGCAGACCAGTTCGTTCCTGCAATACCCGCTGGGCCGCCACGTCGGCCGGCTCGTCTTTGTAAACAAATCCGCCCGGTAGTCCCCACATGTTGAGGTGCCGGTGTTTGAGCAGCAGCACTTTTAATTCGCCATCGTGGAATCCAAAAATCACACAATCAACAGATAATGAAGGCAAAAACCAGTTCTGTCCCTCCTCGATCAGTGCGCCGATGGCTTCGTTTTTTGTCATGGAATGTTTAGCGATACCAGCCTTTTGATCAAAAATAAATAATCATCCTGTTTGCAAAATTAAAAAAAGAATTATATTGTGTCATGTTGACGCAATGAAATTTTACCGTGCGTTTGTTTTATATAAGATTGCTTGTACCACCATCCGGCTATTGTAAACGAAGCCAATCTTATTCCTGTAGTTAATTCCTGTATCGCGTCATCGCACATCTTTCGTACGTACCGTAGTGAAAACGCTGAGCGGAGAAATGTCCGCCGATTGTGCGGCAGATCATGCCGGCATTGGGTAGCGTGAGGGCAAGCATTGAAAACACATACCACTATATCCCTGTTTGCTGACTGGATTTGATCACTCGTCCGGCATTCAGTATACGATGGCTTAATAAAACAAAAACGCAACTTATGAGAAGGACTGCATTACTTTTTATTCTCTTCTTCATTTCGGTATCCCTGCAGGCTCAATCGAACCAGGTACTCGTCAGGAAAGACGGTACCGGCTACCGGCTGGCGGTGAATGGAAATGATTTTTTTGTCAACGGAATGAACTGGGATTATTTCCCGATCGGCACCAACTACAATTACAGTTTATGGAAGCAGCCGGATGATGTTATCCGGGCGGCGCTCGATTACGAGATGCCGCTGTTGAAAAACATGGGTGTAAACAGTATTCGTCTCTATACCGGCGTGCCGGCGAAATGGATCCGGTACATCTATGAGCAATATGGGATCTACACCATGCTCAATCACTCCTTCGGCCGCTACGGACTTACGCTTAAAGGCAAATGGGTTGCTAATACCGACTATGCCAATCCGCTGGTGCGTGAGTTACTGATCAAAGAAGTAAAGGGCATGGTAAATGAATACCAGGCAACGCCAGGCCTGCTGATGTTCTTGCTGGGCAATGAAAACAACTATGGACTTTTCTGGCGTGGTGCCGAAACGGAAAATATTCCGATGCAGGACAGGCGCTCTACCAAAGACGCCCAGCACCTGTATAAATTATTCAATGATGCCGCGAAGGAAATGAAGGCCATCAGCCAAAGTCACCCGGTTGCCATTTGCAACGGCGACCTGCTTTTCCTGGATATCATTGCCCGGGAGTGTAAGGATATCGATGTCCTGGGTATCAACACCTACCGGGGCCTTACGTTCACCGATTTGTTCGATCGGGCCAAAAAGGAGATCGACAAACCGGTTGTGCTTACCGAATTCGGTTCCGATGCCTATAATACCAAGGCCAATAAAGAAGACCAGGAATACCAGGCCCGGGTACTGGTGAGCAACTGGAAAGAAATTTACGCCAATGCGGCCGGCATGGGTAAAAACGGAAACGCACTGGGTGGCTTTACCTTCCAGTTCAGCGATGGCTGGTGGAAAACAGGGCAAACCTCGAACCTCGATGAGCACGACGTTACCGCATCCTGGTCGAATGGCGGATACCTGAATGACTATGCCCCCGGCGACAATAATATGAACGAGGAATGGTTTGGCATCTGCGCAAAAGGCCCCACCAATGAACGGGGTACCTACCAGCTATATCCCAGGGCAGCCTACTATGCCCTGAAAGTATTCCTATGTAAGACGGAACAGCAAATTTACGATTCAATCTATTCTATCCTTTATACTACATCCGGATGCGGTAATGCGCCAAGTGATACGGCGGGCTGCAGCAGTTGCCTTGCCGGGTTGGGAACCTTCAGCCAGTACAGGTATACTTATCTCAATGCTATAGGGGTGGATTCAACAGATACCACACATGACACAGCCATTCATATTCAATACACGCAAGATTCAACAGACTGCGCCAATATTTGCGGTGCATTGAATGTAGAACTGACCAGCCTGCAAAGTTTACGAAACCAGCTAATGAACGACATGATGCCATTTAACGGGCAATATGCGATTGATTCAGTTCGTGATCCGGTTACGGGCACAGTCACTGCGCTTACTTCATCTATGGCGCAATCAAAATATAATATTTTCACTACTTCCCCCAGCTATGGATCATACACTAAACCGTTTTATAAATATCCGTTGAATGAAAATGGGCAGAACTACTATTATACCGAGGATAAGCAGGTGGATAGCCTCATTCATCGCCATGATGGCAATGGCCAGGTAATCCTGGATACGATCTCACGGGATAATTTTTCCAGCATATTTCAACGATCATGGGCAAGCAGTCTTATAAAATATCACCCGGAGTACAGCAAATTACAGGTTGCTGAAGGTGTACTAAGGCGCTCTTATGAATGGCTTGACAGTATGCAGGCTGTTGACGTGTTTGCAACTGCTACAGCAAATGGTTTTGATAATCCCCTGTCTCTGCCTTCTGCCAGTTCACACCCAGATCCTTTTTTTCAGATATCCGGTAATTCGGCATACAAAGACACGATGGATAAAAGGATAAGGCAAGGCGTTATGATTGATGGAAGCGGTAACGCTTCAGGACCTACTATCTGGCAATTAGCAAACAGCGCTGTCTTGTGTAACGGTGTTGATAGTGCCTATAAAGCAATATGTACCACTAATCTGCCTGCTGAGGCAAAAACCGGCATTGATCCGGGTATTACAGATGCAGCTGCAAAAAACAGGGTTTGGGAGGAATTCAGAGCAATATACCTGGGATACAGAAACGAAATGGTAATGAAGTATATCAATGCACAGTCAGGTGTGTTGAGCCGTGCTGGGATGGACAGTTTACTGGAAGAAGGTAAGCAACTTGTATTTGCCAACCAGAATGATGCTGCTACCCAAAACGGGGCTGGTAGCTGGTGGCCTATTGCAGCAAGTGGAGATACAACGGATCTTGGTGATTCAACAGCGACAGCAATCAGTACATACAACACAGATAAATGTCTTGGACAAAAGCCCTTCTGGAAGGCAAGGTTGCTGCAATGCGAAGCATTAATAACATTACTCAATAACCAAACATACAGCGACAGCGTTACTGTTAATAACATCATTGATAGTATCCTTGTTGGGATGGTTTCGGTTTGCAACAATTCAAAAGATGCGCAACACTATTACGGAGCAAGTAATGTAAAACCCTCTTATGGAGGCACACCAAAAGATTTTGAACGTGTGATCAACCCCATTCTAAAGGCTAACGGAATTGATACGGTGGGGTTGAGCGGCTATTTCTGCAATCCGTATACTATTGATTTTCCAAAACCTTACGGCAAAAACCCGCCATTGTTCACTAATACGGTAAGTGTAATTGATACCTGTGGGTGCAGCCGTTTTGCTACCATAAAGTCGGAAGCCCTGGCAAGTTCTGTTGATACATCGAGTATGAGTGCTATGAATTCTTTCCTGTTAAGCAATTATGGAGATACCGTTTCAACTGTATTGTGGGAGGGTTTGAGGAAATGCAAGTATATAACGGCCTGCGATCCCGGCTACGTGCCCAAATTTAATAGTGATGGATGTGATACCACTACATGGTTCCTCAGTGGTAGTACAGCATTTACCAATAAATGGGTAAAGTATAAGGACATATTTCCTGGAGGAGTTGTTCATATTCCGGACTCCGTATATAGCCATGTTACTTCCGGGCTTGTAGCAGATTCAATAGCTGCAAAGACATTTATTGTGAGTAGGGGAAAAATCTGCATAACAGATAGTTTTATAGTAAACTACCGATTGAAAACCAGAGCCTTTTCCGGAACAGGCGCCAAATTGATTATTCTTCGGGTGAATTTACTTCCTAGTAACGCTGCCTATTACGCATATATAGGGCAAAACCCGGTGAGTGGCACAGGAGGTTTATACAAAGGAGGAGAAGGAACCCCCGCTATTTATACTACAGCGGCATTGAACGACTATTTCAGTGATTTCAAAGATGTAACTTTAAAATTCGCTGACAGTACCCTCAAAATTTATATTAACGGAACTTATATTTTCCAACGGCCGGTCACAGAAACCGGCACCACAGGCATAAGCACTTCGATTCAATTTACCAGGGTAGATGGGTCTATTGACTATGTTAAAGTTAGAAAACTACCCGATAGTTCAAACCTGTATGATGAAACATTTGCCACTGCATGCAGCCTGTTTACAACACTAAATAAATCAGGATATACAAAAATAGCATTACCGGATTTTGTAACCTTGCCGGCTTTCCTTAACTGCGGATATACAAAGCCATGTATTACTTGCGGCAAGCTGGATTCACTCACTACAGAGTTCAGAGCAAAATTCCCGAGCTTTAATTCGACCCCATACTTAGGATCTTCATTAACAGAAGCCGAAACAAAACAAAACGGGTTGTGGGCCAGGTTCCTGAATTATCGAACTGGATTCTCTAAAACAACCAATGATTATCTTAATGCGTATAACAACTGCCACAGCGGTACACCCCCCGCTTATGCACTATGTTCATTTACCAAGGCGCTGAATGATCCTTCTGATATTTTTGAAGTGGATACCCTGCCATGCAGGAATGTGCAAATACAGGCTGAATTCCTGACACAGATGTTGTATCAAAAAATGAAGGATTCGGTGATAGCGAAATTTGACAGCTTGTACAAAGAGAAATGCTTCAGCGCAAAAAATCAGGAGCAATTCTATGCCACCTACCAGCCGAAGGAATACCATTACACCCTGTATTATTACGATCAGGCGGGTAACCTGGTTAAAACCATTCCGCCAGCGGGCGTAAAACCAACCTTTGATAGTACTTATCTGGCAACGGTTGCTTCGGCCAGGGCAGCCGGAACAGATGTAAGTACCAATAACAATGAATCACTTGCTACTCAGTACCGGTACAATACCCTTAACCAGGTTATATCTCAACAAACCCCGGATGCAGGAACCAGCAAATTCTGGTACGACCGGCTGGGAAGATTGGTAGTAAGCCAGAATGCCAAACAGGAGCAAAGTGATCAATATAGTTATACTTTGTATGATGCCCTTGGTAGGATAACCGAAGTGGGTCAAAGTACCAATACAACGGCTATGACCCAGGCCATCAGTCAGAATGCCACAAACCTTGCCAGTTGGATTGCAGATACAACAACGGATAGTAAAAAGCAGATAACACTCACGGTATATGATCTGCCCTATACTTCGGTAGCGGTGACCATTGATGGAAAATCCGGACTATACCAAAAGAACCTTCGTAACCGGGTGAGTTATACGATGTTCTTTGATGATGAAAGCCAGAAATCCTACCTGGAAGACAGTACCATTTCAGGTGGCAATTCAGCCACCTATTATTCGTATGACATACATGGAAATGTTGATACCCTCTTGCAGGATTACCGGACAAGTCTTGGGGCAGTTGTTTGTGATACCAATGCCGGAAACCGGTTTAAGAAAATGGTCTACTATTATGATCTCATCAGCGGAAAGGTGAACGATGTGGCCTATCAGCCCGGATACGCCGACCAATTCTATCACCGGTATTTTTATGATGCAGAGAACAGGATCACCTCCGTTAAAACCAGCAAGGACAAGATTTACTGGGAAGAGGATGCAACCTACAACTATTATCGTCATGGACCGCTTTCCAGAACAGTACTCGGACAGAACCAGGTGCAGGGGCTCGATTATGCCTATACCATACAAGGTTGGTTAAAGGGTGTGAACAGTACAAGCGTGGGGACGGCAGCATTTGACATAGGGCAGGATGGAAAAGTGGGAGCAGCAAATAACCTGGTAGCAAGAGATGCCTTTGGGTTCAGTCTTAACTACTTTACAGGTGACTACAAACCGATTGGTACAGGGGTGACACCGTTTATAACTGTGCCCATGGCGCTGCCCGCTGATCCCACTAGTGGAATCAGCACCGGAAATCAGTTGTTTAATGGAAATATTGGGGCAATGGCTGTCAATATAGAAAAACTGAGCCAGACATTGGTTTACGGCTACCGGTATGATCAATTGAACCGTATAGTACGGATGGATGCCTTCCGTGGATTTGAGAATTCGGATAACAGCTTTGACCCCACCAGGCTTAATATGTACCACGAAGCCGTAACCTACGACCCCAATGGAAACATCCGCAAGTACCTTCGTAACGGAACAGATGCAACTTCGGGTTCCCTGGATATGGATAGCCTTACTTATAAGTATTATGCCAATACCAACAAATTGAGGAGGGTAACAGATGCTGTTTCATCCGGTAATTATACAGATGATATTGATAACCAGTCAGATACTTCCAATTACTTATACGATGCCATTGGTAACCTGATCCGCGACAAGTCTGAGAATATCAATAGTATTGAGTGGACTGTTTACGGAAAGATAAAATCAATAATCAAATTAGGAGGTGCGATTATTAACTATACCTACGATGCTTCCGGGAACCGGATCAGCAAGGCGGTAACTGTTTCCGGTGTAACCACTACTACCTATTATGTACGGGATGCTTCGGGTAATGTAATGAGTATTTATAAGGCCAGTGATAGTGAGGTGAGTGAGGGAGACCTGACCCAGACAGAAATTCACTTATATGGAAGCAATCGTTTAGGTATTTTTAACGTTAATACGAATGTTCAGTGCCCGGCAGGAGATACGAACCTGGTTACTTTTGCCCGCGGATACAAGGTCTTTGAATTAAGCAATCACCTGGGAAATGTACTTGCCACTATTTCTGACAAAAAGATCGGTGTTGATCAGAATGTGGATAGCCTGATTGATTATTATGTTGCTGATGTTGTAACAGCAAATGATTACTATCCCTTCGGGATGGTAATGCCGGAACGGAAGTTCCAGACCGGGTCTGCCTCTTATCGATATTCTATTAATGGTCAAGAAAAGGAAATAGAATTAAATGAAAACATTACCACAGCGCTCTATTGGGAATATGATGCTAGGATTGGCAGAAGATGGAATGTAGATCCCAAAACAATTCCCGGTATTAGTAGTTTTTCTGTTTTTAACAATTGCCCTATTACCTTTATAGATCCATCTGGTGATACTACCTTTTTAAATACAATTGATGGTAGGTTCGTTGATCGAATTGATGATAATTTACCTAATCAAACGCACTATTTTACTCAGGATCAGTTGGGAGCAGTGAGAAAAAAAGGTTGGAACCAAGCAGCAATAAGAGGAGGAAGTCTCGATAGAAAAAAAGATATTTCCAATAATGTACTAGCAGAATATGCTCGGTCTATATCAACAGCATTCATTGGAAGTAATACCATATCTGACATGAAAGACATCGAGGTAGAAGGAAAAGATACACATGAAGTGGGTTTTGGGGGGTATATTTCAGCAAGTAGAGAAATTCGATTAAAATCATTCGGAACCAAATATTCGAGACGCACTTCCATAGGATGGACATATAACTTAGATCTTGCTCTTGACGAATATACAAGAGATAACCCATCAATTAAGTTCTTTTTGATTGGACACCTCCATCCTTGGCAAAGTACATTCTATAAAACACCAAAAAATCAGTCTAAAAATTGGGCGATTTTCTTCACAAAGGAGCCTACTTTTTATAGTTATAATTATGATGAACGTATGCCGGATTATAGACCCAGATTAATAAATCCTAATAATGCAAGGGTATTTAAAGGAGAGAATGGATCAAGATATACAGTAGCCTATAAAGGTCCGCACCCAGCATTAATTGTAACAAAATTTGGGTATATAACTTATGGTACAGGGAAGGATGTTTATTATGGAGGATTTGATTTCCAAAGTAGTTTTGATGACAAATCATTTCAAAGAGTTCAATACAATTCAAACTATTTCCATAAATACTAAACTAAATACAATGAAGGGGCTTTTTATTGGGTTAATGTTATTTGCTTCTTGCACAGCCAAGGACAATTTAACGCATGAGAATTCTATCAATTCAAATCTAGATTCCTTGAAAACATTTCTTGAAACGGAATCGAAAATCTTTGGATTTAGCGTTGATAAATCATTAATTTTCGAGGTTACAAAAATTAAATCTTTTGATACTTCATTGGTCCTACTTCTTGAGAGGGGGCCAGATAATAAAATAAGTGGAAAAATAATATACTACCCTCCGATATATTATTCCAGTATATATCAATGGGATACCGGCATTTTTATTTGCAAAACTATATTGTTCCCAGTTTCGCCTACCAAATGGAAGAACATTGATTCTGCTATCAATAACAAAAGTAAATATTTAATAATGAGGGATAAGAGCCAAGTAGAGAAAAGTACTCATCCAATTGTTTTAAGAGTGTTTAATGGTTCCAAAATGCTTGAAAACACAGATTATAGCGACGAATATTTTGAGGAAATTTATGAAATAATCAACACTGAATTATTAAAGCCCGCCTTTGAGTATAGCAGAAATACTGAAAATTTGATGCTCGGAAAAGAATAAGCATCTTTCTCCCTAGTGAGTATTCTTGTCCCATAAGTGCCATTCTCGCCGCTGTGGGTGTTCATAAATAAACGGCTTGCCGCCGCTTGGTCTCCAGACCAGCGGCATTTTATTACCAGGTTCATTTTGTATTTTTAAATAATGAAAGTTCTTTGATAATTCTATTCCTTCGGGATGGTAATGCCGGAACGAAAGTTTTCTGCTTCAAGTAGCTACCGGTATGGGTTTAATGGGAAAGAAAATGACAATGAAGTTAAAGGAGAAGGGCATCAGCAGGATTATGGGATGAGAATTTATGATACAAGATTGGGAAGGTTTTTGAGCGTTGACCCGTTAATGAAAGAATTTTCTTACTACACGCCTTATCAGTTTGCTTCTAATAGTCCATTACTCGCAATAGATATTGATGGACTTGAGAGTAGTAATGACCCGAATCCAACAAGTCAGACGACAGATCCAAATCAAGTAAAAAAGTATGATGCTAGTACCTGGTGGAGTCCTTTGACAAAAGTTTTTCCATCAACAGGGGTGGTCGAACATTCGCATGTAAATGATATTAATACCATATATTCTAAATCTGGGGGAGATGAAAAATTTAATTCAAATGGAGCAGGTTCAGTAATAAATTTTATGAACGAGAACTTGACACCAACTAAACCTGGTAGCATAATTTTAAACCCCAATAGTCCGCAGGCCACTACAGATTTGAGCTCAGCGTTTTATTCCAGTAAAGAAAAGGGCAGCGAAAAAGCCTGGATTAATCTAATGCTTGGTGGTATGATTAAAGGTACAGTCCCAGAGAATATAGTCTTTTCACCAAATGGTACTGTAAGTAGTTTCTTGATAAATAGCCCAGCATACGATAATCTTCTTGAGCAATGGTATGATCTGGGAAAGCCGAATGGAGATAACAGTATTTACGGATTTGACTATAATGAGCGATCTCAAGGGAGCGATATTATTATGAATTTTAGTTTTTTCTCTATGTCAAACTTTGTTGGTTCTTGTGCTGCAACTGTATTGGCTAACCCAGAGGAGAAAACAATAACCTTAACAATAACCAATGTTTCATCAGTACATTCTGGCGACTATATGAAGCATATGTGGTGGCATAATGATACTCCTCCATTCCTTCATCGTAACCCCGAAAATAGTTCTCCGCAACCATATACTAACTTTTCTCAAACATATCAGTTGATATTAAATTATGAAGATGTCATTAAGAGAGTTGAAAGTAATAAGCGATTTAGTTCTTATCTTGCTAATCCGAATTGAATGTTGTGATATCAAATTTGCCGAATGAAAAAAGCACTCCTTTTTCTTGTAGTAATTGAAACCGTATTCATGTCTTGCTATAAAAACGATTCTTGCAAAACAAATTATTTTGGCATATTTAAAATTGATACTTTTAATATTTCAAATAATTTTGTAAAAGAACTTATTAAGAAAAATCGATTGGATACAATAACATTGATATCAACCGAGAAAGGGAAATATTACTTTCAAGAAAAAATTCCATTACTAGAGGGTTGCTCTGGCAATTGGCATACTGAATCCAATAACATAGAAGGAGATTGTACAGGATATATTAGGCAACAAAATATGGACAGAGAATTTGCTAGAATGCCATTCGATATTTTGATAAGGATAAATAACGAAACTTATGTTTTGCCTTTCAGAAAAGTTACAAGTGCGAAACAGATATTGGATTCTAAATGATATTATTTTCTTTCTCACTGAGTCTCTTTTCAAGCTATGAACAAAAGTAATGAACCCAATGGGAAAGGGAATTTTGTTTTGTATTAATTGAGTTACGCATGAAAATGGCTTATCAACAAGGCTGACCGAAGCAAGAAAAGATAAAGATTTATCACAGCAGTAACTCACTGCTCTGGCTAAATTGCGATATACAAATATTAGCCGCTATGGATGGGGGTGAAGCAAATCCTGTCACCGTTATTCTCAACCAGGTAGCTATAGTTTTAGAAGTATCAGACGACTTTCTAATGAACGGACCTTGCAGGATATTAGAAAAAACCAATCTAATGGAAAGACAAATTAAATCCCTTTTTCTGATTTTTTCCTTTTTCTTTTTTTCCATTACCTCAGCCCAGTTTAAAGTGCTTTCCGAAAGTTCTACATTCGATGAACCGGAAGATGTGGTTTCCAGAATTATACAAATGAAAAATGGTAACACATTCTATGTTCATCTTACACAGAAAGAAGGTATTGACTTTCGCATTTACGACCCTTCGCATAGGCAAACAGTCGTATCCAGTGTTACGCCATCCTTTGGCAAATTAAAGACAGGATCTCTTCAAAATGCATTTGAGATAGCCAACTCCATAGCTGTATTCATCAGTGAATACCAAAACGGTACCCCCGTTTTATACCGGCTTGTATTCGACGGCACAACCGGTAAACTCCTTGAGGATAAAATGATCGCCACAGTAAAGAAATACACCGGCGTAGGTTTCGTGAACAGGAGCCTTGTGGATGCCTTCAATGTAAAAAAGGCGATAACCGGAGAAGCATATGCTGTTGAGGTCTATGATGTTTTTGAGGATAATAAAGATAAGCGGATCGAGATCATTTTGTACGACAAAGAACACAAGGAGAAAAAGAGGACATTCCTGGCCACAAATGACAATGACGACTATAAGTTCTTTGTGTACATGAACATGATAATGCTTGATGAAAACAGGGTGGATGTAATTTTGTACAACGGGAAGGAAAAATACTTTTATTACACCAAGAAGGGCCGGATGGTGGTGGCCACGGTCGACAGCCGGGAAACCAGTGTTAAGATTACCCCTGTTGATCTGCCCGCAAAGATCAAGTTCGCCAGTTGCATTGTACAGTACCTGCCTAAAACGAAAAAACTATACCTGCTGATTCGGGAGATGAATGAGAAAGACAGGGGCAATTACGACAATTACCTTGTAAGGATCAATACAGAAACGAATAAAATGGAAACCAAGCTGGTAATAGACTCTGATGAAGCCCTTAACAAAAAGTACAGAGAAAAATTTTCGCTGCGTGACGATTATGTGGCTATGTACAGAGATTTCGTTGTACATGAGGATGAAACCTACTCCATTATTTATGAAGAAAGGTACAGTGTATCGTCTCCGGCCACTGGCTTCGGAATTAATAAGCAGGGAACTGTAACATTTTATTCCGGTAAAATCATGGTGATGAATTACAACAACAAGGACGAGGTATTGTCCGGGTATATCGTACCAAAATCGTACAATGAGGACACATATAGCCAGTATAAAAGTCCGCTTTACATTGCTAGGGGAAATAGCCGTTATATGCTGATCAATGATACAGAGCGGAATAATGATTTCAAAAAGGATAAGTTGGTCACCATTACCGGGGTCAGTGAATGCGACGCTTTCATGTATAACCTGAGCGGGGATGAAATTGTGCCCAAAAGGGACTATTTCTTTGGCCCCAATACTGAATCGGGACACAATCTAGGAGCTTTCCGGACCTCCAGCTACAATTCTTCAAACGGTATGCTCGTTACTCTAAAGCTTAATAAAAAATCGCCCTCCAATAAAGCTGTAAGTGTGATATGGATGCAGGTGCAGTAATATTTCAGGAACTGGTGATGGAGAATTTATTGTATTGTTTTGGACTCAGGTAATTCGCCAACATTATTTAACTTTAAAACTATATCAACACTGTCATTTGAAATCGGGCCAATTACACCCTTACTTTCCATCTGCATGGGCTGATTTATGTAGTCATCTTTGTTGACTAGAAAATATTGTTCTATTTCATCCCCCCCCTTTTGTTTTACCTTAACCAGAATAAATTTTGAATTCCATTTAATGGTATTGCATATTCCTCGAAATATACCGGCGCTATTGTAATAAACATTAGCTGTTGATTTTTCGTTTTCAAAATAACCAAAACTAAAACCTTCTCCAATCTCCTGTATATCTCCAACCTCTACACATGAGCTAATCGTAAGAATAAAAACAAGTACAGGAAAGAATAATAATTTGTATAGTTTCATAGATTTATTATTTAATAATCAATTTTATTTAATTTTCCCATCTGATCCTCGTACTAACTTTTCTTTCTTATACCAGCCAGTGTTGATAGGTTCTGTCCAAACATATTTTTGATAAGTATTGGCATAGTAATTCTGTGTATTATCAGAGTTCCAATAGTATACTCTATCATGGTCACTAGCCAGTCTTAGAAAAAGAGAAGTTGCTGACTTGGAATCAGATACCACAAAAACTAATGATTTACCATCTCTTGAGACAAATACATCGCCTGAGAAAGTTCCAATAAATTGAGGCGCCATCGCAGCATTGTCTTTCCAAGGCAGAAATGTTCCACCATAAGCCGCAAAATTGGTATATGAATCGCCAGGTTTAAAATTGCCATCGTATTTTTGGTAGGCCAAAAATCTCAACCTGTTCACTTCGTCAACATCTTTCCTAACTTTTTGTGTTAATGGATGATTATCGAGGAAGACGCTATTTGATGGTCCATGAGCATTCTTGAATTCAAAATAAAGTGATGTAGTTTTCTTGTTAACTTCTCCCATAAATGTGACATTATTCCCTCGGATTTCATACAATTCACTCTCTCCATGATCTCTAAAGGGTAATGAGGAATTTTCTATAGAACTATATTCATCTGGAGTAATCTTTCCATTCAACCTTCTACTCGCATCCATGAAAGCAAATAAGTTTTCAGGGCTTACTGGCTCAGGACGAACTTTAAGGACTTGACCAATCTTAATATCATTAATATTCTTTATGCCATTAAGGGCGGCCAAATCTTTGACAGTGGTATGATATTTTTTTGCAAGTTTAGTTAAATTATCTCCTCTTTTCACCGTGTGCCCAACAGGATTGCTTGTATTTCCAAGCTCATCAGTAAAAATTAGTGGGTTATTACTGAAACATGCAAAGGGACTTTCCCAAGGTTTAACTATGGGGTCTATATTCCATCGACGGCCGATTCTACTATCATACTCCCAATATAAAGCAGTCGTGATATTTTCATTTAACCCGGTTTCTTTCTCTTGGCTATTAATGGAATACCGGTAAGATGTAGTACCAATCTGGAATTTCCTTTCTGGCATTACCATCCCGAAGGGATAGTAATGAAATTTCCTGCTTTGCTTATCCACAAAGACTTTCAAAGAGCTTTTCTACACTAAATATATGTAAAAATTGCTGAATTTGAGCATAAAATCAGACATTTTTTAACCTAAAAAAATTTCCTCATGAGAACGAAAAAGACCAGCAAAGAATTTCATTTTATTACCCTTTTTGAAAAATTTATTGCAGTAAGTAAGTCAGGCAAACGGCTACAGCCTAATGGTAAGCCCCTAAGCAGAGGTACAATTGAGAATTATGCATATTCTTTGGCCCTGCTGAAGGCGTTTAGTAGGGCAAAGTTATTTGAAATAAGGGTACGCCCAATTCGATACTTGCCTAAAAGAGAATTGGCGAGGGAGGGGAGATACTGGAAAAACTTTTACATCGCTTTTACAAACTACCTGTATAAAGATTGCGGACACTTTGATAATTATGTAGGGCAAACAATAAAAAACATACGGGTTGTTTTTAACTATTGTAACAAGGAGCTTTTACTTGGGATTGGGGATTTCCATAAAAAATTTTATGTGCGTAAGGAAGAAGTTCCCATAATTGCCTTATTGCCTGAAGAACTGAATTTTCTTATTTATGACAAGCTTTTTGAAAGTACCCTTTCGATGAAGATGCGAAAGGTTAAAGATTTTTTTGTTTTCGGATGTACGGTAGCCCTTCGGTTTTCTGATTTACTTCAATTGAAGCATTCTAATCTCAGGCGAGTGAACGATTCAATCTATTTGACTGTAAAATCTCAAAAGACAGGTGCGGATACCTCAATACGATTGCCTAATTATGCTGTGGAAATCACTAAGAGGTATAAATTGAAAAAGGGCATGTTGTTGCCAAGGTTTAATAAAACAAACCTTAATGTTTACGTAAAAAGACTTTGTGAAGCAGCGCGATTTACACAACCTGTGATGAAATCGAGAGAAAGAATGGGTAAAGCAATACCACTAAAGGGGGAATTAAATGGTGATCTACCAAATCATCGGTTTTGCGACCTTGTGACCACACATACAATGCGCAGGACCGCCATTACCACTATGCTATGTTTGGGAGTTCCGGAACAGATAGTAAGAAAAATAAGTGGGCATTCTCCAATGAGTAAGGATTTTTTCCGGTATGTTTTATTGGCGCAAAGTTATCAAGATCAGGAAACAATGGGAATGTTTGAACGATTGAGAGAAAAGAAATTGGCAGGGTAGTTATATCAGAGTATCAGTAGTGCTATATCTACAGCTTTTAAGTAAAAGCATGGTTTACTTTCAAAAACACGGTAAAAAGGTCTCACAAAGAATCACTTCGACAAATCCATCTGCCAAACCAAAATAACATTGCGATTCATTTCTATAACACTTAGAAGGAATCGCTATATTTTTTGCCAAAGGCTGGAAGTCCAGGTTTGTCATAGTCTTTGTAGCTCACTGGTTCTTTGCTCGTGTAACTCCTGTGTCTGAAAAGGGAACTGATACCCTGCCGCAATGTTTCCAAGCTAAATTAAACTTGCGCCTTTTCATCCACCCGTTCCCCATAATTTGGCGAGCCGCGCTCCCCACTGCGACTGCGGGAGATCTGTGTATCTCTAGTGGCTCATCCTTCGCCCAGAGCTACTACACCCTCCCTTGCATAGGTTCAGGCACTGCTGATCACAAAACTCGGTCCAGTGCCTTCCTATGGTGCTATCCCACCATTACATTCCCTGGTATAGCCTCTGGTGGGGGCTCGCAGCCACTTCCATACTTCCAGTGGCTTTTGTCGGCTCGCGCGAGCCGGCTTGGCGTCATTCCGGGCAAGTGTGCCGGAAGGCTAGGCTTCTTTTGGCCGCAGGCGCTTTTACCATCACTTATTTTAGATTAGTTTCTTAAGTTCTAAAATGGTAATTGCTGTTCAATATAAATTGCGGCTCGATGTTTCTCTGAAACCTGTATTATTTTCAACATGCGCATTTGATCTCTCGAAAATGGGTTATTAGTGGATCCAAATAAATCAAAAATAATATTTATGCAATACCTCGCCTCAAGAGATTTTTTTATTTTTTTTGCATGTTCATTAGGTTTTCCGGAGATCATCAAAGAGGGTGCAATGTGTTTCGTTTTTGTTGACGACTGTTCCTGTTTCATAATTGGAAGCATCAATTCATTTACAATTCCAATGAAATTAAACATCAACTCAGGGAAGGGTTGAAAATTCTTTACCTCACAGAAACTAACAAGCTCTGAATTTGGCACGTAGGATAAACTTCTTTTAGCAGCATAATGGGTGTTGTCCTTTTTTATCGAGCCGTAATTTATTATAGAAATATCAGGAGTAGAATAAATATCATTTTGGTGAGATGATTGAATAGCCAAATTATGATAAATACCAAATTGTTCCAACTCACCTTTTTTACTTTTTTTGGTTACTTTAAAGTTTGAGAAATTTTCTTGGTTACCCTGGGGACTCAATTTATATCGATAACCTCCTGCTTGTAAATTTTCAATTTCTACTTCATAGCCTCTAACCGAATAAAATTTCACAATGTTATTAAAGCAACACATTTCAAAATAATCACTTAGCCTTTTGGCATGATTCGAAACGTTCGCTTTATGGACATTCATAAATTGAATTATTTCTCCTTCCAAGTCCTTTATATTTCTGAATGGAGAAATTCGTTTGCGCCTTTTAATCGTTGAATTATCTATGTCTGCGTCTTGTATCAAAACTACTCTTGAAATTGATTATTTTTTTTAAAAAATCTTTTGTTTCGTTATATTCAAATAAATAATCTGTTATGCCAAATCTGGCTTTTAGCTTTTTATAGTTAATAAGAAGGCCCAGCAGCTTGTTTTTTTCTTCATTATCAAATTCATAATTTCCAATTGAAATCGAATTAGCTTTTGCATTACGTTGTATTGTTCCGTGAAATTTAACAGCAGCATCAAGATTTGTTATCACCCTTTTGTGAAAAATTGAAAGGGCTAACAGCACTTCTATTGTATTAGAGTCTTTTTTCAGTTTTCTGTAAAAACTATAGTTATCTATTAGAAAATTTGCTTCTCTTAAGCGGCTTTCAAATTCATTGAAAAGCTGGTTAGCAAGATCACGAGGTAGCTTTCTGGAAATAACACCTATTATACGTAGTTTGGGTTCTGCCATTCTGAATTGATCTAAAGAGTTAATAAAATTTATGTACCAGTTCAGTTTATAAAATTATACAGCCCGGATTGTAAATAATCTTCTTTTTTATGTGAAAACATACCATAAAACGCTAATTTACAGCTAATAGGAAAAATATTTGGGGAAAGCTAAAGTGTTTAGTTTTTTTATACTCCCATATAATAACCATGCATACTTATAGTAAGGAGGATTTAGAGGTCACACCAGCTTTCGTTGAGAAGTTTGCCAGGAGATATATTGCTCAGAGAACTGAAAAAATTTCAGATATAGCTTCGTTAGGAACCTCTGTCTTAGTTAATAAAACAGGCTTCGATACGAAAATTCTGGAAAAGATTATCAATACCCATTTGATTGCAATCGATAAAAGGAGAAATAAAGGTAAAACACCCGAAGTTATTAATGATATTTATCGAAGTGATCTAGGAGAGCTACTTATGACATATTATTTTGAGGAAAAACTTACTATAGACCAGTTTACTATACCTATTAAGAATATCTCGTATCGGGAGTTGGCAGACCAACCAGGAAGGGGATTGGATGCATTTGGCTATAATGAGAATAACGATAAAATAAACCTGCTGTTTGGGGAAGCTAAAGTTTCTGCGGAAAAAAAAAGCCCTCCACAAGTAGTTGATGTATCAGGAGATTCAATATATAAGACACATTTAAAGTATCATACCGATAAAAGTAAAGTACTTGCCCGCCTGGCAGACATTTATAAGCGCCTTGGCAATAAAGACGCAACCATTATAGGTGCTGCAATTTTAGCTATTGAGTATGATCTTGATGATAAAATAACCTTGACATACGGTTGTGTTTTAATTAGGGATTCTACATGTGTAAATCACGAAAAAGATTATGGGAAAATGAAATCAGACGAAAAAAAATTTGTCCCTCATTCTATTCATTTTTCTATTTTATCATTCGATAAAACAATAGACGAAACTGTTCAATTGTTTTATGCAAAAGTACAGGAGCTAATTGCTGCATAATAGATGCCGAATTTTTTAGAAATATTATTAAACGAAAAAGCTATAATCGAAATTCTTCGTGAATCGGAGGAAAAATATTACTTAACTCAACTTTCAAATAAGCCACTTGATTCTTCTCATATATCTGAGAGAGTAAGACTATGCCATCTGATTATTGCAAATATCTTTCAGGATGAAAATAATCAACAATACAACACTGCTCTAGTGGAAAAAGCCTATACTCTGTTAAAGACCATCAATATAAATAATCTGGTTCACGCAAATATCGTGAATGATGTAATAGGTATTGAGAATATTCATATTGACAATTTGTACTTTTTTTACCTTTCTTCATTGGCATTGAAATCTGACAAACTAATAAATATCAGGATTGATCTAAAAGATTTCAATCCAGGCAACAAGTATGTTGATAATGAAGATTGGGGAACAAGGGTCATTAATCAAGTATTGGAAGCATTTATTCTATTAGTAAGAAAAGATAATGGCTTTGATGATATTAGGAGGGCTTTGATGATCATTGATAACCTGCAAAGAGATCAGGCTGATTTTGAAGAAAAGTATTTGAATATAATTGACGCAAATGCTGAAGTCGTTACTGCGTATAGATTATTAGCTCTATACCATATTTCTAAAACAATAAGTGAAACTGCTAAGTATTTAATAGAAGGATATTCATATAAAGAGAAACTTGATAGCATAATAAGGCAGCATATTGATACTGCCACTAAGTTGTTAGAAAATCAGCCTAGAATTCAAAGTTTAGCATATATTTTTGAAATAAATTTAAAAAGCATTTATACAAATTCAATATGGTTTAGAACGAGCTTCAATGATAAAGTAAAAAAACTCTGCGAACTAAAAAGTCGAAATGGGTTTATTGAACTTTTGCCTTCACAAAGAACTGCGCTAAATAGAAATTTATTGGATGTGGCTTCAAATGTAACAGTGGTTCAAATGCCTACCAGCGCGGGCAAGACATTATTGGCAGAATTTAATATTCTTGTAACCAAGGCCCTTAGACAGGATTCAAAAATTATTTATATAGTCCCTTCAAGGGCATTGGTCAATCAAATTTACTTCGATATTCGGTCTGATTTGGAGCCACTTCAGCTAAATATCGAAAAAACATCTTCAGCAATTGAATTAGATCCGACAGAGAATCAGTTTCTGCAAAGTAATATAGATGTACTTGTAACAACCCCTGAAAAATTAGATTTACTAATAAAGCGCAATCATCCTTCTGTAAATGATGTCTCTTTATTTATTATTGATGAAGCACATACCATTCAGAATGGACAAAGGGGGGCAAAGCTAGAACTTTTATTAACCATGATTAAGAGGGAAAGAGCATCGGCTAAATTTATGCTCTTGTCTCCCTTTATAGGAAAAACTGCTGAAGTCGTTAAAAACTGGTTGGGTGGTGGCAATGTGATTAAAATTGATTGGCGTCCTTCCGATAAAATCATTTTTGGGATTGACAGGGGATCTTCGAAAAAACGAGAAATTTTTAAGCTATACTTATTGAAAACAGCATTTAATCCTCTAATTTCTGAGGAAACTTTTACAGTTTTTAATGAGATTGAATTAAATAGCTCAGGCAAAAAAAATAGAATTTTGGAATTCTCAGCTAAACAATTCTACGCTGAGGGAAAGACAATGTTAATTCTTTGCGTTGGAAAAAAAACAGCCGATACTAGAGCTGAATTTATATATGATAATATAGCGAACGCTCCATATGATGAAGAAATCGAATTAGTACGCAAATTTATAATTGATGAGGTGGGTAGAGAAACATTATTGACAAAAGTCCTTTCTAAAAGAATAGCAGTTCATCATGCAGGACTCTCTGATGACACAAAACTCTTGATTGAGCATTTGATAAGAACAAAAAAAATTAGTTATATATGCTCTACAACAACAATTGCTGAAGGGGTTAACTTTCCTGTATCCACGGTTTTTTTTGACTCGTTGAAAAAGGGCGATGCCGACTTAAATAGCAAGGATTTTTGGAATATCGCAGGAAGAGCCGGAAGGACTTTGGTTGACAATTTCGGAAAAATAATTCTTCCATTCCATAGTAATGATGCTAAGGAAAATGCAAAATCCTTAATAAATGAAAGTACTGAAGAAATTGTCAGCGTACTTTCCGAGTTATTTATTAATGCTGACGTTATTTCTGCTAGACTAGAAAGGGTAAATAGCAGTTTGCTCACTTTAATAAATTCGTATTATAATTCTGTCGGGCCCCTTGTGCAGTATTTTGTTCATTTAATATCAATGGGGGAAGACAAAAACTACTCAAGCCATATTGAAGACTTATTTAAGGATAGTTTGGAATATTACTCATTAAGTTCGGCTGAAGAGAGAAGTAAATTTATAAAGGTTTGTAAAGACATATTTCTTAAACTCCAGGAGAAATATAGCAATCAAAAAGGACTTTTGGCTTTTTCAGATAAAACAGGTTTCAGCATTCCATCAGTATTGGAAGTTATGCGGCAAAAATCATCAAATGAAGTAGTCGCAGATATAAATGGCTGGACTCCTGAGAAAATGTTTGATGAATCAAATATTGAAAACCTCACTGAAAAGATAAAGGTGATTGCCGATCTTAAAGAAACTCAGATTGGCACTGAATCAGAAGCTGCAAAATTTAACCCAGAGCTTATTGCTCAGATACTGATTTCTTGGGTAAAAGGAGAAAAGTTATTTGACATATCCAGTAAGCATCCTTATTTCGAGTCCATGAATGATACAAATGATAGAATTAACGAGTTTATTAGGAAAATAAACGATGTTCGCTTTAAAGCCTCTTGGGGATTGAGTGCATTAGAGGGAATAGTTAAAGGGAAAGATGATAATATTGAAATTAAGGACTCTTATATTCCTTCATTAATCTATTACGGCGTAGATAATGAACAATCGCTAGTGCTTAGAATGATTGGGGTTCCGAGATCTTTATCCTTTAGTATGTCAAAATTAATAGATAAGCCGATTAGCGATTACTCCTTTCCAGTGCTTAGAAAAATGGTAAAAGATTTGTCAACTGCTGATTGGAACACGGTAATACCAAAAAATTCAAATTTGTCTGGCACTGAATGGAAACTAATATCTCAGATATTAGTTTCATAATCTACAAACTCGCTTATATGTTAAAGTGTAAAATTGATTAAAGAGATACTGACGTAGTTTTTTCGCCAGCTCTTGGCAAATCTATCACCCCTTCTCCATGCGTCAGAAAAGGTCTTCACTCCACTTCATTTCGCTTGCCATCCGGTTTCAACAACAAAATCTCCACTTCAGAGTAAATACCCAGGGTATTCAGTAGTATTTTCTTGCTGAAAACCTTGGCTTCCTACCACGCTTCCATCATGGGTTGCCTATGCTGGCCGAAATCTCATTTCCCGCCGCCTTTTCATTAAAACAAATTTTTTATGCAATAAAGTACACGGTTACAGGACGATTTACCGTTCTGATGGGTAAAGAGGCGGAAAGCTGCCGACCCAAGAGGTCGGCAGCTTGGTTGTGAATGTTTCTAAGTATTGTTTTATGGAAGTATCAACCCTCTTTTGAGCCTTTTTCGCCAACAAACCAATGCTCTTTGTTTTTGAATAACACATTGAATGTTGTAAGGGAACCGTAGCATCGGGTGATGTACTGTTGAACATTTACTTTTTCTTCATCACTTAGATTCTTGCTGCTATTAATATTTTGCTCAAGCACTCTGAGTCGATCTCTCAGCATTACTATTTTATGAAAAAAATCTTCTACCGGAATTTCCTTTGGTTTTAAGGTCTTATCTGCAGGTTGCAACAGGAGTGTTCCCCCGATCCAGCGTTCTCCCAGAGGAACTACCTCGCTTGAGCCGCCCCACAATCGAAGAATCTTCAAAAGCGATTTTTCTACCTGGCTATGCGTTTCAATTTCCTCCGTTACATTCTCTGGAATGATCTCTTCCAGATTGGTGTCTGTTTTATCAATTTCTTTTACGCCATGGTTGATGAAAGAGATAAGGTAAGTGGCGTACCGAACTCCGACTACCACTCCAGGGCCTAGCTGTGTGTGCTGGAGCCTTGTGCCGATTCCTAAGACTAAATTTTCGTCCATAGTAATGTCCTTTTCAAAACAAATATAGCCAAGAGTGCCCTATGCTTTTTCAATTAGGGCAAGTATCCTTTTTTGTGTTTTGGCTAAGGGTATCCTGCTATTGCATTCCCATTGCCAGATGATTGAGGCTTGGGTGTTTAACAACTTGGCAAACTTCTGTTGTGTCAACCCATGCCGGTACCGGTAATCCTTTATCTTCCCGGCAATAGTATCTAGCTCAGTTTGACAGGGGTTGTATCCCAAAAAGGCAATAATAACGGGGTAATGGGATACATGAGGCTCAAACTCTCCCAATTCCCAACTTCTAAGGGTCTCCCTACTTATATTAAGTAGGGCGCAAAGGTCTTTGATTAACATGTTCCTTGATAATCGAGCGGCTTTAAGGTGATTACCAACGGTTTGTAACTCCTTGGGGAAGGGTCGTTTGTCGGGTAGGGGTATGGTAACATCAAGCTTGGAATAAGGCACCGCATGATGTGTGTTGCAGGCGGGTGCCGATGCCTAAAGTAAGTTGTTGCGATTCCATAGATGCTTGCTTGATTTATGCGTGTTCCGCGTTCGGGTATTTCTTTTTGAGCCGTTTTCGTATGCTGTTAAGAATGGGCGGTATCAGCAGCGGCACGTATACCGCTACAGCCACCGTCCACAGGTAGGCAACCAGCAGCATGGTTAAAAAAATGACCGGCACCAATAAAGAACGGAGTTTTGCCATTTTGAGAATGCCCTCGTCGATCGGAGGCTCGGCCAGTTTTTTGGCCGGGTTGCCGATATGCCGCCAGAGCAGGTAAATGAAGAAACCGGCGATGGCAAAATTGAGTACGTAAAAGGTCATGGGTACTTTCAGTTCTTTGCGGTACAATTCAGGTCCGGCGTATTCGCTGTAGAAACCGGTACTGAACGGCATGAGCACAATAAAGAAAAGAAAGAAGAGGTTCAGCCGCAGCAATCCCTTATCGTAATTCGTCACATAGCCGAACATGCGGTGGTGAATGGTCCAGTATAACCCGATGAATAAAAAGCTCACGATGAAGCCGACGAACTTGGGAACCAGGTGCCCGAGTGCGTTAATAAGCGCCCTGTCCGAAACATTATCGTGGAGCTCCGGAATTTTTATTTCGATGATCAGCAATGTTATGGCGATGGCAAAAACCGCGTCGCTGAAAAGGATCATCCGCTCCAGTTGAAATTCTTTCTTCAGTTCATTGTGCAGCGTATTCATTACTTAACTTTTTTGAAATCGTATGAACCGAATTCGATGAAGTCGGCCACCTCCACGCCGATCGATTGTACCTTATTGCCCGCTACGGTAAAGCTCAGTTTCTTTCGTCCGTAGATGGGGTCGCTGTAGGTGCAGTAGAAATGGTTTCCGCCCAGCGCCTCGAGGGTGCCGTAACGACCGTGGTGATGCTGGAACCGCATGATGAGTTTGTTGTTCTCCACCGTCATCGTCATCGAACCATATACATCGTGTTTGTATTCGCCGGCGTAAGCGCTGAGGGGAAGAGCTGACTGCGGGTGCAGGTCGATGCTGTCGCGGATCTTTTTATATGCTTTGGCTTCTTCCTGTTCATTCGCCCGGTGCCGTTGCAGGTAGAGGCGGCTGTAATTGCGGTAAGGAAGCCCGAGGTAGGCGTCTTCGATCTCGTTGCGCAAGGCTTCGTAAAAATTATTCGCGTCGGTATTGGTGAGTACGATGATACCGAGTTTGTCTTCAGGCACCAGGCATACGCTGGTAACAAAACCATTTACGCCGCCGGTATGCGCCACGATCTTCCGGCCCGCGTATTCTTCCAGGAACCAGCCCAGGCCATACAACGCGAAATGCGCTTTGTTGAACGGGTGCCCGCCATTGCCCAGTATCGAATGCGGTGTTCTTGTTTGTGCGATCGCCGCGGCGGGGATTACCTGTTTGCCATCCCATTTACCATTGGCCAGCAGGGCTGTCACCCATTTGCTCATATCGTTCGCGGAGGAAGCAATGCTGCCGGCGGGAGCCATATTGTCGATATTGCCGTACGGTATTTTTTGCAGCTCACCCATCACCACGGTGTGGGCGGCGGCCTTGTTGGTCGCCTGGTTGATGCCGGCGCTCAGGGCGAGGGTTCTGTCCATGCCCAGCGGGCGGAATATTTTTTCGGTGAGGTACTGATCCCAGCTGCTGCCGCTTGCTTTCTGTATCACAGCTCCGGCAACGGCAAAGGCTGAGTTGGTATAACCCCATTTGCTGCGGAAACCATATTTCGGTTTCAGTTTGCCCATCTTCTCCATCACTTCTTTTGCCGTGAGGTCCGAATCGAAATACATAAAATCGCCCTGGAAGGTTTCAAAGCCCAGGCGATGACAAAGCAGGTCGCGAAGCATGGCTTCTTTGCCTACCCAGGGGTCGTACATGGTGAAGGCGGGAAGCCATTTCTGCACTTTATCATCGAGCGTTAGTTTTTTATCGGCCTCCAGCATGGCCATGGCGGTGGCGGTAAAGGCTTTTGTATTGCTGCCGATCATGAAAAGCGTGTTCTCATCTACCGGATCGCTGCCATTCATTTCCTTAACACCGTATCCTTTCATCAGCGCTATCTTCCCGTTCTTCACCACGCAAACCGCCACGCCGGGAATCTTCCATTCCTGGAGAGCACGGTTTACATAGATGTCGAGGCTGTCTTTAATAAAGGAAGGAAGGCTGTCGGTTTGCGCCGCGGCAGCAAGCGAAAGGGCCGTGAAGGCGCATAGTAAGAGTTTTTTCATTCCGGGAGTTTGAAAATGAAAGTACTCTTCTTTTTTTAATTTTTTATATCCCCGGGCTTGTGTGCGGGTTCTGTGCGCAGCAGATCCAGCTTGAAACGGTACGAAGCGTTCAGTATGTATTTGGTGAACGTGACTTCGTCGGCCGTGCTTGCGAATTCGTAGGTGGGGCGGTAGCGAA
>WBZX01000692.1_pt1 | contig 29166 bp, 24 predicted proteins | sample 5204211 | NCBI WGS metagenome assembly WBZX01 (sample SAMN12344362, study PRJNA552823) | activated sludge metagenome | biome: Activated sludge suspended growth; feature: Nitrification reactor; material: Wastewater; isolation source: activated sludge from nitrification reactor of wastewater... | reverse complement strand
GGGAGCCCGAGCTCGCCCGCGCCGATCTCGTGACCGCGCTGGTCTGCGGCGACATCGATCGCGTGCGGTCGCGGCTCGCGAAGCAGCCCACACTCGCGCATGCCATGGTCGGCCCCGGCGAGGGGCGGCCGCTGCTGTGCTGGGTGACGTTCTCCCGGCTGCATCGGCGCTCGCCGGCGATCGCCGCGGGCCTGCTCGAGCTGGCAGAGCTGCTGCTCGATCACGGCGCCGACGTCGACGCCGGCTTCCGCGGCGACGACACCTGGGACTCTACGCTGCGTCCGTTGTTCGGCGCGTGCGGTGCGGCCAACTTCCCCGCGCTGGCGGAGCTGCTGCTCGATCGCGGCGCGACCATCGAGGACGGCGAGTCGCTCTACCATGCGCTCGAGCACGGCGACACGCGCTGCCTCGAGCTGTTGCTCGACCGCGGCGCCAACGCGGCGGCGACCAACATCCTCGCCCACGCGTTCGACGTGCCGGGCCTGCGGCGCATCGAGCTGCTGCTCGCCCACGGTGCAGACGCGAACGCTCGCATGCACGACGGCACGCCGATGCTGCACCGCGCGATCGGCATGGAGCGCGGGCTCGACGTGATCGAGGCCTTGCTCGCCGCCGGTGCCGATCCCGACGCGCGCGATCGAGCTGGACGCACCAGCGTCGAGGTCGCGCGCGTCCGCGGCGCGCGGGCGATCGCGGCGCGGCTGCAAGCGGCCGGGGGTAGCGCGCGTCCGAGCGCGCTCGCGGACTTCGTCGACGCCTGCGGCGCCGGCGAGCTCGCGCGGGCGCGGTCGCTGGCGGAGGCGGCGGGGCTGCTGGCCCAGCCGAGCTTCGAGGCCGTGCACGTGTTCCTCGAACTCGTGGGTCGGTCCGATCCCGCCCTCGCGCTGGCGATGATCGATGCCGGCTTCCCGATCGACGTCACCAACCACCTCGGCCAGAGCGCGTTGCACTGGGCCGCGTGGCGCGGACGCAAGACGATGGTGCAGCGGCTGCTCGACGAGGGCGCGCTGCTCGAGCGCCGCGAGCAGCAGTTCAACGGCACGCCGCTCGCGTGGGCGGCCCACGGCAATCTCATGGCGCCGCGTGACGGCGGCGATCACCTGGCGGTGGTCCGCATTCTGCTCGGCGCCGGCGCGGACCCGTCCGTGCGCAACAAGTCGGGCGAGCCGATGCTCGATGAGACCGACGAGAGCGAGGTCGCGGCGGCGCTTCGCTCGGCCGGCGCGTCGTAGCGGCCATCCGCTCGACCGAGGTGGCACGAAATCCGCGCCCCCGCCGGTCACACCCGGCGGGGGCGCCCTCCGTGGTTGCGCATGAAGCCGCTGCTGGTCACTTCATTGGTGCTCTGTTCGACCCTCGCGCTCGCAGGCACCGGCCACGCCGCCCCCGTGCAGGCCGGCTCGACCCCGGTGCAGGCTGGGGCATCGCGGCCAGTCCCACAGATCGACATGCGCTTGATCGTCGACCGCGTGATGCAGCAGCACACCAACGGCGCCAACAGCTACGTCGGTGTATCGATCGTCGTCATCAAGGACGGCAAGCGCCATCAGTTCCACTACGGCGAGGCCGTCGACGGCAAGGGTGTCAAGCCCAACGGCGACACCTACTACGCGATCGGCTCGGTGACCAAGACCTTCACGGGCACGTTGCTCGCAGCGTTCGACATCAAGAAGTTCGTCGACATGGACGACCTGCTCGCCGACCACCTCGGCAGCAGCATCCACCTGCATGACGGTCGCGAGCACATCACCTTGCGCCACCTCGGCCTGCACCGCTCGGGGCTGCCGAAGAACCCGCCCGGCGGTGCCAACGGCTACGAGACCGGCGACTACGAGGGCGACATGGCGGCGCTACGCGAGTCGGTGCGGGACTGCAGCGAGAGCAGCTGCCAGGAGCCCATCGACGACGACGAGGCGTCGATCTACTCGAACTGGGGCTTCGCGCTGCTGGCCGACATCCTCGCGGATGCCAAGGGGCTGCGCATCGCAGGTGCCTTCGACACCTATCTCTGGAACCCGATCGGGATGAACGACACCGGCTACAAGTACTCGCTGCGCGACCCCACGTGCCTCGCAGCGGGCACGACGTGCAACTACGACGATTACGGCAACTGCACCTACGTCGCCGCGTGCAACGACACGTTCCATCGCCGCGCCGCCGTCGGATACAAGCTCGCCAACGGCGCGCCGGTGCGCGGCGGCAGCGAGCAAGGCACGGGCTCGAACGACTACATCAAGAGCGGCTCCGGTACCGCCTGGTCGACACCCAACGACATGAGCAAGTGGCTGGCCTTCCACATGGACGCCGACGGCGATCAGGCCGCCGGCACCCGGGCCATTGCCGCCGCCGCCCGCCGTGCACGCACGGACGACGGCACCGCCTTTCTCGGCAAGTACCAGACCACCGACGAAGGCCATCGCTACCTGCGCAAGGTCGGCAGCATCACGAATCAGTTCGTGACCTTCTTCGGCTTCACCGACGACCGCAAGGTCGGCGTGGTCGTGTTCTCGAACCTGGGCTCGTTCAACGTGACCGGCGTTGGCGAGGACATCATCGATGCGCTGAAGTGACGCGACCCGGGCGAGCGCCGGGCGAGCGCACCACGCTCACTGGGCCACGAAGTACTCGGCGACGACCACGTCGTCCTGCCGACCGATCATCAAGAACTCGCCGTCGCGGCCGCTTTCGATGCGGGGGTACCGGAGGTCGATCGCCACGGGTGCCGACCACTCGCCAGCGTCGCCGCAGGCGTAGTACCAGCCGCTGTAGTTCGCGTTGCCTTCGTCGCGGGCCCACACCACTCGGGCCCGCGCGGCCGCGAACGCTTGCAGGCTGGAGATCGAGGAAAACACGGGCTGGGTCGGATCCATCTCGGTGGTCGCGCGGAACACGTCGCCGTCGGCGTGGCGCACGTAGGTTCGCTCTGCGTCGCCGTGATACTGGCTCCACGCAACGGTGAAGCCGTCGTCGTCCAGCGCGTGCGTGAACGGAGCGACATAGTCCGCGCCGGTCTGGCCCACGTTCACGACTTGCTTGGGCGCCCAGCCGGAGGCGACGTCGTAGCTGGCGGACCGAACGCTCGTCGGGTGCGCGTTCCAGGTGATCACGGCGCGACCCAGGCGGTCGGTCGCGACGTGTGTGCGATCGAGATCGATGCCCGAGTCGAGCGACGTGCCCGGCTGCCAGTTCGCGCCGTCGTACGCGAAGGCCATGACCTGGCCGTTGTTCACGCCGAAGCCACCGCTGGCCATCACCGCGACGAACCGGTTGTCACCGAGCGAGACCACGCTGGCCGGGTAGGCGGACGGCAGCGCCATGTCGTCGACCGGCTGTGTCGTCCACTCGCCGGTGGTGCGCGCGTGGTGGCGCAGCTCCAGATCGTCTGGCGCGACGTCCATGAAGAACGCCGCGTCGCCGCTGGCGCGGTCCTGTGCCCAGCTGACGCTGAGCCCCAAGGTCTCGATCGGTCCGATTTCCTGGGGCTCCGACCACGTGTCGCTGGCGACGTCGTAGAACCAGATCATCGTCGAGTGCAGGCCGAGGTCGTACTCGTTCTCGGCCACCACCACCGCGTTGCCGGCGTCGTCGACCGAGATCTCCGTGGACCTCGCGCTGACGAGCGTGCCGGGCAAGGTGCTCACGCTCCAGTTGGTCGCGGACGCGTCGTAGCGATGCACGCGGATCTCGGCTGGGCTGGCGACGTCGCCGGTCACGACGAGGGCGTCGCCGTCGGCATCGACCGCGGCGTTCGGCTTGGCCAGGTACCCCACCTCGCCAGCGACCTCGAGCTCGACGGTGTCGGACCAGGCCGAGGTGAGCTCGTCGTAGACGGCGACGCGCAGCCCTCGATCTCGTCCGCTACTGTAGTACCAGAGCGCGAGCCGGGTCGGCCCGCCGAGGTGATTGCGAACCGGCAGCGGATCGTAGCCGGCGTCCTCGAGCACGCGCGGACCGGTACCGACGAAGCCACACCACGGTGCAGGCGGTTCGCTGGGACCTGTGGTCGAGCCGTCGCCACTCGATGCATCGTCGGTGGTCGAGCTGGGCGCGCCGCTGCTGTCGCCGGTCATGCTGTCGCTCGTCGTCGATGCCGGCGGGTTGTTGCCCGTCGAGGATGACCCCATGTCGCCCTGCGTGGTGCTGCCCCCATCGCCGTCGCCCCCACCGCCGTGGCACGCCACGAGCATGCACAGGGTGAGGTGGGTGGTGCGGCGAGGGGAGAGCAGTCGCAAGGTCTTCGTCATTCGGTCTGCTCCCGCGAGCGCGCGAGGTACTCCCCCGGTCGACTCGTGGGGCCGCGCGATGATCACGAAATCCTCTGGGCCCTCGCGGCGCGGTGTTGAAGTGCCTCGTGCTCACGCCTGGCAATACCGATAGGCACCGCCGGCGCCGAGCCCGTGGCTGTGAGCCGCAGCGCACGGCGAACCGCGGTCGTGCAGCGGCATCTACAGCCCAGCGGCCGCATGGGCCGCGGGAGCCCCGATGACACCCACGCGCCACCTCCTCCTTCCTCTACTCGTCGTTCTCGGTTGCGACGCCGCCACGGACACCGCCAGCGGCGGTGGCGAGCACCGCAGCGTTCACGATGGCATCGCCCTCTCGAGCGAGATCGAAGATGGCGAGGTGCACACCCTGCTTCGGCGTGACGGCCAAGCCATCGGGAGCGCGCATGCTGGTCCGGACGGCACGTGGTTGTCGATCGACAACTGCGGCTGAACCCCCGCGAGCTACCGCGGCAGCATGGTGAACGGCGCGAGATCGATCGTGCGCGTCGGTTCGTCGGCGTTCTTGCAGCCGCGGCACACCGTCAGCGGCAGCTCGAGCGTGCGCAGGCGGGCGAACGCGGCGTCGTCCTCGGCCGTGTTGGCGCCCAGCGCCTCGAGGCCCAGGGCCCCGTAGATCCGCCCCTCGGGGTTCATGCCACGCAGCGCGTCGCGCAGCAGATCGGCGCGTCCGGCCACGACGAGTTCGTGCGCCGCGAGACGCCCCGCCGGCGGCGAGCCGCCGGCGCCACAGGCTCGACCGAGCACGACGTCTGCGCGCGGATCGCTGAGCTGGTCGTAGGACGCTCGCAGCTCGGCCGGTACATCGACCGCGGGGCGGGGCCCGAGCGCCGCGGCGAGCGCAGCGGTGGCCACGCGCGCACGCGCGGTGTCGTGTTGGGTGAGACTCGCGACGGCGTCGACCCGCACGAAGCCCCGACGCGAGAGCGTCGCGGCGTCGATGGTCGCCATCACCGGCGCGAGCTCCGGCCAGCTGTCGCTCGTGCGACAGGTCGCGCGCACGTCGAAGGCCTCGTCGCCGTGGGCCAGCGCGTCGAAGCTGCAGAAGCTGTAGTGGCCGCGGCCCATGCAGTGCTCGCGCCGCAGCGCGAAACCCAGCTCGAATGTCGAGCAGGTCGCACCGCCCTGCGAGAAGGTCGCGCGCGCGGTCTCGATCGACGTCATCGGCAACGTCGCGACGACGCGCTCGAACAGCGCGATGTCCTTCGCGAGCTCGTCGGCGTCGATCGAGGGCGGCAGTGCGAGCGCGGAGACATCGATGGCGCTCTGCTTCGGCGTGGGTGCGGCCCCGTCGGCGGGTGCGGCCCCGTCGGCGGGTGCCGGCGCGTCGGCGGGCGCCGGCGCGTCGGCGGGTGCCGGCGTCGTCGCGGCGACGGGCTCGAGCGTCGCGGAGGCGGCCTCGCCCGCCGGTGTGCATCCGAACACGAGCACCGTCAGCCAGACGATCTTCATGCCCCCGAAGACGGTCGATCGGCGGGATTGATCACCGCGGCGCCGCGGCGCCACCCGTCGAACCAAGCAAAAGACCGCCCGTGGGCGGTCTCTCGCAGCGCATCCGGAAGGATTCGAACCTCCGACTTTCGGTTCCGTAGACCGACGCTCTATCCAGCTGAGCTACGGATGCGTGGTCGCGTCGACATCGTGCGATGACGAAGCGGGCCGGGAAGCTAACAGAGGCGGCCGGACGCCGCAAGGGGGCGGCTGCGTGCGGGGTCCTCGCGGGTGGGGGCCGTCACGGCGGGCCCTGCGGGCGCGGTTGCGGGTTTTGTCGATGGGGCTGGTTTCGTGCGGCGGACACTCGCGGCGGGGCTCGCCGCGGGCGCCAAGGGGGCAGTCACGAGGCCGGTGGCAGCGCGTGCACCCGCTCGCCGAGCTCGCGCAGCGCGGTGGTCGGCAGGCCCTGCGCGTCGCCGAGCTCGACGTACGCACGCAGGCCGAGCCGCATCTGCTCGCCGACCTTGGTGAAGTGCACGCGCAGGTACGGCTCGAGCGGCAGCGGCACGATCGCCGGGGCAAAGCGCAGGGCCATGCGCACCAGCGCGGGTGAGTTGGCCAGCCGCGCGTTCCAGGGCACCGCGTCGGCGCCGATGCGATGGGCTGCGATCGCCATCGCCTCGCGCGCTGCGGTCGCGGCGTGCTCGAGGTGGTGGCCCGACCGCAGCGCTCGCAACGACCACTGCTGCGACTCGAGCGCGGCGAGGTACGCGTAGAGCATCGCGTTGGGGAAGGGTGCCGTGCGGGTGATGTCGTGGCGGCGCACCGCCGGCAGTGCGCCGCGCTGCAGCAGCTCCACCACCGCGTTCACGCGGGCCTCGGGGCCCGAGAATGCGCACGGCGACAGCGGCGGGAACCAATACGCCATGCAGCGCTCGGCGAAGCGCGTCTCGCCGGGTAGCGGTGCCTGATAGCTGAGGAAGCCGATCATGCCGTCGACCATCCGGGCCTCGTCGATGACCGCCGACACCAGCGCACGATCGTCGAGGTTCGGCTGCAGGAACACGATCGTCGCGTCGCGACTGACACGGGCGATCGTCGACACCCACGGTGCGATCTCGTCGCCGTCGCGCAGCGCCGCCGACGACACCGTGAAGTAGACCTGATCCCAGCGCTGGCCGTCGGCCTCGTGCGGGGCAGTCACGAGATCGTAGCCCTCGAAGCGCTCGCGCTGCGGCGCGTGACCCACCCGTAGCCGCGCCATCGTCAGGCCACTGGCGAGCTCGGCTCGGTACTTCGGCTTCACCAGCAACGTCACCGACGCGCCGGCCTGCGCGAGGTGATGCGCGAACACCTGACCCACCGCCCCAGCCCCGACCACGAGCACGCGCACGATGGTGGTCACGCTACCGCAGACGCCCCGGGTTCGGCGAGGTGCTTCACAGCCGCAGTGCCGCCGACAGGAACGTCGCGCAGCCCAACATCGAGCCGCCGAAGCCGGCCGCACCGACCACGAACCACGGCATCACGCGGCGGCGACCCTCGGGGGCCAACGCGCCGTGGTGGGCGGTGGGGTTCCACCACCAGCGTGCGGGTCGGTGCGGCAGCGCGCGGCCCAGCACCACGTGGTACCCGATGCCGGCGAACACGCCGATCGTCAGCGAGAACGCGACCAACGCCGCGCCGACCTGCAGGCCCAATACACCCGGCAACGACACCAGCACCACGAAGACGACCGCGCCCATCACGATCACGACCTCGACGGGCACCGCAGGCCACGCGCGGGACGACGGCTCGGGCACCCGCTCACGAGTCACGCGGAGCAGCATAGCAGGCGCGCGACGGGTTGCTCGAATCGCGGGCCCCGTCGCTCTTCGGCCACGCTTGCCCGAGCGGCGCGCGCCCGCGCCCGCGCCGTCACGGCGTCAGCAGCAGCGCGGCGAAGGCGAACGCGTTGTTGCCCATGTGCACGAGCATCGCCGGCCACAGCCGACCGCTGCGCTCGAGCGTCCACGCGAACACCAGCCCCAGCCACACGTAGACCACGAAGCCGGCCGGGTTGCCGTGGATGGTCGCGAACGCGATCGCGCTCAGCAGATAGGCCGCCGTGCGGCCGCAGCCGCGACGCAGGCGCGCGAACAACAACCCGCGGAACAGCGACTCCTCCGCCAGCGGTGCCAGTAGCACCGCCGAACAACCGAGCACGACGACGGTGGTTCGATCGTCACCGCTGCGCCAGTCCTGCACGATCTCGACGATGCTGTCCTGCTCGGCCACCGGCGCGCCGACCAGCTCCGTGAGCGCTCCGATCACGATGCTGCCGACGATCGCGGCCGCGATGCCGAGCCCGGCTGTCGCGACGCCGCGCAGCGGATCTCCTGGCTGCAGCGGCGGCAGCTCGTCGCCCGGCTCGAGCAGTGCGCGGCGCGTGAAGGCCAGGTAGCACAGCGCCCCGATGCCGGTGATGAGCGGGCCGCCCACCAGCGACAGCCCCCGGGGCCCACCCTCGCCGCTGGGCCACAGCCCCAACGCGCGCAGCAGGAACAGCGCCGTCATGCCGCAGAACATCCCGAGGACCGCGAGCGCGAGCTCGGTCAGCGCCGCACGCCACCGCTCGGGCGCGTGGCCATGACCGGGGTTCGAGGCCATCTCTCGCTCCGAGCATGCCGAGAAACCGGCCGGTTTGTCTCGCGCCGCGCACCGCCGCCCCCGCGCCGTTCGCGGCCCGGCACTCGCGCGGCGCCTGGCCCCTTGATTCGCCGGCGGTTGTCCGCTAGCTTCCCGCGTCCGGAGCGTCGCCTCGCGCCGCCCCGCACGAGACGTCCGAACAACTGAAGACGCCTTCTTGGAACGGTGGCCGAGTGGCTGAAGGCACAGGTTTGCTAAATCTGCGTAGGGGAAACTCTACCGAGGGTTCGAATCCCTCCCGTTCCGCCCACCGTGGCACCGCGACTCGACGAAGCCGTCGAGTCGGGTCACGCGGAGGCCTCGCGACGCGAGCCGGACGTCACCCACGCGCGCGTCGTGCCTGTCGACGCCACGCGACGAGCGACAGCCCGAGCGCTGCGCCCACGAGATCGGCGAGCGCATCCCAGCCGTCGGCCGAGCGCGGCCACGGCAGCCACGCCTGACCGATCTCGGTGCCGGCCGCGGTGATCGACGCCGCGAGCAGCACCCGTGGCGGTCGCAGGCCGGCGCGCGCCCACGCGATCGCGAAGCCGACGAAGAGCGACAGGTGAATCAGCTTGTCGAGGTGGGGCAGCTCGAAGCGTGGCTGCGGCGGTGGCGGTGCCCACAGCAGCAGGCACAGGGCGATCGTCCACACGACCGCGAGCACAGTCCTGCGCAAGCGCGGCGTACCCGAGGTCATGGCACGTCGATCGACGCTGCGCCGAGGCGGCACGACGGCTCGCAGTCGGCGCCGTTGGGGAAGTACGTGTCGTACTGCGGTGCGAACGAGGACTCTGCGATGATCTCGCCGTCGCGCAGCACCGTCATCGAGAACTGCGTGGGCGCGGGCTCGATGTCGACCAGCACCGAGTGCGGCGGCACGGTGAAGCCGAACTCCGCCGGGCAGTCACCATCGAGCACGCACGGCGGATCGCCGCCACAGCTCGCGGCGTCGCCCGAGAGCACGAAGCCGCAGCCGTCGTCGACGCCGTCGACGCTCCACGCCAGCGCATAGCTGCCGCCATCGAACACGCCGGCGCTCGCGATCAGCGAGACCCGCAGCAGATCGGTGCACTGTCGCGTGCCGCAGCCGGTCGAGCCGCCGTCGTCCATGGTCGCGGCCACGTGGGGCACCGGCGCCACGCAGGCCGTGATCGCCAGCGCCGTCATCCACATCACGCAACGACGAAGCAACATGCGAGCTCGTGCGCCGTTCGGGGGTCAATCATCGGCCGCGCCGGCCTCGATCCACTGCCGCACGAGGTCGATGCGTTCAGCCTCGAGCGGCGCATTGGGCGGCATGGTGTCGCCGTCCGCGGGCATCGGGGCGGTGAGCTTCTCGAGCACGTAGGATGCGTCCGGGTCGGCGGGCACAACTCGGATCTTGCCGGCGACGACGCTCGAGGGCACATCGATCAGCGCCGCGTGGGCCTCGTCGCGCTCGAGCGACAGCATGCCGGCAGGCGAGGGTCCACCCTTGTGGCAGGTCGAGAACACGCAGCTGACCTGGAACACTCGTTCATGCACTTCGGTGAAGCTCGGGGGCGCGGGCTCCCCATCGTCGCCACCATCGCACGCCGACGGCACCATCAGCAGCATCACGCTCGCGGCGACGCGGCGCAGGCTTTCGACCGCTCGGTCGGTTCGCGCCGGCTTGGTGCCGATGACCCGCGTCCGTGATCCTGACCGCATCAGTTCCATCACATCGTTCGTGAGGAACCCCAGCAGGCGTGCAGCAACTCCGCGTTCCATGACCTCGGCGAACAACGACATCGGGCTCGGCCTCCGCGCGCCGACCGTACGTTGCCGGGCTCGAACGTGTCAACGCTGCGTGACGTGTCAACGCTGCGCGCGTGTGATTGCGTCGACACAGCCGCTCTGATAACGAGTGCGGTGCGGGAACCAGGGGGATGAAGCGATGAAGCGACTTGCAGTGCTCTCGACGTGGATCGTGCTGGCGTGTGGCAACAGCGACGGCGATGCCAACGACAGTGCAGCCGATGGAGACGGCAGCAGCAGCGGTGGTGCCGGGGACGCGGTCGACGAGCGCGTCGAGGTCCCCACCGACGGCCCGGGCGTGCTCAACTTCGGCGGCGCCGAGTTCGTCGTGCAGCCGGGCGAGGACAAGATGGTCTGCATCTCGGTGGACTACGAGGGCGACGACATCGCCTACAAGAACGCCATCAGCCTGCAGGGCAAGGGCGGCCACCACGTGATCCTGCTGGGCGCCAAGAAGCCGCAGCCGGCCGGCACGGTCGAGGACTGCAGCGACGGCGCCGACATGTCGAAGTACGACCTGCTGATGATCCCGCAGGAGCTGCCCGACGGCTACGGCACCAAGCTGCCCGCGGGCCGCCACATGGTGATCCAGTCGCACTACGTCAACACCACCGACAAGCCCATCCTCGTGCGGGACTTCGTCCAGCTCGAGACCCTCGCGCCGGCCGACGTGAAGACCTGGGCCGCGCCGATCGCCACCAACACCATCGATCTCATGGTCCCGGCCGGCAAGACCGCCGAGGCCGAGTTCGACTGCGAGCTCACCGAGGACGTCGAGCTGCTGATGGTCGGCGGCCACATGCACGAGTGGGGCACGACCTTCGAGATCGAGATGGGCCCCTCGGTCGACGCGCTCGAGTCGCTCTACTTGGTCGATCCCTGGCACGCGGACTTCCGCGACGTCCCGCCGGTCACGCTGTTCCTCGAGAACCCGAAGCCGCTGCCCAAGGGCACCATCATCCGCACCCGGTGCACGTGGCAGAACACCGAGGCCGAGGACCTCACGTTCCCCCACGAGATGTGCTCGACCTTCGGCATCCTGGCCGGCATCCAGAACCCCATCGAGTGCCGCATCGGCGAGTGATCCCCGACATGCAAAAGTTCATCGTTCTCGTTGCGTTCGCGGTCGGCTGTGCGGCCGACGGCTCGGACTCGGATGACGAAGGCGCGCAGACCGGCGCGGCCGACGGCTCGTCGGGTGCCGCCGACGGCTCGTCGAGCGGCGGCGCGGCGGCGACCGGCACCGTCACGCTGACCTTCGGCGTGTCGAACGGCGTGCGCATGGGCCCGACGCTGGTCGACCCCTTGGTCGGCCACGTCTACGGCGACCTCTTCCTGACCTCGGACGTGACCATCACGGGCCCCACCGACGACGCCGTTTCGGTGGCGTCGATCGACCTCGACGGTGTCGATCTCAGCACCGACGAGGTCTCGGCCGTGAGCTGGTCGAGCGAGGCGATCCCCGCCGGCGACTACACGTTCCTCGGCATGTTCGACCTCGACGGCAACTTCGAGACCACCGACCACAACCCCGACGCCGGCGATCCGGTGACGCTGCCGAACCAGAAGTTCGAGATCGTCGCCGAGCAGGACACCACCTTCACGGTGGTGTTCGAGCTCGTCTACGGCTGAGCTCGGGCCGAGCTGGCGCCGCCGCTGTCGGTCGCCGCGCTGCTGCTGCGCGGGATCACGGCGGCGGTCCAGCTGTGATCTCGATGAGGTTCCAACTGTTCACGCCGTGGTTGTGCACGTGGTACTGCACGAACGTGCCCGCTGGGATGTCGTGATCGGTGACCCAGCCGTACGACGCCAGCGCGCCGTCGGAGGGGATTTCGACCTCGTACTCCCAGCGCACCTGGCCCTCGATGGACACCGCGGCGTAGCCGATCGCGGGCTCGACCGCGCGGAGGTCGAAGTGCCACATCCGCACGTTCACGTGCTCGCCGGCGTGGACGTCGTCGAGCAGCGGCTGCTCGACGGTGATGTAGTCGCAGAAGTCGGTGTGGACCTCGAACGAGGGGTATCCGCCGAAGTCGATCGGCCCGAAGCCGTCGATCGGGGGGCACTCGATCGCGTCGGGCTTGTCGGCGCGGAACAGATCGCGTTCGTCGGGTGCGGCGACGAACTCGTAGAGGTCGACCAGCTGGCGTGGCTCCGCGGGCGTACCGTCATCGCTGCTCGCTGCCCCGTCGTCGGCGGGCGCCGCGTCGCACGCGAGCACGACGTGCACGGCGGCCAGCAAGAGCAGTGGACGTCGGTGGCGAAGCATCGCAGGTGTTCGCAGTAGACCACGACCGCGGGTGATCCTCTGCGCTGGCAGCAGTGATCGGTCACACGACGGTGGTCACCGTGCGCGTGGGAACCCGGAGCCGTGCAGGTGGACGCGCGCGCGCAGCCGCGTTGCGGGGACACCCGTGGGGCTGCTAGCGTCGTGCCCGTCGATGGCCGAGCCGAACGCGCGCGTACCCCTGTTTCGTCGGTTGTTCATCGCCAATCGCGGTGAGGTGGCGGTACGCGTCGCGCGGGCCTGCGACGAGCTCGGCATCACGCCGGTGTTCGCCGTGTCGGAGGCCGATCGCGAGGCGCCATGGGTGGTCGGCCGCGAGTCGGTGTGCCTGGGCCCGGCGCGCGCGACCCAGAGCTACCTCGACGCCGAGCGCGTGGTGCAGGCCGCGCGGCAGAGCGGCTGCACCGCGCTGCATCCGGGCTGGGGCTTCCTCTCCGAGAACCCGCTGTTGGTGTCGCTGTGCGAGCACCACGGCGTGACCTTCATCGGGCCACCGGCCCATGTCATGCACCTGATGGGCAAGAAGATCCCCGCCAAGCGCACGATGAAGGCAGCAGGGCTCGAGGTGATCCCCGGCAGCGACGGCGTGCTGCGGGATGCCGACGACGCCCGCGCGACCGCGGACCGGATCGGCTACCCGGTGCTGCTGAAGGCCAACAGCGGCGGCGGTGGCCGGGGCATGCGGATCGCCCGCAGCGGCGACGAGGTCGCGAGCGCGTACGCCGACGCGCAGGCCGAGGCCCGCGCCGCGTTCGGCGACGACCGCGTGTACATGGAGCGGCTGATCGAGGGCGGCCGCCACGTCGAGATCCAGATCATCGCGGATCGCTGGGGGCACGCGTGCCACCTGGGCGAGCGCGACTGCACCGTGCAGCGCAATCACCAGAAGCTCATCGAGGAGTCGCCGTCACCGGTGCTCGACGAGCTCGTGCGCAGCGCGACCCTGGCCGCCGCGGTCGAGGCCGCGCGCAGCATCGGCTACGTCGGCGCCGGTACCATGGAGTTCCTGCTCGATCGCGACCCCACGACCGGCGTGGGTGTGCTGCGCTTCATGGAGATGAACTGTCGCCTGCAGGTCGAGCACTGCGTCAGCGAGCAGCGTGCCGGCGTCGACCTCGTGCACGAGCAGATCCGTGTGGCCGCGGGCCATCGGCTCTCGTTTCGTCAGGAGCAGATCGACCTGTGTGGCCACGCGATCGAGTGCCGCATCAACGCCGAGGATCCGAGCGCCGGCTTCCGCCCCGCGCCGGGCCTCATCACCGCGTGGCAGGTGCCCAGCGGCCCTGGCATCCGCGTCGATACCCACGTGCAGCCCGGCTACGTGGTGCCGCCGCACTACGACAGCCTGCTGTGCAAGGTCATCGCGACCGCCGAGTCCCGCGACGCCGCGGCGGATCGCATGATCGCCGCGCTCGGCGAGCTGCGCTGCGAAGGCGTGCCGACCACCGCGGCGATGCATCGACAGATCCTCGCGTCGCCGGCGTTTCGCAGTCATCAATACGACACGCGGACGATCCCCGGCTGGCCGTGACTCGCGGCGGGCATCACGGCACGGTCGGGTTCGGGTGGCCGTCGAGCCGCAGCTGGTAGACGAAGTAGGTCGGCGTGCAGAAGCCGAGGCCGCGGGCGTGCAGACGCGCGAGGGTCTCGGCCGCGACGTCGCCGTGGGCGAGGAAGTCGGGCAACGCCTGGCAGATGTAGTCCTCGCGGCAGGGACGCTGCGCGTCGCAGGGGTCGAGGCGGCCGCGCACGACGCTGCGGGCGAAGGTGGCCTGATCGAAGACGCCGGTGGCCATGGCCTCGAAGCCGCGGCCGCCGACGATGGCACACAGCTCGCTCGCGTGCGGGTCGTCGACCACGGCGGCCAGGGTGCGCTCGTCATCGCGACAGTTGCGGCTGACGCGACCCAGCGGCACGCCGATCTTCATGGGTCGGCATCGCAGTGCGGCGGTGCCCATGCCGCCATCTCGGAGCTGATGACGCGGGCGTTGTTGCGCGATGCGATCGGTGAAGCTGCGGATGTTGAACGAGAGCCACGCCCGCGCATCGTCGAGCGCGGGGCCGTCTTCGATCGTCGCGGCCAGGCAGGGATCGCCGGCCTGCAGCGCTTCGACGCTCGGCACGCACATGCCGAGCACCGTGGGGCGCGTCGCGTGGTTCGCGAGTGCTTCGCAGATGAGGTCGTCGGCGCAGCGCCAGCGACTCGCAGGCGCGAGCGCGTCGCCCGGCAAGGGGCACGGCGCGCCCTCGGCTGCGATCGCCTCGGCCTCGGTGGTGTCGCGCGGCGGTGCGCCCGGGTGCGGTCGCAGGCGTTCGGGCGCGGTACCGGCCACCAGCGCGGCGAGGTACGCGGTGCGTCGCGGCAGCTCGGCCGCGACGTGGGGTGAGAACGGCAGCTGCACGCGGTTGCCATCGGTCGCGGCCATCACGGCGTCGGGATCGCGACCGAAGGGGCGGTCGACGCCGAGCATGTGGAAGCCCGCGGTCGAGCCGTGCTGATGGCAGCCCATGCACGACGACGCATCGAGCCGCTCGAGCAGTCCGCGAGCGTCGCCGACGAAGCCAGGCGCGGGCAGGGGCGCGCCCGCGAGGATCTCGCGGGCCTCGGCATCGCTGAGGATCGCCGAGAAGGGTCGATTGGCGAGCCGTACGCTGCCGTGGGTCGACCACGACAGCGCGACGTCGGCCAGCAGATCGCGCGGCAGCACGAACGTGCCCTCGTCGATCTCGCGCAGGTGCTCGCGGATGTACGTCACCAACGCGGTGCGCTTGCCGGGGTCGTGGCGGATCGCCTGCACGTCGGGTGTGTTCTCGAGCGGCGCCGGCCGCAGCCGCCCGCCGTCTGGCGCGAACACCCGCATCCCATACATCGCCTGGCCCGCGAACCCGCGACCATCGACGCGCTCGAGGTCGGAGGGGAAGCGGACCAGCTGCGCGTTGATCTCGAGCTGACGGAAGCGGGCGCGGCCCGGCGCCAGCGGGCCCGCCAGCCACGCGTCGGCGATCTGCGCGACGTTGCCGTCGTGCAGTGGCTCCGCGCGCCAGCGCTGCGCGACCGCGCGACAACCTTCGCCGTCGTCGGGCACCTCGAACACCACGTTGATCGTCAGCGGCAGCCGTGAGGCCGCGAGCTTGTCGTCCCGACGGTGCTCGTAGGCGAGGCGATAGATCAGGCGAAGCTCGCCGCAGCCACCGATGAAGTCGCGGCGGTCGGGGCGATAGACCACCGCGGCGAGGGGGAAGCGGGCGTCGGGCGAGCGCAGCCACGCGGCCCGCAGCACCCGCGCGACATTGCCGTTGCCGCGATGATCGAGGTCACCGCCCTGCTCGGTCTTCGCGGCGCTGCGATCGTAGGTGCGCGTGATGTCGTCCTCCCAGTCGATCGCCATCTCTTCGACCACGCGCGTGACGTCGGCGGCCAGCGTGTCCGCGATCGATCGCCAGTGCGACGGTTCACCATCCGCGTGCGCTGCGTCGAGCGATGCGCCCGTGGTCGGGTCGCCAGCGGGTGGGGCGGGCAGCGGCTTGCCATCGATGCGACCGATGATCGTGTGCAGCGACAGCGGTGCGCTCGCGTCGGCATCCCAGCGCGCCAGCAGGCGAGGATCGGTCACGAGGTGCAGCGGCGTCGCGGCCGGGTCGATCACCACCGCCGAAGGCGCGTGGCCCGGCGGCGTGGTGTCGGACTGCGCCGCGCTCGCGTCGGGCTCGGCCTTCGCGGGCGCACCCGGAGTGCCCGCGTCCGAGGGCGTGCCGCAGGCGAGCAGCAGCGCGAGCAGGCCCGCCCACGGCGTACGGCCGAGAGCTGGCGGATACGTGGCGCGCACGCGGGTCATGCCTCCGAGGGCGGCCCGTCGTCAGCCATCGATGCGAGCAGGTCGGCATCGACGCAATCCTGCGGGCGACCCGAGGCGCGCTTCAGTCGGATGAGCTCTCCGCGCCCGACGACCTCGACCATCGTCCCGTCGATCTCCACGCGCAGCCGCGTCCGCCAAGCGCGCTCGAAGTCTCCCCCCGGCACACCCTTCATGAGGTCGATCCGAGCCGGCGGCAAGCCCATCCACACCACGTCCAGTGGGCCGGCGGTCTCGAGCGCGTCGATCGTCGTCGACGGTGCGCCGAAGGCGACGAGGGCACGGCGTGCGCGCTCGAGGTTGTCGTCGGTGTCGCGCAGCCACAGGTCCGCGTCCTTGGTGAACCTCGGTGCCCCGTGCAGTGCGAGGGCTTGACCGCCCACCAGCACGTACTCAACCCCGCCGGCGGCGAACTCCGCCAACAGATCGATCAAGTCGGAGGGGAGGGCCATCGGGGTGCTCCAGTCGCCACGCTTGCGCGCACATCTCCCAGACGGCCGCGAGGCGCTCGGTGGGCGAGGTGGAGCGCCAGAAGTCGAGCTCGAATGCAGCGTTACCGCCGGCAGGCACGGTGCCGCCGGTCCAACTGCGGCGTCGTTGTTCTGCGCGCGCGGCCCTGCTCATCCTTCGCGAGCATAGCATGGTCTCGTCCGCGCCCCGGCCGACCAAGCATCACGACTCGGGCGGCGAGTCCCAGTCGACCACGTCTTCGCCCTTCTCGCGCGAGAGGATGTCGATCGCCGCGGCGGCGCCATCGCCCGCGCTGATGATCGCCTGGCTGCGGCCCGGTCGTGCGAGTCGACCCACGACGTAGACGCCCGGCACCGAGCTGGCGCCGTTGCGATCGGTCTGCACGCCGCGTTGCTCGTCGAACGCGAGCCCGAGCATGGTGGCCAACCGCGGGCTCTTGCCCTCCGACAGCACCAGGTACTTCGCGCGGACCTGCGCGCCGCCCTCGAGCGTGACCGCGAAGCCATCGCCGTCCTTCGCGACGGCCTCGACTCGCACGTCCTCGATCGCGCCGCCTTGCGCCGTGACCTGGGCGCGACCGATCTTCTGGAGCTCGGAGCCGTGGATCTCCTCGAAGCCGAGGTAGTTGCGCAAGAGCGCCCAGTGCATCGCGGTCTTGTCCTGGCCGAACACCACCACCTGCTTGCCGGCCTTGGCCAGGAACAACGCCGCACTGAGGCCGCCGGGGCCGTCACCGATCACGATCACGTCGCGTGTCATCTGGGGCATCGCACTGCTTCGCTCCTGCGGGCGAGCTTGCACGCGGCCGCGCCGCGTTGCCAGCGTCGCAGTCGTCCGCGGCTCGCCGCGCTCGCGTTGCCTCGCGCGGACCGACGGCGCGGTCGCCTCCGCGGGGCTGCTCGCCCGCACCGCAGCGCTCGTGTACCATCGTCCACTGGGATCCGATGGGGCCGCGGGACTCAGATCTGCTCGAGCGCTGGCGTGCAGGTGACCGCAGCAGCGGCGAGGCACTGATCGCGAAGCACTACCGCAGCGTGCTGCGCTTCTTCGAGCTCAACGCCAGCTGGGCCGCCGAGGATCTCACGCAGCGGACGTTCATGGCGTGCATCGAGGGCGCCGCCGCGCTCCGCGACGTCGAGGCGTTCCGCGCCTACCTGTTCGGCGTCGCGCGGCGGCAGCTCGCCCAGCACCAGCGACAGCTGTCGCGCACCAAGGCGCTGCGGCGCTTCGATGCCACGCCGCAAGCTGGCAGCGCCCAGCTCACCACGCTGCTGGCGCGTAGTCGCGAGCAGGTGCTGGCACTGCGCGCACTCGCGACGCTGCCGCGCCGCGTGCAGACCCTGCTCGTCCTGCACTACTGGGACGGTGTGGGCATCGGTGAGCTCGCGGCCAGCGAGCGCGTGCCGACCAGCACGATCCGCACCCGCCTCGCCCGCGCGCGCGACTCGATGCGGGCCCGACTGGGCGAGCTCGACGTCACACCCACCGCGGGTCCCACCGACGAGCAGCTGCGCATGCTGATGGTCTCGCTGGTTGCCACCGATGATCCGCGCGTCTCGGTCTCGAGCCGGGCTTGAGGCGGCCGTGACACCGTCGGTGGATCCTGCGATCACCCACGGGCCACTCGGACCCGGCACGCGCGTGGGTCGCTATCAGATCCTGCGTCGACTCGCGACCGGCGGCATGGCCGAGCTGTATCTCGCGCGCCACGTGGGTGCCGCCGGCTACCAGAAGGTGGTCGCGCTCAAGCGGGTGCGGCCGCACCTGGCCGAGGACCAGCAGTTCGTCGCGCGCTTCCTCAACGAGGCCCGCCTCGCGGCCGGGCTCGACCATTCGAGCATCGCCCACGTGATCGATTTCGGCGTCGAGGGTGGCGAGCACTTCATGGCCATGGAGTACGTCCACGGCCGCAGCGTGATGCAGCTGCTGCAGCAGTTCGAGCGTTGCCCGCTGCCGCTCGCGTGCGGCTTGCTGATCGTGCGCGACGTCGCGGCCGCGCTGCACCACGCCCACGAGCGGCGCGGCCCCGACGGCCGTCCGCTCGGGCTGGTCCATCGCGACGTGTCGCCGTCGAACGTGCTGGTGAGCTTCGACGGCGACGTGAAGTTGGTCGACTTCGGCATCGCCAAGGCCACCGCCGAGGGCAGTGCGACCCGCACGGGCACGATCCTCGGCAAGCTCTCGTACATGGCGCCCGAGCAGCTCCGCGGGCAACGCATCGATCGCCGCTCCGACGTGTTCGCGCTCGGTGCCCTCGCGTACGAGCTCATGACCGGCGTGCGGTGCTTCTATGCCGAGGGCGAGTTTGCGCTCATCAACCGCGTGGTCGCGGCCCGCTTCGAGCGCCCGTCGGCGGTCGTCGAGGGCTTTCCAGCGGCGCTCGAGGCCATCCTCGCGCGGAGCCTCGCGGCCGATCCCGATGCCCGCTGGGCGGACGCGAGGGAGCTGCAGCTCGCGCTCGAGGGCTTCGCAGCGACGGCGGGACATTCGCTCTCCAAGCTCGAGCTGGCCGAACACATGCGCGCCTGCTTCGGCGACGAGCCCTATCCCCGCACCGACGTCGTGCCGCTGCCGACCGAGGCGGTGGTGTCGACGACGGAGGCGTCGGCATCGATGGCGCCGACGCCGGTCGGACGCACCCGTCGACGCTCGCCGGCGGCGTGGGTCGGCGTGGCGCTGGTGACCGGCCTCGTGGTTGGTTTGGTGACCCGCGAGTGGCTCGGCGACGACGAGCCTGCGCCCGTGGTCGCGCCCGAGCTCGGCACCGGCGAGCGCGAGTCCGCACGGGCCCCCGCCGTCGCGGAGGTCGGTGCGGATCCGCCGAGCAAGGTCGAGCCCTCGACGCGTGGCGATGCCCCGAATGCGCACGCCGGCGAGTCGTCCCCATCGACGTCGAGCCCCGCGGCGACACCCGAACGCCGCTCGCGCGGCCGGGCACCGACGCGCCGGAGATCGTCGGGCTCGCCCGTCACACCCACCGATCCGTCGCGCGATGCGACGCTGCGCGACTTCTTGCCGCCGTCGCGACGCAAGGACGAATGAGCGCGTCTGCTAAGCTGCGGCCCCCGGATGCACTGGCCGTGTCTCGTCGTCCTCGCCCTCGCGCCGCCGTCCGCCGCGGACGATGCCGCGCAGCGGATCCGCGCGGGCGACTATGCGGGGGCGGCGGCTGCGTTCGAGCGCGGCTACGCCGAGACCGGCGATCCTGCGCTGTTGTTCGGTGAGGCCCAGGCGTTGCGGCGCGCTGGGGACTGTCGTGCCGCGATCGCGGTGTTCGAGCGCTTCATCGCGACCGATCCGCCGCGCGCCGACGTCGATGCAGCGAGCGACGCGATCGCTGCCTGCCGCGGGATCCTCGGTCCGGTCGTAGCGCCACCGCTCGACCCGCCGCCACCGCGCGAGCCACCGACGCCGCCACCCGAGCCCACCACGCCACCGTGGTCCGCGGATCGTGCGGGCGCGGTGTTGCTCGGGGTCGGGGCCGTGCTCGCGGTGGTCGGCGCCGGCTTGTTCGGCGCGTCGTACACCCGGCTCGATGCGCGCCCGTCATCGGAAGCGGACTTCGAGCGACGCCGAGGGACCGTGCGTCCCATGTGGGGCAGCGGCCTCGGATTGCTCGCCGCAGGCGGGGCCCTGGCGGTGGGTGGGGCGATTCGATGGGGTGTGGTCGCGCGCGGCCGCACGCGCGCCCGCGTCGTGGTCGCGCTCGACTCGGGGGTCACCATCCGCTTCTGAGCTGCCGACGAGGACGCGACGATCTGGCATGGGGAGGGCGGTGGGCCCCTGCTAACATGGGTCCGTGGTGGGCCCTCGCGCGAGCATCGTCGCCCTCGCGGCGCTGGTCGGCGCGGGTTGTCCGTCGCTGGGCAGCTTCGAGTGTCGCACGCCGCAGGAGTGCAACCGGCCCGAGCTCGTCGGCGGGCAGTGTCTCGCCGACGGTGCGTGTGCATATTCCGACGACGCGTGCGCGTCGGGCCTGCGTCGCTCGCCGTATGCGTCGTCGCGCGCCGGCACCTGCGTGCCGTTGCCGGACACCACCGGCGATGCATCGGATGCCTCGGGCGTGCTCGACACCGACAGCGGACCCGAGCGCGTCACCGGCGGTGCGATCGAGTGCCAACGCGGCTACGCGTATCGACGCGAGCTCACGATCGAGGCCGGCGCGCCGGTCGAGGCCGGCCACTCGATCGCGGTGCCGCTCGACCACGCCGCGCTGGTGGCCGCCGGAACATCCCGGTCGGACGGCAGCGACGTGCGCGTGTTCGAGGTGGTCGACGATTGCCCCGTCGTCGAGCTCGATCGCGTCGCCGATCCGCGCATCGGTTGGAACGCCGCCGACACGCGGGTGTGGTTCGCCGCGCCCGCGGCAGTGGCGACGGGCGAGGTCCAGCGCGGCATCTTCCTCTACTACGGCCACGACGATCCGGCGCCGGTGGCCAACGACTGGAATGCGGTGTTCGAGGTCGGCAGCGACTTCGAGGGTGATGAGCTGCCGCCGGGCCTGCTGGCCTCGATCAATCCCCCCGGGGCGCTGAGCGTCGATGGCGGAACGCTGCGCGTGTGGTACGACGCGCTCGACATCGCCGCAGCGGCGATCGTGGTGTTGGCCGAGCCGTTGCCGGACGATCGTCGCTTCGAGTTCGTCAACCGAGCCCGCCTGGTCTCGGGCAACGATGTCGACTCGAACATGAAGTACTTCACGTTGGTCGCGTCGGCGCAGCCGCCCGAGGTCAGCCTCCCCGAGCCGGAGCACGACCGTCGCATGATCTCGGCCCAGCACCTGACCAGCCACGCGCAGGGCCTGGCCTACACCGCCACCGACGGGGCGGAGCTGTCGTGGGACGGCGCGGCGTGGATCGGGCCGTCGGTCTTCTGGGGCGACGCCGGCCTCGGGACCTACACGACGCACGCGCTGGTCAGCTCGGCGGACGAGTTCTACGTGGTGGCCTCCGACGGCGACGAGCTGCTCACCACCACCACCGCCGTGCCGTGGTCGTCGGTCCGCGATCCCGGGGGCCCGCACTGGCTGTACATGGGCGAGGTCTTCGTCGATCACTACGTCTGCGTCGCCGAGTACGATTGGTTCTTCCTGCGGCGCACGCTCGATCCCGAGCCGACCGTGACGCTCGGGGGCGAGTCCGCGCTCTGATCTCCGGACGCGATTGCGATCGACCCCACACGATCGGCAAGGTGGGACGCTTCGCGTGCTCGGGTAACATGGGCACCACGATGCGGCACACACGATGGTCGAGGCGACGCCTGCTGGCGGCGGCCGGGATCGGGGTCACCGGCAGCGCGCTCGCGCCGTTCTTGCCCCGCTCGGTCGCGGAGGCGGCGACCCAACCCAAGCGGCTGGTCCTCATCACCAACGGTCAGGGCACCGACATGACGCGGTGGCGGCCGATGGGCACCGAGACCGACTTCACGCTCAGCTATGCGCTCGAGCCACTCGCGGCCTACCAGAGTCGCATGCTCGTGCTCGATGGGATCGACAACGAGGCCGCGATCCGCGGTCCGGGCACCGGTCACTTCGGACAGGGCACGATGTGGACCGGCGTCGAGGTGCCGACCGGCACGGTGCGACCCGACGAGATGCTCGGCTGGCCGACTGCGGCGTCGATCGACACGATCATCGGCGAGCGCATCGGCGGCGAGACCAAGTTCCCCGCCTATTACTGGGGCACCTGGCCGATCGCGACCGACGGCGACAACCAGGGCCCCAACGGCATCTGCCACTACCGCACCGGCACCCCCGATGCCGCGCAGCCGATCAATCCCCAGCTCAACCCCGCGAGCGCATTCGACACCCTGTTCGATGGCGTGATGGGCGACGACCCGGCGATCGCCGCCCGCATCCGCGCCGAGCGCAAGAGCGTGATCGACCTGGTCAACGGCGAGCTCACCCGCGTGCGCACCGAGATGCCGGATGTCGATCGCGCGCGCTTCGACGCGCACCTGGACAGCCTGCGCGAGCTCGAGAAGCGCATCAGCCAGGTGACGGCCGCTTGCGAGGTGCCGACGCGCCCCGACGACTACAGCGAGAGCCAGGTCCACGACTACAACCTGGTCCATGTCTTCACGCGCTTGCAGTTCGAGCTGATGCGCCACGCGTTGTTGTGCGACCTGACGCGCGTGGCCTGCTTCGACTGGCCCCACTCGGAGGGCTACGGCAACTACATGGTGGAGGAGGGCTACGCGCGCAACTTCGGCTCGATCCACACGCTGGCGCACACCATGAGCTACGACGTCGTCGGCGATACCGTGCCGTCCGACCAGGACCGCGCCATCGCCCGCGAGGACATGGCGAACCTGCAGAACTGGCGCTCGAAGATGCTGGCCACCGAGCTGCTCGATCTGCTGCCCGCCGACGTGCTCGACAACACGCTGCTGGTGTGGGCGTCGGAGATGAGCGAAGGCGGCACGCATTCGAACCGCAACGTGCCGATCGTGATGGTCCAGGGCAGCAGCTTCGGCGCGTTCACGGCCGGACGCTACCTGCGGTGGGGTAGCTACGACCCGATCAGCAACTACTCCGAGTACACCGGCGGTCAGCCGATGAACAAGCTGCTGGTCTCGATCTGCCAGGCCATGGGCCTCGCGGATGTCGACGCGGTCGGCGATACGACCATCTCGACCGGTCCGCTGGAGGAGCTCGCATGAGACGCATCGCCCTCGCCACGGTCCTCATGCAGGGCGTCGGCTGCTACACCGGACTCGGTGCCGCAGGGGGTGCGGGCGCCGATGGGGGTGACGACGCAGCCACGACCGGAGCGTCGGCCGCCGACGGTGGCAGCACCGGCGACAGCGGCGACGCTGCCGACGTTGCGGTCTCGCCATCGGGCCTCGCTCGACTCACGCGTGCCGAGTACGAGCGCACGATCACCGCGATCTTCGGCGACGCGTTCGCGTCCGAGATCGACTTCGAGAAGCTGCCGTCCGACGGCAAGATCGGCCGCTTCGTCAGCAACGCGGGGCTCGACGTCAGCGTCGACGCCGCCGATGCGTATCGCGTGGTCGCCGAGGACATCGGCGAGGCCGCGGGCGCCCACGCGGCCGAGCTGTTGGGCTGCGAGGAGTCGCCGGCGTGCGTGTCGGGGTTCGTCGCCACTTACGGCCGCCGGATCTATCGTCGGCCGCTGTCGGAGGCGGAACTCGGCGTGTTCACGCAGTTCTGGGACGGCACCCGCGAGACCGCCACGCAGGCCGACGCGATGCGCATGGTGGTCACGGCGATGCTGCAGACGCCCGACTTCCTCTACCTACTCGAGAAGGGCGCCGAGGGCGACGACGACGACGTCCGGCGTCTGACCGGCTTCGAGGTCGGCGCGCGGCTGTCGTTCTTCCTGTGGGGGCAGGGGCCCGACGACGAATTGCTCGACGCCGCTGTGGCCGGCGATCTCGACACGCCCGAGGGGCTGCGTGCCCACGTCGAGCGTCTGCTCGCCGATCCCCGTGCCGACGAGACCATCGTGCGCTTCCACGAGAGCTGGCTCGGCATCGAGGCGCTCGAGACGGAGCTGGTCGACGCCGAGCGCTTCCCGCAGTTCGAGGCCTTGCGCGACGACATGGCCGACGAGACCCGGCGCTTCGTGCTGCACGTGTTCCGCGAGGACGACGCCCAGCTCGCGACCTTGCTCGGCGCCGACTACTCGTTCGCGTCGCCGGAGCTCGCTGCGTTCTACGGCGATGGTGTGACCGAGCAGGGGCAAGACGGCGAGATCAGCCTCGACGGCAGCCAGCGTCGCGGCCTGCTCACCCACGCCAGCTATCTGACCACCCACGCCCGCACGCCCGAGCGCGCGCCGATCTACCGCGGCAAGAGTCTGCTCACCGATGTGCTGTGTCGCGAGCTGGTGCCGCCGCAGGGCGTGAGCACGACCATCGACTTCGACTCGAGCTCGTCCGCCCGCCAGCAGATCGAAGACGCCACCGCGGGCCCGACCTGCGCGGGGTGCCACAAGATGATCAACCCGCTGGGGTTCCTGTTCGAGAACTACGACGGCGTCGGCCAGTGGCGCACGATGGATGGCGAGTGGCCGGTCGAGTCGGCGGCCGAGGTCGTGGGCACGGATTTCGACGGCACCTACGCCAACGCCACCGAGATGATCGACGCGCTCGCGACCAGTCCGGCGGCGGCCTCGTGCGTCTCGCGGCAGTGGCTGCGCTTCGCGCTCTCGCGGCCCGACGGCCTCGAGGACGAGGCCTCGATCGACGCCGCCTCGCAGCAGGCGGGGGGCGACATGCTGCAGCTCATCGGTGCGCTCGCGGGCACCGATGCGTTCCGGCACCGGCGCCTCGCGAGCGAGTGAAGGCGGCCCGCGCTCGCAACCGTGTTCCCGGCGATCGGGTCGCACTCCACGAAGCCGTCCAGCGCGGTCGCCTGCGGCACGCCGCCCGCCCGACGGCGGGCGACCCCAGATGCACGTCTGCACCGTTGTGACACCCCCTCCGCAGTGCGGTCACGCCGGGCGCCGGCGCGTCGATCGTGCGCATGGGTGCCGCTACGGGCGCTACGATCGGTGGCGATGAGACTGTCGTTCGTCGCGGTGTTGGTGCTGATCTTCGCCACCACGACCGCCTTCGCGGCGCCGTCCGTGCCGCGTCCGCGAGGCGCGGCGGCACCCGCCAAGGCCGCGTCGCCGCGCCGGGCGTGGCCGGCCGGGCACAAGAGCGCCGCGAAGCGCACCGACGCGGAGCCGCGCATCGGCTCGTGGACGTACGCGAAGCTGCATCACCCGGAGCTGGTCGCGCAGGTGCTGCGGGACGTCGCTGCCGGCAAGCGCTCGCGCAACGAAGTGGCTGGGCTCGCGAGCCCGGAGCAACTCGAGCTGCTGCTGGCCGCGAAGTTCCCCGAGCCCGATGCGGCGCGCGGCCGGGGGCCGGTCGGTGCGCCGCCCCGTGGGCAGACGCGCAAGCAGGCGCGCGGCACGGCGCAGTCGGCGTGGGCGCAGCTCGCCGCGAGGCTGACCGCACCACCCGAGTACGCACCGAAGCAGCTGCAGCTGCCCGCGGCCTACGACAAGGAGGTCAAGCGGCAGTCGGTGTGGTTCACGGCGAATGCCGACGGCTTCGTGACCGCGACGCTGCCCACCGGGGCGCCGTTTCGGGTCTCTCGCATCGTCGCCTACGACGGCTCGTACACGATGACCCCGATCGGGCCGCTGATGAACGCGTCGGACTCGCGCACGAGCGCACCGTTCGCGCTCGCCGTGCGCGCGGGACAGCAGTTCGCGGTGACCGTCGAGTTCGCGCCGCAGTTCGAGCTCGGCAAGATGATGGCGGGCCTCAAGCAGGGCAAGCTGCGGGTGAAGGACGACAAGTTCACGGTCAACGTGCCGATCTCGGCGATGTTCAACGGCGTGCGCATCGATGGTGTCGTGCTGAGCCCGACCGAGGACCTGCTGGTGCTCGACACGGTCGTGCCCGCGCACGAGGCGAAGTTCACCACGAAGATGCACGTGCTCAACCTCGGTGCCGCGCGCACGGCCACGATCGCGGCCGACGCCCTGCCCACCGGCATGACGCTCGTGGGATCGCCGAGCGTGGCGCTCGCCGCCAACGAGGCGAAGACCGTCGAGGTCACGCTGCAGCTGGACGGCGGGGTCTACGGCTACGGTCAGCCGCTGGAGCTGCGTGCTACGGCGCCTGGCGGTCTCACATCGAGCACCGCGATGAGCGTGACCGTGGTGAAGAGCGAGCGCTACTGGGAGTTCGAGGACAACATCGAAGGCGTCGATCTCTGGATCGTCTATCGCCTCGACAGTGCCGGCAACTGGAACCTCTTCGCGACCGAGTGGAACCGTAGCAGCCTGCTGCCTTGGGATGTCGAGTTCCAGCTCGTGCTCGGCACCGACTACGTGCCCAACTGGTCGTACAACATCGGCCTGGGCACGAAGGACGGCCTCGCTGGCCCCAAGTTCGCCAACCAGTCGGACGGCTGGAACGACCCCGGTCCCGACGGCAAGCACTCGTGGTCGAAGGACTTCTTCGCGGATCTCGTCGCACGGCAGGCGCACTTCCACATCAACATGGAAACGCGGCCGTAGCCGTCACCGACGTCTCGCTCGGCCCCGTCGTCGTCGCGGGCGGTGGCCCTGGGCGGGCGCGGCTCGGTCCACCCGCGTGTTACGCTGATCTGCGGTGGTCGACACCGACTCGCTCACCCGCCTCGATCGAGCCTCCGGTGACGGCGAGTCCTCGTCGACGCCGGGCGCTGCGTCCGATCGGGTCGATGCAGACCCGTACGCCGACCTCGGCCGCGCACTCGGCCGCTACGTGCTGGTCGAGCGCATCGGCGAGGGCGGCATGGGCACGGTCGAGCGGGCCTATGACCCCAAGCTGCACCGCGAGGTCGCGCTCAAGCGCGTGCGCCGTGGGGCCGTCGGCACCGAGGCCGCCGCTCGCATGCTGCGCGAGGCGCAAGCGATGGCGCAGCTCAGCCACCCCAACGTGGTCGCGGTGCACGACGTCGAGGTCATCGACGACGTGGTGGTGCTCGCGATGGAGTACGTCGCAGGACCGACGCTCGACGTCTGGTGCGCCGCGCCGGCTCGGCCGTGGCGGGCGATCGTCGGCGCGTACGTGCAGGCGGCCCAGGGCCTGCTCGCGGCCCATCGCGTGGGCCTGGTGCATCGCGACTTCAAGCCCTCGAACGCGCTCGTCACCGACGACGGTCGCGTGAAGGTGCTCGACTTCGGGCTCGCGAAACCCGTCGCCGATGCGCCGCAGAGCGAGTCGTCGATGCTGGCGTTCATGTCGGGCACGGCCGACAGCGTCAGCCTGGAACGCACGCTGACGCGGGCCGACACCGTGGTGGGCACGCCCAAGTACATGGCGCCCGAGCAGCACGTCGGAGACGCCGCGGACGCGCGCGCCGATCAGTACGCGTACTGCGTCGCGCTGTGGGAGGCGTTGGCGCGGGCGCCGGTGTTCGCCAGCCAGGACTTCGACGGCCTGGTCGCGATGAAGCAGTCCGGCCCGCCGCCGTGGCCTGCGATCGACGGGGTTCCGGCGGCGCTCGGCGAGGCGCTTCGACGCGGCCTCGCGCCCGATCCGACTCGGCGTTGGCCCGACATGGCAGCGCTGGTCGCCGTGCTCGAGGCGCACGCGCGTCCGCCCGAGCGCGCCGGCACGCGGAACCGGTGGCTGATCGGTGCGGGGGCGGCCGCGATCGCAGCGGTCGTGGTCACGCGACTGTCCGCGATTCCGCCGTGCGCCGAGGCCGGAGCGCGCATGCGCGAGACGTGGAGCGAGGCTCGCCGGGGCGAGCTGGCCGCGTCGTTCCACGCCGCAGGCAGTGTCATCGCCGACGACATGGCCGCGCGTGTCGGCGCGCTGGTGGACGAGCGCGTCGATCGCTGGCGTGCGGCCGCCGTCGAGGCCTGTGAGGCCACGCGCGTGCGCGGCGAGCAGTCCGAGGCCCTGCTCGACCTGCGCAGCGCGTGTCTGGAGCGGCGCCGGGTCGAGCTGGATGTCGCCGTGCAACAGCTCGTCGATGATCCCGGCGTGGTCGCGGCCGCGGTCGACCTGATCACCGCACTGCCCGCGCTCGAGGTCTGTGCCGACGCCGAAGCGTTGCAGGCCGAGATGCCGCCGCCGCGCGACGCCGAACTCGCGGCGCGGGTCGACGCCGCGCGCGAGCAGCTGGCCCACGCCGCGAGCTCCCTCGCCGCGGGTCACTTCGAGGTGTCGTTGGGACAAGCGCTCGCGGTCAACGGTGAGGCCACGCTCGACGAGTACCCGCCGCTCGCGGTCGAGACCGAGCTGGCGGTCGCCGCTGCGCTGGCCCGCCTCGCGCGCTGGGCCGAGGTGGTGCCGCGGCTCGAGGCCGCGCTCTCGACCGCCCTGCAGCGGGGCTACGACGAGTCGGCGGTGCGGGCTGCGATCGCACTCGCCAACGCGGTCGGTGTGTCACTGATGCGACCCCGCGAGGGCCACGTGCACGCCGAGGTCGCACTGGCGCTCGCGCGTCGCCGTGATCCCGGGGGCGAGCTCGAGGCCGAGGCGCTGGCGGCGATGGGGGCGGTGGTCGGGACCGATGGCCGCGGCGCCGATGCAGAGGCTCGTCTGCGCGAGTCACTGGCGCTGTTCGAGGCGCTGCGCGGCGACGACTCGCTCGACGCTGCGCGCCTGCATGCGCTCATCGGCATGTCGCTGTGGTCCCAGGGGCGCTTCGCCGAGGCCGAGGTCGAGCACCGTCGTGGGCTCGCGATCCGCAGCCGGCGACTCGGCCCCGATCATCCCGACACCGCCGCCTCGCACGGCGGTCTCGGCAACGCGTTGCTGGGCGAGGGCCGCCTCGACGACGCGCTCACGGAGTTCGCCGAGGCCTTGCACTCGCGCGAGCGCTCGCTCGGCGTCGATCATCCCGAGACTGCGAACGCGCGGG
>WBZX01000128.1_pt2 | contig 29186 bp, 30 predicted proteins | sample 5204211 | NCBI WGS metagenome assembly WBZX01 (sample SAMN12344362, study PRJNA552823) | activated sludge metagenome | biome: Activated sludge suspended growth; feature: Nitrification reactor; material: Wastewater; isolation source: activated sludge from nitrification reactor of wastewater... | reverse complement strand
GAGCTCATCGGGTAGGTGAGCATCGCCTTGATCTTCTTGTCCGGGCCGATGATGAACACCGAGCGCACGGTGGCGTTGTCGGCGGCGGTGCGGCCTTCCGACGTGGTGCCCGAGCCTTCCGGCAGCATGTCGTAGGCGGTCGCGACCTTCAGTTCCGGATCGCCGATCATCGGGAAGGTGACGGCGTGGCCTTGAGTCTCCTCGATGTCCTTCGCCCACTTGGCGTGGTTGGTCACGGGATCGACCGAGAGGCCCAGGATCTTGGTGTTGAGCTTGTCGAACTGCGGCTTGAGGCCGGCCATGTAGCCCAGTTCGGTGGTGCAGACCGGCGTGAAGTCCTTGGGATGCGAGAACAGGATGGCCCAGCTGTCGCCGATCCACTTGTGGAACTCGATGGGGCCCTGCGTCGTCTCGGCCTTGAAGTCGGGCGCAGTGGAATTGATGCGAAGCGTCATGGTGAAGTCTCCTGTTGGTAGGGATACCGAAGCTGCGGCCGCAGACTGAACTCTGCCCGGAGAAACTGGTCAAGCCTTGGAAGGAATCCAGCTCAGCAGGCCCAATCCGCCATCGACTTCTACTGTCGTGCCCACCACATAACGGCCAAATCTTTCCGACAGTATCGCGACGGCGACCTGTGCAATGTCGTCCGGCGTGCCTGCGCGGCCAAGAGGGATTTGCGCGACCAGACCGCCGAGATCGTTCGCCACGAAACCGCCGCCGGGAATGGCGCCGGGCGCCAGGGCATTCACTCTGATCCCGTCGGGCGCCAGCACGCGCGCCAGCTCCTTCATCGCCATGGTCATGCCGGCCTTGGCGGCGCTGTAGTGCGGCAGGTTGCGCGGCATCAGGCGATGCTGCGAGGTGATCAGCAGGATGCGGCCCCTGATCCCGGCGTCGCGCATGTGGCGGCCGGCCTCGCGTGCGAGGAAGAAGCCCGAGCGCAGGTTGACGTCGAGCATGGCATCCCAGGTCTCCTCGGCGACGGAGAGCGGCGTGTCGGCTTCCTGGCGGCGCGGGCTCGCGGCATGGACCAGCAGCGAGATCGAGCCCAGCTTCTTCATCGCGCCATCGAGCAGGGTCCGCCAGCCGTCGCGTCGCGAGAGGTCGCCCGCCAGGAAGTCGATGCCGTCCCCGGCCGGCGGCGGGGCGATGTCGCTGCCGAGGACCGTCGCGCCCTCGGCCTTCAGGGCCTGTGCGATGCCGCGGCCGATCCCGCCGGCGCAGCCCGTGACCAGGGCGCGTTCGCCCTCCAGAAGTTTGCTGCTCATGCCGGATGCTCCCTGCCTCTGTTCCGCATCGGTCAATTTGGCAATGTTGGCCGACCGGGCTTCACCTTATAGTAACTGGGCGTTCGAGCATCTTTGGTTGGGAGGAGTGAAGATGTTGAGGGGCTTTCTGAAACTGGTGCTCGCCGGGGCCATCGGCATGACCGGAGCGGCCTGCGTCGACGACGGCAATCCTGCCCCGAGCGGCTACTATCAGCCGACTCCGGCAGGCTACTACCCGCCGCCGCCGTCGGGCTACAACAACCCGTACTATTATCGGGGCGACGGCACCACCGTGGTGACGGTGACGAACCGCGGCCAGAACGGCTATAGCGACCAGGTCGTTCAGCAGCGCGTCGCCTGCGGCAGCCAGTACTACGACGGCTACCGGCAGCGGATCGCACGCTGCTGATCGCGGTCGCGGGAATCTCAGGGCGCGCGTTCGGGTGAGCCGCGCAGACGTGTAGGCATCGCGTGGCAAAGACACGGTTGGACGTGGCGCTGGTCGAGCGGGGGCTCGCCGAAACGCGTGCCGCGGCGCAGCGCCTCGTCATGGCCGGGCTCGTCTTCTCGGGCGAGCGCCGGCTCGACAAGGCGGGGCAGGCGGTGGCGGGCGAAACGCCGCTGGAGGTGCGCGGCCAGCCGCATCCCTATGTCTCGCGCGGCGGGCTGAAGCTCGAACGCGCGCTCGACTTCTTTTCCATTCCGGTCGAAGGCCGCATCGCGCTCGATGTCGGCTCCTCGACCGGCGGCTTCACCGACTGCCTGCTGCAGCGCGGCGCGGCCAAGGTCTATGCCGTCGATGTCGGCACCAACCAGCTCGCCTGGAAACTGCGCACCGACCCGCGCGTCGTCTCGATGGAGAAGACCAACATCCGCGAGGTCGGGCGCACGCAGATCCCCGATCCCGTCGACCTGATCGTCTGCGATGCCTCGTTCATCGGCCTGCGCACGGCGTTACCGGCGGCGCTGGCGCTGGCCGCACCCGGCGCGCATCTCGCGGCGCTCATCAAGCCGCAGTTCGAGGTCGGCAAGGGCCGCGTGGGCAAGGGCGGCATCGTGCGCGATCCGGCGCTGCACGACGAAGTGCGCGCCACGATCTCGGCGTGGCTCGCCGAACAGCCCGGCTGGACCGTGCTCGGCACCACCGACAGCCCCATCGAAGGGGCCGAGGGCAACAAGGAATTCCTGATCGGCGGGCAGCGTCGATGAACGGCTCGCAGCCTTTCTGAAAACCGGCTACAGAAAAGCCTTCCGCTTCTGGCGCGTGTCGCCGGTTACAGGGAGGCACCCATGGGCAGCTCGCGCAGCCATTGGGAAGAGGTCTATACCGCCAAGTCCGAGACGGCGGTGAGCTGGTATCAGCGCCATCCGGTGCGCTCGCTGCAGATGATCGCGGCGGCGGCGCCGGATCGGACGGTGCCCGTCATCGATATCGGCGGCGGCGCGTCGACCCTGGTCGACCATCTGCTGGCCGAAGGCTTCGGCGACGTCACCGTTCTCGACGTGGCGGAAGCTGCGCTGGCGAAATCGAAAGCGCGGCTCGGCGCGGCCGCGGACAAGGTATCGTGGATCGTAGCCGACATCGCGCACTGGACGCCGCCGCGGCCGTACCGGGTCTGGCATGATCGGGCCGTGTTCCATTTCCTGACCGACAGCGCGCGCCAGGATGGCTACATCGCCGCGCTCGAAGCGGCCACCGAGCCCGGCGCGACGGCGATCCTGGCGACCTTCGCGCTCGACGGGCCCGAGAAGTGCAGCGGCCTTCCGGTGCAGCGCTACAGCCCGCAGACGCTGGCGGCGCGGGCGGGACGCTCCTTCAAGCTGATCGACGAGGCGCGGGAAACGCACACGACGCCCGGCGGATCGGCGCAGCATTTCTCCTATGCGGTGTTGCGCCGCCTCTAGGGATCGTAGGGTGCCTTGAGGATGCGGATGAACTCCGGCCTGACCCACCGCATCGGTCCGTACCCTTGACCGACAAGCAGGCCGTTACTGTCCTGGGTCGCGTCGGCAGTCTGGAACAGGTTGGCGGTGCTGTTGTCGGCAGGCCAGACCATCGCCGCGGTGGCGTCGTACGGATTCATCCACGAGTCGAGCTTCACGACCGGCACGCCCGACAGGAAGGGATCGACATCGCCGTAGCCAATCTCCGCCTCATACGAGATATCCCAATCCACTTCCATCGACTGCCACGAGCCGTACTGGAAGTAGCTCACCTTCTCCGGCGGCCAGAGATAGTAGAAGCGCGGCTTCATGCCGGCCGGAACGCTCAATAGTTCCTTGCTGACCATCTTGTCGTCGAAGCCCAGCGCGCCGCCGAATTGGACACGCACCAGCTTCTCCTTGCCGGGAACGAAGGTGGCCAGTCCGGCAATGGTCGTGCCGACCGGCAGCTTCAGCCGCTCGATGTCCATCGGCGCCCTGGGCTTCAGCCAGATCCTCTCGCCGACATCGGACCGGCCGGGGACGATGCGGACCTGCGATCGGGCGTCGCGCAGCGCCTCGTCGACGTTGAGGCCATAACCGACCTGGATGCTCTGGAAGACCGCCACCGTGTCGATGGCGCTGTCGGGATTGCTCTCGTCCTTCGAGTAGGAGATCAGCACCAGGGCGCCGAGCTGGGGATCGGCCGCAAGCCGGCGCGTGACTTCGGGCAGCCAGCGCGTCTTCCATTCGTCTTCGAAGCGCTTGGCCTGAATGGAACTGTTGATCCTCTGAAGGATGTAGTCGGCCCCCTGGAAGGCAAGCGTCGCGGCCTGGAACTTGGCGTCGCCACGCATGTTGGGGCCATGCTCGATCACCGGCTCGATGGGCGCCCCGATACTGGCGGTCGTCTTGGCCGTTCCCGTCCTCGATCCACCGCCGCCGCCCGAGCCGGGCACCCCGCCCGAGCCCGGCACCCCGCCCGAGCCGGATGTGGGCCTGGCCGGGGTGTTCTGCATGAAGCTGAAGGGCTTGAGGCCCATGAGACGCCGGGCCTGGGCGATATCCTCCGTGCCGCTCGTTGCCTTGAGCGTCTTGCTCTCGTTGGCCAGCGTGACGCCAAGGTTTTCGGCGCGTTTGCCGAACGGCCCGTCGAGGGTCCAGAGGCGCGTTTTCAGGGCCTTCGCTTCCGCCGCCACGAACGCGTCGCCCGGCGTCGCCTTGGATTTTCCGCCGCCATACTCCTTGACCCTGCCCAGTTCTCCCGGCTTGGGATCGTAGACGATGTTGTCGGCATAGAAATCGCCGCGATCCTTGAGGCTGCCTTTGACGAGAGAGGCCGGGGCCGTCGTGATCTTCAGGTCCTGCAGCAGCTTCTCGTAGCCCATGCGCAGAAGCACCGGCGAATCGCGCACAAGTTCGTTGTAGGCGGCGCGCGAGATATAGACCCGCTCGCCCGATGTCAGCATGCGCTTCAGGGCTTCGGAGACGCCGACGTTGCCCCGCGCAATTTCGGTGATGACGTTCTTGTCGAGAATAATGGTCATTGGCGACACCCCGCGGACGAAGGTGTGAAGTCCCGGCCGGACCGAACGAAGACGCGCTTCTTCGAAACGAAGGGTGTTCCAGAAGCCGCGCCGATTCAACGATCAAACGGGGGGAGTCTGGCCGACCCGCGACGCTAGCGGACGGCCCTGGTGATCCGGAACTTGTTGTTGTCGGCCAGGGTCTCGAAGCGCGCGAAGCTGGCCTTGAGCGTGGGCTCGTAGGGCAGGCCGCGGTTGGCCACCATGAAGAGGCGGCCGCCGGGCTTCAGCGCGCGTGCGGCGGCCTCGATGATCTGCTGGCCGAGTGCCGGCGTGGCGGCGCGGCCGCTGTGGAAGGGCGGGTTGCAGACGATGGCGTCGTAGGCCGCGGGCGCGGCTTCGGTCACGAGGTCGAGCCAGTGGAATTTGGCTCGCTCGTCGACGACGTTCACCTCGGCGGCTTCGAGTGCGCGATGCTCGGCGTCGATGCAGTCGATGCTTGCGACGCCGGGGCAATGGGCCAGCACATGGCGCGCGAGGAAGCCCCAGCCGCAGCCGAAGTCGGCAACCGCGCCCGCCAGATCGTCGGGCAGGTGCTGAACGAGCAGGGCGGAGCCGTCGTCGATCCGGTCCCAGGAGAAGAGGCCGGGCTGGCTCTGCCACGACCCGTCCCCGACGGGCTGCAGGGCGGCGAGCCGGCGCCAGTAGTCGGGCGGCGCGCGCTCGCCCTTGGCGAACCAGAAGATGCGGCAATGGAACTTGAAGAGCTGGTTCGCGCCGTCGAATGCCTTGGCGACGTTCTTCTCCAGGCTGGCCGCGCCGTCCTCGTTGGCGCCGGCGCAGGCCAGCACGCCGCCAGGGGCCAGCAGCTCCCAGGCGCGCGCGATGTTGGCGAAGTTCTCTTCCTTGTGCTTGGTCAGCAGCACGAGGCCCTGCCCGTAGCCGCCGTCGTAGCCTGTCCCGCCGGGGAGGGGCGCGAGGCGCGGCACCACGTTCCAGTGCGCGCGCTTCAGGCGCAGGAATTCCGGCCGCAGCGACTGCTCGGCATCGACATCGCCCAGCGCCCCCGGCTCGGCGCGCAGCAGGAACGTCCGTCCTGCCGGCGGCGAGAGGGCGCCGGTCTGGAAGGCCCCTTTCTCAAGGGCGTAGGCGAGCGCCCGCCCGGCCTGGCTCATGGTGGGAGTCTCCGCGATCCGGATGAATTGCCGTCGCGCGCGGGACTGCCCTGCGCGCGACGACAGGAAGTCGCCTTAGGGCACCAGCACCGCGCGGCCCATGATGAGGCCCTTGCGCAGTTCCTGCAGCGTGGCGTCGGCCTCGTCGAGCTTGCGCTTGATGACGGGCACGGGTGTCACCTTGCCGCCGGTCACGAGGTCCATCATCTCCTTCATCTCGGCCGGGCTGCCGGTGACGGAGCCCACGATCTGGCAGCCGGTGAAGGCGAACATCGGCAGCGGGATCGAGAAGGTGCCGCCGAACAGACCGACGATAATCAGCCGGCCGCCGCGGCCGAGCGCCTTCAGGCCGAACTGCGCCGAGCTTTCCGCGCCCACGAAGTCGATGGCCGCGCCCACGCCGGTCCCGCCGGTCAGCTCGAAGATCTGCTTGCGCGCATCCTTGTCGCGTGGATCGAAGGCCGCGACCGCGCCGTTCTCCAGCGCGAGCTTGCGCTTGTTCTCGTCGATGTCGGCCACGATCGGCTCATGGCCCAGCACCGACTTGGCGAAGCGCACGCCCATCAGGCCGACACCGCCCGCGCCGATCACCAGGATCGGCTTGCCGCCATCCTGCCCCTGCGCCTTCTTGACCGCGCCGAATGCCGTGATGCCCGAGCAGGCATAGAGGCAGGCCAGCTCCACCGGCAGGTCGCCGTAGGGATAGAGATACTTCGCATGCGGCACGAGGACATGGTCGGCATAGCCGCCGTCGTTGTTCACACCGAGTGCACGCGGAGTCGGGCAGAGATGTTCGATGCCGCTGGTGCAGTACCAGCACTTGCCGCAGCCGATCCAGGGATAGACCACCGCCTTGTCGCCGACCTTGGCGCCCTTCGCGTCGGGGCCGACGGCGACAACGTCGCCCACGATCTCGTGGCCCATGGTGCGCGGCGGGTTCATGGTTTTCTGCGTCGACACCTTGTTGCCGCCGCCCATGTCGAAGAAGCCTTCCCACAGATGGACGTCGCTGTGGCAGACGCCGGCGGCGGTGACGCGCACCAGCACTTCCGTGCCCTGCGGGGCGGGGTTCGTCTCCTCGACCTTCTGCAGCGGCTTGCCGAATTCGACGACCTTGTAGCTCTTCATGGCGCAACTCCCGTGACTTCTTCCGGCGTCAGCATAGAGCATGTAGCGGCCGTTTGTGCTACGGCTGCGGCAACAAGAATTGCCCGGAGGGGCTGCCGTCCGGCCGAAGAGCGCCGCTTTCATCCGCGGCCTTTTTCTCGCCCGCGTCGCGAGCCCATCCTACAGTCGGGCCAAAGACGTTTCGGGGGAGTGAGAAGCTCATGAGCAAGTACGGTATCGGCCAGCCGGTGTTGCGTTTCGAGGACCCGCGCCTGTTGCGCGGGCAGGGCCGCTACATCAACGACGTGAACCTGCCCGGCCAGGTCTATGCCGTGTTCGTCCGCTCCCCGCATGCCCATGCCAAGGTCCACCGCATCGGCACCGCCCTGGCCGCCGAAGCGCCCGGCGTGCTCGCGGTCTATACCGGCCACGACGTGGTTGCCGACGGGCTCGGCATGCCCAAGGCCAACATGCCGAGGAAGCGGCCCGACGGTAAGCCGATGTTCGCGCCGCAGCGGCCGGCGCTGGTTACCGATCGCGTGCGCTATGTCGGCGATCCGGTGGCGATGGTCGTGGCCAGTACGCTGGCCGAAGCCAAGGACGCCGCCGAGCTGGTCGAGGTCGACTACGAGGCGCTCCCCTCGGTGACTTTGACCGAGGATACGGTGAAGCCCGACGCGCCCGCGGTCTGGAGCGAGTGCCCCGACAACATTTCCAACTTCACCGAGCGCGGCAACAAGGCCGCCACCGAGGAGGCGATCAAGGGCGCGGCCAAGGTCATCAGGCGGCGCTACGCGATCACGCGCGTGCATGCGCAGTACATGGAGCCGCGCGGCACCCTGGGCGTCTACGATCCGGGCGAGGATCGCATGACCCTCTATGCCGACGTGCAGTACCCCCATCGCGTGCGCAACATGCTGGCGCAGAGCGTGTTCAAGGTTCCCGAGAGCAAGATGCGCGTGATCGCCCAGGACGTGGGCGGCGGCTTCGGCACCAAGGGCTGGCAGTATGTCGAGCACCGGCTGACGCTCTGGGCCGCGCGCAAGCTGGGGCGCCCGGTGAAGTGGACCTGCGAGCGTTCCGAGGCGGTGATGGCCGACGAGCATGGCCGCGACAATGTCGGCGAGATCGAGCTGGCGCTCGACAAGGACAACAAGTTCGTCGCGCTGCGGCTCAACATGCTGGCCAATATCGGCGCCTATGTCGGCTCGGACCGCAACCTGCTGTCGCCCTTCGGCATGATCGGCACGGTGCTGGGCGTCTACATGATTCCCACGGCGTACATCAACGTCGTGGGCGTGCTCTCCAACACCAACCCGACGGCGCCCTATCGCGGCGCAGGGCGGCCGGAGGCGATCTATCTCATCGAACGGCTGATCGACGATACCGCGCGCCAGCTGGGCGTCGACCGGGTTGAGCTGCGGCGCAAGAACATGCTGCCGGAGGAGGCGTTGCCCTATCAGAGCCCGGTCGGGCCGTTCTACGACTGCGGCGAGTTCGAGAAGAACATGGACATGGCGCTGAAGCTGGCCGACGTGGCGGGCTATGCGGTGCGCGCCGAGGACTCCAGGCAGCGCGGCAAGCTGCGCGGGCTGGGCATCGTCAACGCCATCGAACAGGCCGCGGGCACGGCGCAGCCGGAATATGCCGAGATCCGCTTCAACCCCAGCGGTACGGCGGCGCTGCTCATGGGCACCAAGAACCAGGGCCAGGGCCACGAGACGATGTTCAAGCAGATCCTGAACGAGCGGCTGGGCATCGACCCGGCCGACGTGCAGTTCATCGACGGCGACACCGACCGCGTGGCCTTCGGCATGGGCACCAACGGCTCGCGCTCGACGGTGCTGGGCGGCTCGGCGCTGTTCCTCGCCGCCGGCAAGGTGATCGAGAAGGGCAAGAAGCTTGCGGGCCATCTGCTGGAGGCGGGCGAGCAGGATATCGAATTCGCCAACGGCACCTTCACCGTCAAGGGCACGGACAAGTCGGTGCCGCTGAAGCAGGTGGCGATGGCGGCGTTCAATCCGACCAAGTGGCCCAAGAGTAGCGACAAGAGCGGCTTCGAGGGCGGGCTCTACGAGAACGCGACCTTCCTCGGCGAGAAGGACACCTTTCCCAACGGCTGCCACATCTGCGAGGTCGAGGTCGATCCCGAGACCGGCGAGGTCCGGCTCGACCGCTATGCCGTGGTCGACGATGTGGGCACGGTGATGAACCCGATCGGGCTCAAGGGCCAGATCCACGGCGGCGTGGCGCAGGGTGTCGGCCAGATCCTGGGCGAGCAGGTGGTGTGGGACCGCGAGAGCGGCCAGCTCCTGACCGCGAGCTTCCTCGACTACACGATGCCGCGCGCCGACACGATGTGCAGCATGGAGATCAGGTCCAACCCCGTGCCCACCAAGTACAATCCCCTCGGTGCAAAGGGAGCGGGCGAGGCGGGCACCGTGGGCGCCATGCCGGCGGTGATGAACGCCGTGCTCGACGCGCTGGCGCCGCTCGGCGTCAAGGACGTCGCCATGCCCGCCAACGCCCACAATGTCTGGCGCGCGATCCAGGCGGCGGGGAAGTGATCGTCGCCGCGTGCTGCTTTCTTCTACCTCCCCCGTCAGCGGGGGAGGTGTCTCGTCATACGAGGCGGAGGGGTCATGACCCCTCCGACGCCGCAGACGGCGCCACCTCCCCATTTGAATGGGGAGAGGGAAATGAAACGAGGATGAGGAAGGAGTGACCATGGGCCAGATCGTCGGCGCCGCCATCGTTTCGCATCATCCGGGGCTGGTGCAGCCCAAGGAAGTGCGCGTGCAGCGCGGCAACGGGCGGGACTCCGATCTCGTCGAGGGCTTCGACCGGGTGCGGGCGAAGATAGATGCGGTGAAGCCCGACACCTTCGTCCTGTTCGACACGCACTGGATCACGACATCCATGCATCTCGTGGCCGGCGCACCGCACTACAAGGGGCTCTACACGTCCAGCGAACTGCCCTTCGCCATGTCGGGCTTCGCCTACGACCATCGCGGCGCGCCCGAGCTGGCGGCGCTGGTCGAGGAGGTGGCGATGGAGCGCCGGGTGGCGGCACGCAACGCCCACGAGGCCACGCTGCCCTTGCATTATCCCACGATCAACGTCGTGCACTATCTCGGCCGCGGCGAGAAGGTCCTGAGCGTCGGCACCTGCCAGACCGCGAAGTTCCATCACTTCCTGCAGATGGGCGAGGTGCTGGCCGAAGCGATCCGCCGCTCCGACGCGCGCGTCGTCCTGCTGGCCTCGGGCGCGATGAGCCACAAGTTCTACGACCTCGACCACATCCCGCCCCACCCGCGCATCTGGCATCCCGACAATGTGTCGGACCCGAAGAACCGCGCGCTCGACCAGGAAGTGCTGGCGCTGTGGAAGGAGGGCCGGCACGACGCCGTGCTCGACCGCTTCCCCGAACTGGAGGCGGCGAAATACGAAGGCCACGGCGCGCACTATGCCCAGATGATGGGCGCGCTGGGCGGCAAGGCCTGTCGCGCCAAGGGCACGCAGCTCTCCGAGTACGAGAACGCGGCCGGCACCGGCAACGTCCATGTCTGGTTCGATCTTTGAGGCAGGGGAGTGAGTAGGATGGGCGTTCTCGAAGGGCCGCGCAAAGAAGTTCGTCGCGTCATGAAAGGCGGCAGCGCCTACTGGGTGGAGTTCAGGGACGGCAGGATCGTGTTCGCCGACGGCCGCACCTGCGACGAGTCCGAAGTGGTGCATCTGCCGCCATGCAGCCCGACCAAGATCCTGTGTGTGCACGTCAACTACATCTCGCGCTACTACGAGTTCAACAACACGCGCGTGCCGCCCAGGACGCCGACCTATTTCCAGAAGCCGCTGACCGCGCTCAACGCCCACAAGGGCGAGCTGGTGAAGCCCGAGGGCTATACCTACGTGAATTACGAAGGCGAGATGGCCGTCGTGTTCGGCAAGGTCACCAAGAACGTGACGCGCGAGGAGGCGTGGGACTGCATCGCAGGCTTCGCGCCGGCCAACGATTTCGGCTGCCACGATTTCCGCAACACCGACAGCGGCTCGATGCTGCGGGTGAAGGGCATGGACGGCTTCTGCCCCATCGGGCCGGGCCTCGTCTCCGGCGTCGACGTGCGGCAATCGACGCTGCGCAGCTACAAGAACGGCAAGATGGTGCAGGAAGGCGCGGTCAGCGAGCAGATCTTCGATTGCGGCTATCTGATTGCCGATCTCGCGCGCCACATCACCTTCCTGCCGGGCGACATCCTGCTGACCGGCACGCCGGCCAACTCGCGGCCGCTGCAGGCGGGCGACACGATCGACGTCGAGGTGACAGGCGTCGGCCGCCTCTCGAACACGGTCGTCGAGACGCCGGCGCCGCGCTCCACCGACGGCTTCCCGCCCAGCCCCGACAGCGAGGGCGTGCGCCGGGTGGCGCTCGGCAACGAGGAGCGCCTGCCCGACAAGTTCAAGAGCCGCTAACCATGCGGCCGGCCGCGTTCCTCGGTGCGTTGCTGGGAATGATGTTCCCGGCACTGCCGGCGTTCGCGGCCGACACGCTGCTCACTCTATCGCCGCGGCCGAACGCCAGCCTGCGCGTTCTGGTCGACAGGCCCGCCCATCCCATCGGCAGCGTCGTGCTGATGGCGGGCGGCGACGGCGTGCTCGACATCGATTCCCAGGGCCGCATCGGCAGCGGTCTCGACGCCAACCACCTGGTCCGCACGCGCAGCCTCTATGCGCAGGCGGGCTACGCCGTGTTCGTCCCCGACGTCGCCGCCGACCTCAAGGGCACGAACAACTATCGCTTCGGCAGGGCCTATGCCCAGGACGTGGCGGCGGTGGTCGCGGCAGCACGCGAAGTGGCGCGGCCCGTGGCGATCGTCGGCACCAGCCGCGGCGCGCTGGCCGTTGCCAGCGTCTTCACACGGCAATCGGAGGTGCTGCCCGATGCGGCGGTGATCTCGTCCGGCGTCCTGATGGGCAACGAAGGGAAGGGCGGCAGTGCGAGCACCGTCGGCGACCTGAAGCAGATCCGCGTGCCCGTCCTGCTGCTGCGCCACCGGCTCGATGCCTGCCGCGTCTCGGCGCCGGCCGATGCCGACAAGTTCAAGGAACTGCTGACGGGCTCGCCGCGGGTCGACGTCGTCACGCTGGAGGGCGGCGGGCCGCGCAGCAAGACCGCCGATCCCTGCGGTGCGTCGCACTATCACGGCTTCTGGGGCATCGACGAGCAGGCGGTGGCGGCCACGGTCCGGTGGCTCGGCGCCAACATGCGCCGATAGGAACGGGAAAAGTTACGGAGGAAACGATGGTCGCAATCAAGGTGGCAGAGTTTGCCTTTCCGCGCATGGAGGCGCCGGACCTCGACGAGATGGAAGAGTTCCTGACGCATTTCGGGATGGTGCGGGCGGAGCGCACGCCGGACGCGCTCTACATGCGCGGCACCGACGGGCATCATCACCTGCACGCCGTCCACAAGGGCGGCACGAAGTTCATCGGCTTCGCCTATCATGCGGCGAGCGAGGACGATCTCGCGCGCGTCGCCAAGCTGCCGGGCGCCTCGGGCATCGAGACCCTCGACGAACCGGGCGGCGGCAAGCGCGTGCGGCTGGTCGAACCGAACGGCTATCAGATCGAGGTCATCCACGGCATGCAGGCGGTGCCTGCGGCGAAGACCGAGCGCGATCTGCTGAACTCGGGCAGCGAGCCGTACCGGCGCGCCGGCCGCGTCATGCGGCTTACGAAGTCGCCGACGCCGATCCAGCGCATCGGGCACGGCGTGCTGGCGACGCCGCATGTCGGGGAGACGGCGGCATGGTTCCGCGAGACGCTGGGCATGATCCGTTCCGACGATGTCTATGCCGGCCCGAAGGAAAACGTGATCGGGGCGTTCAGCCGGCTCGACCGCGGCGACGACTATGTCGACCACCATGTCCTGTTCTGCATCCACAACGAGAAGCGGGGGCTGAACCATGTCTCCTACGAGGCGCACGACATCGACGCGATCTTCCAGGATCACGAGTATCTCAAGAAGCTCGGCAAGTACGACCATATGTGGGGCATCGGCCGCCATCTGCTCGGCAGCCAGGTCTACGACTACTGGTGCGATCCGTGGGGCCGCGTGCACGAGCGCTGGGCGGATACGGACCGGCTGAACGCGGCCAACGGCGGCAATCTCCTCAGCGCCGAGGAGGGGCTGGGATCGCAATGGGGAGAGGCACCGCCGGAGCGTTTCCGGCATCATGCCAGCCCCTAGCAAGCCAGTCCCTAGCAAGGAGGAATGATCCATGTCCAAGCCACCCGCTGCTGCTGCCGGTGCTGCCAGCCCGCGCGACCAGTTGCGCGCCTTCGCGCCCAAGCTGATCGACCTGACCGACAACGTGCTGTTCGGCGACGTCTGGGAGAGGCCGGGCCTTTCCAAGCGCGACCGCAGCCTGATCACCTGTGCGGCGCTGGTGGCGCTCAACCGCACGGAACAGCAGACCGGCCATTTCACGCGCGCCATCGCCAACGGCGTGAAGAAGGAAGAACTGATCGAGTTGATTACGCACCTGGCGTTCTATTCCGGCTGGCCGACGGCGATGTCGGCGGCGAACGTGGCCAGGAAAGTGCTTGAAGAGGGAGAGAAGAAGTGAAGCTTTGTTATTTCAACGAGTGGCGGCTGGGTGTCATCAAGGGTGACAGCGTCGTCGACGTCACCGACGCCGTGAAGGATATTCCGCACCTCGATTCGCGCGACCTGATCCTGGGCCTGATTGCCAAGTGGGATTCCTACAAGGCCAGGGTCGAGAAGGCTGCGGCCGATGGTAAGGGCCAGCCGCTGAAGGGCGTGCGCCTGCGGCCGCCGGTGCCGAAGCCCGGCAACATCGTCTGCATGGCGGTGAACTACATGGAAGACGGCACCCTGCCGGAGAAGCCGCAGATCAACGCCTTCCACAAGGCGTCGACGGCGGTGATCGGCGACGGCGACACGATGGTGCTGCCCGATGCGCCGGCCAGCATCTTCGAGGGCGAGGCGGAACTTGCGCTGGTGATCGGCAAGCCGGCGACGCGCGTCTCGCAGGCCGACGCCATGAAGCATGTCTTCGGCTATACCTGCTTCATCGACGGGTCGGCGCGCGGCCTGCCGCCGCCGGGCAACGTCTTCTTCCAGATGAAGTCGCGCGACACCTTTGCGCCGATCGGCCCCTGCATCGTCACGGCCGACGAGATCGCCGATCCGCAGAACCTCGCCATCGAACTGAAGAACAACGGCGAGACCATGCAGAAGTTCAACACCAGCGACATGGCGCACCAGATCCCGCGCTGCATCGAATGGGTCAGCTCCATCCACACGTTGCATCCGGGCGACATCCTCGCCACCGGCACCAACCATCGCGGCCTGCATTCCTTCATGGACGGCGACAGGATCGAACTCACCGTCGAGAAGGTCGGCACGCTCCATATCAATGTGAAGGACGAACTGAAGCGCACCTGGGCCCGCACGACGCGTCTCCAGCACAAGGAGAAGGGCGGCGAGGGCGCCCACACGCCGCAGCTCACCGGCAAGCACGCTAAGTAGCGAGGCGCGCTGCTTTCTTCCTCCTCCCCCGTTGACGGGGGAGGCCAGGAGCGAGGCAAAAGAAAGGACGCCACGGTTTCCCGTGGCGCCCCTTCGAGGCAGTAGGCTGCTACCTACTTGAGTGCGTTAGTGCGTTAGTGCGTCAGCGCGGCCTGATCGGTGGAGGGGCCGGCGGTGACGGGGATCGCGCGGGGCTTCTTCTCCTCCGGGATCTCGCGCTGCAGCTCGATGGTCAGCAGACCGTTGGCGAGCTTGGCGCCCGTGACCTTCACATGGTCGGCGAGCTGGAAGCGGCGCTCGAAGTTGCGGCCGGCGATGCCGCGATAGAGATACTGCTTCTCGTCCTGGCCGTTGGCCGGCGCGGTCTGGCCGGTGACCAGGAGCTCGTTCTCCTTCTGGGTCACGTTCAGCTCGGCTTCGGCAAAGCCCGCAACCGCCATCACGATCCGGTAGGCGTTATCGCCGGCCTTCTCGATATTGTACGGGGGGTAGCCGTTGGTGTTCGCCTGACCCGACACCGAGTCGAGCAGGTCGAAAACGCGGTCGAAACCGACGGTGGCGCGATAGAACGGGGAATAGTCGAAAGTGCGCATGTTCATCCTCTCCTGAGCGATGTTGTGATGCCCCAGCCCCGGACGGGCACTGGGAACGGTCCTGATTTAGGTCCGGGAAAGCGGCCTTCAAGAGGAGCAAAAATTTCCTTCGCGGGGTCTTGAACGGCAGGAAATGCTGCCTTCGCGGAGACCTTCGGGAAATCAAATCATGGCGGATGTGCGAGATATCGCCAGATCAAAGGCGGTACCAGCATGTCCAAGATCCTGCGCAAACCTGAAGCCATTTTGTGGGCTCTGTCGGTCTCCCAGGCCGCCGGCATGCTGGCGTTCAACATCGTGCTGCGGGCCGCCGTGCTGTGAAGCATCTGCCGCTGTTCTTCGATCTCGCCGGCCGCCGCGTGGTGGTCGTGGGCGAGGGGGCCAAGGCCCAGGGCCGGGCCGATCTCGCGCGCGCCGCCGGCGCCGGGGTGATCCGGCTGGCCCCGGCCGAGGCCCGCGTCGAGGATTTCCGCGGCGCGGCGGCGGCTTTCGTCGCTACGGGCGATCCCGAGGGCGATGCCGCGGCGCAGCGCCTCGCCAGGGAGGCCGGGGTGCCGGTGAACGTGGCCGACCGGCCGGCGCTGTGCGATTTCATCCTGCCCGCCATCGTCGATCGCGGCGAGGTGGTGGTGGCCATTTCCACGGGCGGCGCGTCGCCGACGCTGGCAACCCACCTTCGTGGGCGCATCGAGGCCGTGCTGCCGCAGCAGATCGGCGCGCTGGCCGTGCTGGCAGCGACCTTCCGCGCGCAGGTCAACGCGCTGATCGCCGATCCCGCCCGCCGCCGGGCCTTCTTCCGCCGCCTGGTCGAGGGGCCGGCGGGACGGCTGGCGATGCAGGGCGATGCGGCCGGCGCCCGCCGCGCCGTGCTGGGCGATCTGGACGCCGCCCGCCGCCACCGGCCAACCGGGGGCATTGCGCATATCGTGGGGGCGGGGCCGGGCGATCCCGATCTGCTGACCTTGCGCGCCGCCCAGCTCCTGCAGGAGGCCGACGCGATCCTGCACGACGATCTCGTGCCGCCGGACGTGCTGGCGCGGGCGCGGCGCGACGCCGAGTTCGTTGCCGTCGGCAAGAGGAAGGGCCGCCCGGGCTGGGCGCAGGCCGACATCGACGCCGAGCTGGTGCGCCGCGTGGCCGCCGGCCAGACGGTGGTGCGCCTGAAGGCGGGCGATCCGTTCGTGTTCGGCCGCGGCGGCGAGGAAGTCGACGCGCTGCGTGCCGCGGGCCTCGCCTATACGATCGTGCCGGGTATTACCGCCGCGCTGGGCTGCGCCGCGTCGGCGGGCATCCCGCTCACCCATCGCCGCATCGCCTCGGCCGTGACCTTCGCGAGCGGCCACAGCGCCATGGACGCCAGGCAGCCGGCCTGGGCCGCGCTCGCCGCGGAAGGCCATACGCTCGCCATCTACATGGGCGCCTCGGAAGCTGCTTCCGTGCGCGACCGACTGCTGGGCGCCGGCGCGCACCCCAACACGCCGGTCGCCATCGTCGAGAACGGCACGCGGCCCGACCAGCAGGTCTCCGCCGGCCGTCTCTCGGATCTGGCGCGGCTCGTCGCTCTTCACTCCCGGCGCGGCGACGCCGGTCCCAGCCTCATCATCGTGGGCGACGTCGCGGCCTATGCCGCCGCCGCCGACCAGCCTTCTCCCGCATCACAGTTTGCACAGGTGTCGTGATGGCCAAGAATCTCAGCGGCGATCTGCAGGTCGCGTCCGCCAACCGCCTCGTCGACGGCATGGTGGTGTGGCTCGACGATGCCGGCCAGTGGACCGACCGGCTGGAGCACGCCGCCATCGCACGCGATCCGCGCGGCGCGGAAATCCTGCTGGAGCGCGCCCGCGCCGAAAGCTTCACGGTGGTCGACCCGTTCCTCGTCGCCGTCGACGAGGACGAGGCCGGCGCGATCGAGCCTCTCTCCTTGCGCGAAAAGATCCGCGCCTCGGGCCTCACCTTCGAGGCCATCGCGGCGGAAGCGGTGCGCTATGCCTGACACGCATTTCTACCGCTACGACGACTACGACCGGACGCTGGTCGCCGAGCGGGTCGGACAGTTCCGCGATCAGGTGCGCCGCCGCATCGCCGGCGAGCTGACGGAGGAGCAGTTCAAGCCGCTGCGCCTCACCAACGGCCTCTACCTGCAGCTTCACGCCTACATGCTGCGCATCGCCATCCCCTACGGGACGCTGGCGTCGCGCCAGCTGCGCAAGCTGGCGGAGATTTCGCGCAAGTACGACCGCGGCTACGGCCATTTCACGACGCGCCAGAACCTGCAGCTCAACTGGATCAGGCTGGAAGATGCGCCGGACGCGCTGGCGGCGCTGGCCGAAGTCGACATGCACGCCATGCAGACCAGCGGCAACTGCATCCGCAACGTCACGGCCGATCACTTCGCCGGCGCGGCAATCGACGAGATCGAGGACCCGCGCATCTGGTGCGAGATCGTGCGCCAGTGGTCGACCTTGCATCCCGAATTCAGCTTCCTGCCGCGCAAGTTCAAGATCGCCATCACCGGCTCGCCCAACGACCGCGCCGCCGTGCGCGTCCACGATATCGGCCTGCGCCTCTGGAAGAACGGGCAGGGCGAGACGGGCTTCGAGGTGATCGTGGGCGGCGGCCTGGGCCGCACGCCGATGATCGGCAAGACCTTGCGCGAGTTCCTGCCGCGCGACGAGCTGCTGGCCTATCTCGAAGCGACCTTGCGCGTCTACAACCGCTACGGCCGCCGCGACAACCTCTACAAGGCGCGCATCAAGATCCTGGTGCACGAGATCGGCGCGGAGAAGATGCGCGAGGAGGTCGAGGCCGAGTATGCCGCGATCCGGGGCAGCGCCCTGCGCCTGCCGGCCGGGACCATCGAGGCGATTGCCGAGCAGTTCGCGCCGCCGGTGCTGGCGGCGCGGCCGGCGATCTCGGGGCCGGTCGAGGCCGAGCGCCTGTCGAACCCGGCATTCGCGCTGTGGCTCAAGTCGAACGTCGCGCCGCATCGCGTGCCGGGCCATGCCATCGTCACGGCCTCGCTGAAGCCCGCCGGCTCGCCGCCGGGCGATGCCAGTGCGGCACAGATGGAAGGCGTGGCCGACATCGCCGACGCCTACAGCCAGAGCGAGATCAGGGTCAGCCACGAGCAGAACCTGATCTTCCCGCACGTCGCGCTCGACGATCTGCCGAAGGTCTACAAGGCGCTGGCCGCACTCGGCTTCGCCGAAGCCAATGTCGGCAAGATCACCGACATCATCGCGTGCCCCGGCCTCGACTACTGCGCGCTGGCCAATGCCCGCTCGATCCCGGTGGCGCAGCGCATCTCCACGCACTTCGCGGAGCTGGCGCGGCAGCACGATATCGGCGATCTCAAGATCAAGATTTCGGGCTGCATCAACGCCTGCGGCCACCACCATGTCGGCCACATCGGCATCCTCGGCGTCGACAAGAACGGCGTCGAACTCTACCAGCTCAGCCTCGGCGGCGACGTCGACTTCGGCCAGACGGCCATAGGCACCATCCTCGGGCCGGCCGTGACCGCCGACAAGGTGGTGGAAGCCGTCGATGCGCTGGTCGCCACCTATCTCGACGCGCGCCGCGCCGGCGAGCGTTTCGTCGATACCTACCGCCGCATCGGCGCCCAACCTTTCAAGGAGAGAGTCTATGCCGCTGTTTAGCGAAGCGGGGCTGTCCGCGTCTTTCGTCGCGTTGAGCTTTGCCGACTGGCAGTCGCGCCCCGAGTGGCCGGCGGTGTCGCTCGGCAACACCGATCCGGTCGAGGAGCTGGCGCCGCATGTCGGCCGCCTGCGCCTGATCGTGCTCGACTTCCCCAAGTTCAGCGACGGCCGCGCCTACAGCCAGGCCCGCCTGCTGCGCGGCCGGCTGGGCTATCGCGGCGAGCTGCGCGCCACCGGCGGCGTGCTGCAGGACCAGATCCCGTTCATGCTGCGTTGCGGCTTCGACTCCTTCGAGAGCGACCAGCCGGGCTTCGGCGAAGCGCTCGCCAGGGCGCGCACGCTGTTCAGCGTGGTCTATCAGCCGGCCGAGGATGGCCGCGTGCCGGCCTCGCGGCTGCGGCTCGATCACGGCGCGCCGGCGGCCTAGCCGAATTACTTTTCGGGCTCGGCCCCGGATTCCGGCTCGGGGCTGTCCAGCCACGCGAGCGCTTCCTCCGGCGTGCGGAAGATCTTTGCGCGTCCCTCGAAGTTGCCGAGGTTGATGTAGCGTTCCGCCAGATCGGGCACGGCATTGCGCCGCGGCACCAGGGCGAGGCGGCCGCGCCGGGTGAGCGTGGCATAGGCGCTCGCACGCGCGGCCAGTACCATAACATCGTCGTCGTCGTAGGTGCCGGCCGCGTCGCTGGCATCGAACAGCTTGCGATAGCCCAGCGCGTCCTGGGCCACGACGGTGTCGGAGAAGTCTTCGATGTCCTTCAGGGTGATGATGCCTTCGGCCCGCGCCCGCACCAGGCGCGCCTCGTGATCGATGGTGTAGTTGATCGGCATTCCCCGACCTTAGCGCGGCAGGGGTGCCTCGCTCCAGTGGATGGCCTTCACGATCGCATCCCCAGCCGCTAGGCTTGCTCCCAAGCGGGGAAACACCGACGGGAGGAAAAAGTATGGTCAAGGGAGCAACGGGCGCCGTGGTGGCGCTCGCGATGAGCTGGTGTGCGTTCGCGATACCGGCGACAGCCCAGACGCTGGTGAACATCCGGTCCCAGGATGCGCCGAGATACGATCCACATAGCAACACATCGAGCGGCATGGGGCATCCCATGTTCATGATGGGCGACACGCTGGTCGCCCTCGACTGGGACTTGAAGAACGTCCATCCGCTTCTGGCCAAGTCGTGGACCGTCTCCGACGACCGGCTGACCTACACCTTCAAGCTGCGCGACGACGTAACCTTCTGCAGCGGCAAGAAGTTCACCGCCGACGACGTGATCTACTCCTTCACGCGGCTGGCCGATCCCTCGGGCAAGTGGCCGTTCTACTGGCGGCTGGGCGAGATCGACAGCCTGACCGCGCCCGATCCCTACACGCTGGTCTACAAGCTGAAGCGGCCGCATTCGGAGCTGCTGGTCGACCTCGCCAACTTCGCCGCCACCATCATCAACAAGGAGAATGTCGAGGCGCTGGGCGCCGATTTCGGCGTCAAGGGATTCGACGGTACCGGCCCGCTGTGCTGGGAGAGCTGGCAGCCGCGCAAGGAACTCGTGCTGAAGCGGCACGATGCCTACAAGTGGGGACCGACCGGCGTCTATGCCAACAAGGGGCCGGTGAAGTACCAGAAGATGATCTGGCGCATCGTGCCGGAGGAAACGACACGCATCGCCACGATGCTCTCGGGCCAGGCCGACTTCTGCCACTGGAACCCGCTGCAGGCGATCGAGAGCTTCAAGAAGGCTCCCAATCTCGCCGTCTACGAGCCGACCGCCGATTTCGCGATGTACTACTGGGGACTGAAGAGCACGCGCGAGAACCTGCAGGACAAGCGCGTGCGCAAGGCGCTGGCCCATCTGGTCGACCGCGAGGAGATCAACAAGGCGATCTTCTTCGGCCAGGCCGAGACGGCGCGCTCGCTGGTCCACCCCAACGCACTGGACTTCGAGCCGGCCACGCTCGACGTGCTGACCAAGCGCGATCCCGAACTGTCCAAGAAGCTGCTCGACGAGGCGGGCTGGAAGATGGGCGACGACGGCTTCCGCTATAAGGACGGCAAGAAGCTCGAACTGCTGATGTATTCCTACACCGTGGGCCAGAATCCCAAGCTGTCGGAAGTGCTGCAGGCAGCCGCGCGTCCCGTCGGCATCGACATCAAGATCCAGACCTGGGATCCCACGGTGTTCTTCCAGAAGATCGCGCAGCAGGACTACGACATCTGGACGCTCTCGGTGCCCTACACCTCGGCCGGCGACCAGATGTATCTCTACTACCACTCCAAGAACCGGCCGGTGCCGAACCGCATGATGTGGAACGACCCCGAGACCGACCGCGTTCTCGAAGCCGGTCGGTCGGCGACCAACGATGCCGACCGCGAAAAGAACTTCAAGCTCGTCCAGCGCATGATGCACGACGAGGCGCTGATGATTCCCGCGGCGCATTCGAGGCTCTTCCTGGTCGCCAAGAAGAGCATCAAGAACGTGAAGGCCCACGGCATCTACAGCGCCCCCCTCTACAAGGGGCTCGATATCCAGCCGTGATGGATGGGGCGACGCCTGCCTTGCCGTTCTCACCCCGGGGAGGCACGCCCCTCCTCGGGGTGGGCGGCTCCCGGCGTTACTTTGCCTGCCCGGCCAGCCACCGCAGGCCTTCGTCGACGGTACCGACGATCCTGGCGGCCCGCTCGGCGCCGCCGAGATTGGTGAAGCGGCGCAGCGTGTCGATCTGGTTGTCGTTCACGCCGACCAGGCAGATCGGCCCGCGCGGATCGAAGGCGGCATAGGCGCTGACCCGCGCGCCGAGCACCATCATGTCGTCGTCGCTGGCCACGAACTCGGCGTGCGTGGCGTCGACGAGCTTGGGGTAGGGCATGGCGTCCTGCACCATCAGCGCGTCGAAATAGTCTTCGACATCCTTGAGAACAACCCGGCCCTTGGCCGTGGCATGAACGAAACGCTTGTCGTGATCGATCCTGAACGTCAGCGGCATCATTTACCCGAGGTGAGAGACGGATTGTCGAACGAGCCCTTGAAGAACTTGCCGCCCAGCATGCCCCTCATCGAGCCGGGCGCTTCGCGTACCGAAAGTTCGGCGGTGCCCGTGCGGCCGTCGTCGCAGGTGATGAAGGCCGCGCCGGCGCGGTCGGCGTCGAGCTGCCAGCGCCCGTCGCAGGCCACGCCCTTGTCGCCGCGCAACGCCAGCGCGCCGCCGCCTCTGCCGTCGGCCGGCGTGCCGAAGGTTCCGGTGAACCTCTCGCCATCGGCCGTCTCGCCCGCGACAGGCACCGTTCCCGTGCAGCCGCCGAGCGCAAGCAAGGCAATGCCAAAGACCATCTTTCTCATTTCACTCTCCACGCCGACCGTGGCGAGCCCATGAGTTGGCGTCAAGCGTCGCCGACGTCGCGTCGCGCCCGGCGGATCAGAGAGCGCCTTCGTGTTCCAGCAGCCACTTCTTGCGCGGCAGTCCGCCGCCATAGCCGGTGAGCGTGCCGTTGGAGCCGATCACGCGATGGCAGGGCACGACGATGCTGATCGGATTCTGCCCGTTGGCGAGTCCGGCGGCGCGCACGGCGCGCGGCTTGCCGATGCGGCTCGCGAGTTCGGCGTAGCTGATCGTCCTGCCGCGCCGGATCTTGCGCAGCGCACGCCAGACGCTGCGCTGGAACGCCGTGCCCGTGGTTTCCACCGGCAGCCTGTCGATCACGTCGATATCGCCCTTGAAGTAGGCGCGCATCGCCTTCGTCAGCCCGCCGGGATCGCGCGCAGCGTCGAGCGTGTAGCGGCCCCGGCCGTAGTAGCGGTCGAGCAGGAGGCGCATGCGCGCTTCGTAGTCGGTCCAGTCGATGGCGCGCAGCCGGCCCTGGCGGTCGGCCACGATCAGCAGTTCGCCGATGGGCGTGGCGAGGCGGTCGACGAGGAGTTCGTATGTTTCAACCATGGTCGGCCGTCCTGAGATGCTGCACGGCATAGGCGTGCCACGGACGCCATGCGGGAGGGGATCGTTCGTCGACGGTGGCGACCGGGGAATCGCATTCCCAGTCGCCGGGCGCCCGCAGGCCGGGACGCCTGGCGATCAGCGGCGCCAGTTGCGGATCGCGGGCGAGGTGGCTGCCGATGGTGGCGATGTCGGCGCCGAGATCGAACACGCGGCGCACCTTCGCGACGAGGACGGGGAGCGCCTTCACCTCGGGGAAGCGGATCGTCACCGCCACCGAGTTGCGCTCCGGCAGGTGAGCGACGGCGACGGTGCCCGTGTTGCCGTCGAGGTCGATGCGGCGATGCCACACGCCGTCCTCGATCCACTCGGTGCCGGGCGCGGCGCGGGCGGCGAGGGCCGCCAGCATGCCGGGCCAGTCGTAGGGCGGGCGGTAGGCCAGCCGCAGCGTCACGCCGTCGCGCGCCGAGGTGTCGGCGCCGGCCTTGCGGCGTAATGCACCGCGCAGCGCACTGGGCGGCCGGCGGAACAGGCTGCGGAAGGTCTCGTTGAAGCGGCGCACGCTGCCGAAGCCCGCGGCCAGCGCCACTTCCGCCATCGGCAGGCGCGTGTCGTGGAGGAGCTGCTTGGCGAAGAGCACGCGCCGCGTCTGCGCCACGGCCACCGGCGAGGCGCCGAGATGGCGCTGGAAGAGGCGGCGCAGCTGGCGCCCGCCGACGCCCAGCCGTGCGGCCAGCGCCTCGACGCCGGCCCCCTTGTCGCCTGGCGCGTCGTCGTCCAGCGCGCCGTCGGCGATCAGCGCCAGCGCGCGGCTCACCGTGTTGGCGGTGCCGCGCCAGAAGGCGAGGTCGGGCGCGATCTCGGGGCGGCAGCGCAGGCAGGGGCGGAAGCCGGCCTCCTGTGCCGCGGCGGCGGAGGCATAGAAGCGGCAGTTCGCGAGCTTCGGCGTGCGGGCCGGGCAGATCGGACGACAGTAGATGCCGGTCGAGGTGACGCCTGCGAACACGCGCCCGTCGAAGCGGGCATCGCGGCTCTGGAAGGCGCGGTAGTAGGTCTTGCGGTCGAGCAGTTCCATGGGGGAAGTCTCCCACGCGCGCGGCGATCGTGCTGGCGGTTTTCGGACCCGTACATCGAGGCCCCCCCTGCCGGGCCGCCGGGGATCGGTCAGCCGCAGCGCTCGACCCGGTAGGCGCAGCGCCGGGCGCCGGCGAGGAGGTGGTCGATCCGCCGGACCAGGATGCCGTCGCCGAGCACGTTCTGAAAGATCGCCAGCTCCGAGCGGCAGAGCGCCTGGCAGGCCGCGGCCGCGGCGCAGATCGGGCAGTGATCCTCGACCAGCAGGAAGCTGCCGTCGCGCTCGGCGATCACGCGCGCCATGTAGCCTTCGCGGCTGCGGACGTCGGCCAGTGCGCGGAGCTTCGCGCGCAGGGGCAGGCGGCGCGGCACGAGCCGGCGATAGCGGGCGAGGGACTCCTCCTCGCGGTGGCGGACGAGCTTCTCCAGCCCCGCCTTGCCGAAGACCGTCTGCGTCGAGCGCAGGAGTTCGAGCGTGAGATCGGCGTGGCGGTCGGGGAACCGCCGGTGCCCGCGGTCGGTCAGCCGCCAGAACCGCGTCGGCCGTCCGCGCTTCTGGCGCTGCGCTTCGCCGGCGACGAGACCGTGCGCCTGCAGGCGCACGAGATGCTGGCGGGCGCCGGTCGGCGTGATGCCCAGCCGCGTGCCGATATCGGCGGCGGTCTGCGGTCCGCGCGTCTTGAGCTGGAGCAGGATCCGGTCGTCGCTCGTTGCCGCCATTGCCATCTGACGCTCCACCGCCGGCGGTGAAAATTTAGAAAGTAGTCGCTTTCCAAAATAGGCTATGGTGCCGGCTCCGGCAACGGCGATCCCGCCGGGGAGGGGAGCGGCCGCCACCATGTCCACGCCAGCGCAGAAAGTCGGATGGGCGGCGTTGCTGAAGCCCGCCTGGTTTCCCGCGCTCGCGGTCTTGGTGGGCGGCGTGCTGCTGCATTCCATGAACGTGCTGATGCTGGCGACCGTGCTGCCGAGCATCGTCGAGGATGTCGGCGGCGCGACCCTGATGAGCCTGCCGACCACCCTGTTCCTCGCCTCGTCGATCGTGGCGGCGTGCTGCACCGGCTACATCAATTCCGTGATCGGCGCGCGCCGGGCCTTCGCGACGGGCGCGCTGATCTTCGGCCTCGGCGCCCTGGTCTGCGCGCTCGCCTCGACGATGGCGCAGGTCATCGCCGGCCGCTTCGTGCAGGGCTTCGGCGGCGGCCTGCTGGCGGCCATGGCCTATGTGCTGGTGCGCAGCACCTTTCCCGAGACGATCTGGACGCGCGCCATCACCCTGCTGTCGGGGGCGTGGAGCATGTCGATCCTGTTCGGGCCGCTGCTGGGCGGGGCCTTCGCGACCTACGGCAACTGGCGCGGCGCCTTCTATGCCGTGGCCGCCCTCGCCTGCGTGCTGGCGGCGGTGGCGGTGCGGGCCCTGCCGCGCACGCTCAGCGGACACGGCGAACGGCCGCGCGTGCCGGCGCTCAGGGTGACGCTGATAAGTGCTGCGATCTTCGCCATGTCGGCGGCGGCGGCGTCGCCGGTGGCGGTGGTCAAGGCCCTCCTGTTCGCGGCGGCGATCGGCGGGCTGGCCCTGATGCTCGCCCTCGACCGCCGGGCCGCCGCGCCGTTGCTGCCGCGCGATGCCTTTTCCCTGCGCACGATGACGGGGATCGGCCTGTGGGTGGCGCTGCTGATCTCGGCCTCCTTCAGCCCCCTGCAGCTCTTCGTGCCGACCTTCCTGCAGGTGCTGCACGGGCTCGATCCGCTGGCGGCGGGCTACATGGTCGCCGGGGGCTCGTTCGGCTGGACCGCGGCGTCGATCCTCGTGGCCGGCGCGCCGCCGCGCTGGATCCGCCGCCTGCTGGTGATGGGGCCGCTCGCCATGGCGGTGGCGCTGCTGGGCCTGGCGGGCCTGCTGCCTCTGAAGCCGTTCGTGCTGTCGATCGGGCCGATCGTTCTGCTGGGCATCGGCATCGGCTCGACCTGGGCCTTCACTGCACAGCGTGTGATGAGCGGTGCCCGCAAGGGCGAGGAGACGGTCGCGGCCTCGTCGGTCGCTACGGTGCAGCAGGCCGGCGGCGCGCTGGGGGCGGCGCTGGCCGGGCTGATCGCCAACCTCGCCGGCCTGTCGGGCGGGCTGACGGTGGCGGACGTGACGGCAGCCGCCTACTGGGTGCCGGTCTGCTTTGTTGGCGTGGCTCTTGCTGCAACCGCAGCGGGTATTCTATTGAGGCGGGCGGAGGGCCCATGACGGTTGTTTCGATCAAGGAGAGAATCGATCGCACCTACGAGCGGATGAGCGATGCCATCGAAGGCAAGCATCTGCTCGAAAGCTTCACCGCGCCGCGGCCGTCGACGGCCGAGCGGCTGGCGGCCGGCAAGGCGTTGCGGGACAAGGTGCCGAGAAAGGCACAGGCCCAGTACAAGCCGTCCGCGGACCGCGCCGATCCCGTCTCCATCCTGGAGCAGCAGAACCTCACCCGCGCCCAGAAGCTGGTGCCGGTGCGCTTCGCCCGCATGCTGGCCTCGCCCTTCGCTTTCCTGCGCGGCTCGGCGGCGGTGATGGCGGCCGACCTGTCGACGACGCCGGTGTCCGGCGTCGCCGTCGGCGCCTGCGGCGACATGCACGTCTCCAATTTCGGCGTCTTCGCCTCGGCCGAGCGCAACCTGATCTTCGCCATCAACGATTTCGACGAGGTGCATCCCGGCCCCTGGGAATGGGACCTGAAGCGGCTGGCGGCAAGCGCGGCGGTCTCCGTCCGCTTCATGGGCGGCGACAAGGAAGAGGCCGAAGCGGCGGCGCGGGCCGTCGTGCGCTCCTACCGCAAGCGCATGCGGCGCTACGCCGAAATGGGCTTCCTGCAGATCTGGTACGACCGCATCGACGAACGCGCCGTGCTCGACACGCTGTCGCCCAAGGCGCGGCGCAACGCCGAGAAGGTAATGGACAAGGCGCGGACCAAGGGCCATGTCGCCGTCCTCGAAAAGCTCACGGAGGAGGTCGGGGGCGAGCATCGCATCATCGAGGAAGTGCCGCTGATCGTGCGCGAGACCCATACCGATAAGGGGATCCCGATCAACGAAGCCCTCGACCTGATGCTGCGCGCCTACATCGAGTCGCTGTCGATCGACCGGCGCATCCTGCTGTCGCGCTATCGCATCATCGATTCGGCCCGCAAGGTGGTGGGCGTCGGCAGCGTCGGCACGGGCTGCTGGATCGTGCTGCTGCAGGGCATCGACAACGAGGACCCGCTGTTCCTGCAGGTCAAGCAGGCGCAGGCGTCCGTGCTGGAGCCCCATGTCGACCACAAGCTGCGCTTCGAGAACCAGGGCCGCCGCGTCGTCGTCGGCCAGCGGCTGACGCAGGGCTCGCCCGACATCTTCCTGGGCTGGGGCATGATCCCCGATCACGGCGAGTTCTATGTGCGCCAGCTCGCGGACATGAAGGGCAGCATCAAGTTCAACGAGGACGACGAGCAGGACCTCGACGGCTTCATCGAGTATTGCGGCCTGTGCGGCTGGGCGCTGGCTCTGGCGCATGCCAAGTCGGGCGACCCGGCGATGATCGCGGGCTACTGCGGCAACAGCGAGGCGATCGACGAAGCCATCGGCAAGTTCGCGATGGCCTATGCCAAGCAGACCGACCAGGACCACGAAGCGCTGGACAAGGCGCGCCGCAGCGGCCGCATCAGGGTCGCCGCGCAGACCATGGTGAAGTAGCGGCGACCGCCGCGGCGTGAATCTCTTTCCTGTCGTCTCGCGGAGCTGTCTCCGCGCGAGATGACAAACCCCTCGTCCGCAGGACGAGGGGCGTTGCCGGCCGATCTCAGGTCGGGATCGAGAGCTTCACGATCATGTCGTTGTAGTCGAAGTCGACGCCGGGGGTGGCGGCGTTCATGTCTTCGAAGCCGAAGGTGTTCTGCCCAAACGTGCGGACATGGCTGGTGCCGTCGGGGTTCGCGGTCAGCGTCGTCGTGGCGTCGATGGTGAACACGTTGCCGAGCTGGTTGACCAGCACCGGCGCGTAGTAGCCGTCGCCGCCCGTCACGGTCCAGACGGCCGACGACGTGCCGGTCGAATTGCCCTGGGTCGAGCTGAACTCCCAATGCTGGGCCATGGCGGCACGGAAGGCATCGGTGTTGCCGTAGGCCACGCCGCCGACCTGGAGCTGTTCGGTGTTGGCCGGGTTCTGGTCCATGCGCACGAAGTGGAGCGTGTTGACGTAGTAGCCGCTCCACGCCAGATCGACCTGCACCTGCGTGCCCTGCGTGAGATAGACCCAGGCATGGTCGGTGGTGCGCTGGCTGGCGGCCAGCATCGCCGATTCGCTCAGCGTGTTGTCGACCGTCGCGGTGAAGTTGATCTGGCCGCCGCTGCCCGCGACGGACACTGCGAGCGAGCCGCTGCCGGTGACGGTCGTGGTCGGGTTGACATTGGTCACGTCGTCGCCGGTGACGATGGCGAACTTCAGGTTGTCGCCGGCCGGCAGATAGACCGACTGCTGGCCGGTGTAGAACATCTGGCCATTGTCGGCCGCCACGGCGCCGAGCTTCGCCAGGGTCGCGTCCACCAGCGAGGTGGTGATGCCGCTGCCGTCGCGGTTCAGCATGTTGCCGGCGGCGTCGGTGGCATAGGCGACCAGCGTGCCGTTCTTCAGGGTCGAACTGGAGACGGCGAGGTCGATCCAGTTGCCGGCCGTGGTGCCCAGAGCGCCGGGGGTGAGCGAGAGCGCCGTGCCGCCGCTTGCCGCCACCAGCGGCAGGGTGGCGAGATTGACGCTGAAGTCGACGAGCTTCGTGGCCTCGCCGACCGGATTGGTGAGGCCCCAGTCCTGCGGCAGGTACTGCTGCATGAAGACGCTGTAGTCGCCGTTGCCGAACTGCGTGCTCATGGCCGTATGCCAGTCGCCGGTTGCATTGGCCTGCGTGACGATCGGCGTCATGATCCAGTTCGGATTGCCGAGGTGGGAAGTCGTCAGCTCCGCGACATTGTTGGGCGGCAGGACGTTGTTCGTTCCCGGCGTGGAGCCGAAGGCGAGGCTGCCCAGAACCATGTTGGTCGGGTCGGCAATGGGCACGAAGGTGCCGCTCTGGTCGTAGCCGACCTGGGGCGCATCCAGGTTCTTCGGCGGCGCCGGCGGGGTGGGCGTTGCCGTGGAGAAATAGATCGGATCGTAAGTGATGGAGGTGCCGCCGCCGTTGGTCGAGAACTTGGCGGTATTGCTCGGGGCGATCACCGCAGCCGCGCCGCCGTCGATCTGCGCGGTCGTGATCGTGCTGTCGGTGCCCTGGACGTACATGTTGTACGTCTTGCCGAGCGTGCCGCTGCCGATCGTGAGCTGGTACCAGCCGGTGGCGCCGGCCGACGGCATGAAGACGTTGCTGATCGCGAAGCCGCCCGTCGCCG
>WBZX01000689.1_pt1 | contig 29191 bp, 24 predicted proteins | sample 5204211 | NCBI WGS metagenome assembly WBZX01 (sample SAMN12344362, study PRJNA552823) | activated sludge metagenome | biome: Activated sludge suspended growth; feature: Nitrification reactor; material: Wastewater; isolation source: activated sludge from nitrification reactor of wastewater... | reverse complement strand
GTGCGGCCAAGGGACTTTGCTTCGCGCTGGATGTTCCCATCATCGGGGTGAATACCCTTGCCACGCTCGTTGCTGCTGCGCGCGCGACCTCTGAGGCTTCATTGCCTGCATGGCCCATGATCGACGCCCGACGTATGGAGGTGTTCACACAACCTTACGACGCCGCAGACATGGCCGCTGGCGAGGTTCGGCCGCTGGTGCTCGATCAGGTCTGGGGTAACTCAGCCGGGGCCTGCCGTGTCTTCGGAGATGGCGCTGACAAGGCCGCTGCCTTGTGGGAGACACTTCCGCACATCGTGCACGTTCCAGGTGTGAAGGCCCATGCACGGGCCATGCTAGCGCTCGCGTCCGAACGCCTTCGCGCGGGTGCGTTGGATGACCTGGCCTATCTGGTGCCGTTGTATGGCAAGGAGGCCAACGTGACCCAGCCCGGGAAGCGCAGCGCGTAGGCCGCGCTAGCGTTTCGCCGCGAGGTAATTGATGGTGTTGAACTGTTCCAACGACTCCTTGTAGTGGTCGATGGGACGCAGTCCGTTGCGCACGATGCGATAGATGCGGAAGTGCTCCTTCAGCAGATTGAAGAAGTCACGGAAGTAGGTGCGTGAATCCACGTTGGCGCCACCGAATTCGAACTGGATGAAGTCGATGCGCCCTTCGCGGACCATGCGTTCGGCACCCTTGAGCGCGCTCAGTTCGTGGCCTTCGATGTCTATCTTCAGGAAGTGGAGCCGTTCGATGCCGTGTTCGGCACAGAAGGCATCCACCGTGGAGAGCTTGATCTCCTCCACCTGGTCCAGTTTCAGATCGTAGTGGTCCAGATCGCGCGGGTACAAGGAGGCCAATGTGTGGCGGTCGCTGTTCTTATACAGACGCAGCGTGCCGACGCTATCACTGAACCCGCAATTGTTGGCCACCACGTTGGTGCGGCTACCGATGGTGGCCTTCAACTTCTGGAAGGTATCCACTGAAGGTTCGAAGGCGTGCACGGTGCAGCTGGATCCGAAGTGATCGGCCAGTGCGATGGAGTATTCGCCGATGTTGGCGCCCACATCGAAGATGATGGGCTTGGGGGCGTTCTTGAGGGTTCCCTTGATGTGGTGCAGCAGGTGGAGCTCGCCGCTGGTGCGGAAGTCACCACCACGACCGTAGTTCATGCCGTCCAAGGCGATGCTGAGCAGTCCTTCGTAGAAGCGTTGCATGCCGAGCTTACCGGCCGTAAGGCCCAGCAGGCCCCAGATCATCTTCTTCATATGCGTTGCCGCCGTGTGCGGTGGACGCGAAAGTGGTGGAAGCCATGTTCCTTCCGCAAGGGGGCGTCCGCAGGTTATGAACCGGCCACGGTGCCTCCTATTGTGCGACGAGCAGGGTGAGCAGGGCGATCATGGGTATCTCGCCATCGACCCGCAGTACGGCGTCGCTCTTATTCATAAAGGGGCCCTCGCCACGGAAGACGAGACCTTGCTCCAGGACGAAGCCGCTGCCGGTCGGTGTGCAGAAGGGCCCTTCGGAACGCACCACCTTGTTCCCTTCCAAGCTGAATAGGCAGCTGCCCTTGTTGGCGAAGGCGCCTTCAGCACGGTGGAACCCCTTGCCGTCCATCAAGAACGCTCCGGCTCCCTTGGTGCCGAATCCATCGGCGACATGGAACACCTTGTCTTCGGCGAAGAGCCACAAGCAGGTGCCTCGCTCACCGAACGGGCCGCATGCCCGATAGATGCGACCACCCTCCACCACATAGGCGGCGTCGCCCGGGGTGCCGAATGGACCGTAGGCGAAGCGCACGATGGCTCGCTGGGCCATGACCGCCGAGGCTTGGAGCGCAATGGCCAGGGTGGCAAGAAGAAGATGAGTGTTCATCGGGTCTCGGTGTGGTAGCGGATCACGTGGATGTTGCCCGTGTCCATGTCCTTGCGTAAACGGGCCTTGAGCAGCATGGTCTGCTCTTCATACAGGAATTCTTCGCGGTGCTTCTGGCGATCACCATGCCACAGTTCCGCGCTGATCACGTTGCCCGCCACATCATACCGCCAGGTGCGGCGCACGATGTCCGGTCGGGCCACATCGCGTTGGTCCTCACGGGATGCCAAGCGGCCTCCTTCATCATAGGTGAACGAGGTGCGCGAACGGCGCTCGCTGATGATGTAACGGTCTTCAACCCCCAAGAGGTAACCGAGGCTGTTACGGGTGAACGTCTCCTCCCGGTAGGGCAGGTCGAGGTAGTTCAGATAGGTCTTCCTCCAGGTGGTATCGTTCAGCGTCGTGTACACGAAGCGTTCATCGCTGATCTCCGTGGTCACTCCGGGTACCAAGGTGTATCGGTCCGTGCCCAGGTTCTCCACGCGTGCATAGGTCTCCCGTATGGGGCGCCCTTGTGTGTCGAACTCCGTGCGGTAGGTGAAATGCCCCGCAAGGTCGTTGCGCAAGCGACCGGACACGTGGCCCGCGCTATCATGGGTGTAGGTAACGGAGGTGGTGTCGCGGCCGGTGCCGGGGTTGCCGAAGGAGTTGTTCGCGTAGGTCATGCGGCCTTGGGCATCGAAACGATAGAGATACCTGGTCGGCTCGGTGCGCATGGGTTGTCCATCGCGCTTGATCATGCGCTCTCCCGTGATGCTGGCGATGCGGTTGCGCGCCGCGAACTGTGGGTTGAATAGCAGCGCATCGGGGTCGTCGGCACCGGGAAGGACCAATAGCACCTGGGCGTGCAACGCATGGCAGCACACGAGGGCTAGGAGCGAAAGAAGACGATGGGTCATTGTAGTTCTCGAAGAGCTTCTTCCACAGTAGGAACGGGTAGCTGGCATGTCTTCTCCACACAAACGAAAATGGCGCTGGCTGGAAGGCGCTTGTCGCGAAGCAGGGGTAGTTGCGATGGGCCGGTACTACCAAGGAAGATGCGGCAGGGGATGTAGCTGTTGGCGAACCCGGCACGGAGCGCGAGCGCATGCTCTCCGGTGATGGCGATCTCGTGGAACGGATGGGTGCGCCATTGCAGCAGTTGTGCCCAGTTGGAATGACCGGATGGATGTTCGCTCATGCGCGGAGCGACGGCCCCTAGCATACGATCGCTCATGCCGAGGTAGCGCGGTTCGTCCAGCAAGGTCCCGAGCAGGAACAGCGCCTTGGCCATGCTCGAGTTGGAAGCGGGGATCACGTTGTCCGCCAATTCGATGGGGCGTGCGATCAGGGCTGGTGCCAGGTCGCTGGTGAAATGGAAGAAGCCCGTCCCGGGGTCGTGGAAGTGGCGAATGGCATGTTCGCAGATGCTCTGCGCTTCGTGCAACCAGTTCTCTTCGAAGGTGACGCCGTAGAGTGCGATCAACGCTTCTATCAGGAAACAATGGTCTTCCAGATATCCGTTGATGGAGGCCGTCCCATTCTTGTAACTGTGCCAAAGGCCACCGTTCGGTTGCTTGCAGGCGGAAAGCAGGAGGCGGGCATTCCGTTGCGCCATGGCAAGCCACTGGACTTCGCCGAATACTTCATAGGCATCACAAAGGCCCTTCACCACGAGTGCGTTCCAGGAGGTGAGCGCCTTGTCGTCCAATGCAGGTCGAACGCGCGATGCCCGGGCCTGGAGCAGGGTGGCGCGGATGTGCGCGAGGCGCGTGGCGAGTTCTTCTTCCGAAACCCCGAATGCCCGGGCGAACTCGGCATCGGGCATTCCGCGACGCAGGATGTTGCGCCCTTCTTCCCAAAGGGCCTGCCCACCGATATCGAAGTAGGCGGCCGCCAGATCGTACTCAGCACCCAATACCTGCTGTAGCTCGTCGCTCGTCCACACGTAGTACAAGCCTTCGACACCTTCGCTATCGGCATCGAGCGCACTGTAGAAGGCTCCCTCTTGTGAAGTGAGCTCGCGTTGGATGAAGTCCACGATATGCCGAACGGTATCCCTGTACAGCTGCTTCCCGAAGCACTGGTACGCCTGGCTGTAGAGGGAGAGGAGTTGCCCATTGTCGTAGAGCATCTTCTCGAAGTGGGGCACTTTCCAGAGCGTATCGGTGCTGTAGCGCGCGAAGCCACCGCCCACCTGGTCCACGATGCCGCCAAGGGCCATGCGGTCCAGCGTCAGTTCCACATGTTGCGATACGCTCTTGTCGCCTGTCAGCTGCGCATGGCGGAGCAGGAATTCGTAGTTGTTGGGCATGGGGAACTTCGGCACCCGGTCGGGCCCGCCATGCACATGGTCGAACTCCTTCTGCCACTGCTGCACCAGCGCATCGAGCGTGCCTCGCTGTAGAGCGCGTGCCTCGTTGGCTTCCGGGGCCACCAAGGTCGCGGCGATCCCTTCCTTCAGATGGGTCGCATGATCGCGTACGCGTTGCGGATCATTGGTCCATGTACCATGCAGGTCCGTTAGAACGCGCATCCACTGGGCGGCTGGGAAATAGGTGCCGCCGTACACGGGTTCACCGGTGGGGAGCGTGAAGCAGTGCAGGGGCCATCCTCCTCGGCCGGTCATCAGTTGCACGGCGGTCATGTGGATCTGGTCCACATCCGGACGCTCCTCCCGATCCACCTTCACGCACACGTAACGCTCGTTCATGGCCTGCGCCACTTCGGCATTCTCGAAGCACTCGCGTTCCATCACGTGGCACCAGTGGCAGCTGCTGTATCCGATGCTGATCAGCAGGAGCTTGTTCTCGGCTTTGGCACGTGCGAAGGCTTCCTCCCCCCACGGGTACCAATCCACGGGGTTGTGCGCATGCTGCAACAGGTACGGACTGGTCTCGTGTACCAGCCGGTTGGTGTGTTGGGTATCTTGCCCCTGGCGCATGAACGACCAAAGGAACAGCAGCCCAGCGCCTGTCAGGAGGCCCGCACCGGCCGCCCATCAACAGCGAACCGTGAAGGGGCGCGTGAAGGAGCAGTACTGGCCGGGTACCTGCATGGGCTTCGGTGTGTTCATCGCGCTGGGCAGTTTGTTCACCGTGGCCACGTGGACCCTGCTGGACCATACCCTGCTGTTGCGGCTGTTCCTCGCGCTTTGCTTCGTCGGCAACCTGCTGCCGTACCTCCGCTCCGGATTGTGGTTGGGTATGGCCCGGCTGGAATGGTTCCTGTTCAACCTGCTCGCGGTGGGGCCGATCGGCACAAGCTTGTTGTTGTGGCTCAATTTCCTGTTGCATGGCCCCGCCACTAGCGCGCAGCACGTGGTGTCAAGGGTCGATGCCGACCGCACGGTGATCACTTACCACTTCGTGGATGGATACCTGGACGAGTATTGGTGGGCGCGGAGCACGTATCGTGATTGGTTCCCCATCATCGGTAACGGGGTGCGCATCACGGAGGCGGAAGGCCTATTCGGAGTACCGGTGGTGCTGGAGAAGGAACCGCTCGTGCTCGGTCACTGATCCCCCAGGTCGATCATCTGCTCCACTTCGAAGGGGAAGCGCTTCTTGAGCGCCCCGGACCGCCCGGCCACGGTACCCTTGGCTCCCAACTTAACCGGGTCCCCGTTGAACGCTCCGCTCAGCAGGAGCATCAATAGGGGCCCTCCTTGCAGGTCGGCGTGCAGGTGCACAGGGTACACCGTCGCGGTCCGGCGCTTGAGCACCAAGGAAGAGTCCAGTACTCCTTTGCCGATGAAGCGGTCGTTCAGGAAGAGGTCCACGTCCGGGTCCTCCACATGGATGGTGAATCCGTTCGGGTTGTTGATGCGGGCATCCACGCGAAGGGCCACGGTGCTGGCGTCCATCTTCAATACCTCCACATTCGTGATGTCGGTAAGCTCCACTTCCTTGTACGCGGAGCAGGAGGCGAGCAGACCCGCCACTATAAGGCATCCTATCGATCGGCGCATGCGACCCCGCGTTGCGAACGATGTGCCAAGACCCTAGGCCTTGGTGCCCATGGCCCCGGCGTAATTGGCGAAGAAGCGGGGAATGGTGCGGATGCCTTGTAGGTAGTTGAACACACCGTATTTCTCGTTCGGGCTGTGGATGTTGTCCGAGTCGAGACCGAAGCCGAAGAGCACGGTCTTCAGCCCCAATTCCGCTTCGAATAAGGCCACGATGGGGATGCTGCCACCGCCGCGCGTGGGGATGGGCTTCTTCCCGAAGGTCTCTTCCATGGCCTTGCTAGCAGCGATGTAGGCAGGGCTGTCGATGGGGGTGACCGCAGCCTCGCCACCATGGTGGGGGCGCACCACCACCCGAACGCCCGGAGGAGCGATGCGCTCGAAGTGGTCCTTGAACAGCTTGGTGATGGCATCGCTCTTCTGGTTGGGCACCAGGCGCATGCTCAACTTGGCGAAGGCCTTGGACGGAAGCACGGTCTTGGCCCCTTCACCGATGTAGCCGCCCCAGATCCCGTTCACATCCAACGTGGGACGAATGCTGCTGCGCTCTTCGCTGGTGTATCCTTTCTCCCCGCGCACGTCGTCGATGTCCAGGTCCTTCTTGTACTCCGCCTCGTTGAAGGGGGCTTCGGCGAGGGCTTTGCGTTCTGCAGCGCTCAGTTCGGCCACGGCCTCATAGAATCCGGGGATCGTCACCCGTCGGTCAGCGTCGTGCAGACTGGCGATCATTTCGCACAGGGCGTTGATCGGGTTGGCTACGGCCCCACCATACACACCGCTGTGTAGGTCGCGGTTGGGGCCGGTCACCTCCACCTCTACATAGCTAAGGCCGCGCAGACCGGTGTTGATGCTCGGTACATCATTGGCGATCATGGCCGTATCGCTGATCAGCACCACGTCGGCCTTCAGACGCTGTTTGTTGGCTGCTACGAATACGCCCAGGTTGTCGCTGCCCACCTCCTCTTCGCCTTCGATCATCACCTTCACGTTGCAGGGGAGGCCGCCGGTCTTCATCATGGCCTCGATGGCCTTGAAGTGCATGTAGAACTGGCCCTTGTCGTCGGCACTGCCGCGGGCATAGATCATTCCGTCCTTGATCACGGGGTCGAAGGGGCCACTGTGCCACAGGTCCATGGGGTCCGGTGGTTGCACATCATAGTGGCCGTAGACGAGCACGGTCGGCTTCGCCGGGTCCACGATCTTCTCCCCATACACGATCGGGTGCCCTTTGGTGGGGCACACCTCCACCTTGTCCAATCCCGCCTCCCGCATGCGTTTGGCCACCGTTTCGGCGCAGCGGGCCACATCGGCTTTGTACTTCGGGTCGGCGCTCACGCTGGGTATGCGCAACAGGTCCATCAACTCGTCCAGGAAGCGCGGCTCGTTGGCCTTCACATAAGCGTCGATCGGGTGCACAGTGGGGGAGGATTAGGGGTGGGTATCCCGGGATTCCGGGCGCGGCCAAAGATAGGCGGGGCGCCCGGGCAACCTTTGGTCCCCGGGGGTGGTCAGTTGGTATGGTCACAACGGTTACTTTTCCTCTCTGAACGCTCGTGCAATGAACGTCCGCGTACTCGCCCTTCCCTTGGTAGCATTGGGTTGCTTCACCGTGCAGGCCCAGCTTGCGGTGGATAACACCATACCGCCCGCCCTATTGGTGCAGAACGTGTTGCTGGGCGGGGGCGTCACCGCATCCAACGTCACCTTCAACGGTGGTTTCGGGAATGTCGTGAGCGAGCAGATCGGGACCTTCGATGGTTCGGCCGCCAACGTGGGCCTCGCCTCCGGGGTGCTCATGGGCACGGGGGACATCAACGTGGCCATCGGCCCCAACGTTGGGGGCGGTAGCAGCATGGGTGGGGGCAACTTCGGCTTCGGAGACCCTGACTTGGAGGCACTTAGCGGGGTTTCGTCCAACGACGCCGCCATCCTCGAGTTCGACTTCATCCCAACGGGCGATTCACTGAAGTTCCGTTACGTGTTCAGTTCCGAGGAATACGACGAGTACGTGTGCGGTACGGTGAACGACGCGTTCGGCTTCTTCCTCAGTGGTCCGGGCATCAGTGGGCCGTTCCAGAACAATGCCATCAACATCGCTTTGGTGCCGGGTACCAGTGTGCCGGTCTCCATCAATACGGTGAACAATGGCACCTCCGGTATGAACGGAACGCCTTCCAACTGCTCCAACCTGGACCCCAACTGGACGGCGAACAACATCTACTACACCTCCAATGCCGCCGGTGCCACCATCGAGTACGATGGGCTCACCGTTGTCCTAACCGCCTATGCCTTAGTGGAGTGTGGAACGCAATACCACATCAAACTGGCCATTGCCGATGGTGGCGACACAGCCTTCGATAGCGGTGTGTTCCTGGAGGCGGGCAGCTTCACCAGCACGGGACAGGTTATCCCTACCCTGTCCGGTGGCGCGGGTGTCAGTGGCAACACGATGCTGGAAGGGTGCAGTCCGGTCGAACTCATCTTCACCCGCTTGGGTGATACCACCGAAGTGGATACCGTGGATATCACCATCACGGGTACGGCCACGGCTGGTGTGGACTACCTGCCGGGGCTTCCGGCTCAGCTGATCTTCCCGGCGGGTATGGAGACAACGAGCTACATGCTCGATGTGCCGGTGGACGCGGATGGCCCGGAGACGATCATCATCACCATCGAGCAGTTGATCGACTGCGCCGGTGTGGTGGTGCAGACGGTCTTCACCTTCAACATAGACAGCCCACCGCCGTTGGATGTCCAAACGAGTGATATGAACGGCATCTGTGGGCAGACCCACCTATTGGCTCCGGTTGTCAGTGGAGGGATCGGTCAGTACCAATACCTGTGGTCCACCGGTGAGACCACTCCGGACATCACGGTGTCACCGGCCGTCACCACCACCTATTCCGTCACAGTGAGCGATGTCTGCTCCGTGATCCCGGTTACCGAGGATTTCACGGTCACGCTTCCCGTCTATCCTCCACTGGTCATCACGGTGGATCCTCCCACGGCCATCGATTGCCTCGCCACCGGTCCCATCGGCGTTACTAGCGCCACCGGGGGGGATGACACGTACACCTATTCGTGGTCGGTGGCCGGCGTGCCGTTGAACCCGGGTAACACACCCAGCATCACCGTGCCCGCTGGTGACCCACTGTACTACGTCGTCACGGTCACCGAGGGCTGCGGGTCCAGCGTACAGGACAGTGTATTGGTGACCACGGTGCCGTTGCCTCCGATCGTCATCACCACCGGAGGTGACACCACGGTGATCTGCACGGGTGACACCACGGTGATCGAAGTGCTAGGCATAACGGGGGGTAATGGTGTCTATCAGCTCGCTTGGACCGATGGTTCCGGCGCGGTGATCAGCAATGCGTACTCGGTGATCGTGGACGTTCCCGGAGACCAGACCTATACCATTACGGTCGAGGATCAGTGTGGTTATGTGGGAAGCGAGGACGTCACCACCTTCATTCCGCACTATGCTCCGTTCCAGCTGACCCTGCCCGCGGACCATGTGCTTTGCGCCGGTGACAGCACCGAGCTTCTGGCATTGGTGGAAGGCGGTTCCGGGTACTACCACATCCTCTGGGAAGGTCCGGATAGTTTGTCCGACCCGCTCTACTGGGTGAGTCCTGACGAGACGACCCTTTACCAAGTGAAGGTCAAGGACCAGTGTGGTGAGGAGCTAAGCGACGAGGTGGAGGTAGAGGTGGAGCATGTGGTCATGGGCATAGAAGTGACCAACCAAGGACAGGATGACTGGTATTTGCAGGCGGCGACGCTGCCCTATGCGGCCAATTGGATCTGGGACATGGGTGATGGCACCCGGTACCGATTGGACGAGGTGTACCACAGCTACGTGGACCTTGAAGATCATTGGGTGACCCTGAAGATCGTGACGCCGAATGGCTGCCACGGGGTCGATTCCGTGCTGCTGAAGCCCCCCGCCCAGATCTTCTTCCCCAATGCCTTCACGCCGGATGGTGACGGCTGGAACGAGGTCTTCGGCCCGTTGGGGCACTCGATCGATGATTTTGAAATGACGATATTCGACCGCTGGGGTGAGCAAGTGTTCACCACCAAGGACGCAACGGTCATGTGGGACGGCACGGTCAACGGTTCAGGAGAGGCTACCACGGGGGTGTACGTGTACACCTATCGCGCGGTGGGCCATTACTTCCCGGCCACGGAAGGTGTCGGTCACGTGACCTTGTTACGCGGAACGCAGGATTAACGAATTAGTACGACCAGTGAACAACCTACGGAAGATCGCTACGGGCATGCTGGCACTGATGTGCGCAGCGGTGAATGCACAGCTTACGGTGGACGTGACGCAAACACCCACGCAGTTGGTGCAGGATGTGCTTCTTGGGAGCGGCGTGACCGTTAGCAACGTCACCTTCAATGGAGTGGCCTCCCCGGCTACTGCACAGCAGGGTACCGGGTCGTTCACCAGCGCAGGTGGCAACTTGGGGTTGGGCGCCGGGATCATCCTATCCACGGGCTTCGCCGAGAACATCGCACAGGGGCAAACGGGTTTCATGAGCGATCAGCCCTTCCCCAACTACGTGGATGCCGATCTACAAACGGTGGCAGGAGGCATCACCACGAACAACGCGGCCGTGCTCGAGTTCGACTTCGTCACCACGGGTGACTCCATCAAATTCCGGTACGTGTTCGGCTCGGAGGAATATCCCGAGTTCGTTTGCTCGTTCAACGATGCGTTCGGGTTCTTCCTGAGCGGGCCTGGTATCAGTGGACCGTACAGCAACAACGCCATCAACATCGCCATCGTTCCGGGCACCACCAACACGCCCGTTACCATCGACAATGTGAACAACGGGCTCAACAATAATGGTGACCCCAACGACCCCAATTGCCCCCCGGCCAACCCGCAGTACTACATAGACAATACCGGGGGCACCACGGTGGTGTTCGACGGGTTCACCGCCGTGCTGCAAGCGGCCTACCAAGTGGAGTGCGGACAGACCTACCACATCAAGTTGGCCATTTGCGATGCGCTGGACCAGGCATACGATAGTGGTGTGTTCTTGGAGGCAGGTAGCTTCAGCAGTACGCCATTCCTGCCCACGCTCACCCCAGGCCCCGGCATCGTAGGCACCAACACCATTCTGGAGAGCTGCTACCCGGTCACCATCGATTTCACGCAGACGGGTGCTTTGGATGATACGAGCGTGGTCTATATCCAAGTGGCAGGTACCGCCACCCCGGGAGTGGATTTCATCCCATCCTTCCCAGACTCGCTGGTCTACTACCCCGGGGATTCCATCCAGTCGTTCGTGTTCAACTGCCCGATCGATGTGGACGGTCAAGAGACGATCATTCTCACGCTCACTTCAGAGTCGCCCTGTGCGGGTACCACCATCACCAACGAGTTCATCTTCTACATCGAGAACTCGCCGCCGTTGATCATCACTGGTGGCACGGAAGTGATCCCGTGTTTGGGTAGCGCGGTGCTGACACCAGTGGTTTCCGGAGGCTACGCACCCTACAGCGTGTCGTGGTCCACGCAGGAGACCGCCCCCAGCATCACTGTGGCTCCGCTGGCCAATACGGTGTACACCGCTACGGCCACGGACGACTGTGGTACCACGTCCATCACCCAGTTCTTCGTGGAATTGGAGCCATTGCCACCCATCAACATGGCGCTTATCGGTCCTAGCACCGTCATGGAGGCCTGTGAAGGAACCACCTACAACATCATTCGTCCGCAAGGTGTCCCGGGTCCGGTGGACCTCGCCATCACGTTCAACGGTGGGGCTCAGAATGGGCAGGATTTCGATCAACCCACTTCGCAGACCATCCCGGAGGATGTCCTCAACATCGTTGTACCCTTCCAACCCCTGGAAGATGGTGTCGCTGACGGCGGCGAGACCGTGACCATCATTGCCACCTTCACGGACGATTGCGGCCGGACCGCGGTGGACAGTGTGACGATAACGATCGTTGATGCCCCTGCCATCCAGTTGTCCACGCAGGACTTCATCATCGAATGCCAGCCGGACAGCCTCTTGCTTACGGCGGTCGCCATGGGTGGAGTAGGTCAGCTCGACCTCAGTTGGTCCACCGGCGATCAGGGTGCCATGACCTACGTGACCATGCAGGTGCCCGGCACGTACACGGTAACGGCGACGGATGAGTGCGGACGCTCGGTGTCCGATGAGGCCATCGTGACGGTGGAGTGCGACGTGGTCATCCCCAACGTGATCACGCCCAATGGCGATGGCTACAACGACAAGTTCGCCATCGAAGGCATCACTTACTCCAGCAACACGGTCACCCTCTTCAACCGCTGGGGTCAGAAGGTTTACGAAGCAAGCAACTATCGTAACCAATGGGATGGTGGTGACCTTCCTGACGGTACGTACTACTACGAAGTGGTACTCACCCGCAACGACCGCAAGTACACCGGATCGCTGACGATCCTGCGGAACGGCTGGTAACTAGCGCACGATCAAGGAAGAGCCCGTCATCTCGGCGGGCTTTTCCATTCCCATCAGGTCCAGGATGGTGGGCGCCACGTCCGCCAGCACACCCTTCTTCAGTGTGAAGTTGCCCTCGCCGAGGACGAACACGGGCACCGGGTTGGTGCTGTGTGCGGTGTTGGGTGACCCATCCGGGTTCAAGGCCTTGTCGGCATTGCCATGGTCGGCGATGATCACCACGTTGTAGCCATTCGCACGTGCAGCCTCGGTCACTTGTCGCGTACAGTGATCCGTGGTCTCCACCGCCTTCACCACGGCGCTGAAGACGCCCGTGTGGCCAACCATGTCCGGGTTGGCGAAGTTGAGCACCACCAGGTCCACCGTGCGCTTGTTCAATTCCGGCACAATGGCGTCCACGATGCCTTGGGCGCTCATCTCGGGTTGCAGGTCGTAGGTGGCCACCTTGGGGGAGGGTAGCATGATGCGCGCCTCGTTCTCGAAGGGTTTCTCCCGCCCACCGCTGAAGAAGAAGGTGACGTGCGGGTATTTCTCCGTTTCGGCGATCCTGATCTGCGCGCCACCGTTCTTGGAGACCACCTCGCCCAAGGTCATGGGCAGGTCATCCTTGCGGAAGAGGACCTGCATGTCCCGGTACGTGGCGTCGTACTCCGTCATGGTCACGTAGTGCAGCGGTAGGGGTTGCATGCCGTACTCGGGGAAGGCCTGCTGCGTAAGCGCTTGTGTTATCTCGCGGCAGCGGTCCGTGCGGAAGTTGAAGCAGAGCACGACATCGCCGGCCTGTATGGTGGCCAGTGGCGCTCCGTTACCGTCCACCATGATGTGCGGCTCGATGAACTCGTCGGTCTTCCCGGCCGCATAGCTGTCGTCGAATGCGCGCAGCGGGTCCTGCAGGGCAATACCCTTCCCATGCACCAACAGGTCGTAGGCGCGTTGCACCCGCTCCCAGCGCTTATCCCGGTCCATGGCATAGTAGCGCCCGCACACGCTGGCTATACGGGTCGGCGTATCGCGGACGTTGTTCAGGAACTTCTCCAGATAGCTCCGGCCGCTGCGCGGATCGGCATCGCGCCCATCGGTGAAAGCATGCACGAACACCTGCGCCACACCGGCTCGTGCGGCCAGGTGGCACAAGGCCTCGGCATGGGTGCGCATGGAGTGCACACCTCCATCGCTCAGCAGGCCCATCAGATGCAGGTGGCGTCCCTTGGCTGCCGTGAATGCAGCGTTCAGTTCCGGCAGGGTGCCCAGGCTACCATCCGCAATGGCGCGGTCGATGCGGACCAGGTCTTGGTACACCACGCGGCCGGCCCCGATGTTCAGGTGGCCTACTTCGCTGTTGCCCATTTGCCCGTGCGGCAGGCCCACGTGCTCACCATCCGTTAGCAGTTGAGCATGCGGTGCGCTGTGGGAAAGAGAGTCGATGAAAGGGGTCTTCGCTTGGGCGATGGCGTCGGTGGCGTCACCTGAGCCGATGCCCCATCCATCCATGATGATCAGAACAACTTTGTCGTGCGCCATCAACGGTGGGGGAATGAGGCTGCGAAGATAGCCCCGTGCGGTCGGCGTGCCCGGACCTCGATCGTGCCGCCCAGCTGCCGAACCAGGCGCTGTACGATGTACAAACCGAGGCCCGTGCCCTTCGTGTTGCGCGTTTCCTCGGACCCCACGCGATAGAAGCGCTCGAAGATGCGCTCACGCTCTTCCTCCGCCACACCGGGTCCTTCATCCATCACCAGCAGCCGCCACCCATTGTTCCCGGCTTTCACTTCCAGTGTGATGGTCGTGCCTGCGGGTGCATACTTGGTCGCGTTCTCAAGGAGATTCTCCACCACACTGCGCAGGGCGTGCGCGTCGCTCTTGGTGGTCAAGGTGTCCGGGCCGTTCAATTCCACCAGATGGCCGATGGCGGCGTGCGCGCGGGCGCGTTGCACCACCGAGCGCACCAGTTCCATCACTTCCAGCGGCTGGTCGTGCAAGGGGATGGATCCTTCTTCGGCCGCCGTGGCCAGTAGCACCTTTTCCGTGAGCAGGGCCAAGCGGTCCGCCTCTTCGATCGCGGTCAGGCGCAAGGTCTCGCGCTGTGGTGGTGCCAATTCGGTCCGTGCCAGTGTTTGTAGCTGCAATTTGATGGAGGCGATCGGCGTGCGTAGTTCATGGGTCACGGCCAGCAGGAAGTTGCGTTGGGCCCCGGCAGAGCGCAGTTCGCGCCGAACCGCCCTGTACATGATGAGCAGGATGGTGAGCAGCAGCAGCAGGAACACCCCCGCTTCGCCCACCACCATGAGCAACCGCCTCGATGGGTCTGCAGTGGCGCTGATACCGCCGGTGAGTGACCCGACTTGGGCACGCAACTGGTCGATCTCGGCATCCCGGCGAAGAAGCAGCACGGCCCACCAGATGGATTGTGCGGCGATGTACCCGGCCAATAGGGCGAATAGCCACAGTGTGCGGCGCGGTCCTGGTGCCTGCATATCGGCGAAGGTAGTCGGGCGATCGGGGCGTTACTATCTTGCCGGACCTTCAGGACATGGACGCGTTAGGCGCCAAAGCGTACATATTGGCCAGGCTCAGGGACGAACTCCCTGCAGAGCGCACGTACCATAGTCTGGAACACACGCTTGATGTGTACGCCAGTGCCATCGGTATCGCCGAGCACGAAGGCATCACAGGCGAAGGATTGGTCCTCTTGAAGGTGGCAGCCTTGTATCATGATGCGGGCTTCATCGAGCAGGACACGGACCATGAGGAGGGCAGCTGCCGTATCGTGCAGGAGGTGTTGCCGGGCATGGGGTTCACGGCGCGCCATGTGGAGCTCATCTGCGAAATGATCATGGCGACGCGCATTCCGCAGGCGCCGCGTAACAAGCTGGCACGGGTGCTGTGCGATGCGGACCTGGACTACCTCGGTCGTGGTGATTTCGAGCGCATCGGACAAAGCCTCTTCGAAGAGATGCGGACGTATGGCGTGCTGAAGACCGAGCGCGAATGGAATGAACTACAGGAGCGGTTCCTGGAACGACACAGCTACTTCACCGCTACCAACAAGGCCCAGCGCGAGCCGGTGAAGCAGCAGCACCTGCAACAGGTGAAGAAGTGGTTGGTGGACCACCCTTGATCACAAGGAGTTCAAGAAGGCCAGCAGCGCGGATCGCTCTTCGGGCGTCATCGTGCGTACCGCCTCACGACTGGCCTCTGCTTCCCCACCGTGCCACAGGATGGCCTCCAACACCGAACGTGCGCGCCCGTCGTGCAGGAAGTTCTGGTGTCCGTTCACCACACGCGTGAGACCCAAACCCCATAGGGGAGGTGTTCGCCATTCCGCCCCGGATGCCTGGAAGCTCGGTCGCTCATCGGACAAGCCTGGCCCCATATCATGCAGGAGCAGGTCCGTATAGGGGAAGATGCGTTGGTTGCTCACCGGCGGGAAGGCCACGTTCACGGCGGTATGCTGCTCGGGTACGTGGCAGTGGTCGCACTTCGCGGCGCTGAAGAGCACTTCGCCCCGCAGCACCGCAGGGTCATCGGTGCTGCGCCGTGCCGGCACGGCCAGGGTGCGCACATAGAAGGCCACGGCATGCAGGATACTGTCGGTCACTTCGATGGTGTTGGTGCCCGGGGATTGTGACTGTCCGGAGGAGTTCTCCTGAGGGAATAGTGGTGAGGTGATCCCCATGTCCTCGTTGTAGGCCGCACCGCACTGCTGGAACAGGGTCGGTTGTTCGGCCTTCCAGCCGAAGCGGCCCATGGACATGCGGCCAGCGACCTGGTCCCACACACGGTTCGATCGACCGCTGATCCCGTCGCCGTCGGCATCGTGCTCATCGCACTGGTCCTGCAGGTCCTGATCCAGGATCGCTTCCAGCAAACCCAGACCGAAGACGGGCGGTGCCACGCGTGCGGACCAGCAAAGGTCGGATGGAAGCGCAGTGTAAGGGTTCGATACGTTCACTGCTGGTGTGCGAAGTACGACCTGCTCGCCTCCGTTGAGTTCCACCGCAGCTTCGGACCACGAGATGGACAAATTCGCCTCCGGTTGGGTGCCGAAGATGGCTCGGTGCTGTAGCTGCCCTCCGAAGCCGGGAGCGTCAAGCGGACCACCATGCGGGCCCTCGCCGGGAACGCTCAGCCGCAGCAGCAGGCTTATCGGGTTCTCGCCAGCATTGGCGGGTGGTTTGCCTCGGCCATCGCCGATGTGGCAACTCACACAGCTCACACTGTTGAACAAGGGGCCCAGTCCCGGGTTCACTGGCGCCGGCGCGCTCACGAACGTCTGTTCGAATTGTATGTCGCCGATGCCGTGCAGGAATGCGGCAGCACCGTCCATGTCGGGGAAGGCGTGGCTGAACGCACCGGCGCCTGCGTCGAACACCGTCTGGCTACCACCGCTCGCCCATGGCTGTTCCTTGCTCGCCTCCCAAGTGGCCGGTTCCTTTCGGCAGCCGGCGGCCAGCAGGGCTAAGCAAGCCAGCATCAGGTGTTCGCGCCAGTGGTGCATCCGTGGTTTGCTGTGCGTTCAGTGCACGTGCTGCTGCACCAAAGGCAGCAGTTCGTCGTTCAGCGTGGAGGCCAACGCGTTGATCGCATCCACTGCCTGCTGCACTTGCACCGGCTGATCGATGATGGCCTGACCGAAGGGAACGCTGATGGCTCCAAGTGCCGCGATGGCCGATGCGATGCGTTGCTTGATGGTGGAGTCGAGTTGCAGGTCGTGCATGCGCACGAAGTCCTCGAGCCCGATGCCGTTGGCGTTGTAGCGACCCAGGTACACGTTCTCCACGCCCCGGATGTTGTTGGTGAAATCCACCAATGAGTTCTGCGAGAAGGGTGATTCTTCCAGGGACGGGTCCTGAGCGAGGAGCACCTCGTGCATCTTGCCGTTGGCCACCTCGTCGCAAATGCCTGTCATGGCGTTCACCACCTCTTCCACCGCCGCGCGTTGGGTGGCGTACACGTCGCTGCCGTTCCCTGCGCTGGTGAGCGCGAGGGTGTAGTTCTCGCTCGTGCTCGGGTTCCAGCGGTGGTATAGATCACCGGTGAGTTGGGTCAGGTCGGTGCCGAGCGCAACGAGGTACTCCAGCTCCCGTGCGGTGAATTGCGCGGCGGTCTTGTCACCATCGGCACCGAAGAGGAGGTATTCGATGGGGTGGAAACCCTTCAGGGCGTCCTCCAACCCGGTGATGTAATCCGCGCTGAACGTGTTGCCGCTGGCAAGTTGTGCTTCCAGGTCCACGAAGTTCACCGGCCAGGTGTCGATGCGTGGGTCGATGTTCTCGGTGGCTACGGGGCCGAAGAGCAGCGCTTCGGATAGCTCCCAGCTCAGGCGCGTGCTGCGCCATTGCTCCCGGCACAGGTCCAGGTCCGCATCGTTCAGGGAGGTCGTGAAGGTGTTGATGCGCGTCAACAGGTCTGCACTTTGCTGGGCCAGGTCATCGTAGTTGTCCTGTGCCACGTTGGTGGCGAAGGAGTTCAGCACATCGGTGCTCGTGACCGTGGCTGGTGTGGTGGTGGTCTCGTCGTTCTCGTCCTTCTTGCAGCTCGTGGCGAGCAGTACGATGGCGGATAGTAGGAGCAGGTCCTTCATGGGTTCAGTGTGTGGAGGTTCGTATCAGGAGCATGTCGCCCTCAGGCGTCACGGGGAATGAGATGAGCGGCTTTGACGCAGGCCCTTCCAGTACGGCACCATCGAGTGCGAAGCGGCTACCGTGCGAAGGGCAATGCAGCGCGTTGGCTGTCGCCGTGAGGGGCTGGTCTTCGTGCGTGCAGCGCAGGTACACGGCGCGGAAATCACCGGAGGCGAGTTGTTCCACCAGCAGGTCGAAGGGCAGCTTGGCATGACGCACGAGCACCAGCCTTGCCTGCGCGAACGCGCTGCGCGGAACGTGCAGCGCACCGGCCGCTGCTTCAGCACGCACCACGGGCAGCGAATTGCAACTGGTCAGTGAGAATAGCCCGGCACCAAGGGCGAGGCCACCACAGCCCAGGCAGGAGGAACGGAGGAAGGTGCGGCGGTCCATCAGAAGCTATAGGCGAGTCCGATGTTGAGGAAGCCGTTCTCCGTGGCGTAGGGTAGCGCGCGCGGATAGGGGTTGATGTAGAGGGCCGGGTTCGGTTCGCCGGTCGTGCGCAGCACATAGTCCACCTTCACGCTGATGCCCACGGTCGGCACGTAGGTGACACCCGTTACGAGGAACTGTTTCCGGAGCGTAGGGTCATCGATGCCGTTCATGGGGATGGCCGCGTTCAGGTCCATCGTTTCGTAGCGTGCGAACACCACCAGGTCCCGCTTCTGGTCAGGACGCAGATAGGACCACAAGTCGCAACCCACTTCGGCATACACCCCGAACATGCGCTCGGGCGTGTTGCTGGCATAGGCCCGGTTCACGCGTTCAGCATCGGGGATGTCCACCTGCGTGGCCAGCACTTTCACACGGAAATGCTCATCATGGTACTGGGCGTTCGCTTCCACCAGGCTCACCGGGGTGCCGAAGGCGCCATGGTCCAATTGCAGACTATCGGCCTGCCGTTCATTGAGGCCCGCTGCACCGCCGTAGTAGCCACTGGCCTGCAGGCGGAAGGGTCCCGTGTAGTACAGGAGCGCACCGCTCACACCCAGGTTGGAGGCACTCGCCCCGGAGCCTTCGCCGCGTCCATCCCGGATGCCGGAGCCGTGTGTGAAACCACCCGCATCGAGTCCGTTCTGCAAGGCAACGCTCCAATTCAAGCCGGCTATGCGATTGCTACGACCGTAGATGCCGACCCCGATCTCCCGCCAAGTGCTGGGTAGGATGTACTGCTCCACGAAGGGCCGGTCGTTGCCGTTGAAGGTGGTGGGTAGGTGGTTCTCGTTGATGATGCCGATGCGCGGGATGAAGAGCCCACCCGTCAGGTAGATGTCCTTGGTGAGGTCGAACTTCACGAAGAGCTGCTCCATGCTCAGTTCGCCACCCGCCTGTCCGCCCTCCACGCGTGCGTGTTCCAGTTCCATTTCACTGAAGAAGGATATGCGGGCATTGAAACGGTGGCCGATGAAGAGCACATTGCGGGTGAGGTCGGCGGTACCCGTGCCAAGCACCTGGTCGTAGCTCACCTTCACTTCGCCATAGCCGCTGAGCACGGTGGTGCGGTCGGTCTTCACCAGGCCTGCGTTCAAAGAGTCTTCGCGCGTGATCACCTGCGCTTGGGCAGCTCCAACGGCGGCCAAGGCGAGGAGGAAGAGGGCCTTTTTCATGGAGGCCGCGAAACAAGACCCGCAGCTTCCCATGGGCAATACCACAATTGCGGTAATCTGTCCGGGATGGATGGAAAAAGAAGACCCCGGCCTTGGCCGGGGTCTTCGGTGGTGGTGCCTCCCAGAATCGAACTGGGGACACACGGATTTTCAATCCGTTGCTCTACCAGCTGAGCTAAGGCACCATTATTTTGACGTCGCTTCGCGCGCTGGTATTCCGCGAAAAGGCGGGCAAATATAGAAATGGTGGCACACCATGGATAACTCGAATGTGGACCTTGTGCTCGATGTGGGCAATACGCGCACGAAGCTCGCGCAGTTCGCGGCTGGTCGTCTTGTCCGCCGAGACACGCTGCCAACGGGCGATATGGATGCGCTTGTGGCCGCGACCCGGGGCTTGGCTCCTGCACGCATCGCAGTGGGTAGCGTGGCCGCACCCGATGAGCAACTGCTCGCATACCTCCGCGCACAGGCCCCTACTCTGTTGATCACAGGCACCACGCCCAGCCCCCTGCGTTCGGCCTATGCCACACCCGCAACGTTGGGGGTGGATCGGCTGGCCAACGCCGTGGCCGCCGCTGCCATGTTCCCTGGTAGGGCCGCCCTGGCGGTTGACCTTGGTACCTGCATCACCTACGACCTCGTGGATGCTGGAGGTACGTATCGTGGCGGGGCCATCACACCGGGCATGCGCATGCGTGCCAAGGCGCTTCATGCCTACAGTGCCCGGTTGCCGGAAGTGCAGCTTACCGACGCGCCCGACCCGTGGGGCACCAGCACGGACGAAGCGCTGCGCGCAGGCATCCACCACGGCATACTCGGGGAGATGCGCCACTTCATGGACCAAGCCACGCACGAAGGGACGACCTGTGCCGTTGTGCTCACCGGTGGCGATGCGGTCCGGTTCGCACGCGCTGCCAAAAGAGGCATCTTTGCGCACCCGTTCCTCACCCTTGAAGGTCTCCGCCTCATACTCCACCACCACGGCGTGCCTGCTGGCACTGCTGGTGCTTCGGTCGACTGATCTGCACGCTCAAGGTCAACAAGGGAGCGGTTCGCCGTACTCCGCCTACGGGTTCGGTGAACTTTCCGGCACTTCGCAGGTGTCCCAAGCTCTTATGGGTGGCACGGGCGTGGCCCTCGCAGACCCCTACAGTGTCTCGCGCATCTCCCCGGCATCCTACCCGTACCTGTGGATGACCACGTTCGAAGCTGGTCTGGTCGTACGCAATCTGCGGTACGAGACGGACGCGCTCTCGGCGAGCGGGCGTAACACCCGGCTCATGGGCTTCTCCTTGGGTGTGCCCTTCGGCAAAGGCAAGTGGGGCCTCAGCTTGGGCCTGGCCCCGGTGTCCACCGTGGGCTACAAGTTCACGGAGAAGGCCCCGGTGGTGGGCGGCGATGTGAGCTACGTGTACAGCGGCACCGGCGGACTGGACCGCGCCTACATCGGTGCCGGGCGGGTCCTCTGGCAGAACAACGACACCATCAATCGGGGCGGGAAACTCTCCGTGGGTGCCAACCTGGAGTACTTATTCGGTCGCGTGGAGGAGTCGCGCAAGGCTTACTACCCAGCGGGCAACGGCTATTACAACAGCAACATCGCTTCCACCTTGGTTATGCGCGCACCGGGCGGTACCGTTGGACTGCAATACGCCGGTGACCTCATCGACCTAACCCACGCCAAGGCCCGCATGAAGGCCCGCAAAGAGCGACTTGCCGCTCAGGACAAGCGTGAAGAGATGGAATGGCTGAACGCGGGCAAGGATCCCGCGCAACGCACCCCCGTGAAAATGCCGAAAGGCGAGGGGCAGGCGCTGCGCTTCCGCTTGGGGGCCACCGTGGAGCTACCCACTGCTTTGAGCGCCCGCCACACCAGCGTGGCCAACAACTTCGTCATCAGTAGCACGGGGGTCGAATTCCCGCGTGATACAGCCCATTTCATCGATGGAGCACAAGGCACCGTTCAGCTGCCACCCCTCATCGGCTTCGGGTTCACCGTGTACGACCCGCAATGGACCGTTACCGTGGAGCACCGTCGGCGCGATTGGACACAGGTGAAGGTGGATGTGGAGGGCTATGGCCTGCGTACCGACCTTGCCGCCAGCGCCACCTACGCGTTGGCAGCATCCTTCCGTCCGGCGGGCGAGGGCGGCGGCAACTTCATACAACGCACCACCTATCGGGCGGGCCTGCGTTATGCCACCGATTACCTCACGGTGAATGGCACCAACCTGGACCAGGCCGGCATCTCCATGGGCGCCTCGGTACCGTTGTTGGGTAGTCGCTCGCGCAGCCGCTTGAATTTCGGTGCCGAATTCGGTCAGCGCGGTACCACCGCCGATGGTCTGCTCCGCGAACGTTATGTGGACGTGTACCTGGGCATCTCCATCACCCCGGAGCTCATCGGCGACCCCTGGTTCAAGAAGCGCCGTATCGATTGATGGCCCGGCCACGTCCAGCGCACCTCGCGTTCCTTGCTCTTCCCACCCTTGCGCTGCTGCTAGTGGGCTGTGGGAACGACTTGGACAAGGTGGCTGCCGTGGAACTCCCTGCTTCCGTGCCCGACCGCGTGACCGAGAAAGCGGAGTATTTCTACAGTGATAGCGGTGTGGTGCGCAACCGGCTGCGTGCGGGGCGCATCGCTGAATGGACCGCCGAGCCCAAGCGCACGGAACTATCCGAAGGCGTCGAACTCCTCTTCTTCGATGCGCAGGGCAAGCCGGGCAGCACACTTTCCGCGCGGCGTGGCCTCATCCTGCCCGGCCAGAAACGGATGGAGGTGATGGAACAGGTGGTCTTCATCAACGCCAAGGGCGAACGGCTGGAGACCGAGCAACTCACCTGGGAGCAGGACAGCGCACGCGTGCACACGGACAAAGCCGTGCGCGTGCAGCGTGGTGAAGACGTGATCCACGGACAGGGGCTGGATGCCGCAGAGGACTTCAGTCGCTATACCATCCGGCGCGTTACGGGCGTGCTCCAGCTGGGTAGCGATACCTTGGCCGCCCCGTAAGCCGTTCCCATGCGCAAGCTGAACCACCTGATGGAGCATTTCTGGCTGGCCGTGGCCATTGGTACCGCCATCGCAGCTGGTTGGGTCATTGCCAGGGATGGGTTGGAAGTAGGTCGCCAGTGGCTCCTTTTCCCCGCCATCGCGCTGGCCATGTTCATCTTCCGCCGCATCACACGGAAGAAGTTGGAGGCCATGGACGACCGCGATCGCGCCAAGCGTGGCCAATAGCGCGCTGCACCCCGTCTATCTTCGCTCAGCCACCCGCCCTTCGTGAGCCCTACCGACCTCCTGCTCATCCTGCTCTCCATCGCCGTTTCGGCGCTTTGCTCGGGGCTCGAGATCGCCTTTGTCACGGGCAACAAGCTCTACATCGAACTGGAGCGCAAGCGGGGCGCCATCTGGGCGCGCATCATCGCCGCCCTGCAGCGCCGTCCGGCACGCGTTATCGGTGCGCTGCTCGTTGGCAACAACATCGCGTTGGTGGTGTATGGCCTGGTGATGGCGCGCGTGATGGAGCCCTGGCTGGCCCGGCTTGGCCTGGGTGATGCCTTCGTGGTGGTGACCCAAACGGTGTTGAGCACCCTGCTCATCCTGGTGGTGGCGGAGTTCCTGCCAAAGGCCCTTTTCCGCCTGGACCCCAACCGCGTCCTCAGCGTCTTCGCCCTGCCGTTGCAAGTGCTCTACGTGGTGCTATGGGCACCCATGATGCTCATGACGGGCATCAGTGAAGGGGTGCTGCGTCTCTTCGGTGTGCGCTCCAAGGCGGGACAGCTGGCCTTCGGTCGTATCGATCTGGACGAGTTCCTCCGGGAACTGAGCTCGGGCGATGACAAGGCACATACCCTCGACGCCGAGGTCCAGTACTTCAAGAACACCCTCGAACTCAGCAGCATCAAAGTGCGCGAGCTCATGGTGCCCCGGGCCCGCATCGAGGCGCTGGAGGTGGAGGAGTCCATGGACGTGCTCCACCGCCGCTTCACCGATACCGGTATGAGCAAGTTGCTGGTGTACAAGGACAGCATCGACAACGTGATCGGCTACGTGCACGGGTATGAGCTCTTCCGCCACCCACGTACCATCCGCTCGGTGCTGCGCCCGGTCAACTTCATCCCCGGTACCATGCCGGCCGACGAGGTGTTGCAGCTTTTCATCAAACAACGCACGCACGTGGCCGTGGTGGTGGACGAGTTCGGCGGCACGGCAGGCATGCTCACCATGGAAGATGTGGTGGAGACCATCGTGGGCGACATCGACGACGAGCACGATACCGAAGAGGATGTGGAGGAACGCCTCGGCCCCCATGAATTCCTCTTCAGCGCCCGGTTGGAGGTGGGCCATCTGCGCACCAAGTACGGACTGGACCTGGCGGAGAACGAGGAGTACGACACGCTGGCGGGCTACCTCCTGCACCGCGTGGGCGACCTGCCGGAGCAGGGGCAGGTGCTGGACCTGGCTCCCTTCCGCTTCACCATCGCGCAGGTGGTGCATGGCCGCATCGACTTGGTGCGGGTGCAGGTGCTCGACCCCGAGGTCGGCCTGATAGCGTCCTGAGCTTTTGGGGCGAAAGGGGCTGAAGTGCCTTGTGTCCAGCGCCTTAGATAGCCCATGCGCCGTACGGGGGACGCCTCTATATTTGCACCCCTATTCTGAAAAAAGGTCATGGCGATCATTGGTAAGATCCGCGAACGCAGCGGGCTCCTCGTTGGTATCGTGGGCGGTGCCCTCGTGTTGTTCATCCTGGATGCCCTGCTGAACAACCGCGGTGGCGGTGGTCGCCGGGAAGATGTGCTGGGCGAAGTGGGTGGTGAGGAGATCCGCGTGGCGGATTTCGAGCGCCGCGTGGACGATGAGGTGGAGAGCTACCGCAACGATTTCAACCAACCCGTGACCGCCCAGCTCACCGAACAGGTGCGCAACAGCGTTTGGAGCGAGATGGTGAAGGCCATGGCCATGTTGGGCCAGGTGAAGAATGCAGGCTTCGCCCTCACCAAGGACGAGTACGACGATATCCGCTTCGGAGAGAACATCCTGCCGGAGTTCCGCAATCAGTTCCAAGGTCCCGATGGCCAGCCGGACAAGAAGCAGCTGCAGGACTACTTCAGCCGTGTGCAGCTGAACGCACCGGTGTACCACGAGATCCAGAGCCGTCGCATCCAGGAGAACCGCCTCTATGCCAAGTACACCACGTTGGTGAAGAAGAGCGTGTTCGTGAACAGCGCCCAGGCCCGCGATGAGTTCAATGGCAAGAACACCCGTGCCAGCTTCAACTTCGTGGCACGCCGCTACGATAGCGAGGTGGACAGCCTGTATCCTGTGAGCGATCAGGACCTGCGTCGCTACTACGATCAGCACAAGAACGACCCCAAGTACAAGCAGAAGGCCTCGCGAGCGTTCGACTATGTGCTCTTCCCCGTGGTGGCCAGCGAGAGCGACCGCGCCACCTTCCAGGCCGATCTGGCCAAGTTGAAGACCGACTTCGAGACCGCCGCCAATGACAGCAGCTTCGTGGTGGCCAATGCCGATAGCCGCACCTACAGCAAGGTGGCTTACGCCGAAGGCACCGCCGACAAGCTCAACGACAGCCTCATCACCCACGCAGCCGTGGGCACCGTGGTGGGCCCCTACGCAGAAGGCGAACTGTGGAAACTGGTGAAGGTGAAGGAACTCGTGGACATCCCCGAGGTGCGCGTACGCCACATCCTCTTCTCCATCAAGGACGCCCAAGGCGGTGACCTCTCCGAAGCGGACCAGAAGGTGAAGAAGGCCCGCGCCGATAGCGTGCTGGCCGTGCTGCGCAAGGACAAGAAGAAGTTCGATGACCTCAATGCCAAGTTCACGGAAGACCCGGGTGGCAAGAGCAACGGCGGCGACTACGGTTTCTTCGACAAGGACAAACAATTCGTGCAGGAGTACAAGGACGCTGGCTTCAACAACCCCGCTGGTTGGATGGGCGTGGTGAAGACCCAGTTCGGCTACCACGTGATGGAAGTGCTCGAGAAGCGCACCCGCTCAGAGCGCCGCGTGGTAACGGTGGACCGTACCAGCAAGCCTTCGCCCGCCACCTTCAAGGAGGTGTACAAGAAGGCCAACGAGTTCAGCCTGCGCAACACCACGGTGGAGGCCATGAAGAAGGCCGCCGAGGAGCAGGGTCTGCAAGTGACCAGTGTGGACGACTTCCGCGCAGATGCCCGCTATGTGCAAGGCCTGCAACAGCCCAACAGCACCATCACCTGGGTGAACCGTGCCGAGGTGGGCAAGGTGAGCGAGCCGCAGGATGCGGGTGACAACTACGTGGTCGCCATCGTGAAGAGCGTGAAGGCCGAGGGCGCCCCCGAATTGGAGGATGTGCGCGAAGCCTTCACCAAGGAGGTGGTGAAGGAGAAGAAGGCCGAGGCCTATGCCGCCAAGATGACCGGCAAGACGGACCTCGCCGCCCTGGCCAGCGAACTGGCCACCAGCGTGCAGAACGCGCCCGACATGCTCTACAACGCCTTCAGCCTGCCCGGTGGCTTCGCTGAGTTCGAGGTGGTTGGTAAGATCTTCGCCCTCGCCAACGGACAAACGAGCGTACCCTTGAAAGGTGAGACCGCCGTGTACGTGGTGAGCATGGTCACGCGCACCGATGCCGATCCGAAAGCCGATGTGAGCGCTGAGAAGAGCAGCCTCCAAAGCCGTCAGCAAAGCCGCGCCGAGAACACCGTCTTCAACGCCCTGCGCGATGCGGCTGGTGTGGTGGACAACCGGTACATGTACTACTAGCGCCATCCCGCTTCAGCGCGAACGACCCCGGCAGGTACTGCCGGGGTCGTTCGTTGTTGGGAGGTCTTATTCCCTGCACTAGGTGCCCGGAGTAGACACGGGGGCGTGTGCTCGCTGCCAGCGCGGATCACCATCCTGCTGCTTTGCCAGAATTCGCACGTAGCGAAGTGTACCACACGCGCGCCATTTTATCGTAGCCAGCAGCGCTGGGGTGCAGTCCATCGGCACCGAAGTCCGCTCGGGTCCATGCCACCAAGTGGTACAGGTCAACGAAGACCACGGGCCGGCGCTGCGCGCTCATCTCCACCACCAAGTTGCGGTAGCGTTCATTGAGCGCCTGGATCCGCGTTGGGTCGCAGCGGAAGGCATTGTCTTTCCACACGGGTGGCAAGCTTGCCAGGAGTAGCATGGCTTGGGGGCGAATGGCTTGGCAACGGTCCAAGAGCGTGCGCATTCGCGCCGCGGCCGAGTCGATGGAGCAGCCTTGGATGAGGTCGTTGGTACCCGCCAGCAGGAGGATCACATCGGGCTCACTGACGGTGAGTTTCTCTTCCAAGGTGGCGGTGAGTTCATCGATGCGGAGGCCGATATGTCCTTCGTGATGGAGTGCAGGCGAGTTTCCCGGCGGATCGTACATGGTACCAACGAAATCCATGGGTGTTCCGCTTCGTTGCAGCAACTGATGCAACGGGCCGCGGTAGCCACCCTCGCCATGCTCGCCTAGGCCATAGCCCCCTAGCGTGATGGAATCCCCGAGGGGCATTATGCGGGGGGGGGGGGGTATAGAGCAAACGTCCCAGGAACAGGCCTGCTGCACAGATGCTCGCGACCACGATCATAGTTCGGATGGGAATGCGCGGGAACATCGCTGGCGTACGTCGTCCCAGCAAGGTACGTCCGTCCGCTTCAGCGAAGGCAGGTCACCGCAACTGGCTCAGTCGTTCGGCATCCAGGCGTAGGAGGATGCTGAGCAGCACGGTGAAGCCGATCATGCTGCTGCCACCATAGCTGAAGAAGGGGAGGGGGATGCCGATGACGGGGGCGAGACCGATGGTCATGCCCACGTTGATCATGAGGTGCAGGAAGAAGATGCTGGCCACGCAATAGGCATAGATGCGGGTGAACTTGGATCGCTGCCGATCACTGATCTGGATGATGCGGAGGATGAGCACGGTGAATAGCAGCACGACGAAGCTGGTGCCGAGGAAGCCCCACTCCTCGCCAACGGTGCAGAAGATGAAATCGGTGCTCTGCATGGGCACGTACTTGAACTTGGTGAGTGTGCCTTCCAGGTAGCCCTTGCCAGCGAAGCCACCGGAGCCGATGGCGGTCTGGCTCTGCTTCACGTTGTAGCCGATGCCCTGTGGGTCCTCCATCTGGCCCAACATCACAAGGATGCGGTCACGTTGGTGCTGGGCTAACACCTTGGTGAAGGCATAGTCCACACTGCCGATGAAGACGGCACTGCTCACCACGCCCATGACGATGTAGCCGTAGAGGCGCTTGCGTAGGCGCTTGAGCACCAGATTACGCACCACCAGCCAGGCCATGATGGCGAAGAAGGCGATGAGACCCATGAGGAAGTAGGGGCCCGGCAGTTCCTTGTCCGTGAATGGAAGGCCGAAGGAACTGTCCTTCACGATGAGCGAGAGCACGGAGAGGATGGCGGCAAGGATCGCGAGCAGGAGCACGTTGCCGGAAAGTCCTTCGCGGTAGAGCACAAGGATGAAGGCTCCGCTGACAAGTGCGGTACCGGTATCGGGCTGCAGCATGATCAGGCCTACGGGGAGTAGGATGAGCAGTGCGCTCACCACGCGGGACGTGGTATCGGCCAAGGCTTTGAGGCCGCTGAGGTAGCGGGCCAGGGCCAGCGAGGTGGCGAACTTGGCGAACTCGGCGGGCTGGATGCCGAAGCCACCGATGGCGAACCAGGCCTTTGCTCCGTTCACCTCCTTGCCGAAGAGCAGCACGGCCAGCAGTAGCACCAGCACAACGGCATAAATGCCGTAGGCCACTTCGCGGAGCAGGTCGCCGCGCACCAGCAGCATGCAGGCGCCGATCACCAGGCTGATGCCCATCCACACGGCCTGCTTTCCGTACTCCTTGTCCTGGTCGAAGATGCTGCTGTGCTCCACATCGTAGGCGGCACTGTAGATGTTGGCCCAGCCCATGAAGAGCAGGAGCAGGTACATGATCAGCAGGGGCCGGTCGAAGTTGGCGGCCACATTCTCGCGAGCGCTCATCTGCGGCGGCGTGGCTTCTTGGGTTTCTTCACGAAGAACTGCTCCTTGGCGATAAGGTCCGTCTCGGTCATCTCCTTCACCACCTCGGGTCGCTTGATGGTGTCGGTGAGGTATTGCTCCATCAACAGGCTGGCGATGGGCGCGGCCCATCGACCTCCAGCGCCGGAGTTCTCAACGTACACGGCCATGGCGATCTTGGGGTCTTCCATGGGTGCGAAGCAGACGAACACCGCGTGATCCTCGCCGTGCGGATTCTCGGCGGTACCGGTCTTGCCGCACACGGTGATGCCTTCGATACGCGCGCGACGTGCCGTTCCTCCTGCCTCTTCGGTAACGCGCCGCATGCCTTCCTGGATGTTGTCGAACCAGTGGGGCGCCACGTCCACCACGTGCTTCTCGCGGTACCTGGCCTGCACACTGTCGGGCTCACCCACGGCACGCACGACGTGTGGATCGTAGTACCATCCCTTGTTGGCGAAGATGGCGGCGAGGTTGGCCATCTGGATGGGCACCGTAAGTACTTCGCCTTGGCCGATGGCCGCGCTGTAGATGGTGCTGAAGGCCCAGCGTTCCTTACCATACTTGCGATCGTAGTAGGAGGGCCCCGGGATGTTGCCGCCCTTGAGGGAGGGTAGGTCCAAGGCGGGTTTAGCGCCCAGGCCGAAGGAGCGC
>WBZX01000688.1_pt1 | contig 29235 bp, 23 predicted proteins | sample 5204211 | NCBI WGS metagenome assembly WBZX01 (sample SAMN12344362, study PRJNA552823) | activated sludge metagenome | biome: Activated sludge suspended growth; feature: Nitrification reactor; material: Wastewater; isolation source: activated sludge from nitrification reactor of wastewater... | reverse complement strand
GCAACATCAACGGGCTGTGGGAGTACTTCACGTTCCTGTTCACGGACGAAGGCATCTTCACCGCCGACGTCGCACGACAGGTGTTCGCATCGAAGCAGTTCGAGGGCTTCGGCGACGGCATGACCGAAGCGGAGCCGTGGGGCTTCTTCGGCCTGTCGGGCTTCCTCCACTTCCTGCAGGGCCCCAAGTATTCGCTGCTCTACTTCTGGGACACGCCGACCGCCTTCTGGGTGCACCTGTGGGCGTTCGAGCTGGTGGCGTTCTCGTTCATGATCGGCTTTCGCACGCGCCTGACCGGCGTGCTGACGTTCCTGCTCATGAACAGCCTGATGCAGCGCAATCACCTGTTCTGGGAGGGCACCGAGCTGGTCTACCGCTGCTTCCTGGCGTACTTGATCCTCGCGCGCTCGGGTGAGGCGTACAGCGTCGACAACTGGCTGCGCTGCCGCAAGCTCCGCAAGCAGGGCCTGTTGTCCGAGCGCGGCGGCCCCGGCGGTGGCGCAGGGCTGGCCCCCGACGACGACCACCCAAAGGGCCTGCAGGCGATCTATCGCCTGATCCCCGCGTGGCCGCGGCGCCTGGTGATCCTGCAGCTGGCGACGATCTACACGTACACCGGCATCGTCAAGAACGGCGCGGTGTGGGCCAAGGGCGACGCGTTCTACTACGCGCTCAACATGGACCACTTCTATCGCTTCTACCCGCAGCCGATGTCGTCGGTGCTCGGCACCAACGTCATGCGCATGATGACGTGGGTGACGCACTGGTGGGAGGTGCTGTTCCCGCTGGTGGTGGTCGGCATGGTCGCACGCTGGGCCATCGCCGAGCGCCTGCCGAAGCTGACGGGCACGCGGCTGTGGGCGGTGCGGGCGTGCTGGGCCGGCATCGCGCTCGCGAGCCTGATGCTGTGCGTGGTCTCGTGGCCGGTCCACTTCACGCCGTTCGCGGTCGAGTACTTCATCGGTGGCTGGACCGCGGCGATGGCCCTGCTGGGCTGGCTGTGGTGGCGCTTCGCGAACAACCCGTTCCGCGTCTCGAAGGTGTTCGGGCGCAAGCTCTCGCGCACCTACGTGCTCGACACCCGGTGGTTCGCGACCTGGTTCCTCGGGCGCCGCGTGTGGCTGTTCCTCGCGATCGTGTTCCAGTCCCACGTGTTCTTCATGATGAACGTGGGCCACTTCCAGACCGGCATGTTGTCGGCTTGCATCCCGTTCCTCACCGGCCTCGAGGTCGCGCAGATCCTCCGCGGCCTCGGCAAGCGCGTGCACCGACTCGGCGTGCCGATGCCGGCCGACGTGATCGCCGGCGCGCCGCCGCTGCCGGCCGAGGACGAGCAGCTGCCGCATCTGCAGCGCGACACCGCCACGCTCCCCACCGGCGCGATGCTGGCGGCGCTGGGCCTGGTGGTGTTCGGCATCGTGCTGCGCGCGACCACCGAGCTGACGTGGTGGTGGTGGACCTGGATCGGTGCCGCCGCGATGTTGTTCGCGGTCGGCCTGCGCGAGCGCGGCCGCGCCGCGCACGACGGCCGCCGCACCGGCGCCGACACCCCGCCGTGGTGCTATGGCCCCATCGGCCGCCTGCTGGTGGGCTCGCTGCTGGTGTGGCACGTGGTCGGGGTCGCGACCTGGCTGCTGCCCGAGAAGGACTGCCTGAAGTCGTTCCGCGAGCCCGCGCGCAGCGTGTGGACCAAGTGGCTCACGATCACGCAGACCGATCAGAGCTGGGGCATGTTCGCGCCCAACCCCCCGCGCAGCAACGTGTTCCTCAAGGTGCTCGTCACCGACGCCGACGGCGAGGTCTACGACATGCGCAGCGACGTCTACGCGTCGGAGCGCAAGCCCATCCCGTGGATCTTCAACGACCGCATGCGCAAGATGAACCGTCGCATCATCGGCGGCGAGTCGGGCCCCACCGAGTGGTACCGCAAGTGGTACGCGCGCTACCACTGTCGCCAGTGGGCACTCGAGCACGAAGGGATCGCGCCGACCAAGGTCGAGCTGGTGCGCATCACCTACAAGATCCCGTCGCCCGAGCAGGTGCGGCAGCACGGCTGGTACTCGCCCGAGCAGGTGCTCGAGCGCGAGGGCACCGAGACCATCGAGTATACCGAGCGATGCGCCGGCGCGATCATGGGCCAGCTGCCCGACTGGATCCGCGAGCGCCACGGGCTGGCACCGCTGCCCGAGAAGCAGCCCTACAAGCCGTGGATCAAGCACAAGCGCGCGGCGTGGGACCGCAAGCACGCGGCCCAGGACGACGCTGCGACCCCCGAGTGAACCCAACGAGGCAAGCACCACCATGGCCATCCGCACGATCTCCGAGTTCATGACGCCGACCCCCGTGTGCATCGCGCCCGAGCTCCCGCTGGCGGAGGCGCGCGCGCGCATGTACCAGCTCGAGGCACGCCACCTGCCGGTCGTCGACGACGGCGAGCTCGTTGGCATCCTGAGCGAACGCGACATCGCGCTGGTCGACGCGGTGCTCGGTCGCGCCGACACGCTCGCGGTGCGTCAGGCGATGACGCCCATGCCGTTCACCTGCGGGCCGCACGCGCACCTGCACGCGGTGGCGGCCGAGATGGCCGCGCACAAGTACGGCGCGGCCGTGGTGGTCGATCCCGATCACCCCGGCCACGTGGTCGGCGTGTTCACGACCACCGATGCGCTGCGAGCCCTCGCGGAACTCGCGGGCCACGGCGCCTGCTGATGGGTCGCCGACCACCCGCCCGAGGCGGGCTCGCGCTCGAGCAGCCCGTGGGCTGCTAGCCGGTCACGATCGGCTCACCGGTGTCGACCACCTCGAAGGCGGCGCCGGTGATGTTGTCGATGTCGTGGAGCGCGTCGTCGTTCCACATCGGGTTCGGCGCGCCGGAGAGGTACCAGTTGCTGCCGTTGTCGGCCACGAACATGCCGTAGGTCTTCAGCGCCGCGCAGATCACCTGCACCTCGTCGCCGTACGCCGAGCAGTCGTAGTCGGCCTTCATGCGCACGCGCAGGCCCATCGGCGGCAGGTTCTCGTCGGTCAGCTCGGAGGCGTAGTGGGTCGCGGGGTGGATGTACGCGCGGCGCGAGTTCTCGACGGTGAAGCGCAGCGCGTGGTGGATCGCGCCCTGCTCGACGACCTCTTCGTAGCGGACCAGGCCGGGGAAGATCGGCAGCCCTGCGGCGTCGGCCGAGGTCCAGCCCTCGGGTCGCAGCGCATTGCTGCGCAGATCGAAGATCGCGCCCGAGCCCGCGGTCCACGAGCTGCCCCCGCCTTCGGGGTAGGCGGCGAAGAGCTCGTACAGCATGCAGTTCTCGCGATCGAGCGCGATGACGTGCCGATCGCCGTCGGCGTCGGGGCCACCTTCGATCGGCGCGTCGGGTGGGATCGGATAGGGCCCCGGATCGCTGTCGTCGTACTCGAAGGTCACCGGCACGCGGGGCTGGTCGCCGGGCACCTCGACCCATGGGATGCCGATCGGCGCGCCCTCCCAGACCGTGCCGAAGTCGGCGTGCATGCCGGTGTCGAGGCCGATCGACGCGATGATGGCGTCGGAGTTCGCCATCACCGGCAGGGCCGAGATGTCCGTGTTCCACGGATTGTCGGCGGGGAAGATCGTGCACGTGCCGGCCTGGCCGGTGTCCTCGCCCGCGCTCGCGGTCGATTCGGCGGCGCTGGTCTGGCCGGCACTGGCCGAGCCCGCGGCGGTGTTCGCCTGCGTGGTCGCGGTCGAGGCCGCGCTGGCGCTGCCGTCGGATCCACCATCGGCGGTCCCGCCATCGCCGCCACAGCCGACGATCCCCGCGGCCAACAGACATCGCAGCGCTCGAACCCGAGGTGCCCCCATCGTCATCGCCCTCCCCTCGCCCAACACGGTAGCCGAGTGCCGGCACGACCGCGACGTGCGCTACGCAGTTCGACGCATCGCCGCGACGCCGACGGCCGCAGCCTGCGATTGCGCACGCCCACAGACCCGTTCGGCGAAGTCGTTCGGGAACCCCGGCCACGCGTTCGGCAACCCAAGCGGCAACCATGACGCCGTCCTCGAGCCCGCGCGCCCCCGCGATCTGTGCCCTGCCGCGACACGGCGCGATCTTGCTCGGCCTCGCGGTCGCTGGCTGTGCCGACGTCCGCCCGCCCGAGGGCGACGGCCTCGGGGCCGACACCACCGCGGGCGCCAGCGCCAGCGCGAGCGCCAGCGAAGAGGCCGGGCACGCCGACACCGCGGACGTGCTCGACGTCGGCCAAGGCACCATGGGCAGCGGCTTCGACCCCGACAGCGGCAGGGGCTGCGACAAGGTCGACTTCCTGTTCGTGGTCGACAACTCGGGCTCGATGGCCGACGAGCAGCAGGCGCTCATCGACAGCTTCGGCCCGTTCGTGGAGGCGATCGAGGATCGGGTCGGCGACTCCAACGACTTCCACGTGATGGTCGTCGACGTCGACGCGTGGGTGTTCGGCGAGTGCCCCGACGCCTGCGATCGCGCCGCGACCTGCGACGCGAGCAACAACTGCGGCGTGACCGACGAGTGCTTGTTTCCGTGTGCGCTGCGCGAGGTCTGCAACGACGGCGGCTTCACGTGCAACCAGACCATGCCGATGGCCTGCGAAGACGTGATGGGCGCCGGCGTGCAGTACCCCCGCGGGATCGGGGCCTCCAACGTCGACTGCGCGTTCGCGACTGGCCGCAGCTACATGGACGCGAACGAGCCCGACCTCGCGGCCTCGTTCGCGTGCGCCGCCAAGGTCGGCACCGGCTCGTCGGCCGACACCGAGCAGCCGATGGACGCGCTGACCCAGGCCGTCATGGCCGGCACCGCGGCGGCGAGCTGCAACGAAGGATTCCTGCGCGACGACGCGATCCTCGTCGTCACCGTCATCACCGACGAGAACGACGAGCCCGACGACTCGACCGGCTCGCCGCAGGGCTGGTACCAGGCGCTGAAGGACGCCAAGCACGGCGACGACGGTGCGGTGGTGGTGCTGGGCCTGGTCGGCGACAACGACCTGCCCGGTGGCATCTGCCAGCCGCTGTCGATCGACTTCGCAACCGGTGCCGAGCCAGCGCCGCGCCTGCGTGAGTTCGTGGGTCTGTTCGGTGAGCGCGGCCTGGTCGGCAGCGTGTGCGCGACCGACTACGCGCCGTTCTTCGCCTCGACGATCGAGGCGATCGGTCAGGCGTGCGACGCGTTCGTGCCACCGGGCTGACGCGACGGCCTGCGACGCCACGCGTGGCGTCGCGGGAACCGAGGTGCACGCCGCGACCACATCGCTGTCGACGTTCGCGATGATGACGATGCCGGAAGCCAAGACCGCCGCGCGTGCACTGACCTGGCTGCTCGCGCTCGCACCACTGGCGTGCGACGAGCCCGAGACACTCGACGAGCCCGTGGGGCACGACGAGCCCAGCGACCTCGAGCCCTACGACAACCAGAAGTTCGACGGCCCCCTGCAGGCCTTCGATCGCGACGCCATCGTCGACGACACGCTGTTCGAGAACGACGGCGCGGCCACCGTCGACGCGATCCAGGACCTCCTCGAGGTGTCGCCCTACGGCAAGCGCTCGTTCCTCGCCGACGAGCTCGTCGACGGGCGACGCTTCTCCGAGGTGCTGGTCGAGGTCGCGACCGAGCACCACTTGAACCCGGTGCTGCTGCTGACCCGCCTGCAGGTCGAGAAGAGCCTGGTGTCGAAGTCGGTGCGGCCGGGCGGCAACGCCGTCGACTTCGCGCTCGGCTGTGGCTGCTCCGACGGCAACCACTGCAACACCGCGTTTCGCGGCCTCGACCGCCAGCTGACGTGTGCCGCCGAGGTGCTGCGTGCGTCGTTCGACGCCTCGGTCGCCGGCACCGGCACGTGGCTGCAGGGCAAGGCCCGCAAGACCCTCGACAAGATCACCGTGCGGCCGCGCAGCCACGCCACCGCCGCGTTGTACGCCTATACGCCCTGGGTGCTGCAGGGCAAGGGCGGCAACTGGCTGGTGTGGAACGTCAACCGCAAGTTCATCGGCGCGATGATCGATCGCGGCACCTGGGACGTGGGGCCGATGCCTATGGCCGAGACCGAGGGCGACACCGAAACCGCGGGCGACAGCGACACCGAGGGCGACAGCGACACCGAGGGTGCCTCGGGCTCGAGCGACGGCGGCCAAGGCGGTGCGCCCGAGCCCGGCTCATGCGTCGGGCACTGCGGCGACGACTCCGCGGTGCCGCTGGGCGATGGCCACGCGTGCTTCTGCGACGACGCGTGCGTCGGCCAAGGCGACTGCTGCGACGACTTCGCCCTCGCCTGCGGCGGCTAGTACCTCGACACAGGGATTGTGGTGGGTCAGAACGCCGTCATTCGCGGCCGCCGCAGGCGCATCGGCGCGCCCGCGACGACACCAGCCGCCGCGCTCACAGCAGCATGTCGAAGACCTCGTCCTCGACGCGGCGCATCGCCTCGAGATCGATGATCGACGCGCCGGCGATGAGTCGGGCGAGCCGCTTCATGTGCACGCCGAGCTGACCGGCGGTGTAGCGCTCGAACAGCAACGGATGGACGTAGCTCTTGCGGCACACCGCCGGCGTGTTGCCGAGCCGCTGCGCGACCTCCTTCACGACCTCGGTCGCGACCCGCTTGCGCGCGTTCATGCTGGCCGGCTCGGGCCTACGCGCGAGGCCGATGGCCGCCGCGATGGTGGCGGCCCAGGTGCGAAAGTCCTTGGCGCTGAAGCGTGGTCCGGCGTGCAGATGCAGATACGCGTTGACGTCGGCCGCGGTGACGCCGATGGTCCGACCGCCGTCGCGCCAGCGGAACAGCCGCGTGCCGGTGAGCGCCTGGCACTGCCGGATCACCCGCGCGATCCGGGCGTCGCGCAGCCGCACCGCCCTCGCCATGCCACTCTTGCCGCGAAAGCTCAGCACGATCTCGGCGCCCCTCACCCGCGCGTGCCGCTTGCGGAGCGTGGTCGCGCCGTAGGAACCGTTGTGCTTGGTGTACTGGTCGTTGCCGACGCGCAGGTGGGCGAGCTCGATCAGCGCGACGACCGTGCCGACGACCTTCTCCTTGCACAGGCAGCGGCACGCGAGATCCGTACCGACCTGGGCGCGCAGCTTCGGCAACACCCGACAGAAGTCGCGCATGTGGCCATGCTTGGCGGCGTCTCGCACCGCGCGGAACAGGGGGTGGTAGCGGTACTGCTTGCGTCCACCGGCATCGCGGCCGTGGGCCTGCAGGTGACCGTCGTCGTGCTTGCAGATCCACACGTCGGTCCACGCCGGTGGGATCGCGAGCCGGGCGACACGCGCGAGCACCTCGCGGTCCTCGACCACGCGACCCTGCTCGTCGACCACGAAGAAGCGACGCCCGCGTCGACGTCGGCGATAGCCGGGCTCGTCGGCCGCGACGCGACGCAGCCCGACCGAGCGCGCGCTCGACTCGCCGTCGGCCAGCAGGTCTGCGAGCGCGCGCTGGGCCTTGGCGATCGAGACGCGATTCGAGCCGGGTCGCCGCGTGCGTGCGAGCAGCTCGGCGGGGGTCGTGAAGTCGAGCGGGGCGTTCATGCCGAGGTCGCGCCATCGGGACCGCCGTGCCGCCAGCGGCCGCGCCACACAATTCGCCGGAGCTGCGCGCCGATCGCCGCCGGCCGGCTCCGGCGGCGACCCAGCACGGGCGCAGGCGCACGTCGCTGAGCGGCCCGTGGCGTGCACGATCGCCTCGCGGGCAGCGACCTCCTCGGCGGCACTCACCTCGAGCGCGCCCGATCGCACCGAACTCTTGCACGATCCTGCCAGCGACCGGCGGCCGCGGGCACATCGCGCTTGCACGGTGGGGGGCCGCCGCGCTGCACTCCTGCACCGTGGATCACCTTCGCGTCTTGAGTCGCTCGATCGCCCGCCACGTGCGACCGGACGAGCGCCGCAGCTGGAACGAGCACGGGCTCGGGCTCACGCTCGGCATCACCCGCGACGTACAGCAGCTGAACCGCGACGTCTACGAGCCCGTCTTCGCCCTGGTCGTGCAGGGCGAGAAGACCATCGTGCTGGGCGATCGCACGTTCACCTGCGGCGCCGGCACGTTCATGGTGGTCTCGGTCGACCTACCGATCTCGTTTCGAATCTCGCGCGCGACCTCGGAGCAGCCGTACATGGCGCTGGCGATGACGCTGGAGCCGACGGCGATCGCCGAGCTCCTGCTCGAGTCGGAGAGCGCCGACGATCGCTCCATCCCCGCGCAGGGGCTGGGCATGAGCGACGCGCCCAACGAGCTGCTCGAGCCCGTGGTCCGGCTGATCGGTCTGCTCGAGTCCCCCCGCGACATGGCGGTGCTGGGTCCGCTGATCAAGAAGGAGATCCTGTGGCGGCTGCTGTGCGGCGCGCAGGGCGGGCCACTGCGTCAGATCGGGACCGCGAACAGCCGCCTGGCGCGGATCGGCAGCACGATGCGATGGATGCGGAAGCACTTCCGCGAGGCCATCGCGATCGAGGATCTCGCGCGTCGCAGTGCGATGAGCGTCACGTCCTTCCACCGCAACTTCCGCGACGTCGCGCACATGACTCCGCTGCAGTACCTCAAGCAGCTCCGCCTGCAGGAGGCACGTACGCGGCTGCTGGCGAGCCCCGACGATATCGCGAGCGTGGGTCATGCGGTCGGCTACGAGAGCCCCTCGCAGTTCAGCCGCGAGTACAAGCGAGTGTTCGGGGTGCCACCGGGCCGCGATGCCCGGCTGCTGCGGGCGGCTCACGTGTCGAAGTAGCGCCCGTGCTCGAGATCCTGCAGGAGTCCGGGCTGGGTCGGGTGCCAACCCAGACGCGCCTGCGTCAGCGCGCTCGAGGACGGGCCGTCCATCGCGAGTGCATGCCCGATGAAACCGAGGTCGTGCACCGCCTCGTCGACGCTCTTCGAGACGACCGGGACGCCGAGGCGACGGCCGATGACGGCGGCGATCTCCCGCACCGGGATGCCCTCGTCGGCCACGCCGTGGAACCGCGCGCTCGCGGTGCCCTGCTCGAGCGCGAGCCGAAACAGTCGCGCCGCGTCTAGGCGGTGGACTGCGGGCCAGCGGTTGCTGCCGTCGCCGATTGTCGTCACGGCGCCCTGCTCCCGCGCGCGCGCGATGAGTGCCGGCACGAAGCCGCGGTCGCCGTCGCCGTGGACCGAAGGCGGGAGCCGCACGATGATCGCACGCACGCCGATCGCCGCGGCCGCGAGCGCGGCGGTCTCCGAGCGCCGCGCCCCCGTCGGCGAGGGCATGTCCGCCTCGGTGCCGACGCGCCCGGATGGCAGGCCCAGGGTCCCGGAGGTCACCACGAACGGCTTGTCCGAACCCGCGAGGGTCGCCGCCATCGCCTCGATTGCCGCGGCATCGATCTGCGCGCTGGCGGCGAAGCGGGAGAAGTCGTGGATGAACGCGGTGTGGATCACGCCATCCGCGGCCGCGGCACCTCGCCGTAGGCTCTCGAGGTCCTCGAGCGTGCCGCGATGCACCTCGGCCCCCACGGCCGCGAGCGCAGCGGTGCCGGCCTCCGAGCGTGCCAGTCCGAGTACTTGGTGCCCCGCCGACTGCAGGTCGTGGACGAGTGCGGTTCCGATGAAGCCGGTCGCGCCGGTGACGAAGATGCGCATGGTTGGAGTCCTCGCGTCGCAGGCTACCCGCCCACCGCGGCGCCGCCATACGACGAAGCTGCCGAGTTCTTGCTCGATCGTGGCGTTCGTGGCGATCGGGCGCAGGCCGCTGTTGGGTCGGCGGGCGTGGCCGCGCCGTCGCCGAGCATCGGCAGGGATCGAAGTCGCCGCGCCGCGCACTGATGCCAGCGAGGCCCGCGATGGACATGCCCCGAACCCGACAGATCGCCATGCTCGTGCTGTGCTCGCTGCTGGGAGCGTGCGTCTACGACCCCGACCGCCTGGATGACACCGGCCAGGAATTCGTCGGCAAGGCCGATGACCCCGGCGAGGGCGACGCCTGCGATCCGCTCGACCAGGACTGCGGCGACGGCTACGGCTGCTACTACGACGACGGCAGCTTCGCATGCTTCGCCGAGGGTGACGTGGGCGTCGATGGCGTGTGCGAGTTCCTCCACTCCTGCGAGCCCGGCCTGGGCTGCATCAGCGCCACCGCAGTGCCGTGCTCGGGCGACTACTGCTGCACGCCGATGTGCGAGGTCGGCTCGTCGTGCGCCGGCGGCCGCGTGTGCTCGCCGCTGCTCGACGACGTCGGCATCTGCACGCAACCGTGATCACGCCGTCGGGTCGACCACGCGCCCGAGGAAGAGGATCGCGCCACTCCGGGTGTCGCGGAGCACGAACAGGAACGGGCGATCCGCGACGACGTCGATGCCGTCGGGCTCCACGGAGGCCGACTCGGTCGCCATCACCACCGCAGTCGCGGCCGCGGCCTCGGTGCCCTCCTCGTCGACCGCGACGAAGGTCCGGTGGAACACGTCGTCGATGAACAGCGGACGGATGGTCTGCGACATGCCGGTGAAGTCGGCCCCTGTGCCGAACGCCAGCGGCATGCCCAGCTCGACGAGCGCCGGCTCGAGGGATAACGATGCCGTCATCTCGAGCTCGAACCTCGGCAGAGTGAGCTCGACCATGGCGGGCTGTAGCCCGCCGACCATCGCCGCGAAGCCATCGGCATCGAGGCCACGCTCGAGCGCGGCGAGGCCATCGCGCTCGCGTGGGATGATCAGCGTCATCGCGAGATGCTCGCCGCGGTACGGCAGCTCGACGATCTGCGCGGCGTCGGTGCTCCCGTACCCCAGCTGTGAGACCTGGCGCATCATCGTGCGGCGCTCGGGCGTGCGGCCACCGACGTAGAAGGCGCGCTCGTGGGTCGCGTTGGGGTCGAACGCCCGCAGCCAGTCACCCTTGAAGTACACGGCGTTGGTGAGCACGAGCCGTGTGTCGCCATCGATGCTACCGGCGGGCAGCAGATCGACGATGCGGTCCTTGGTCTGCTGCTCGACCCAGCCGTTGATGCGCCCGCGCGCGCCCTCGAAGTCGCGGCGAAAGTCGACCGACTCGAGCGGCGCGGCGAAGCGCTTCTGCAGCGCCGCGAGGAACTCGGGCTCGAAGGTCGCGGTCTGCTCGCCGAAGAGGCGCTCGACCACCGCCAGCTCGTACGCGCCGTCGACCGGCGCGTTCCACTGCGCGAGCTGCTCGCCCATCGCGGCTGCGGCCGTGCCCGCGTCGCCGAGGTGGAGCACCTTGGCCATCTGCGCGGCCGTGTCGCCTCGAGCCCCGAGCCAGGTCATGCCCAGCGCAATCGACACGCTGGCGGGTGCGATCGCGAGGTTGCCCGACTCGTGCAGGGCGCCCCACAGCTCGAAGCCGAAGGCGTTGTTGGCGGCCGCGAAGCTGCGCGCGATCGCAGGGTCGCCGACGTGCGGCGTGCGGTCGATCGGGAGCGGCGGGTTGCCGCCGAGGGTCGTGTCATGGGTCGTCGCGGCGCAGGCACAGGCCAGCATCGCCCAGCAGAAGGCACGTCGGTTCATGTGCCCTGCGAACGCGCGATCGCAGACGCAGGTCTCGCCAGTGGGCCCACGCGACCGGCCGTTACGAACTCGCGACAATGGTGCGGCCGCGACCGCGGGGCCGACACGCGGGCCCTCAGCTGCCGCAGGCGACGTTGCGCTTCTGCAGCGCAATGGCCTCGGCATCATCGACGTGCTCGGCCTCCCGCAGCAGCCAGCGGAACATCTGGTGCGCGTGCACGCGGTTCTTGCGGTCGTTCCACAGCCACGCCGCGAGTGCGCACACCGAGGCGTGCACGATCTGGAACGCCATGCGGTGCAGGCCCTCACCGGTCAGTCCGATCGCGCGCTCGTAGGCGGTGCGGATCGCCAGGTACTCCCGCCACTCCTCGTGCACGGGCAGCGCCTTGCGGGCCTTGACGCGGGTGTGCAGCGCGTCGGCGAGCACCTCGAGCTCGTCGAGCAGCCGCTGCCGCGCGGCGCGGCGCAGGCGACCGAAGCTGTCGTGCTTGGTGTGGGGATCTTCGCCGACCGCGAGCTCGGTGGTGCGCACGACCGCGAGCAGATCGCGATCGACGCTCTCGCGCAGCCGCGTCGGCGCATCGAGCTTGGCGCCCAGCTCCGCGGCGCGCGTGCGCATGGCCTTGGTGACGGGCGCGTCGTCGAACACGCGATCCCACGCGCGGCATGTGGCTTCGAGGTGCGGCAGATCGATCCGCGCCCGCCGCAGCGCAGCTGCGACGAGGACCGCGTGCAGCCGCAGTGCATGCTCGCGCGGTGAGCCGGTCGTGGGTGCGATCGGCTCGGCACGCGGGGGCACCGGCGCGGACGTGGCGTCGTCCGGCGCGTGGGCACTGGCGCGCTCCACCAGCGCGACGAAGCCGGCACGACCCGCCACTGCGCGCAGCAGCGCCTGCAGATCGCGCGGCTCGGGCACCGGCGGCCGGCCCAACAGGCGGCGGCCGACTGCCGCCAACAGCCGCGTCGCACGATCGGCGTCGCGATCTTCGCCGAGCTCGATCACGCGGGCCCACGCGCCACGTTCGGCGGCTTCGGCCGCGCACCACTGCACCGCCAGCACGCGCGCCATCCGGGGCGCACTGTTGCCCTCGAACTCGACCAGGCTCGCGATCCACTGCCGCGCGGCCGCACGATCACCCCGCGCCTGCGCGAGCAGGCCGGTCGCGAGCAAGTTCGCCGCACCGGCGTCGTCGGGTCCGAGTCGCCGCTCCACGAACGCCATCGCAGCGGGCTTCGCCCCACCGCGCAGGGCCGCCCACGCGGCGGCGACGAGCGCACCACCCTCGTTGTCGTCGAACCACACCCAGGTGCTGCCGCGCACGACGAAGTGGGCCGCCGCGACCATGCCGCGGGGAATCAGCACCCGCGTCGCGAACGCCCACGGCCAGCACGACACCACGATGAACGGCAGCGCCGCGAACGCGACCGGCTCGCCGGCGAGCATGCCGAGCACGCACGTCAGCGCGAGCCCGACCAGCAGTACCCACTGCAGCAGGCCGAAGAAGCCCGGCCGCGAGTCCTCCTTCTGCGCGCGCCCCAGCAGGTGGGCGAGCGCGAGCGCGACCGCGAAACCAGCCCAGCTCGGCATCGTCAGCGGCCGCTCCAACCCAGCGGGGTCATCGCGTCGAAGCCGAGCGCTGCGAGGTCTTCGTCCTCCGACATCGCAGCGTCGTCCGCGACCTCGGCCGCCTCCACACTGGGCTCGGGCGACCACCACAGCTCCGCGAGCGCGCGCTTCTCGGGCTCGCGCAGCTGCGCCATCGCGGCCCGCACGGCCTCCGGCGTGCGCGCGCGCGGGCCCAGCGGGGTCGCGTACAGACGCGCGCTCGCCAGGCCGAGCTCGAGCATCGCGAGCCACTTCTGCCCCGCGCGCTCGACCTCGGCCCGCGTGGCGCTGGCGTCGAGCTCGAGCACGGCGAAGGGGTTCTCGGCGATCGCAGCTCCGAGCTCGTTCATCGGTCGCCGCGATCGTAGCGCCGCGACCACGCGCCGGCCATGACCAAGTCGCCTGGCCGCCTCAGCGGACGCCGGAGTCGAAGCCCTGTCGCCGCGCGGCCGGGTCGTGGGGCAGCAGCTTCCACAGCTTCTCGGTGATGCGCCGCAGCGCGACCACGTCGTCGCGGCCACGGGCGTCCTTGCCCTCCTTCACCAGCGCCTGCGCCTTGGGCAGGTCGGTGGCGGAGTCGAGGTGGCTGACGGCATCGTCGAACAGCGCCGGCCAGGTATCGGGGTCGCGGTACCACGCGGTCTCGCCCAGCTGCGAGGCCAGCCGCAGCTGACGCTGCAGCTCACGGATGTTGCGCTCGTCGCGGGCACGCTCGACCGCGTGCGCGATCTCCTCGAACAGCGCCTGCTCGCGCTCGGTGCCGAGCTGCGAGACCTGGCTGCCCGACCACGTCATCGTGCGCACTGCGCGTTGCTCGAGCTCGGGCCACTGCTTGGCCTGCTCGAGCTCGTCGAGCGAGGCATCGATCTCGAGCAGGTTGCGACGCGCCCGCTGACCGGCGTCGTCGTTGCCGCCCTGGGCGGCACCGAGATCCCGCGCGACGTCGCCGAGGCCCTGCTCGGCGCGCTCGAGCGCCGCGATGATCTGCGGCATGCCCCGGCGGAAGGCCTCCGCCCGCAGGTCGTCGACACGCTGCCGCAGCGCCCCCAGGCTCGCCAGCAGCACCTCGGGATCGGCGGCCGGCACCAACAGCTGCGCGACGTGATCGAACATCTGATCGAGTGCGGGCACCAGCGCGCGCACCACCAATCGACCGCCGCGATCGAGCTCGAGCGTCAGCTCGACGTCGGATCCGGCGGGCAGCGAGCGCGGCAGCGCCGAGCCGGGGATCTCCAGGGTCCCGACCAGACGGCACAGGTGCGCGTGGTCGTGCTCGCCCTGCACCACCGGCACCTTGAGCACGCTCTGCGCCGCGCCCTTGGCGACGCTCTCGACCGTCGCGTGGGTGAAGCTGCGTCGCGCCGGCAGCGGGGTGCCGCGCTCGAAGTAGACCTGCACGCGGTCGTTGGCGAGCGCGACCCCGATCGAGCGCGACAGCGGCGGATCGGTGATGGTGAGCCCCTGCACGATCGTGATCGTGCGCGGATCGACCGGGATGGTGGCACCGGTGCCGTCGTCGGCGAGCACCTCGAACACGTTGGAGCGTCGCGGCTGCAGCTCCACGAGCAGCGCGAAGGCCTGCTCGGCGTTGAGCGTGGCCCACTCGCTGCGCCACTCGCCATCGGCCCGCGACAGCGCGACGCGCTTGGGCTGCGGCCCGCTGTCGCCACCCACCACGCGCCCGACCACGTGCGGCGTCAGGTCCGAGGACACCGCGGGGTACTGCAGCCACAACCGCACGCCACGGCGCACCAGCGGGCCAGCCGGCCGAGCGTCGAGCCCTGCGGTCGCGGCGTAGATCGCTGCGCCCTGGGCCACCAGCGTCATCGGATCGAGGCCGTCGGCGATCGGCGCGGCGAGGGCCTCGCCGACGCGCATGCGCAACAGCGGCGTGACCGTCGGCCCGCCCACGAACACCACCCGCGCGAGCTTGCCGACCTCGGTGTCGTGCTCGCGCAGCAGTCGCTGACAGACCTCGATCGAGCGCTCGACCAGCGGCGCCACCGCGGCCTCGAGCTGCGCGCGCGTCATCACCAGCTCGGGCTCGAGCTCGCGACCGTCCGGCAACACCAAGGCTGACGCGAACGAGAACTCGGCTTCGTCGGCGCGGCTGAGCTGCACCTTGGCGTCCTCGGCCGCGTGCTTGAGCTGCGCGACGACGCGGGCGCACGCAGGGTCGTCGCGACGGATGTCGACGCCGTACTCGCGCGAGAGCTCGCCCAGCGCCCAGTCGACCACCGCCCAGTCGAAGTCGCGTCCACCGAGGAAGTTGTCGCCGTCGTGACCGACCACGCGCAGGAAGCCGCCATCGGTCTCCAGCAGCGACGCATCGAACGTGCCACCACCGAGATCGTAGACCAGCCAGCGACCGTCGCCCTCGGCGGCGGTCCAGCCAGCCGCGAGCGCCGACGCGATCGGCTCCTGCAACAGCTCGACCTTCTCGAAGCCCGCCAAGCGAGCGGCCTCCGAGGTCGCGGCGCTCTGCGGCAGCTCGAACAGTGCAGGTACGGAGATGACCGCGCAGGTCGGCATCACGCCCAGCTGATCGGCGACGTCCTGCCGCAGCGAGCGGAGCACCTCGGCGGCGAGCTCGGGGGGCGACGCCTGCCGCCCCGCCGCCGGGAATTCGAACGCCCGCGCGGTGCCCATCAGACGCTTGAACTCGCTCTTGGTGTTGTCCGCGTCGCGCTCGAGCCACTTGCGCGCATTGGCACCGACGACCACCCGCCCCTTGCCATCGATGCGGACCACCGAGGGCGTCAGGCTCGCGCCTTGGGCGTTGCGCACGACGACCGTCGACTCGCCGTCGAACACTGCGACCGCGGAGTTGGTGGTGCCGAGGTCGATTCCGACGTACACGGGGCGTTCGGACATGGATCGCGAGCATACCCCCGCGGGCGCGCTCGCACGCGTCACAGGCCCACCTGCGCCGCTGCCGGCGCCTGCCCGCGCCAACGCGCCGTCACGTCCACGATCCCCCTGCCGTGCGATCACCCCGGGCCCACCGTGCTTGAAGTCGGGACACGGCTCGCAGTAGCGTCCGCGCTTCCACCCCTCGACCAGGGAGATCCGACCATGAACCTTCGCCATGCCTTCCATGTCCCGGCCCTGTGCGCACTGCTCTCGATCGCCTGCGGCGATGGTGGCTCCGACACCGGCACCACCACGGGCGACTCCGACACCGACTCGAACAGCAACTCCGCGTCCGATTCGGTGACCATGGGCGTCACGCTCTCGGGGGGTTCGATGAGCGCGACCACGACCGACGCCAGCAGCGACAGCTCGGCCACCGACGCCAGCATGACCGCGAGCGCCGGAAGCAGCGACGGCTCCACGGGCAACGTCGACGGCAGCTCGTCGTCGGGCGCCGCCGACGGCTCGAGCTCCTCTGGCGGATCGTCGAGCGGCGGCGACATGGGCAACACCATCTACGAGATCCAAGACGGCACCATCGCCGAAGACACCGCGGTCGAGGTCTACGGCGTGGTCGTGACCGCCGTGAACGTCGGCGGCTTCTGGGCGCAGGAGCCCGGCGGCGGCGAGTACAGCGGCGTGCAGGTGTTCTCCGGCATGGGCGGCCCCGACGTCTCGGGCGTGCAGGTCGGCGACATCGTCGACTTCAGCGGCACGACCAACGAGTTCTTCGAGGTCACCCAGGTCGTCATCACCGACGGCACCTTCGACATCACCGGCAGCACGACCCCGCCCGACGCCGAGCTGCTGCCCATCGCGACCCTGGTCGACGGCACCACCGGCGAGCCCTGGGAGTCCGTGCTCGTGCGCATCGAGGGCACGCTGACCGCCGGGATGCTGTCGATGTTCGACGAGTTCCCGGTCGCCGACGGCCCGGACTCCATCATCATCGACAACTTCGCCTACAGCGTGTCGATGTCGGGCGACTTCCCGGGCTTCGGCACCGGCGCGACCTTCGACGCCATCCAGGGCCCGCTGAACTTCTCGTTCATGAACTACAAGATCGCGCCGCGCGACGCCGACGATCTCGAGGGCTACCAGGCGCCGTGAGGCGCTACGGCGGGCCAGCCTCGAGGGAGACCACCCGCCAGTTGTTGTAGCCGTGGTTGTGCAGGTGCATGACCACCGGCGCCCCCGCTGCGATCGCGCGCGGTGGGGTCCAGCTGGCCTGCACGATGTCGTAGGCCTTGGGGATCTCGATCTCGAGGTCGAAGGCGACCTCACCGTCGATCGTGAAGAGCACGTGGCCGACCGCGGGCTCGGGCGCCAACAGGTCGTCGTGGGTCAGCACGAAGGTGACGGTGTCGCCGGCGTCGATCGCAGCAACGCTCGGCTGCGTGAACACGCCGTAGTTGCAGGCGCCGGTGTCGACCTCGAACAGGCCGATCTCGTCGTCGAACCCGAACTCGCAGCTGACCGTGGCCGGTGCGTGCGCTGGCATCGGATCCACGGCGCCGTCGCGCACCCACGCCGACGACAGCACGAGGTCGACCGGACCATCGTGCGTCGCACCGCTGCTCTCGCCCGCGCCGCTGGTGTCGCCGCCCTCCGACGTCGCGCCGGGGTCGTCACCGCTGCCGCGCTCGCTGGCGCACGCGAGCGCAAAGGCGAGCGCGAGCAACGAAGGCATGGCGGATCCAGCTCGGTTCACGACACGTTCGAGCATGCACGATCACTCACGTGGCCTGAACACCGCCGGCTGCAGAATCTGCTCCTACGCCACGCCGCCCGCCCGCGCCCTGCGATTCCACGAGCTTCGCGCGACGCGGGCGGGGGCCGCACCGGGTCGCCATCGACGATGGTCCAGGGACGCGCGCCCATCGGGCACCCGCGCTATCCTCGTCATCGGTGCGAAGCCTCGCGTTGACGCTGGTGCTCGCGACCGCGGCCTGCGCGGAGGACACCATCGAGGTCGAGCTGTCGCTGCGCGATCACGGTTGCAGCGCCGACGCACTCGCCGAAGTGTCGGTGGTGTCGATCGAGATCTACGGCGAGCACGACGGGAGCCTGTGCACCCTCGGCCGTCGGTGCCTGTTCGGGGTCGGCCCGCTCGACGACATCGCCGGGCTCTCAAACACCCTCGCCGACGCCAACCAACCGCTGGTCGACGCCGCGCTCACCGGCGCGGAGTACATCCACGTGGTCGGGCGCGCCGAGAGCTGTTGGGACCTACCGGACCCGGTCGACGGCGCGGTGCCGGACCACCCGGTGTGCGGCTCCAACGATCTCGCGGCCATCGATGGCGACGTGCTGCCGATCGAGATGCAGTGTGGTGGGTGCAAGGCGATGGAGGTGCCGCTGTGCCCGTGAATTCGACCGCCGCACGGCGTGGTCGCGGGGCCATGGATCGTAGTCCATGGTGGGGCTGCCACGGCGACGGGGTGCGCGCGCTGCCGCGCCCGGCGGTGGGCAACGACGCGCCTGTGGTCGCCTCGCGCGCTGGCTCGGCCTTGGAACCGATTGTGCAACGTCGCGGGCGTACTCGCATGCACCACCCACCGGCCCTGCTCGCCCTGTGTCTCGCCGTCGCCTCCGCCTGCGACGTGGCCGACGACGCAGTCGATGTCGCGGTCGCCGAGCGCAGCGTGAACGCGCTGTCGGCCAACACCAACCTCGCCTTGGTGGCGGAGCGGTTCGCCGGTGAGCCCGCGATGGCCGCGATGTCGGTCGACGCTGCACGCGCGCGTGCGGTCGAACTGGTGGCCCAGCGCATCGGTGCGCTCGCGCTGCTCAGCTGCGACCCGCAGGTCACGGCCGACCCGCTCGCAGGCACGGTGCACGCGATGGTCTCCGACTGTCGCATCGGCCCGGTGCGACTGGACGGCGAGGTCGACGGCAGCGTCGCGATCGAAACCGCCGCGTGCGGCACCGGCGAGTGCCCCAGCACGGTGGTGTGGACGCTGGACGACTTCGACCTGCAGATCGGCGCCAATCTGCTGGCGAACCGCCGCCCGCACTTCGTCGGGCCGGTGACGTTCCGCGACCCGATCGACGCGGCGCTGCCGATGTCATGGGCGACCGGTGAAGGTTTCGTGATCGACATCCCGTTCGGGCTGTTCGACACAGTCTCCCACGCGTCGTGGACCTTCGACGCCGACGACTGCGTGACCATGCAGGTCGAATCGCGCCTCGATCGCCAGCTCGAGGTCGGCGGCGACGAGACCAGCCAACGCGACCGCGAGCGACGCATCGGTACCATGGTCGTCTCGGTATCCGAGCTGCGTCGCTGCCCCGCGAAGTGCCCCACCGCCGGTCACGTGCAGCTCGCCTTCGGCCGCGGTCACGTGCTCGCATGGGAGTACGACGACGATCGCACGGTCGATGTCACCGCCCCGGGCGGCCGCCACTTCGAGACCGAGCTCGCCTGCGACGAGTGACGCCCCGTGCGGGCTCACCGTGTCCACGGGTCGCGGAAATCGAGCGGCACCTCGATCTCGACCGGCGCGTCGTCGGCGGGCGCGTCGAACACCAGATCGAGCGCGCGGCTGCGAAGGCAGTCGCGAAAGCCGGGATCCTCGAGCTCGGAGTCGCGAGAGAACTCGGCGACGGTCACGACCCCTCGGCCGTCACGACGGACCACGGTCAACTCGAGCACGAGCTGGCCGGAGTACTGGACCGCGTTGGTGATCAGCGCGCCGTGGCACATCTCGGCGAACGGCGTGAAGTCCTCGCGCAGCGTGCGGCCGATCGCCTCGCGCGAGAGACCTGCGGCGGGCGCGGCCTCGATCTCGCCGACGACCTCGAGTGCCGCTGGCGGTGACGGTGATGCGGACGGTTCCCATGATGGTGATGGCGATGGCGACGGCGACCGCCACCACAGCACCGCCAGCACCGCCGCGGCCGCGGCGATGCCCGCGAGTACGATGACCGGTGCCCGACGCGGACGCGGCGGGGGCGTCGGGGGCACTGGGTCGAGTGACACGTCGTCGTCGTTCATGCGGGCGAGGACTTGATCGGCGAAATCGTCGGACAGTGGCGCCACGTGCCAGGCATCGAGCTCGGGCATCCGGGGTGGTTCGGGCATCCGGGGTGGTTCGGGCATCCGGGGTGGTTCAGTCATGCGCCAGCTCCTCCAGCGCGCGTTGCAGCGCAGCGCGTGCCCGCCACAGTCGCGACTTCACGGTGCCGAGATCGATCCCCAACGATGCGGCGATCTCGGCGTACTCGAAGCCGTGGTACTCGCGCAGCACGAAGGCCGCCCGATGCGGCGGCGGCAGCCGACCGATCGCGTCGGCGATCGCCTCGCCGAGGCGACGACGATCGGGCGCGAGCTCGTCGGCATCGATCGACGCGTGATCGTACCGGTCGTCGAGGCTGGTGGTGGGTAGCCGTCGGCGCTCGATCGCCTGCAGCGCGAGCCGGGTGGCGATCGTGAGCAGCCAGGTCGACAGCCGCGCGGGCCCGTCGGGATCGAAGCGCGGCAACGCAGCGAACGCGCGCAGAAAGGTCTCCTGCGCCAGGTCCTCGGTCAGCGCATCGAGCCCGGAGCCCGCGAGCACGCGTCGCAGCAGCGACCCGACCGCACGCTGGTGCCGCTCGATGAGTGCCCGGCACGCCGCGCGATCGCCCGCCTGCGCGCGCAAGATGATGTCGCGCTCCTGCGCCGGGTTCGGCGGGAGCGGCACGCCCACGCTTGCTCTCATCGCATCGGCCACGTCGATGTTCCCGGGCCCACGTCCTACGTCTCGTCACGGTAGCAGAACCCCTGCGCACCCTCGGGCAGCGAAGCGGGATCGGGACACTGCGCGCCCTCGGGGCACTGCTCGGAGCTCGTGCACAGCAGCACACAGATGTGGCCCTCGCTCGAACACGCTGGGGTCGCGCCGGTGGCGGGATCGGGGCAGTCGTCGGCGACCCGGCAGGGCGGCGCGCAGATGCACCAAGGGCCGCCGTCGAGCTCGACCTCGTCGGGCCCACAGGGGTCGCAGGTCCCGTATGGCGGCGGCGGCTCGGTGGTCCCGCTCGCGCTCGTGTCCCCACCCGAGCCCTGCGATCCAGTCGAGCCACCGCCGCCGGAGCCCGACGACGAGCCTTCGCCGCTGCTCGCCACACCACCCGTGCTCGCTCCGTGGGTACCCGCACCGCTGGTACCCGGCGATCCGGTGCTCGGCTCGCCGAGCGTCCCGGTCGACGCCACCGTCGTGCTGCCGTCGTCCTTCGCGGAATCCATCCTGCGCGTCGGCGTGCAGGCGATCGCGGCGAGACCATGGACGACGAGCACCGACGATCGAAGCGCGACCATGTCCCCTTGCATCGCAGCGCGACCCGAATGTTCCCGGTCCTCGGGTGCGGACGCCGGAGCAACGCGCCGCCCTACGGATCGTCGGCTTGCCTCGGGCACGAGCGTCACGGGCATTCCGCACGTCGCCCCGACTTGCGACCCCCGACCTCTCCGCGCTAGCATCACACCGATGCGTCGCGTCACCGCCATCAAGTCCGCCTTCTGGGGCGGCTGGATCATGGGCGGGTAGTCGCGACGGAGTCATCCCTCGTTCGCAGCAAGAACCCGCTCTCGGCCCCGCCGGAGCGGGTTTTCGCGTTTCTCACCCCTGCACGCTCTCGCCCTCCATGCGCCCCTTCCTCCACGCGCTGCACGAGCTCCTCGTCGGCGACCGTGCCCGCTTCGCGGCGGCCGTGGTCGCGCTCGTGGTGGCGTCATGCCTGCTGTACGTCGCGCCGTTGATGCCGCAGCTGGTGATCGACGGCGTCCTCGCGCCCGCCGATCAAGCCTCGCCGGGCATGCAACGGGCGGTCGCGGCGCTCGGTGGCCGCACCTGGCTGCGCGAGCACCTGTGGGCCCCGGCCGCCTGGCTGGTGGCGATCACCGCGGCTGCCGGCGTGTTCACGTACCTGCGCGGTCGGCTGTCGTCGATTGCCAGCGAGAACACGATTCGTCGCCTGCGTGAGCGGCTCTACGACCGCCTGCAGCACCTCCCATCGGCCTACTTCGACCGCGCCGAGACCGGCGACCTCGTGCAGCGCTGCACCTCCGACGTGGAGACCGTGCGGACGTTCCTCCAGAGCCACGTGGTCGAGATCGGCCGCGCCTCGATCATGTTCGTGGTGCCGCTGCCGCTGATGTTCCTCATCGACGCGCGCATGACCGCGATCGCCGTGATGCTGGTGCCGCTGCTGTTCGGCTTCTCGCTGTGGTTCTTCCTGCGGGTGCGACGCAGCTTCACCGCGGTCGACGAGGCCGAGGGCCGCATGACGGCGATGCTGCAGGAGAACCTCGCCGGCATCCGGGTCGTGCGTTCGTTCGCGCGGCAGGACTTCGAGTGTGCGCGCTTCGCCGTGCACAACGCCGAGCACCGCGACGCGACCGCGCGCATGTTCGCGTTGCTGGCGTGGTACTGGTCGTCGACCGACCTGCTGTGCCTGGCGCAGCGGGGCTTGGTGGCGGTCTACGGGATCGTGCGCATCGTCGACGGCACGCTGCAGGTCGGCGCGTTCCTCTACTTCCTCACCGCGGTGTCGATGTTCGTCTTCCCGCTGCGGATGATGGGTCGCGTGGTCGCCGACCTCGGCAAGACCACGGTCGCGCTCGCGCGGCTGCACGAGATCCTCGGCCACGCGACCGAGGCGGCGCCGGCCGAGCCGGCCCGGTTCGCCCCCGCCCGCGGCGAGCTGGTGCTCGAGCACGTGCGCTTCGCCCACGGTGACGCCGCGCCGGCGCTCGAAGACCTCTCGCTGCGGATCGCCGCCGGCACCACGGTCGCGATCGTCGGCGCCTCGGGTGCCGGCAAGTCCACGCTGGTCGAGCTGCTGCTGCGCCTGCGCGATCCCGACACGGGTAGCATCCACCTCGACGGCGTCGACCTACGCACGCTCGATCGCAAGCAGGTCCGCGAGCGGATCGTCGCGGTGCTGCAGGAGCCGTTCCTGTTCTCGCGCAGCGTCGCGGAGAACCTGCGCTTCGCCCGACCCGACGCCGAGCTCGACGCGCTCGTCGAGGCCACGCGCACGGCGTGCGTACACGCGGCCGTCGAGGGCCTGCCGGGTGGGTATGACACCGTGGTCGGCGAGCGCGGCGTGATGCTCTCGGGCGGGCAGCGGCAGCGTGTGGCGCTGGCGCGGGCGCTGCTGCGCGAGCCGACCGTGTTGGTGCTCGACGACTCGTTGTCGGCCGTCGACACCCGCACCGAGTCGACCATCCTGGGCGCGCTCGCTGCCCGCCGCGGGCGGCACAGCACGATCATCATCGCGCACCGCCTGACCACCGTCCGCGCCGCCGATCGCATCGTCGTGCTCGAGCGCGGGCGTGTGCTCGAGCAGGGCTCGCATCACGAGCTGCTGGCGGCGAACGGCGCCTACGCGCGCATGTGGGCCCAGCAACAGGACGCCGCGGCGTCACCGACGGCGGATGCAATCACGGTAGGAGCAGCGACATGAGCGGATTCGACGAGTTCGACGAGGAGCCCAGCGGGCCGCGACGCATCGACTGGTCGCTGTGGCGGCGCATGCTCGTGCACGTGCGTCCGCACTGGCGCGCCGTGGTCGCGATGATCGTGCTCGGTCAGCTGCTGGCGGCGGTCGACCTCGCGTTGCCGCTGCTCACGGCATGGTTGGTCGACGCCGCGGTCGAGGGTCGCGGCATGGCGGAGCTGACGTGGGGCTGGATCGCCTATGGCGCGTCGGCGCTGCTGTTTGCCTGCCTCATCTGGGGCATCGTGGCGGTCGCCGGCCGGCTGGCCTCGGGCGTCGGCCACGACCTGCGCCGCGCCGGCTTCGCGCGCCTGCAGGAGCTGTCGTTCGGCTACTTCGACCGGCGCCCGGTGGGCTGGCTGGTCAGTCGCGTGACCTCGGACTGCGGCAAGGTCTCGGGGCTGCTGCCGTGGTTCTCGCTCGACATGACCTGGGGCCCCGCGCTGGCACTCGGCGTGACGATCGCGATGTTCGTGGTGGACCCGGTGCTCGCGGCGTGGGTGCTCACCATCGTGCCCGCGCTGGCGGTGACGAGCGCGTTCTTCCAACGCCGCATGCTCGCGAGCGCCCGCGCGATGCGACGGGCCAACGCCCGCATCACCGCGAGCTTCGGCGAGGCCGTGATGGGCGTGCGCACCACCAAGGCGCTCGTCCGCGAGCGCGGTGCGCTGTCGGAGCTGTCGGCGCTCGCCGGTGAGGCCCGCGGCCACGCCGTGCGCAACGCCCTGCAGGGGTCGCTGTACCTGCCGATCGTGGTCTCGCTCGGTGCCGTGGGTACCGGCCTGGCGCTGTGGCGCGGCGGCCTCGAGATCGTCGGCGGCGTCAGCATCGGCACGCTGGTGGCATTCATGCAGCTCGTCCCGCTGTTCCACTCGCCGATCGAGGACATCGTGCGTCGACTGACCGACCTGCAGGCTGCACAGGCGGCGGCCGAGCGCGTGCAAGGACTGCTCGACACTGCGCCCGAGATCACGGATGCGCCCGATGTGCGCGCTGCGATCGCGGCGGCAGCGGTGGCTCCACGCGCGCCGGGCATCGCCATCGACGGTGGTCCTGCCCGCATCTGCCACATCTCGTTCTGCGACGTCGGCTTCGGCTACGACCCCGCGCGACCGGTGATCCACGGCGTCGACCTCGAGGTCCACGCCGGTCAGACCATCGCGTTGGTGGGCGAGACCGGCGGCGGCAAGACCACGCTGGTGAACCTGCTCGCGCGCTTCTACGAGCTACAGACCGGGGCGATCCTCATCGATGGCATCGACCACCGCGCGCGAAGCCTGCACTGGCTGCAGTCGAGCATCGGCGTGGTGCTGCAGGCGCCCTACCTGTTCGCCGGCACGATCGCCGACAACATCCGCTACGGCCGGCTCGACGCGACCGACGACGAGGTCGTCGCCGCGGCCCGCACCGCCTGCGCGGACGCCTTCGTGTCGCAGCTGCCCGAGCGCTACGACACGCCCGTCGGTGAGGGTGGCGCGCGGCTGTCGACTGGGCAGCGGCAGCTGATCGCGCTGGCGCGGGCGATCCTCGCCGATCCGCAGATCCTCGTGCTCGACGAGGCGACCTCGTCGGTGGACACGCACACCGAGTCGCTGATCCAGGCCGGCATCGCCGCCGTGCTGCGCGGCCGCATCGCGTTCGTGGTCGCGCATCGCCTCTCGACGATTCGCAGCGCGGACCAGATCCTCGTGATCGAGCAGGGCCGTGTGATCGAGCGAGGCAGCCACGCCGCACTGCTGCTCGCACGCGGGCACTACCACGAGCTGTGGTCGCGCAACGCCGCCGAGGCGGTCGGTCGTGGCGACGCGCTGGCGCTCGCGGGCAGCTAGTTCGATCGGCGATGACGCGCGACGAAGCGCTCGCCGTCTTCACGACCGAGATCGAAGGTCGGCTGGATCAGCTCGGGGCTGGCGTAGTCCCACATGGCGATCGGTGGCTTGCGCGAGGGCCACACGTACGTGCGACCGGGCACCGCGGGCACGCGCGCGACCGGTCGCGACAGCATCACGAGCGTCGATGCGTGCCCGACCACGGCGTCGAGCATGGCGTCGTTGACGATCGCGCCGTCGATGACGATGCCGTCACCGCGGCGGTACAGCGGCAGCAGCGGCGGGATGCACGACGACTGCAGCACGAGATCGGCGACCGCCTCCACGCTTTCGCAGCTGCGCACGGGCACCAGCTCGCCGACGAAGCCGAGCCTGCGCGCCAGCGAAGAGTGCACCGCACCACCCAGGGCGGAGTCGAGCTTGTACGCGCCGAAGCCGAGCAACAGCGTCGGCACCACCGCGCGCTGGGTCGGTGGACGCGCGACGAGGATCTGGAGGTCGGGCCCGGCGTGCAGCCGCGCGAGCGCCTCGGCGTCCATCAGGTCGAGGATCGTGCCGCGGTAGATCTCGGCGTGTGGGAACACCGGCCGTCGCCGCACCACGTTGACCGGGTAGACGTTGCGGGGGTTCCGCGCCGTGCGACGCGAGAACGAGGCGACGATCGCCGGGAGGCGATCGGCCACTGCAGCGCACGCGAAGGCTGCACCCGCGCTCGCGCCGACCATCGTGCGAGGTCGCAGCTGCAGCGCCGGCGCGACGACGGACCAGAAGCCGGCCTGCCAGAAGCAGCGACAGCCGCCGCCGCTCCACAGCACCGCGTCGAAGTCGGCAGCCGTGTCGGGAGCTTCGCGGCGGGCGGTCGCGGGCATGTCGGCGCGAACGCTAGCACGCACGCGCCCACGCGGTCAGCCGTGCGCGCCCTGGCCTGGCTCACAGCCCCGTGAGCTCGGCCAAGGTGGCCTCGATCTCGCAGTTGGCCTCGGCGACGCGCTCGTCGAGCTCGGCCCAGCGCTTGCCGGCCTCGAAGCCGCGCGCGGGGTCGTCACACTGCACCAAGCCCATGTCGATCTGATGCGCCGGGTCGGCAGCGGCGTAGCGATCGCTCCACGCATGCCACGAGGCCCCGAGCACGAACGGATGCCGCGCGAACTGACGCAGCTGGCTGCGGTAGTACGCGCCGCGCTGGATCTGATCGTCGACGCCATCGTTGGTCGGCACGAAGACGCCGGCGCCGCCCTTGTTGGTCCAGCCGGGGATGCGCGCGCGCACGCTGAACTCGCTGATCACGATCGGCAGGTCCGAGCGCTCGTGCAGCTTCTCGAGCCCATCGGAGAGCCACGGCTCGGCGAACTCGGCGGTGCCGTCGTAGACGTTGATCGCGATCAGGTCGAAGCCGACGTCGCCGTCGCGCGCGAACAGATCGTAGGGGCAGTACGTCACCGCGCCGTCGGTCGGCACCGGCGTCTGCGGTGCATCCGCCCAGACCTCGGACCCCGGCTCGCTCGCGGGGGTGTAGAAGCGATAGGTCGACGCGTCGCCGACCGCCAGCCGCGGCGTGGTCAGCAGATGATCGGGGTCGGTCGCGCGGATCGTGCTCGTGACGACGGCGATCCATCGCCGCAGCAGCTCGTCGTGGACGAAGCGCTGCAGATCCTCGCGGCAGATCTGGTTGCAGTCGTGCTCGTAGGGCACGGGGTGAATCGCGAGCACGTCGGTCCAGTCGTCGATCGATGCCTCCCACGCGGTCGCGAGCGCAGCGGGCTCGCCGTAGCGCTCGCGCAGCATCGCCAGCAGGCCGTGGGGTGCACACGTGGGCGTGTCGAGGTCGGAGCCCTGCGGGCACGGCGACCAGATCCAGCGCCGCAGGTCTCGCACGCCGACGGTGCCGTGACCGGCACGATCGAACAGCCCGATCTCGTTGCCGAGGAACCACATCTGCAGCCGCGGATCGCCGATGCGCGGCGCGACCTTGTCCGCCACCATCTGCGCGATGTCGGCGGCAAAGGCCGGGTTGTACGGATCGCCGATGCGTGCCTCGGCATAGCCGCCCTGGAACACGTTGCCGTGCTCGTCGGCCAAGGCACGATCGTCACCGCGGGCGTCGACCACCAGCACCTGCCCGAACGGCGCGCCCGCGCCACCGTCTTCGGCCGCGCGGATCATCCACGAGTCACCGCCGTCATCGTCGAAATCGTTGGTGTCGCTGAAGCCGCCGACCGAGTTGAAGCAGTAGGGTTTGGCGTTGGTCTCGCCACCGCTGCTGCCGGTCGACAGCCGCGCCCACTCGACGTTGGCCGCCGTCGAAGGATCGGTGCGGCGGATCCAGTCGATGATGCCGTCGCAGGTCTTGTCGCGCATCACCGTGTTCACGCCGAGCCAGAACACGCGCTCGCCCTCGGGTGACACCAGCCACGTGCGCGCGCTGTCGGCCGGTTGCTCGACGTGCCACACCGCCGGCGGCGGCGCATCGCCGACGTCCATCGGCGGCGCGCCACCCTCGTCGTCGCTGGTGTCGCTGCCGGCCGCGCCGCTCGAGTCGCCGCCGCCGGTCGTGGCTGCGCTGCTGCTGCCCTCGACCGCGGCCGTGGTGTCACCACCGCTGCTCGAAGCGTCCGCGTCGACGCGCGCCGTCGCGCCACCACATGCCATCGCACCCACCACAAGGCCCAAGCTCGTGCGTCGCACGCTCGATCGACGCGGGCCCCGGACAGCGCGCTCGCCCGCCCCGGCCGATCTGCCGCGAAGCGGGCGCGCGGTGCCCCGGAACTCGCAATCTCCGACGTGCGCGGATGCCGGAGGGCCGCGGCCCAGGTCCGCGATGGGCCGCGCGTGCGTCCCTCCGGTGCGTGGCAACGCCTCACGCTCATCGGCACGCTGCCCTCGGGCACCAACCTGTGGTTGCTCGGCTCGGCGCGACCGGGGACCTCGTGGGCGACCCGTGCTCGCCCGCCGCTGCTCATCGTCGACGAGGTCATGCTCGCGATCGCAGCGGAGATCCGCCGGAAGCGCCGTTGACCGGGTGGCAACGCGAGGCGTCAGAGCCCGTTCCACCACGCCGGCACCGCGGCCGCGGCATCGTAGTTGGGGTTGTGCCCGCCGGTCGCCGGTGAGCACCACACCACCGGGTTGCCCGCGCTGCAGCCGTCGTGGACCACGCATGGCGACGGCGCGATCGCCTGCGTGGTCTCGGCGCAGCCGTTGGCGGCGATCCACTGCGCGTGCAACGTGTCGCCGTAGGAGATCGGCACGGTCATGTCGTCCTGGTTGTGCATGATCCACACCGCCGTCTGCCCGCAGCCGAAGCCACCGGCAGAGCCCCCTTCCATGATCGCGACGCCGCGGAACACATCGGCACGACTGCACGCGACCGCGTCGGCCATGAAGCCGCCGTTGCTGTAGCCCGACGCGAATACGCGCGCGTGATCGAGGCACAGCTCGCTCGACAGCGTCGCGAGGATCGCATCGACGAACTCGAGATCGCCGGTGGTGTTCCACGCGCCGCCGGCGGGCGCGGCATCGGGGCCGACCACGATCGGCGCGGGATCGAGTCCGCCGGGGATGTAGTAGCCGCTGCCGCTGCCGCCGAGGCCGTGGAATCCGAACGCGACCGGATGCGGCACCTCGGGATCGTAGGCGTCGGGGATCGACACCGTGAAGGTACGCATCTGCCCCGCGACCTCGATCATCCGCGTGACCGCGCCGACCTCGGCCGGCAAGCCGCAGCCGTCGGAGGGCTCGGGCTCACCGCCAGTGGTGGTGGTCTCGGTGGTGCCACCGTCGGACGACGCGTCGTCACTCGCGGTGCTCGCACCGGAGGACATCGAGGTCGCCGCGGCCGTGCTCGCGCCGGTGTTGCCACTCGCGCCCGTCGACATCGTGACGCCGGCCTGCGTCGTGCTCGAACCGCCATCGCCAGACCCACCCCCCGCGTCACCAC
>WBZX01000687.1_pt1 | contig 29264 bp, 24 predicted proteins | sample 5204211 | NCBI WGS metagenome assembly WBZX01 (sample SAMN12344362, study PRJNA552823) | activated sludge metagenome | biome: Activated sludge suspended growth; feature: Nitrification reactor; material: Wastewater; isolation source: activated sludge from nitrification reactor of wastewater... | reverse complement strand
CATGAAGTTGCTCCAGGGTTTGTTTTCTTGCGTTTTCTTTTTCCATGATTCTCGGATCATGAAAACCTTAAAAAGTTCATATTTTATTGGGCCGAATCAATAATCTCACTATGGCTTGCGGACGATAACAGATGTACTTACTTATTATCAAAGTCACGCCGGATTCGATCCAGCTCCTGGCGAAAAGCCTCGGCGTCGCCGTAATCAACAAACTTTCGGTAATGCGGATGCGCGTCCAGAATCCGTTGCGCATGCTTGATCGGGCACCAGTATTGCTCGGTACGCGCAACGATCTCCCTCAGGTAGGAAAGCAGGCCATTGCCGTAAGAGCAGTAAGCACAGTTGACCATTTCCAACAGGTTGAGGTAGGCCAGAAAACGACGGTCGAAAATCATGTAATCACTACGTTTGACCTTGGGGATGCCCAGCAAGGGAAAGCTCACCGCTTGATAAAGGCTGGCCAACAGGTCGAGTAGCAGCAAAATGGGCAATAAAGCGTAAATGAACGGGGCAGTCACCACGTGCTGCCACTTGGGAAACAAGGCATAGCGAAACAGATTGACCTTTAACTGGCGATGCTTGGTCAGCACGTCCCGATCGAACCGGATTCTCTTGTTTTCCAACCTGAACAGGATATTCGCACGCGTCTGGTCGAGTTCGGCTTCGAGTTCTTTTTCCAGCGTTTTGATGCGCCCGATAAGATCGTTGATTTTTTCGTTCATACCGGTCCCGGAAAAAGTAACGCCGTCACTGGGACGGCGTTGGGATTTAAGATGCGTGCGATTTTTTTGCTTCTTCGTACAACGGCATGACGGTCGGGATCAGCCGTTGTAAATCCTGGATTCTGGACTGATCCGAGGGGTGAGTGCTCATCCACTCCGGTGGCTTGGCCCCGGCCTGCGCGCCCATTTTTTGCCACAGACTGATGGCGGCATGCGGATCGTAACCGGCCCTGGCGGCCAACTCCAGCCCCATGCGGTCGGCTTCGCGTTCGCCTTCGCGACTATTGGGCAGGGTCAATGCCAACGCCGTCACCATGGAACCGATTTCCATCGTTGCCGCAGCCGCGTTCTGGTTTTTGGTCTTGGCGCCAACCACGGCGGCCAAGCCAATCAGGCCGATCTGCTGGGCATAGGCTTGCGACATCCGCTCGCGACCGTGTTCACGCAGCGCATGTGCGATTTCGTGCCCCATCACGGCGGCCAGTTCATTGTCGGTGGCATTCAGCTTTTCGATCAGCCCGGTATACACCATGATCTTGCCGCCGGGCATGCAGTAGGCGTTCAATTCCTTGCTGCTTTGCACGTTGACTTCCCATTTCCAACTCACCGCATCGGGGCGGAACACCGCCGTTTGCGGGATCAAGCGGTTGGCAATCTTACGCACTCGCTCGGTTTGCCGGGCATCGACGTTGAGCAGCTTCTTGGAGTCGGCCTCTTTCAGCGTTTGCACGTAGCTTTGCGCCGCCATGCCCTCTACCTGCTTTTCAGGGAGCAGCATGAACTGCTTACGCTCAACTCCCACGGCACCGGATTTGGTCGTCTGCGTCGCGCAGCCGGTGAACAGAACAGACGCCGATAGCAGTGCGATCAGGAGCTTGTTCATGATTACTTGCCCTTCATTTGCTCACGCATGTAGGTATGCACTTCGTCACGATCAACCGTGCCATCGCGATCGACATCGATCGCATCAAAACTCTTGTACACCCGCCTCAGTTTCCTGGCTTCGGCCTTGGTCAGCGTGCCATCATGATTCCTGTCGGCCGCATCAAACTCCTTGCTGCCTTTGTCGTGCCTGCTCTGACTACGCTTACAGGAGTTACCATCCTTACCTACCACACCATGTTTGCAGCATGCTTTGAGTTCATCGGCTGCAAGCACACCGTCCTGATTGACATCCATTTCATCAAAATGCTTGACGAAAGCATCATGCGCCTCATCCCAGTCAATAGTTCCATTCTTGTCGGCATCGGTGGACACACCAGTTTCAATATGACCCTGGCGATCGCAACGACTGCCGTCAGCACCATCATGGCGCGCCATGGCTGGCACCGACAAAGCCATTAGAGCAACAAAAACAAGAGAAATCCGAGGGGTCATGTGAAACTCCTTTTCAAAAAAGCGTTAGCTGAAATCAGTCATCAGAGCGTCACCTGTGCACCGAGTTCAACTACGCGGTTAGGCGGCAGCTTGAAGTAGTTGGTGATGCTATCAGCATTACGAAACATACTGACAAACAATTTCTCCCGCCACAACGCCATTTCCGAATTCGGGCGGGCAATCAGGGTTTCCTTGCCGATAAAGAACGAAGTATCCATCATATCCATCATCAGACCATGTTTTCCGCAGGCCTCCAGATCATGCGGCAGATCGGGCTCGTCCTTGAATCCATAACTGACCGTAACACGATGAAAACCATTCCCCATGTGCTGTACCGCTAAGCGCTCGTCACTTGACACATGTGGCACGTCGCCAATATGCACGGTCACCAGCACGACTTGCTCGTGGAGTACCTTATTGTGTTTCAGATTGTGCAGCATGGCGTGGGGAACGCCGTTCGGGTTGGGCGTCATGAAAATTGCCGTACCCTGCACCCGGGCAGGCGGATGGCTGCTAATGGCCTCGATAAAAGGTTGCAACTCCATCGATTCGTCCGCCAGACGCTTGTAGAGCAGTTCACGCCCGCGCTTCCAGGTCAGCATCACGGTGAAGATAATCACGCCGACCAGCAGCGGAAACCAGCCACCCGCTGGAATCTTCAACAAATTGGCACCAAAAAATGCGAGATCCACCGTCAGGAACATCGCCGCCAGCGCCACCGTACGCACCCATCCCCAACCCCATACGCCGTGGAAGACCAATGCCGCCAGCACCGTGGTAATCACCATGTCGCCAGTAACAGCGATACCGTAGGCCGCTGCAAGATTCGACGAGGAGCCGAAGCCAACGACCAGTGCCATGACAGCGACCATCAACCACCAATTAATCCCGGGCAGATAAATCTGCCCTTTCTCGCTTTCGGATGTATGCTGCACCTTCACACGCGGCATATAACCCAGTTGCAGCGCCTGCCTGGATACCGAAAACGTGCCGGAAATGACGGCCTGCGAGGCAATCACCGTCGCCACCGTTGCCAACCCCACTAATGGATACAACAGCCACTCCGGCGCCAGCAAATAGAACGGATTCTTGACTGCTGCCGGGTTATGCAGCAACAGTGCACCCTGTCCGAAATAATTAAGGATCAGCGATGGCAGCACAAAGCCGAGCCATGCCAGGCGAATCGGCACACGACCGAAATGGCCCATATCGGCATACAGCGCCTCACCACCCGTCACCGCCAGCACCACTGCACCCAATGCGATAAAAGCAAGCCAGTGATTGTCAGTAAAAAAATGTACTGCATAGAGCGGGTTGACGGCTTGCAGCACAGAAGGATCGTGCAGAATATTATTGACACCAAGTATCGCAAGCGTACCGAACCACAGCAGCATGATGGGTCCAAACAACTTACCTACGGTCGCAGTGCCGTGTTTTTGCATCCAGAACAGTAAAAACAGCACGAAAAGCGTGATGGGGATGATGAATTTATGCAACTGCGGCGCGGCAATCTCCAACCCTTCCACCGCCGACAGCACTGAAATTGCCGGGGTAATCATGCCGTCGGCAAAAAACATGCAGGCGCCGATAATGCCTGCCAGCATAATAAAGCGCTGCCGCTTTCGGTCCTTACCCGCTTGCTGGCTGGCGAGAGCAATCAGCGCCATGATGCCGCCTTCACCCCGATTATCAGCCCGCATCACAAAAACGACATACTTGATCGTTACTACCAGAATGAGTGCCCACAGGATAAGCGACAACACACCAAGCACGTTTTCTGGTGTAACGGGGATCGGATGATGGCTGGCAAATACCTCTTTCATGGTGTAAAGCGGGCTGGTGCCGATATCGCCAAACACAATGCCCAGCGCAGCGAGTGAAAGCGTCGCCAGGCGGGATTTATCGGGTGCGGTGGATGCTGACATGTACCGGCTCCATGGAAAATGCCGTGCATTTTACGCGGCAAGTCCCGGTTTGTGTTCAGAGCTCTTTAAATAGAGCTCAATATCCACAATCGCGACCAAGCCAGCCTCCTTTGTTAGCCGTGCAGAAACTGCTCAACGCGACCAAACCCTATACCGTTGACGCTCTTGCTGCAATATAATTTACCCATCAGTTGATCGGGGCACAGCACCCACCTCCGCAAGTCTGACTGTGGACAGACCGGGAACCACCTGCGGTATTATTGAACAATCCGAAAACCATCAAGCACCACAAAATGAAAATCAAGACATCTCTTCTGCTCCTTGCTTGCTCGGCCGCAATGCTGCAAGGCTGCAGCAACGTCAAAGTCTGGCCTTTTGACGACAGCGGCTCATCCAGCCAGTCGCGCACCCCGGCCAACAGCACAGAATACCAATGCGAAAACGGCAAACATTTTTATGTGCGCCTGCTCGATGGCGGCAATACTGCCTGGCTGATCTATCCTGATCGCGAAGTCGGGCTGAGCAAATCAGCCTCCGGCAACCGATACACCAACGGTGTCGCCACGCTCGACCTCAATGGCAACGAGACCACCCTGATCGATGGCGCCCAAATCAATTATTCCGGATGCAAGCCGGCAACCACTGCAAGATAACGAAGAACTCCAAATAAAAATAGCCGCTTTGGCGGCTATTTTTATTACACCGGCAATTCACCGATCGGTATGATTTTTTTAGGCTGGTAGTCCGCCATTTGATCGAAGTTGAGGTAGCGGTAAATATTGCCCGCGTCCTTGCTCAATTTGTCCCCAACCGTCGCCAGATACTCATCGACTGTGGGCATCTTGCCTAACCGCGCGCACACCGCAGCCAGTTCCGCAGAACCCAGATACACGCGGGCATCCTTACCCATACGGTTATCGAAATTGCGGGTGCTGGTGGAGAACACCGTGGCCTTGTCTGCCACGCGCGCCTGGTTGCCCATGCACAAGCTGCAGCCGGGTACTTCGGTCCGCCCGCCGACGCGGCCGAACACGGCGTAGGCGCCTTCTTCGCGCAGTTCGGTTTCGTCCATCCGGGTTGGCGGAGCGATCCACAAGCGAGTGGGGATCAGGCCTGCATCATCCAGCACCTTGGCCGCAGCACGATAGTGGCCGATGTTGGTCATACAAGATCCGATGAACACTTCATCCACTTTGTCGCCCACCACGGCGGACAAGGGCTTGATGTCGTCGGGGTCGTTAGGGCAAGCCACCAGCGGTTCCTTGATTTCGTTGAGGTCGATGTCGAGCACGCAGGCGTATTCGGCATCGGCGTCCGGCTCAATCAGTTCAGGTGCAGCCAGCCACGCATTGATTTTCTCGATACGGCGACGCAGGGTACGCTCGTCCTGATAGCCCTGCTCGATCATTTTCTCTAGCAGAGCGACGTTGGATCGCAGATATTCGATCACCGGCTCCTTGTTCAAACGCACGGAACAGCCGTTGGCAGAGCGCTCGGCAGAGGCATCGGCAAACTCGAACGCTTGCTCGACCTTGAGGTTGGGCAGGCCTTCGATTTCCAGAATGCGGCCGTTGAACACGTTTTTCTTGCCTTGCTTGCCCACGGTGAGCAGGCCTTGCTGGATCGCCACATAGGGGATGGCGTTGACCAGGTCGCGCAGGGTGATGCCGGGTTGTATTTCGCCCTTGAACCGCACCAGCACCGATTCCGGCATATCCAGTGGCATCGCGCCCATCGCAGCGGCAAACGCCACCAGCCCGGAGCCGGCCGGGAACGAAATACCGATTGGGAAACGCGTATGCGAATCGCCGCCGGTACCAACGGTATCGGGCAGCAACATGCGATTAAGCCAGGAGTGGATCACGCCATCGCCGGGGCGCAAGCTGACGCCGCCACGGCTGGACATGAATTCGGGCAGGGTGTGTTGCAGCTTGATGTCCACCGGCTTGGGGTAGGCGGCCGTGTGACAGAAACTTTGCATCACAAGATCGGCCGAGAAACCCAGACAGGCCAGTTCTTTCAGCTCATCGCGTGTCATCGCGCCGGTAGTGTCTTGCGAGCCAACCGTGGTGATCCTGGGTTCGCAATAGGTGCCTGGGCGCACGCCCGCCACACCGCAAGCGCGGCCCACCATTTTTTGTGCCTGGGTAAAGCCCTTGCCGGTATTGGCAGGCGCAATCGGCTGGATGAACAGTGCGGAAGGCGGCAAGCCCAGGGATTCGCGCGCCTTGGTGGTCAGACCGCGCCCGATGATGAGCGGGATACGGCCACCGGCCCGTACTTCGTCCGGCAGTGTCAGCGGTGCAATGTCAAAGCTGGCAAGCGTTTCGCCCTTTTCGTCGAGCACTTTACCGTCGAACGGGCGGATAACGATGACATCGCCGGTATTCATGCCCGCCACATCGCACTGGATGGGCAACGCGCCGGAATCCTCGGCGGTATTGAAGAAAATCGGGGCGATCTTGCCGCCCAGCACCAAGCCGCCGGTGCGCTTGTTGGGGATGAAAGGAATATCGTCGCCCATGTGCCATTGCACCGAGTTGATCGCCGATTTGCGCGAAGACCCCGTGCCGACCACATCACCCACATACACCAGCGGCAAACCCTTGGCCTTGAGTTGTTCGATGTTCGTCAGCCCGTCGGGCATCTTGGACACCAGCATGGCCTTGGCATGCAGCGGAATATCGGGGCGCGACCAGGCTTCCTGCGCGGGCGACAGGTCGTCGGTATTGGTTTCGCCTTCTACCTTGAACACCACGCAGCGGATTTCGTCAGCCAGCACCGGCTTGGTGGTAAACCACTCGGCATCGGCCCAGGATTGCAGCACGGCCTTGGCCGCGACGTTGCCGGATCTGGCTTTTTCTTCCACATCGTGGAAGGCATCGAAAATCAGGATGGTGTGCGACAGCGCCCGGGCAGCTTCACTTGCCAGGTCGCCATCCAGCAGATCAACCAGCACCGGCACGTTGTAACCGCCCAGCATGGTGCCGAGTAGCTGCACCGCCCTGACACACGTCACTAGCGGAGATGCCGCATTCCCCTTGGCAACATCAGCCAGATATGCTGCCTTGACGTAAGCGGCCTGGTCGACCCCCGCAGGAATACGGTTTTCCAGCAGTTCGACAAGCAAGGCTTCTTCACCCGCGGGCGGCGTCCTCAGCAACTCAACCAGTTGCGCGGTTTGTTCGGGATTGAGTGGGAGTGGCGGCAGGCCGAGTGCAATACGCTCGGCAACATGTTCTCGGTAGGCTGTCAGCATGGCATATCAAAAAATAATTAAGGGAGGGGTGCTGCCGGAGGCAAAAAACCGGCTTTTCAATCCAGCCACATTATAACGTTTTCCTTACCTGGCGTTGGGTCACGGAGCGCTCAATTCTCCATCAGGATTCAATAAAGATTTTAGAATCTTCAATTGAGAAAATCAGACCTTCTTAACCTAAATTAACAAGGCAACCATCTATAATCCCGGTGGGATTCTGATCAAAAAATTGATGAAACGCATATTTCAGGCGAAATTCAACGGCTTTCAAATTGATAGCGACCAAGGCCTTTTTTTAAACGAAAGCACATCTCGCGTTCCTCTGCATCCCAAGGAACTGGCGGCTTTATGCCTATTGGTACAGCGCAATGGAAAACTGGTGACCAAAGAAGATTTGGTCACACACGTCTGGAATGGTGCCGTCGTATCGGACGACAGCATCACTAGGTGCATTTCGGTTATCAAGGCTCATTTGCGCCGCACTTTCCCCGGGAGCGAACAACTCATCCAGACAGAATACGGCCGCGGCTATCGATTTACCGGGCAGATCGAAGGCAGCGAATCCTTCATCAGTGAAGAGAGTTTTTATGCGCTCATCAACGCTTCTTCGGATTTGATCGCGCTCAAGGATGGTCAGGGGCGTTGGCAAGTGATTAACCAGATAGGACTGCGGATAGGGGGACTCGCAACCACCCCTTGGCAAGGCTGCACGAATATGGAACTTGCCAATTACTGCCGACCGGAATTTCGGAGCGCCCTGTTTGCGGGTATGGCATCGGATGAATCTGCGTGGACCGCCAGGAAGCCTATCAAGACAAAAGTACTGGTTTCCATCCCAGGGGACGGCACTCATGTTTTCCATGTCACCAAGTCCCCGATTTATCACATCGATGGTAGCCGCCATGCCCTGGTGATTGTCGCCCAGGATCTCACTGCATCAGTACGTGCAGAGCAGCAGAATTCGCTCTCTGCACAAGTGCTGGCAAACAGCCAGGAAGCCGTCATGATTACCGATGCAGACAACTGCATCATCTCGATCAACCATGCCTTTACCGCCATTACCGGATACGCCGAAGCAGAGGTTCTTGGAAAAGCACCCGGCATTCTGGGTTCCGGGCGGCACCCAAAAGAGTTCTACCAGGCGATGTGGCACACGATCAACAAGGAAGGAACATGGCGCGGGGAAATCTGGGATCGCAGGAAGAACGGGGAAATCTACCCCAAGTGGCTGGATATCAGCGTTGTACGCAACCGGGATGGCGAACTCACAAATTACATTGCCATTTTCTCCGACATCACAGAGCGCAAGGCGACTGCAGAGCGGCTGGAGTTCATGGCGTATCACGACCCGCTTACTGCGCTTCCCAACCGGACCCTGCTTCGTGACCGGTTTGAATTGGCAACGGCAAGCGCCTCCAGAAATGATACGTTAGTGGCGCTGATGTTTCTTGACCTCGACCAGTTCAAACACATTAACGATTCACTGGGCCACGAGCTTGGCGACCAGTTGCTATTAAGTGTGGCCATCCGGTTGCAGGATTGCGTCCGCGAAACTGATACCGTCAGCCGCCTGGGTGGAGATGAGTTTGTTGTCTTGTTGACGGATATCCAGAACATCAGCACTGTCACGGTCGTCGCCCAGAAAATACTCGATCAATTATCCCAGCCCTTCCAACTCAACGGACAGCTTCTGAGCACATCGTTCAGCATTGGCATCTGCCTTTATCCCGACGATGCCACGGATTTCAGCACACTGCTCAAGCTTTCAGACGCGGCCATGTACTACGCGAAGGATTGCGGCCGAAACACCTATCGCTTCTATACCGAGCAGATGAACGTGAACACACTGGAAAGGCTGCATCTTCAAAACAGCCTGTACGCGGGGCTGCAGCGCGGAGAGTTTACGTTGTGCTATCAGCCGCAGTTTGCAATTTGCGGTCATCAACTGGTCGGCATCGAATCGCTAATCCGATGGAATAGCTCGACGCTTGGAGAGATTTCACCGGCAAAATTCATCCCGGTCGCGGAGGACACCGGATTAATCGTGCAAATCGGCGAATGGGTCCTCTACGAAAGTTGCAGGCAAAACAAGGCTTGGCAGGATGCCGGATTTGCGCCTGTTACGATTGCCGTCAATATCTCCGCAATTCAGTTCAAGCGAGGAGACATCGTAGAGACCGTCAGCAGCATTCTCAATAGAACCGGGCTCGATCCTGCGTGGCTGGAACTGGAACTAACCGAATCGATCCTGATTCAGGATGTCAACCATGCGCTCGAGATTGTCAATCAACTCAGGGCGATCGGGGTCAAGCTCTCGATCGACGATTTTGGTACCGGCTATTCCAGCCTGGCCTATCTCAAGCGTTTCGCCGTGCACAAGCTGAAAATCGACCAATCGTTCATCCGCAACCTGACGGTCGACCCGGACGACGCCGCGATTGTGCACTCCGTCATTCAACTCGGCCATAGCATGAAAATGCGGACAATCGCGGAAGGGGTCGAAACGGAAGAACAGGCCGATTTTTTGATCAAGGAGCAATGTGACGAGGTGCAAGGCTATCTTTACAGCCACCCCCTGTCGCCACAGGAGATTCTCCAATTCATGCGTAAAGCATCGACATCAGTAAAGTGATTTGCTGAACGGAGAACCGCAGCTTTTCAGGCCAGCCTTGTTTTCCATTTCATCCAGCAACACCTGTTTATAGTCTTTGCCATGCTGGGCCTGCAGATATGTGCGAATCTCGCTGACGGTGACCTGCCCGTCATGGTCGACGTCCATGACTTTAATATTATCCTCAACGCTGGACACAGGCTCACCGGCTGCAGCTATGCAAGGGACCAGGCAGGTTAGAACGATCAGTAAGTTACGCACGGCGCTCATCAGTAAAGTCCAATATCGAGTTGACTGAAACCTGCACGGAAAGTTCAGGTTCGCGCAATCGCGCTACAATTCACCACAAGACCAATCTGGTAAAAACGATGAACTTCTGGAAAAACAGCTTGGTGGCCATATTTTTGGCGTGTGCCTCCCATTCGAGCCAGGGGGAGGAGCTCCCACTTTCAAACGGACAGACACTTTACCTGCCGGTGTATTCCCACATCTGGCATGGCGACCGTGTCGTCGATGGCCGCTATCCGCTAAAGAGCCAGGTATCGGCCTTGATCAGCATCCGCAACACCAGCCTCAAAACTCCGATCAGGATAACCTCGGCCAGCTATTACGCCACCAGCGGCAAACTGCTGAAGGAATATGTGCGCAAATCCCAGACGATTGCCCCCATGGGGACGCTTGAACTGTTCGTTGAAAAGAAGGATGCCGCTGGCGGATCCGGCGCCAATTTCATGATCCAGTGGCAATCGACAACGCCCACCAACCCGCCACTGGTCGAGGCAATCCATGCCGACATCAAGGGGCACCAAACGCTGACATTCACCACCAGGGCCCAACCAGTTCAGCCCGACAAATAGCCGCGGGTTCCGGCTTTGCCGTAGGCCTGTTTATTGATTGGCGTTCCAGATGTGGGTGCGCGCCAGCCACACCCCATCCGCGTTCTGCTCCAGCACGCTTGTCGTAATGCCGCCGAATAACGGCGTTTCGCCGCCTGCCTCCGCACCCCGGGCCGTCCATCTCGCTACCTGATAAACCAGATTCCCGGAACCGCCTACCTCGATGACCTCCAGCGTGTGTTGATGGACACCCGCGTCAACAAAGCTTTTGAATAAATCTTCGATTTCAGACCGACCAACCAGGGTTTTTCCATTGCCTGGCGAAAGAATCGCATTGTCCGCGTAAAGCGCCGCCAAACCTTTTGCGTTTCCGCTATTCAGTTCCTTGTTCCACAGCGCATTCACAGATTCAACTACAGCCTTGATATTCACTTGCGTCTCCTTAGGGTTAGAAATTTGATCAGCCAATTCGCCCAAGCTAATTAGCCGACTAACTATTTGCTTAAAAAAATAGTCAGTAGAAAACTTTTTTTTGCGCTCTCAGGACAAAAAGCTGATTCAACAAATCTGCTCTCTGCCGAACCGGGATAGCGCTCATCATCTCTTTGACTCGTGAGTAATAATCCGGCATGACTTCATCAAGCTTGTCTTGCCCCTTGGCCGTCAGCCTGATTGAATAGCTTCTACGATCCTCGCCATCATCCTGACGTTCAACCAGGCCATCGCGTAACAGACCGTTGATCAGCCCGCTCATCGTTGCCCTGCTCACGCCAGCCTTTTCGGCAAGCTCGGAAGGAATAGAAGTGAAATCATCCTTGCGCATCAGCAATATCAGCACCCACCACCGCCCCTGCAACAACCCATGCGTTGCGAGAAAGCGATCAAGTGCCTCAGAGAGTTCAGTTCCGATGCGAAGAATGCCAAGAAAATCGATCACGGCGTCCGTGTCTACTTCAGCATATCGCTCGGCGAACTTGCTGAGGATTTTTGCGTCGGGAAGATCTTTTAGTTGAAGCATGACGCCATTATAGTTAGCTAGCTAACCATGTCAATATCGTCGGTGCAATTACTTCCGGCTAGGGTATTTTCCCAACTTTCTCTGCAAGGTGCGACGGTGCATATTGAGCGCGCGCGCCGTTGCGGAAATATTACCCTCATGCTCTGCCAGCACGCGCTGGATATGCTCCCACTCCAGCCGCTCGACGGATAAGGGTGCAACAGACAAAGGGGTGCCATCATCGCCATCGACCTTGTGCAAAGCCGCGATAATTTCATCGACATCGGCAGGCTTGGCAAGATAGTGTGTGGCCCCAAGCTTGACTGCCTCGACAGCTGTCGTGATGCTGGCATAACCAGTCAGCACAACAATGCGCGTAGCGGCATCCAGCTCCTTGAGCCGCTTGACCAGCGCCAAACCCGATGCGCCGGGCATTTTCAGATCGACGATGGCAAACTCGGGGGGATTCGCTTCGGCCAGTGCCAGCGCCTCGGTCGCATCACCCGCCGTAGCAACCTCAAAGCCTCGCTTTTGCATGGCGCGTGTGAGCACGCTACGAAACGTATGGTCGTCATCCACCAGCAACAGCGATGGCTTTTCCAGGTCGATCATGGTGGTCTCTTTCATCCCGGGAACCTCAGTTGAGCGACAGAGATAAATATTTTCATGGTCAATCAATCAGATACTAACTTGGCAGACGGCTACGGCTTTCAGCTCATACCAGCAGCGCTTTCAATGGCAAATGTATTCTCGTCACAGCGCCGCCTTGCGGATGGTTGGCAAGTTCAACCGTCCCCCCAAAACGCTCCAGGATGATGCGGGCAAGATACAGCCCCAGCCCCATGCCGCGGTCTTCCTTGGTCGTAAAGAATGGCGTACCGACACTACTGGCAATTTCCGGGCTCAATCCTGCACCATGATCACGAATAGCTAGGGAAAGCTCGGTACCCGTCCAGCCGCCCGAAAGCGAAACATGATGCGGAGAGGCATCGGCTGCGTTATCCAGCAAATTGACCAGCGCCTGCCCAAGCGTGCGATCAACTGCAATGGACGGCGCCGGTAGCTTGCCTTGCAGCACGCAGTCGAAGACCGTTTCAGGCCGGGTATCCTGCCAGCGGTCAACCGTCTGTTGCAGAAAATCATCCAATGCCTGCCCTCGCCCATCCTCTGCGCGCTGTTGCCCGGCCGATGCCGTGATCGAAGTCAGAATATCCTTGCATCGATCAATCTGCGCCCGCAGTAACACCAAAGGCTCGGCAAGTTGCGATTGACCCACACAATCATCGATCATTTCCCCGGTAATCACCGCCATCGTCGCCAATGGCGTGCCAAGTTCGTGCGCTGCAGCAGTTGCCAATGTCCCCAACGCAAGCATGCGCTCACTTTCAAGCGTTTTTTCACGGGTTTCGGCAATCAGATTGTCGTATTCTCGCAAGCTGCGGCCCATCCGCTCGACAAAAAATGCGATCACGCCAGCACTCACGACAAACCCCGCCCACATGCCCAACAAATGCACACTGAACCCGCTTTGATGACTCATGTGCATCATATGCATATCCCGCGCGCTCATATTCGACATGTCCATGCCCGACATATCCATCGGCTGCATCGGCAAGGGCTGATACCAGAACATCAGCATGGTATAGCACCCCACCGCCAGCCCGGCGACCAGCCAGGTCAACCGCCATGGCAGTGACACCGCCGCCACCGTCAGCGGTAGCAAGTACATCCAGACAAAGGGGTTGGTATAGCCGCCGGTAACATAAAACAACCCGGTCAGTATCGTCATATCCAGAAGCAACTGAGCCAGCATTTCCATATGCCCAACCGGTTTATGTCGCTTGAGCCGCCACCAGGTAAACGCATTCAGTACCAGCATCAGCAAAACGGCACCGACGATCGTGTCCGGGCTGAGCTTGATATCGTAAAACGTGATTGCCACCCAGGATGTTGACCCGATAGCAATGGCCATGACCATGCGCAACCAGAACAGGCGGCGCAGATTGGTTAGTGGCGCAGTGTAGTTGGGGGATAGCGAAGTCATCCATATGATTTTACTCCAGCATCCACCTACCAGGCCGCGACAGATTGTCGCAACTGCGACAATCTGTCGCATTCCATTTTGTCAGCGAGACCATAAAATGCTCGGTTAAATTAAAAAAACTTCAACCCCGGAAACACCATGCGTCTCTCAAAAATCAACCACACCTTGCTGGCACTTGGAATCACGACACTACTACCGCATGCCGCACATGCCGCTGATGATCCCTCTCTGGTAACCGAAGAGATCACCGTCACGTCTACTCCCATAGACAGCCGGATCATCAAGCATCCAGCCACAGTGGAAACTTACGATCGCAAGCAAATCGATGAAACCATCAACGCCGCCACTTCGGCCCAAACGTTAAAATACCTGCCCAGCATACAAGTCCGCGAGCGCTACATTGGCGACCGCAACGGCATCATCGCCTCTCGCACCATCGGCACACTTTCCAGCGCGCAAAGCATGGTTTATGCGGATGGCGTATTACTTTCCAACCTCCTGGGTAACTCTTTTGCTTTTCCGCCTCGCTGGGGCTTGGTCAGCCCTGAAGAAATTGAAAGCATCAGCATGATGTATGGACCGTTTTCCGCCCTGTATGCAGGCAATTCCTTTGGCGGCGTGATGAGCATTGCAACCCGGATGCCGGAAAAGTTCGAATCACACCTGAGTGCGCAGGCTTTTCAGCAGAATTACAATCTTTACGGCACGAATGAAAACTACACCGGGCAGCATGCTACAGCCTCGGCTGGTGACAGGTTCAATGATTTCTCTTTCTGGCTGGGCGTGGATTATCTGAAAAACGAAGGCCAGCCCATGAATTTCTCGACCAGCACCACACCCAGTGCAGCAGCTGGCGGCACTGTCATCTCCGGCGCATATCGAGACAGAAGTGAAACCGGTGCCAATCGAGTAATTTTCGGCGCAAACAGCATAGATAACACCGAACAAACCAACGTTAAACTCAAAGCGACCTATGACATCACACCGACCATCAAGGCTTCATACACATTGGGCGTATGGGATCTTGACAGCCGTACCGATATCCAGAGCTACATTAAGGATGCTGCGGGTAATACAGTCTACAACAATCGGGTGCGCTTCAATGGGCAACGTTATGACGTTTCCGGCCTGAACCCGGCAGAATCTGAAGCCTTGCATATCATGCAAGCACTGAACCTGGAATCAAATGCCAATGGTTTCCTTGATTGGCAACTAACCCTGTCCGACTACGATTACCAAAAAGATAAAAGCAGCAGTTCCAATCTGGCGACATCAACGACCACACTAGCTCTGGGCAATCCCTACATCACCCGAACCGGCCGGGTTACCGATATGGCAGGCACAGGCTGGTCGGTGCTCGATGCGCGTGCCACCCTGCGACCCCAGAACCATACACTGGATATTGGCTACCACATCGATCATTATGTACTGCAAAGCACCACTCACAACACTGCGGATTGGTCGACGGGCGACAAGGGCACGCTGAATGCTTCGTCACGCGGCGAAACCCGGACACAAGCTGTTTATGCCCAGGACAAATGGCAAATCACTCCGATGTGGGCGCTGACCATTGGCGGACGCGCCGAGCACTGGCAGGCTTACGATGGCCGGAATCAAACTACGATTTCCAACGTTCTGAGAACATCAAGCTATGATGAGCGTTCGAAAACCAGATTTTCACCAAAGCTGTCGCTCAGCTTCGAGCCGGAACCCGCGTGGGGATTTCGTGCGGCGGTAGGCCAGGCCTTTCGTTTTCCCACGGTGAACGAGCTTTATCAGGCACTGCAAAATGGCGCCTCGGCTTACTTCGTGCAGAGCAACCCGGATTTAAAGCCCGAAGAAGTCATCTCTGGCGAATTGACGGCCGAAAGGCGCTTTGCGAGTGGCTTGGTACGTGCAAGCCTGTTTCATGAAAACAAATACGATGCCCTGATCTCGCAAACCCTGGCAACAGGCAGTAGCATCCCCTACGACACGGGAACTTGCACCAGGGCTGCAGGCTGTAGTTTTATCCAGAATGTCGATCATATCCGCACACGCGGCATCGAACTGGCAACGCAATGGCAGGACGTGTTATTTCGAGGATTAGATTTGCAGGCCAACGCGACGCTGACAGATGCAGAAGTGCTCCGCAATAAGGCCAATCCATCGGTTGAAGGCAATAAACCGACCCGCATCCCACGCGCCATGTTCAAGGCCGTAGCGACCTATCACCAAGGCAGCAATATTACCTATAGCCTGGCCGCACGCTATAGCGGCAGGCAATATAATGCGCTGGATAATAGCGACAGCAATCCTGATACTCTTGGTGGCGCCAGCAGATTCTTCATCATGGACGCGCGCGCAACATATCACTTTGCTCAACGCTGGACAGCAGCGCTGGGGATAGACAACATCAACAATGACAAAGCCTACGTGTTCCATCCCTACCCACAACGAACAGGCTATCTTCAGCTAAAATTCGACTATTGACCATGAAATCACTGCTTGCCCCCGGCCTGTTACTCCTGCTGCTATTCAGCACCGGCCTCACTGCACATGAGGATCACACCAAACACCAAAAAAGTTCGCTCGCTGTCAGCACTACATTCGACCAGCAAGGCCGCTTGTGGCGGGCCTGGGTTCGTGGCGGTCAGGTTCTGGTCGACCACTCGGTCGATCAGGCGGCAACTTTCAGTGCCGCTGTTGCCATCAATCCGCAAGCAGAAAAAATAGGCGCCGACGGCGAATTGCGCCCCAAGATTGCACTGGGACAGCAAGGCGAAATTTATGTCACCTGGACCCAAGCGCTGGACAAACCTTATTCCGGCGATATCAAATTCAGCCGCTCCATTGATGGCGGCCTGCATTTCTCGGCACCCATTGTCATCAATCACAACCGCGACATCATCACACATCGCTTCGATTCACTAGCCATCGCGACCGACGGAACCATCTACGTCACCTGGATAGATAAGCGTGACCTGCATGCCGCCCAGGCACTCGGCAAGAAATACACAGGCGCAGCAGTCTATTACGCTGTTTCAAAAGATCATGGCGTGAGCTTCTCTGCGGAATACAAAGTTGCCGATGGTAGTTGTGAATGTTGCCGCATCGCACTCAAACCAGCACCAGACGGTTCCGCCACCATATTCTGGCGCCACGTTTACGGGCAGAACACCCGCGATCACGCAATCGCAGGAATTTCTGCCGACGGCGTGACCCATGCGCCCACCAGGGTCAGCTACGACAACTGGAAAATCGATGCCTGCCCACACCATGGCCCAGCAATGGCCCGCGGTAGCAACTGGGGCTGGCACTTGGCCTGGTATAACGGTAACGAAGAAAAACAGGGGCTAATGTATGCCCGGATGGATGGCACCGCCTGGGTTACTTCACCACCGCGTGCTTTCGGCAACTCCGCAGCCCAGGCATCGCACCCCGACCTATGGAGTGCAGGCGAGCGTGTTTTTCTGGTATGGAAAGAGTTGACCGAAAATGCCGCCATCGTCATGCTGATGACCTCTGATGACGGGGGGCGTAATTGGGGTGTGCCTCGCCAGATCGCCCAAACTACCGGAGCGGCTGACAATCCATTTTTGCTCGCCAACGGCGAGCATGTTTATTTGTCGTGGAATACCACAACGGATGGCTATCGCCTGATTGCGCTACCGGAACAAACAAAATGAAAGCAACCCGGACCTGGCTACTCTGTTTGCTGCTGACACTTCCAGCCATCGCCGATGATTTCAAATCATTTGGCCGTGACAGTCGGGCGACTATCGAACGCTCTCATGCAGGCAAACCGTTGGTACTGGTCTTCTGGTCCGTCGACTGCGCTTACTGCGGCGAAGAAATCAACCATCTCAGCGCCCTGTCAAAAAAACGGGGCGACATCGGTCTGGTGCTAGTCAATACAGACGGCCCGGAACTGGCTGATCAGGCGAAATTCTTTCTTAACAAAAATTTCCCGGGCATCCGAGCCGAACGTTGGATATTCAGCGGAGAAGACCCTTCCCGCCTTTACTTCTCGGTTGACAAAAAATGGCAAGGAGAACTACCTCGGGCCTACTTCTACAACGGCACAGGCAATGTTCGCACCATCGCCGGTAAGGTGGAGCCACGCTGGCTCGACACATGGAGCCAGGAGACCCGCGCCAAGTAAACAAGCTCTGCTCCCGGCGCACAGCATTCCATCTTCTCAACTATCCAGCATTTCTGATGGGTAACAGTGTTGGCTGCCATCCGGCTTCTCTTGCCTAGCAACCTGTGCTTTCTTTATGATGTCTGTACGTTGGCAACAATATCCAGAAGGAGCATGACATGAACCGAAGAGAAGCACTAAAAACCACTGGCGCCATGGCACTCGCCGCATTCGCCACAAACACCATGGCAGCCGCGCATGACCATAAACACATGCACAACCATGCCGCGATGGGTCATGGCGGCATGAAAAATCCTTATCTCAAGCTGATCCAGACCACCGGTGACTGCATCGAGAAAGGACAGCTGTGCATTGACCACTGTCTCATGCTGCTGGCGGATGGCAATAAGGAAATGGCAATCTGTGCACGTAGCGTGCAACAGACGCTGGCTATGTGTAGCGCCCTGCAGCAGTTGGCCAGCTACCAATCCAAACAACTCAAAGCCCTGGCAAAAATCACCATGGATGTTTGCAAGGAATGTGAAGATGAGTGCCGCAAACACGAGAAAAAGCATGCGGCCTGCCGCGACTGCGCAGAAGCCTGTGTTGCCTGCTACAAAGAGTGCAAGGCTTTGGTCGGTTAACATCCACTGCGGTGCGCACAATGTAATTACAAATAAAAAACGCCGGGTTTCCGGCGTTTTTTATTTGAGCAGTGGCTGGAGTTCTAGAACTTTACGTTTACGCCGGCATAAATCGAACGCCCCATACCGGGGATAGCAACTCCCCATGGAATGCTATTAATGCCCATAGTCGTTCCCTGCCCGACATAGACCCCGCCCAACGGCAGGTAGTACATCTTGTCAAACAGGTTTTCCACGCCAAAATCCAGGCGGGCGCGACTCCAGGAATAGCTGCCGCGCAAGTTGACCAGGCTGTAGCCGGGCGTCTTGATTTCATTGCGCGCGTTCGAGACATTGTCCTTGCTCGTCACCCCCACCCACTCCGCCTGATTATCCCAGCCGCCGAACTTCTGCGTCAGCGTCAGCCTGGCATTGAGTGGCATGATGTTGTACAGGTCGCCGCCGGTATCGCGGTTTTCACCCTTGGTGTAATTCAGCAAGCCTTTTAATCCAAACTGTCCGAACTGGCTATCCCCCAGCGGCATGTGTCCGGATAAATCCAGGCCGTAGAGGCGTGCCGATTGGTTGGCATACTTGAGCGCGACAAATTGGTCGGTCAGCACCGTGGTACGCACCGCATTACTGGTGCCATTCCATTGAACCGCATCGATATAATCATCCACATAGGTATAGAAGGGCGTGGCTTTCACTTCCCAGGCGCGGTCTGCCGCATGCCAGTCGAAAGAGGCCGAAGCCGTGTAGGCCTTTTCCGACTTGAGGTTGACGTCACCGATGTAACCGTTGCCGTCGCCGACATAGTTATTCATGATCGCCATCATGCCGGCCGTCGACCAGGTATAGCGCTCGTACAGGTTGGGCGAGCGCACCTTGCGGGCCACGCCGAATTCGACATCGCGCGCAGCATCCATCGTATAACGTGCCAGTGCCGTCATATCCCAGTTGTGGTCGGTTTTGCTGCGGTCGGAATTATTGAAGGCCACGGCATCTCGCTTCTGGTTCATCATATCCATCCCGACGACCGTGGTTGGTGCGGTTGCCAGATTGTAGCCGTGTGTCATGCCAGCACTCGTCTCGACCTGCTCATATCGCACCCCCAACAAGGTCATCCATTCCGGCGAAAAACGTTTTTCCCACTCGCCGAACAGGGCGGCACGATTACGTTCGCCATCGTTGATATTGACGAACTCGTTCGGCCCCATGCCCATGCTGCCGACAACGGCCGGCCACCAGTCCTTCAGGGTGTAATGCTGGTACTCCGCCCCCACCCGCAGGAGATCCTGAGCTGTCAGATCGATGTTGAATTTGGCACTGGCGCCGGTCGTTCTACCTTCGGTACGCATCGGCATTCCGGGAAGGCCACTGTACAGCAACTGTTTGTCATCGCCAAAATCCATGGCGTGCCTGACACGCTCATGATAGGCACGGGCTTCAAAGCTGCCCCAGTCGAATTGGCCGAGATAGCGGAGATTGACGCGCGTCTGTTCGTTTTCCAACATATCCATGCGCTGGTTGGGATAAAGTTCGTAGGGGATGTCCTGGTATCCCAGCTTGAGTTCGACCAGATGACTGCCGCTTTTGAGCGCCAAATCCAGATTGTGGTTACGGGTCTCATACGCTGAAGAGCCCACTTCGTCTCGTGCTAACTGATGGCCTGTGCGACCCGTTGCCGTAAAGTTCTTGAAGTTGTCAGCAGCTTTATAATTGTTGGCCTCTGTCGTAACGCCACGGTAAGTCGCACTAAAATTCTCCGTTGCCATGGTGGCGCTTACATTTGCGCTACGGCCATCGCCGTTGCTACGATAGCGGGCACCTGCCTCACCTTTGATCAGCACACCTTTGCCCGGTTCGGCAAATTCAGGCTCCCTGGTTTCGGCCACAATAGTGCCGCCTATGCTATCGCCACCAAGGCTCACCGGCGTAATACCGGCATAGGTTTTCAAACTACCTACGCTGGTCGGGTCCAGATAAGAAAGCGGTGAATTCATGTGGTTGGGGCATGAAGAAACCAGATCCATCCCATCCACCTTGATGCGTACACGATCATCCGCCATGCCGTGGATTGCTGGCAGGCTGGATACGCCGCCTGCACCATACAGGCTGACGCCAGGCTGCCCGTCGAGCAAGGATGCCGTATCGCTGGTGTGTGCACACCCGCGCTTGAGATCGTTCTGATCCAGCTCGGAATTTGTCAGTGCAGGGAGAGATCGCAGCCTTTCGGAAGTGACATTTACGTCCGGCGTAATGATCGTTTCATCAGCCAAGGCCCCTGCTACGGGCAAGGTGAGCATGACGGCAAGGGATAAGCGGCGGTACCGTGAGGGGGTCATGAAAGCTCCAATAAAATACAAGATATCTCTGTCTTGTATTTTATCTATCACCCGCCCCCTGCGGAATGTGACAAATTGCCGCAGTAACCTGATCGCAGGTTACTGGCCGTCGCTGCTGTCGTCTTTCCTGAAGTAATAGCTAACCCGTTTGCGCGGACTCAGGTACTCGAACACTTCTTTTGGCAACTGCCCCGGCCGCAGGCATTTGACGATATTGAGTGTCGGCTCGTCGCTCATATTCAGCACCAGAGCAGCTTCTCGCGGCATGCTCGGTTCATGGAGCATTACATAAGGCCGCAAAGGCTTGCGGGGGTTGACCGAGACGACAACGCCGTAAGCATTGTTGGAAAGCTGCACCACGCTGCCGGGTGGGTAGATTCCAAGCGACTTGATCAGCAGCTTTAAAATATCCTTGTCGAAACGCTTGCCCAGCGTGGCGAACATATGGGCCAGGGCTTCGTAAGGCGTCATGCCGCCCACCGGGTTGATCGGGTTGCACAAATTATCGTAAACATTCACGATCGACAGAACCCTCGCCAAAGGATCAATCTGCGCCTGGGTAAGGGCCCTCGGGTAGCCAGTGCCGTCGGAATACTCGTGATGCTGCATGATGACGCTGGCCACGCGCTGCGACAAACCGGATTTGAGCACAAGCCGGGCACCGAACTCGCTATGCTGTTCGAGCAACGCCTGCTCCGGCTTCGTCAATGGATCGGTCTTCATCAATATCTTGCTAGGGACTTCAGCCTTGCCGACATCGTGAAAAATGGTCGCCAGCCCAAGCTCCTTCACATCATCCGCCGACATATCCATGGACTTTGCCAGCATCATCGCCAGCACCGCAACATTGAGCGGGTGTACGTAGTTTTCATCCTTGGATGTATTGCCGCTGATCGCATGAATGACGACATCGCCTTCCGTCAGCATGGATTCGACCATGGCGCCGACCAGCGCTTCTGCCTTCTCTCTGGCGGCTTGTGGTTGTGTCGCCAGATTGCGCGTCACATCGCGTACGGTATCGGCAGAAGCCTCGAATTCCTTCTCGCAGGCCCGTATCGATTCCGTCAGTTTCTCGAGGCGGCTGGCATACTGGTGCCCGATTTTCTCTTCGGGCAACGGTGTAGCCGGTGGCGGTGCTGCAGTATCAGTGTCGGCCGGGAGTGATGCTGCGCTATCCGTAACAGCGCCGACTTCCGGTGCCGATTCTGTCGCCAATGTGGTCTGATCAGCTGGTGCCGGTACGGCGGAGGCCTGCGCATCCTTTTGTTCGATGGCTCCCGGCGATAGCGGTTCGCTATCGCTGCGCAACGGGTCGTAGCGCAAGGTTTTAAGGCCCAACTGCTTGATCGTCGCAATCTGCCCCTCGTCCTTGATCTTGAAGTTGCCGAAGGTGAAAGGATGATCCATCCATCCAAGGCCGAGGTGGATATACATCCCGACCCGCAATTGTTCGACGGAAACCCAATATTCTTCGTTGCTGGTTGTCATGAATTTCTCGATTTTTCTGATTGAAGCAGCGCTGTAAATTCCGAAGCACTGACCGGGCGGCCGTATAAATAGCCCTGCGCTTCGTCACACCCCATTTTTTTCAGGAAATTCGCCTGCTCCGTAGTTTCCACCCCTTCGGCAATCACCGTCAACCCCAGGCTGCGCCCCAGGGCATAAACAGCATTGGCAATCGCGGCATCGTCAGTATTGCTTGGTAAATCGCGAACAAACGACCGGTCTATCTTGAGCTTATCCAGAGGCAGGCGCTTGAGGTGGGACAGCGATGAATACCCGGTGCCGAAATCATCGATAGCAAAGCTCGCCCCCATGTTCTTGATACGGTCGAACACGCCGATGACGTGCTCGGTATTGCGCATGATGGTGCTTTCGGTAATCTCCAGTTCCAGAATACCGGGCTCGCACCCCGTTTCAACCAATATGCCATAAACTGTGTCGCCAAAATCACTGCGCTGGATCTGGATGCCGGAAACATTGACCGATATCGATTGCAGGGAATACCCCTGCTCTATCCAGCGCATGGCCTGGACCACCGCCTCGCGCAGCACCCATTCGCCAATCGGGATGATGAGACCGGTTTCTTCCGCCAACGGAATAAACTTGACCGGCGACACCATGCCCAGCTCGGGGTGGTGCCAGCGAATCAGTGCCTCGGCCCCAACAATGCGCCCACTCGCCAGGGATACTTGCGGCTGGAAATACACTTCCAACTGGCGACGTGCCATGGCATGCCTCAGTTGGGTCTCCAGCACAAAGCGCTTATTCGCATTCTCGCTCATGTCCGAGGAATAGAAGCGAAAGTGATTCTTGCCTTCGTTCTTAACCTGATACATGGCGATATCGGCCGTCTTGATCAGTTCGCCCACCTCGCAACTGTTATCAGGGTAGATACTGATCCCGACGCTGGCACCGATATAAAACTCTTCGTCGTCGATATGAAAAGCCTGCCCGATGCACTCGATGATTTTTTCCGCGACAAGTCCGGCATCAGCAATATCGTGCATTAGATCCATGACCACGACAAACTCGTCGCCGCCCAGCCGGGCCGTCACATCACTTTCGCGCAGAGCCTGGGTAATGCGTCGCGAAACCTCTGCCAGCAACTGGTCGCCCGCACTGTGCCCCAGTGTTTCGTTAATGGTCTTGAATCGATCCAGATCGACCAGCAGCAAGGCAATTTTGCCGTGATCCCGCTCCGCACGCCGTATGGCATGCTCAAGCAATTCGTTGAGCAATCGCCGATTGGGCAAGCCTGTCAGCGGGTCGTGATTGGTGACTTGCTGCAGTTCGCCATACGCCTGCTCGATCTCGGTCACGTCGCGGCCGATCACCACCAACCCATGCCGCGCGCCATCGCGCTCGAACAGTGGAACCTTGGTCACTTCGAAGTGGCGAATATTGCCGTGGATGTCCGGGATGGCTTCGAGCGTAATATTGAGCAACCCCTTGCTCCAGGCGCGCTCGTCACTGATTTTGCACGCCCGGTGCGGGTTAGCCAGCGCTGGTTGCAAGGCACTGATCTCGTCTGCATTTTTGCCTTGCCAATCGATACCTTGCAGTTGAAACAGGGCTTCTCCGGCCGGATTGATCGTCAGCCAGCGACCCGTACCGTCCTTGAAAAAAATCGCATCGGGGATACTATTGATCAGGGTGTTGAGGCGCAGCAGATTTTCAGCGTCATTGCGACTTTTTTGCCATAACTGCCAGATCAGCGGAGCAGCGAACACCGCCATGGCAGCAGCATCCAGCACCGCCCTGACCAGCGGGCTCAACTGCAGGGGCATCATGCTGATACTCAATTCGCCCAGAAACACAAATACCATGACCCGCCATGGAGATTTCCCTACCCATTTGAAAAAAGGCGGATAGGCCAGCAAAGCAAGCAGAGCCGGAGCCAGGGTTGTTATTGCGATGTCCAGTAGGTTACTGAATTCCACTACGATCCTTTTTTGGAGCAACATGTCTTGATTTTAACGTAGTCTTTCGCTCTGGTGTCCATCACCAGCGCATCGCCCGGCGAGCATGCTTGAAAAAATTGATTTATGCCCAACCTAGATATCATCGACCCAAACAGGAAAAACTGAACCATGCGCTTCGACAAACTGACGACCAAGTTCCAGCAAGCTCTGAACGACGCCCAGAGTCTGGCTGTGGGCAACGACAACCCCTACATTGAAGCAGCCCATTTGCTCGGCGCCATGCTGCAACAGGACGATGGCGGCACGGCCTCGCTACTGCAAAGAGCTGGCACCAACCTTAACCCGCTCAAAACCGGGCTGCAGCAAACCATTGCACGGCTCCCCAAAGTGGAGGGCTCTGCGGGTGAAGTCAGCATCTCGCGCGATCTCAACAACCTGCTCAACGTCACGGACAAGGAAGCGCAAAAGCACAATGACGCCTTTATTGCTTCCGAAATGTTCCTGCTGGCACTGACCGAAGACAAAGGCGAAACCGGTCGCCTGCTCAAGGAAACCGGCCTCAACCGCAAAGCGCTGGAACAAGCCATCCAGGCGGTTCGCGGCGGCGAACATGTACAGAATGCCGAAGCCGAAGGTAGCCGCGAAGCACTCAAGAAATACACACTGGACCTCACTGAACGTGCCCGCATGGGTAAGCTCGACCCGGTAATCGGCCGCGACGACGAAATCCGCCGCGCCATTCAAGTCCTCCAGCGCCGCACCAAGAACAATCCGGTGCTGATCGGCGAACCCGGCGTAGGCAAGACCGCGATTGTGGAAGGCCTTGCGCAGCGTATCGTTAATGGCGAAGTGCCGGAAACGCTCAAGAATAAAAAGGTGCTGTCGCTCGACATGGCCTCGCTACTGGCTGGCGCCAAATATCGCGGCGAGTTTGAAGAACGCCTCAAGTCCGTACTCAAGGAACTGGCACAGGACGAGGGCCAGACTATCGTCTTCATCGACGAAATCCACACCATGGTCGGCGCAGGCAAGGCCGAGGGTGCAATGGATGCGGGCAATATGCTCAAACCCGCCCTGGCCCGCGGCGAACTGCACTGCGTCGGCGCCACCACGCTGGACGAATACCGCAAATACATCGAGAAGGATGCCGCGCTGGAGCGCCGCTTTCAGAAGGTGCTGGTAGACGAGCCGTCCGTCGAATCGACCATCGCCATCCTGCGCGGCCTGCAGGAAAGGTACGAACTGCACCACGGCGTGGATATCACCGACCCAGCGATTGTCGCCGCCGCCGAATTGAGCCATCGCTACATCACCGACAGGTTTTTACCAGATAAAGCCATCGACCTCATCGACGAAGCCGCCAGCCGTATCAAGATGGAAATCGATTCCAAGCCGGAATCCATGGACAAGCTCGACCGCCGCCTGATCCAGCTCAAGATCGAGCGCGAAGCCGTGCGCAAGGAAAAAGACGAAGCCAGCCGCAAGCGCTTTGAGCTGATCGAGCAGGAAATTGAAGACCTGTCGCGCGAATACGCCGACCTCGAAGAAATCTGGAAAGCCGAAAAAGCCCAAGTGCAAGGCTCCGCCCACATCAAGGAAGAAATCGACAAGCTGAAAGCGCAAATGGCCGAACTGCAACGCACCGGCCAATACGACAAAATGGCTGAAATCCAGTACGGCAAACTGCCGCAACTGGAAGCGCAGCTCAAGCATGCCGAGGCTACCCAGAATACGGAAACCAAGCACAAACTGCTGCGTACGCAAGTCGGCGCGGAAGAAATTGCAGAAGTAGTATCCCGCGCCACCGGCATCCCGGTAAGCAAGATGATGCAGGGCGAGCGCGACAAGCTGCTGCACATGGAAGACAAGCTGCATGAAAGAGTCGTCGGCCAGGACGAGGCGGTTCGTTTGGTATCCGACGCTATCCGTAGATCAAGATCAGGCTTGAGCGACCCCAACCGCCCCTATGGCTCCTTCCTGTTCCTCGGCCCCACCGGCGTCGGCAAGACCGAGCTGTGCAAGGCCTTGGCGAACTTTTTGTTCGACAGCGAAGACCACCTGGTGCGCATCGACATGAGCGAGTTCATGGAGAAACACTCCGTGTCACGCCTCATCGGCGCGCCTCCCGGCTACGTGGGCTACGAAGAAGGCGGTACGCTGACGGAGGCCGTGCGCCGCAAGCCTTACAGCGTCATCCTGCTGGATGAGGTTGAGAAAGCTCACCCGGACGTGTTCAACGTACTGCTGCAAGTGCTGGACGACGGCCGCCTGACGGATGGCCAGGGCCGTACCGTGGACTTCAAGAACACCGTAGTCATCATGACCTCGAATCTCGGCAGCCAGATGATCCAGCAAATGTCCGGCGATGATTATCAGGTCATCAAACTCGCGGTGATGGGCGAGGTCAAGAGCTACTTCCGCCCGGAATTTATCAACAGAATAGATGAAGTCGTGGTGTTCCACGCCTTGGGCGAAGCGCACGTCAAATCCATTGCCGAAATACAGATGCAAGGCCTGGCAAAACGCCTGAAAGCGATGGAGATGGAATTGGTGGTGACAGACGCCGCCCTAGGTGAAATCACCAACGCCGGCTTCGACCCGATCTACGGCGCAAGGCCGCTCAAACGGGCGATTCAGAGCGAAATCGAGAATCCGCTGGCGAAGGAGATTCTGGCCGGGAATTTCGCGGCGAAGGATACGATCAAGATCGAATTTGCGGGGGGGCGGATGACATTCGCCAAGGGCTAAACCATCCGGCGCAAAGCCTGCCCTCGAATGCTTGAATCGGGGGGCGACCTCACCTGCATCGCAAACGTAAAACCGTGGACGAGAAAGCCGGGAAACCGGCTTTCTCTAATGGGCGCTATCGGTGACACTTTACCCATAACTTTCACTGGAGGGATCGCATGCGCACAGTTGGTACTCCTCAAGCCATGAAACGAAAACCGTGGCCAGGCCTCGGTTGAATGGAATTGCACAAAAAGACAACAAAAAGCCCGCAGTTACGCGGGTTTAGTGTACTTGGCTGAATCAGGAAAAACAGTCAAATGGTGGTGATGGGGGGACTTGAACCCTCGACCTACGGATTATGAATCTTGAAATTTTAAGTGGCGTGCAACTTATATTTTTCTGGCTGCTTTGGTCTTAAATGTTGTCACATCTTTTAAATCAGTCAGTTATATACCTCTTCTCTGTGACATATAAAGCCACTTGCTCGCGAATAAATCTGTCCGATGTCACAACCACTCCGCAAAAACACCTGCATTTAAACTTTCCGACGCTGCTGAACCCCCCGCAATTTTGCGACTGAACGACCTAAAGGCCATCATGGTTCTGCGATAGAACCAGAACTCCGCATCCGCTTTGATGTAATCCACTGTTCGATTTTTGGCTTCTGTTTCTGGTGGAAAGCGTCTGACTTGATGAGAGAGTAAGGGGCGGCATTCATCACGTCGATCCCCCAGTTTTTGTATACAAATAGCCCATCGTCTGACAAAGCGACTTCTTTTAGCCATTTCACCCGATCAAGCAAATAGCGTTCTTCATTACCATCCGCAAAACCTCCACGGACATACCATTCGAAGAAAGCTTTTAATACCTGCACCGCTAGCTTAGCCTGCTCAATCCCATTTGAATCCCGTTTGGATTTCAGGCGATGGAGGTTTGCGATGCGGCTTTTCAGAACAAGCGCCGGATGTAGCACCCTGACAATACCGTATTCTTTATGCTCAAGCACGGCTGCAGTCTTGCGTATGTCTTCAGCATTGAGGCCTATCAGCACGCCCATGAAGTCGACACTTAATTTCCTACCATCAGGGGTGACATAGGTGACGATCGCCGTGTTCGGCGTATGGTCATCCGGGGGCGGAACCTCAATATGTCCGTTTAATGCCTTCGCAACGATCGCTGCATCGTGACGGGATGCGAAAACGTCAGCATCCTGTGTTAGTGCGGGCGTTTCCGTTTCAGGAATGGGAATATGAAAGAAGTCTACCCAGAAGGTAAGGGACTGTCCCCCGACAAGAATAGCTTCCTTGGGTGATTGTCGTAGTGCCGCAAAGAACAGGGGTAGATCTTCAGGCCTGAACCAGTCGAAGCCTTGGGTCACTGATTAGCCGGCAATCCGGACCACTTTGAAGTTGGAAGGGCTAGCGTCAGGTATCAGGCGTGCGTGGGCAACGGCTTCCTGAGAAGACAACCCAATACATTTCACTTTGAACGCAGCCTGTCTGGCCGGTTTGGAAATTGCAGCAACCTTGATTGATGGCGCAACTTTCCCCACCTTGTTCTTGCTACGCGCAGAACGAGGTTCCATCGAATCCTGATTTTCCTGAAGTTTTCTCATCCGTTCATCGTATCACGCACTGCCAAATCACTTCAAATAGGTTGGCGTAATGGCGTTCTTAACATATGGGATTTGTGCAAATTTGTGGAAATTGGTTCAACCAACCACCACCAGAAATACCGCACAAAGTGCAATTTGCCATGCGTTTATGTGAAAAGAAAAGTGCCAAATTTTCCCTAAAATCGGTCCATCGATTTTTTAGGGGAAATCATGATCACGGAGAAAGTTTTTTCGGGTCTCGAGGCAAACCAGCGACTTACCTATGAAAATTTGCTGTTGGCGCTGAAGCCACCCCTGGATGCCCCTGGTTTTTGCCAGGTAATGAGGGTTGTGAAAGATTGCTGTCAGGAGTGGGCAATGGAATTCCCGACTGCCAGCAAGGAGGTCAGCGATCTTGTGCGGAGAATATCGGAAATTCACCAACGGATTGAAAATCTTCTTGGCTCATCGTTGGAAAACGATGGTGTCATGATACGGCGGATTTCAAAACATCCTGCTTGGGCGATGTTGTTAGGGAAGCGCTGAACAAATCGATTTTACGAACGCCACTTTTGGTTTGGCCTTGAGAATCTTGCTTTTCATCGTGCTTTTTCCACTTGATCTGGGAGATTTACCCCGATTTCCCGATT